>Ga0209676_1000479_pt1 | contig 65868 bp, 63 predicted proteins | sample AraplaCvi_mLB_r2_FD_184282 | JGI IMG/M metagenome (GOLD analysis project Ga0209676, IMG submission 184282) | Arabidopsis root microbial communities from North Carolina, USA - plate scrape MF_Cvi_mLB_r2 (SPAdes) (version 2) | ecosystem: Host-associated > Plants > Roots > Endosphere | place: USA... | reverse complement strand
ACAACTCTTGACACCGGTTACCATCAAAACTAGCAGGGCGACAAGCCGGAATTTTTCAGCGAGGATGCCTTCGATGTTTTCCAAGACCTATTATGCCACCCATCCCGTGATGATGGAGGAAGTGTCGAACGCGGAACTTCGCGATCGCTATCTGATCCAGAATCTGTTCCGCACCGGCGAATGCGTCCTCAACTATACGCACGCCGACCGCTTCGTGATCGGCGGGGTTGCCGTCGGCTCGGCGCCGGTGAAGCTGCCCGCGCAGAGCGAGCCGCCGTCGGCCGCGGGCCACCCGTTCCTCGAGCGCCGCGAACTCGCGATCGTCAACGTCTCGTCGGTCGAAGGCACGGTCACCGTCGACGGCGAGAGCTTTACGCTCGGCAACAAGGATTGCCTCTATGTGACGATGGGCGCGAAGGACGTCGAATTCGCAGGCGAAGGTGCGCGCTATTATCTGGCGTCGTGCCCGGCTCACAAGGCGTTCACGACGCGCAAGCTCGGCATCGCCGACGCCAATGCGCTCGACCGCGGCAGCCTCGCCGAATCGAACGAGCGGACAATCTACCAGCTCGTCATTCCCGGCGTGTGCGACAGCGCGCAGCTCGTCATGGGGCTGACCGTGCTCAAGGAAGGCAGCGTGTGGAACACGATGCCGCCGCATATCCACGAGCGCCGCAGCGAGATTTATTTCTATTTCGAACTCGACAATGTCGACAGTGACCGCGTGATGCATTTCATGGGCGAAGGCGAGGCGACGCGCCACATCGTCATGCAGAATGAGGAAGCGGTGATCTCGCCGCCCTGGTCGATCCACATGGGTGCGGGCACCAAGGCCTATGCCTTCATCTGGGCGATGGCCGGCGAGAATCAGGATTATACCGACATGAACGTCCTCGACATCTGTCAGCTCTCCTGATGGCAGGTCTGTTCGATCTTTCAGGCAAGGTCGCGCTCGTCACCGGTGCCAACACGGGTATCGGGCAGGGCATCGCGCTCGCGCTCGCCGAGGCCGGGGCGGACATCGCCGCTGCCGGTCGTTCGCCGGCCGACGAGACCGTCGGCAAGGTGCGTGGGCTCGGGCGTCGGGGTGAGAATTTCAGCGCGGACCTGTCGAGCGTCGGCGCGGTCCAGCCGCTCGTCGATGCGGTGCTCGCCGAGTTCGGCCGCATCGACATCCTCGTGAACAATGCCGGGATCATCCGCCGTGCCGACGCGGTCGATTTCACCGAGGCCGATTGGGACGCGGTGATGGACACCAATTTGAAAACGCTCTTCTTCCTTTGTCAGAGCGTCGGGCGCCACATGATTGCGCGCGGTTCGGGCAAGATCATCAACATCGCCTCGATGCTGACCTTTCAGGGCGGCATCCGCGTGCCGAGCTATACCGCTTCGAAATCGGGCGTCGGCGGGCTCACCAAGCTGCTCGCGAACGAGTGGGCGGCGAAGGGCGTGCAGGTGAACGCGATCGCCCCCGGCTATATCGCGACGAACAACACCGCCGCGCTGCAGGGCGACGAGACGCGCAACCGGCAGATCATGGAGCGAATCCCCGCCGGCCGCTGGGGTGACCCGAGCGACATCGGCGGCGCCGCCGTGTTCCTCGCCTCCCCGGCTTCGAATTATGTCCAAGGCCATATCCTGGCCGTCGACGGCGGCTGGCTCGCGCGCTAGAGCATCGCGCTATGACCTTAGTCTTCTTCGGCGAACTTCTAATTCGCCTCACCGCGCCGGGCAACGAACTGCTGTTGCAGTCGCCGTCGCTTGGGCTTCATGTCGGCGGCGCCGAGGCGAATGTTGCGATCGGGCTCGCGCATCTCGGTCACGACTGCGCGATGATCAGCCAGGTGCCCGCCAATGCGTTAGGTCGCGGCGCGGTTGCCGCGGTACGCGGTGCGGGTGTCGATTGCGCTGCGGTCGCCAGCGGCCCGGGGCGCATGGGGCTCTATTTTCTCAGCGTCGGCGCGGGGCTGCGGTCATCGGAGATCGTCTACGACCGCGCGGGATCGAGTTTCGCGGCCACGGGGCCGGAGGATTATGATTTCGACCGTTTGCTGGAAGGCGCAGGCCTGCTCCACCTCTCGGGCATCACGCCGGCGCTTGGACCGCGCTCGGCCGAAGCCGCGCTGGCCGCCGCGCGCGCAGCGAAGCGGCTCGGTGTTCCTGTCAGCTTCGACGGCAATTATCGTGCGATGCTGTGGGAGGCGTGGGACAGCGATCCGCGCGCGGTCCTCTCCGAACTGATCGGCTCCGCCGACATATTGTTCGGCAACCATCGCGACCTGTCGCTGGTGCTCGGCCGGGAGTTCAGCGGCGAGGGCGAGGACCGGCGGCGCGAAGCGGCCGAGGCGGGCTTTGCCGCCTTCCCCGATCTCAAACTGATCGCCTCGACCGCGCGTCACACGCTCACCGCCGATCACCACCGCATCGCCGCGCGCGTCGATCTGCGCAGCGGCGGTTATCAGACTCCCGACGTCGATGTGATCGGCATCGTCGACCGCATCGGCGCGGGCGACGCCTTCGCCGCCGGGGTGCTCCACGCGCATCGCTCGGGCGGCGACGCAAAGGCGATGGCCGAATCGGGCCTTGCTCTCACCGCGCTCAAACATTCGCTCCCGGGCGACGCGAGCCGGTTCGGCCAGGCCGATATCGACGCGTTCCACAGCGGCGGGCTCGACGTCCGGCGCTGAGCCGGTCGCGCGCACTTAACCCCATACGTCCTGAGCCCGCAAATCTTACTCGCTATTTGCTTGCCTTTGACACCGGTGTCTCTTAGGTGTTTTTGAGGAAGAGGGAAAATCACAAAAATGCCGGCAAGCCCCGAACAGGAAAAAATCGCTCGCGCCTTTCTGGCAGCGCGAGCCGAAAGGACACCGCTTCCCGCATATCCCGGCACGGAGCCGCAGACGATGGCGGATGCCTATGCGATCCAGGATGCGGCGATCGCGCGCGACGGGCGGCGGGTTGGCGGCTGGAAGGTCGGTCGTATCCCCGCGGACCTCGTCGAGCTTTATCGCGACAATCGCCTCACCGGCCCGATCTTCAGCGACGAAATATACGACGGCAGCGCTGGGCAGGTCCCCGCGATGCCCGTCTATGCCGCGGGATTTGCCGCGGCCGAGGCCGAGGTGCTGCTGTGCTTCGGCGACGTCGGTACGCGCGATTATGACCTCGCCTCGGTTCGCGACTGCATCGCCGACGTGCGCACGGGGATCGAGATTGCGAGTTCGCCCTTCGCCCAGATCAACCGCCACGGCCCTGCCGTCACCGCGTCCGATTATGGCAACAACAAGGGGCTGATCCTCGGTCCGTCGATCCCCGGCTGGCGCGATGCCGACCTGATCGCGATGCCGGTCGAAATGGCGATCGACGGCGAGACCGTGGGCGCCGCCACGATGGAAACCATGCTCGACGGTCCCTTCGGGTCGGCGCTGTTCCTCATCCGCATCCTGCGCGCGCGCGGCATCGCGATCGCGCCGGGAACGTGGGTTTCTACGGGCGCGATCACCGGTATCCATGAAATCGTACCCGGCCAACGCGCCGACGCACTATTCGACGGAAAAATCCGCGTCAGCTGTTATATAGCAGATTAATAAGCTAAAACGGGAGAGAGAGATGGCACAGGCATTCGCGGACGGAGGTACGGCGGCGCCAGTGCCAAGGTCGGGGCGTTACCGCTGGCTGATCGTCGCGGTGCTGTTCGCCGCGACCACGGTCAATTATATCGACCGCACCATGCTCGGGATGCTCGCGCCCACGCTCAGCGACGAGCTGGGCTGGAGCGAGAATGACTATGGCAACATCGTCACCGCCTTCCAGGCCGCCTATGCCCTGGGCTTCCTGCTCATGGGCTGGCTGATCGACCGCTTCGGTCCCAAGATCGGATATGGCATCGCCATTTCGATCTGGACGATCGGGCATATCGCGCATGGCTTTGCGGGGTCGGTCGCCTCGTTCATGGCGGCGCGCATCGTGCTCGGCGTCGGCGAGGCGGGTCATTTCCCCGCGGTCGTCCGTGCCTCGAGCGAGTGGTTTCCCCAGAAAGAGCGCGCCTATGCGATCGGCTGGGTCAACAGCGCGACGACGATCGGGGTCATCCTGACCGCACCGACCTTGTGGCTGTTCATGACGCTTTTCGGTTTCGATTGGCGCGAAACCTTCATCTACACCGGAATCTTCGGCGTCATCCTGCTCCTGATCTGGATCCGGCTCTACAGCAACCCGCGCGAAAGCGGGAAGGTGTCAGGGGCCGAACTCGCATGGATCGAACATGACCCGCCCGAAAAGGTCGAGCGTATCGGCTGGGGCCGGATCGTCACCAAGCGCGAGGCGTGGGCCTTTGCGATCGCCAAATTCCTCATCGATCCCGTCTGGTTCCTGATGCTCTTCTGGCTGCCCAAATATTTCAGCTCGACCTATGATGTCGATCTCAAAGTCGTGCTGCTGCCGATGATCATCATGTATCTGCTGTCCGATGTCGGCAGCATCGTCGGCGGCTGGACCTCGTCGAAACTGATCCAGCAGGGCCGCAGCGTCAATTTTGCGCGCAAGGTGACGATGGCCATCGCCGGTTGTTTCGTGCTGCCGCTGCTGTTCGTCACCGGGCTCGACAATATGTGGCTCGCGGTCGTGCTGATCGGCTTCGCGCTCGCCGGGCACCAGGCCTTTTCGTCGACATTGCTGTCGATCCCGCCCGACATGTTCCCTAAACGCGCGGTCGGGTCGGTGATCGGGCTCGGCGGGTTCATGGGCGGCATCGGCGGCATGATCATGGCGAAGTCGACCGGACTCGTGCTCGACGCGACGGGGGGCAATTATACGCTCATCTTCGCGGCGTGCACGACGGTCTATTTCCTCGCCGTGCTCGCGGTGCATCTTTTGAGTCCGCGGCTTGCGCCGGTCACCGTGGAGAGCGATTCAGCGCCGGTTTGAAGCACCTAAGCCGGAACCAATAATGTCCGGCTCTCGCGCACTTCCGCATCGAGCCAGTCGATGAAGGCGCGGATGCGCGGTTGCGGCGCGACGTCGCGGTGGAGCGCGAGCCAGAAGGCGCGTGCGACCGTCTGCTCGGGCCGCACGCGCACCAGCCCCGGATCGCCCGCCGCGAGAAAGCAGGGGAGGACGCCCACCCCAGCGCCGCCCGCGATCATCCGCCGCTGCGCGAGGATCGACGACGAGCGCACCGTCGCGCGCAGCCCGGGCTCGATCTCGCCCAGATAGTCGAGTTCGGGTGCGTAGAGGATGTCGGGCATATAGCCGATTACCGGGATGCCGGTACGCGACAGCGGCGCGCCTGCAACCGCATCCTGCCAGTCGGGGCGGTCGGCGGGGGCATAGATGCCGAGGCTGTAATCGGACAGCTTGCGCGTGATCAGCGGCCCCTTGCGCGGCCGCGCGAGCAGCACCGCCATATCGGCCTCGCGCCGCGACGGGTTCAAAAACCCCGACGAGGCGACAAGGTCGATCTCGAGTTCGGGATGCGCCGCGACGAACCCCGCGAGCCGCGGCGCGATAAAGCTGTTGCCGAAGCCCTCGGACACGCTGACGCGCAGCTGCCCCGAAAGCGACGACGCATCTTCGCGCGCCGAATGGATACGCGCCGCCGCCGCCGCCATCGCTTCGGCATGCGGCACTAGCGCGCGGCCCGCCGCGGTCAGGACGAACCCAGATGGCGCGCGTTCGAACAGCGTCTGCCCCAGCGCGGCTTCGAGCGCACTCACCCGCCGACTCACCGTCGTCGCATCGACGTGCAGCGCTGCGCTGGCGCGCGCGAGCGTGCCGTGGCGCGCGACGAACAGGAAATATTGCAGCCTATCCCAATCCATGACCTGCAAATATGCAGTATCAAGCTGCAAGTCTATCCCTTGCAATCGCGCCGTAACTCGTCTGTGGCAGCGCCAACATCTCATGGGAGAATCGAGCATGCGACAGATCGACCATCACATCGTCGGCGGTGCCGGCGGCAGCGCCCGCCAGGGCGACGTCTTCGACCCCAACAGTGGCGCTATTCAGGCGCAGGTCGCGCTCGGCGACGCGGCGCTTCTCGAACGCGCGGTCGCCGCGGCGAAGAAGGCGCAGCCCGCCTGGGCCGCCACCAACCCGCAGCGCCGCGCGCGCGTCATGTTCGAATTCAAGCGCCTTGTCGAAGCGAATATGGACAGCCTCGCGCACATGCTGTCGAGCGAGCATGGCAAAGTGATCGCCGATTCGAAGGGCGACATCCAGCGCGGGCTCGAAGTCATCGAATTCTGCTGCGGCATCCCGCATGTGCTCAAGGGCGAATATACGCAGGGCGCCGGCCCCGGCATCGACGTCTATTCGATGCGCCAGCCGATCGGCATCGGCGCGGGCATCACCCCGTTCAACTTCCCCGCGATGATCCCGCTGTGGATGTCGGGCGTCGCGATCGCGACGGGCAACGCCTTCATCATCAAGCCGAGCGAGCGCGACCCGTCGGTCCCCGTCCGCCTCGCCGAACTTTTCCTCGAAGCCGGCCTGCCTGAGGGCATCTGTCAGGTCGTCCACGGCGACAAGGAAATGGTCGATGCGATCCTCGACCATCCCGATATCGGTGCGGTCAGCTTTGTCGGTTCGTCGGACATTGCGCATTATGTCTACAATCGCGGCGTCGCGAACGGCAAGCGCGTGCAGGCGATGGGTGGCGCGAAGAACCATGGCATCGTCATGCCCGACGCCGACCTCGACCAGGTCGTCAATGACCTGACCGGCGCCGCCTTCGGCTCGGCGGGCGAGCGCTGCATGGCGCTTCCCGTCGTCGTCCCCGTCGGCGAAGATACCGCCAACCGTCTGCGTGAAAAGCTGATCCCCGCGATCGCGGCGCTGCGCGTCGGCGTGTCGACCGATGCCGAGGCGCATTACGGCCCCGTGGTGACGCAGGCGCACAAGGAAAAGGTCGAAGGCTGGATCCAGAAATGCGCCGACGAAGGCGCCGAGCTCGTCGTCGACGGCCGCGGCTTCTCGTTGCAGGGCCACGAAAAGGGCTTCTTCATCGGCCCGACGCTGTTCGACCATGTCACCACCGACATGGAAAGCTACAAGGAAGAAATCTTCGGTCCCGTGCTGCAGATCGTCCGCGCCCCCGATTTCGAAACCGCGCTCGAACTGCCCAGCAAGCACCAATATGGCAATGGCGTCGCGATCTTCACGCGCAACGGCCACGCCGCGCGCGAATTCGCCGCGCGCGTTAATGTCGGCATGGTTGGCATCAACGTGCCGATCCCGGTGCCCGTCGCCTATCACAGCTTCGGCGGGTGGAAGCGCTCGGCGTTCGGCGACACCAACCAGCACGGCATGGAAGGCGTGAAATTCTGGACCAAGGTCAAGACGATCACCCAGCGCTGGCCCGACGGTTCGCCCGACGGCGGCAACGCCTTCGTCATCCCCACGATGGGCTGACGGCGCGAGCCATGAAACCCGGCTCGGCCATCGGGCATTCTTCCAATAACGGCGCCGACATCCGGTCGGCGCCGCTAGGAGGATAGTGATGGCACGCCGGGTTCTTATTGCGGGGATGCTTTTTCTGGCCGCGTGTAGCGGCAGCAAGGACGAGGAGTCGGGGCCCGAAGCCAGCGCGAGCATCGGCCCGCTGCAAAAGAGCGAACGACCCTCGCCGGCCGAGGCGCCCGAACCGGCGGTTGACGCCGACCTGCCCGATGCGGCGGCGGAAACCTCGGCAAAGCCGGAGCCCGCAACTGCAACCGACGGCAAGACGATCCCCGCCAAGATCCGTGGCCGCTGGGCGCTGAAGGTCGCCGATTGCAAGGCGAAGAAAGGCACCGACCTCACCGCGCTGACGATCGATGCGACGAATCTGCGCTTTTACGAATCGCACGGTGAACTCTCGCGCGTTCGCGAGAGCGATGCCGGCCGCATCGTCGCTGACTATAAGTTCAGCGGCGAGGGCGTCGAATGGGATCGCCGGATGAATCTCGAGCTGACCGACGGCGGCAAAGTGCTGATCCGCCGCGACGAGGGCGAGGGTGCCGCCGCCGGTCCGATGCGCTATACGCGCTGCGTCTGATGGTTTTGAAAGGGAGACTCATGATGGACATTCGCCTGTTAGCCATTGCCGCCGTCCTGCCGCTCGCCGCTTGCACACAGGAACGGCCGCCCGAATCGACCCCGACCCCGCCGCCCGCCGAAGCCGCGTGCAACGCCCACGCGGTGCAATCGCTCGTTGGCCAGACCGCGACCGCCGAAGTCGGCGGCCAGCTACTCAAGGGCAGCGGCGCGACGAACCTGCGCTGGGTGCCGCCGCGGACCGCGGTCACGATGGACTTCCGTCCCGATCGTCTGACCGTCTCCTATGACGACGCGCTCAAGATCGAACGGATCAGCTGTGGCTGAACCGACACGGCGCAATCATAGCTCGGGCTCCCCCTTCGAACCGGTGTTCGGCTACAGCCGCGCGGTTCGGGTGGGGAACCGCATCGACGTCGCGGGCTGCGCGCCGATCGAGCCCGACGGCACCTCGACTCCCGGCGACGCCGGGGCGCAGGCCGCACGCTGCATCGCGATCATCGGCGAGGCGCTCGAAGCGCTCGGCGGCAGCTTCGCCGATGTCGTGCGCACGCGCATGTACATCACCGACGCCGCGGACGCCGACCTCGTTGGCCGCGCGCACGGATCGGCATTCAAAAATGTGCGTCCGGCATCGACGATGCTGGTTGTGCCCGCGCTGATCCGGCCCGAATGGAAAGTCGAAATCGAAGCCGAAGCCATTATCGAGAAATGACCATGACCGACCAGTTCCAGCTTACCGACGACCAGCTCGCCATCCAGGATATGGCGCGTAAATTTACCGCCGATCGCATCACGCCCTTCGCGGCCGAATGGGACGAGAAACATCATTATCCCGTCGACGTGTGGAAGGCGGCAGGCGAACTGGGTTTCGGCGCAATTTACGTCGCCGAGGAATCGGGCGGCATCGGGCTCGGCCGGATGGAAGCGGCGCTGATCATGGAGGCGATGGCCTATGGCTGCCCCGCGACGAGCGCCTATGTCTCGATCCACAATATGGCGACGTGGATGATCGACCGTTTCGGCGGCGCGGAGATCAAGGCGCGCTTCCTGCCCGAGCTGGTCAGCATGGAAAAGATCGCGAGCTATTGCCTGACCGAACCCGGTTCGGGGTCCGATGCCGCGGCGCTCAAGGCGACGGCGAAGCGCGATGGCGACCATTATGTCCTCAACGGCACGAAGCAGTTCATCTCGGGCGCGGGTTATAACGACATCTATGTCTGCATGGTCCGCACCAGCGAGGAAAAGTCGAAGGGGATCAGCTGCCTCGTCATTGAAAAGGACGCGCCGGGGCTTAGCTTCGGTGCGCCCGAGAAGAAGCTCGGCTGGAACGCATCCCCCACGGCGCAGGTGATCTTCGAGGATTGCCGCGTGCCAGCCCAAAATCTTGTCGGCGCCGAGGGTGACGGTTTCCGCTTCGCGATGGCGGGGCTCGATGGCGGCCGCCTCAATATTGGTGCCTGCTCGCTCGGCGGCGCGCAGCGCTGCCTCGACGAGGCGATCGCCTACACCAAGGACCGCCAGCAGTTCGGGCAGCCGATCGCCGATTTCCAGAACACCCAGTTCATGCTCGCCGACATGGCGACCGATCTCGAAGCCGCGCGCGCCCTGCTCTATATGGCGGCCGCGAAAGTCACTGCGAACGCGCCCGACAAGTCGCGCTTCTCGGCGATGGCGAAGCGGCTCGCGACCGACAATGGCAGCAAGATCGTCAACGACGCGCTGCAATTGTTCGGCGGCTATGGGTATCTCCGCGACTATCCGATCGAGCGTTTCTGGCGCGATCTGCGCGTTCATTCGATCCTCGAAGGCACCAACCAGGTGATGCGGATGATCGTCGGAAGGGACCTGCTCCGCCAATGACAGACGATGTTTTGATCGGTGCCGACGTCCGCGTCGGCCGCCTGTCGCTCAATCGCCCGAAGGCGATCCACGCGCTCAACCTGCCGATGTGCGAAGCGATGATCGACGCGCTCGTCAAATGGCGTGATGACGACGCGGTCGAGACGGTGATCATCGACCATAGCGAGGGCCGTGGCTTCTGCGCCGGCGGCGACATCCGCATGCTCGCTGAAAGCGGCGCGAAGGACGGCAAGGAAGCACGGCTTTTCTTCCACACCGAATATCGCCTCAACCATCTGCTCTTCACTTATCCCAAGCCCGTGGTCGCCTTCATGGACGGCATCACGATGGGCGGCGGGGTCGGCATTTCGCAGCCGGCGAAATATCGCGTCGCGACCGAACATACGCGTTTCGCGATGCCCGAGACGGGGATCGGCCTGTTCCCCGACGTCGGCGGCGGCTGGTATCTGCCGCGCCTCGAAGGCCGCGTCGGCGCCTACCTCGCGCTCACCGGTGCGCGGCTCGACGGCGCCGAGTGCCTGGCGCTCGGCCTCGCGACGCATTACCTGCCGTCCGAAAAGCTCGCCGAGGCGAAGGAGCGGATCGCGGTCGACCCCGATCGCATCGGCGGCATCCTCGGCGAATTGTCGGTCACCGCGCCGCCCGCCGGAATCACCCAGCATCTCGAACGGATCAACCGCCTGTTCGCGAGCGACACCTATGAGGATATCCTCGCCGCGCTCGAAGCCGACGGCGGCGAATGGGCAACGAAGGAACTCGCGACGCTCCACGGCAAATCGCCGCAGACGTGCAAGGTCGCGCTCCGCCAGCTGAAGGAAGGCGGCGAGATGCACGACTTCGCGGCGCAGATGACGCAGGAATATGCGATCGGCAGCCGCGTCGTCCAGATGCACGACTTTATCGAGGGCGTGCGCGCGCTGATTGTCGACAAGGACAACAGCCCGAAATGGGATCCGCCGACCGCCGAAGCGGTCACCGACGACTGGATCGACGCGATCTTCGCGCCGCTGCCCGATAGCGAGAAATGGTCGCCGCTGTGAGCTTCGCCGTCCCGATCGCCCTTTATCATGCGGTGAAGCAAAGCTGGTCGGCCGAGACGATCCCGGACCCGTTCGACCCGGCCAATCCCTGCCGCAACCAGTGCGCGGTGACCGCGCTCGCCGTACATCATCATTTCGGCGGCGACATCATGAAGACCGCGACGAAGGGCGGCACCCATTTCTACAACCGGATCGACGGACGCTATTGGGACCTCGCGACCGACCAGTTCGACGAGCCCATTCCCTACGACAACCAGCCGACCTCGACCGACGAGGCGCACGAACATGCCACCCCGGCGCAGCTTGATGTGCTGCTGCGAAATATCGACGCCAACCGCTGACACAGGACAAGACCATGAGCTATGAAACCCTCCTCGTCGAAACGCGCGGGGCCGTCACGCTGGTGACGCTCAACCGCCCGCAGTCGCTCAACGCGCTCAACTCGGGTGTGCTCGACGACCTGATCGCCGCGTTCGCGGCGTATGAAGCCGACGACAGCCAACGCTGCGCCGTGCTCACCGGCTCGGGCGACAAGGCGTTCGCGGCGGGCGCCGACATCAAGGAAATGGCCGACAAGCCCGCGTCCGATTTCTACCTTGAGGATTTCTTCTCGAAATGGACGAGCGACTTCGTGAAGAAGGTCCGCAAGCCGTGGATCGCCGCGGTCAACGGCTTCGCGCTCGGCGGCGGCTGCGAGCTCGCGATGATGGCCGACTTCATCATCGCGTCGGACAAGGCGAAATTCGGTCAGCCCGAAATCAAGCTCGGCGTCGCACCGGGCATGGGCGGGTCGCAGCGGCTGACGCGCGCGATCGGCAAGGCGAAGGCGATGGAAATGTGCCTCACCGGCCGGATGATGGACGCCGCCGAAGCCGAACGCTCGGGCCTCGTCGCGCGCGTCGTCGAGCATGCGACGCTGGTCGACGAAGCATTGAAGACCGCGACCACGATCGCGTCGATGCCGCCGATGGCCGCGATGGTGAACAAGGACATGGTCAACGCCGCGTTCGAAACCACGCTCGATCAGGGGCTGATCTACGAACGCCGCCTGTTCCAGATCCTCGCCGCAACCGAGGACAAGGCCGAAGGCATGGCCGCCTTCATCGAAAAGCGCGAAGGCTTGTGGAAGGGTCGCTGACATGAAAATCGCATTCATCGGGCTCGGCAATATGGGCGGCGGGATGGCCGCGAATCTGGCGAAGGCGGGGCACGAGGTGCGCGCGTTCGACCTCAACGAAGACGCGCTGGCGCGCGCGGTGGAGGCAGGATGTTCGCGCGCGGCTTCCGCCGCCGAAGCCGTCACCGGTGCCGAAGCCGTCGTGACGATGCTCCCCGCGGGCAAGCATGTCGCGTCGGTCTATGAAAGCGATGTCTTCCCCAACGCCGCGCCCGGCACGCTGCTGCTCGATTGCTCGACAATCGACGTCGCGACCGCGCGCGCGAATATCGAAGCCGCCACCGCCAAGGGCCTCGTCGCGGTCGACGCGCCGGTGTCGGGCGGCATTGCGGCCGCCAACGCGGGCACGCTGACCTTCATGGTCGGCGGCGCCGACGAAGGCTTCACACGCGCCGAACCGATCCTTGCGAAGATGGGCAAGGCAGTGATCCATGCCGGCGCCGCCGGCGCGGGACAAGGAGCGAAGATCTGCAACAATATGCTGCTCGGCGCGTCGATGGTCGCGACGTGCGAGACGCTGGCGCTCGCGCAGAAATTGGGGCTCGATCCGCAGAAATTCTTCGACATCGCGAGCGTGTCGTCGGGCCAGTGCTGGTCGCTCACCAGTTATGCGCCGCTTCCTGGCGTCGGGCCGACCACCCCAGCCGACAATGATTACAAGGGCGGGTTCGCTGCCGCGCTGATGCTCAAGGATTTGCGCCTCGCGATGGAGGCGGCGGCGAGCGTCGACGCCGACGTCCCGATGGGGTCGAAAGCGCGCGAACTCTACGAAGCCTTTGTCGAGGCCGACAAGGACGGCCGCGACTTTTCGGCGATCATCAAGACGCTTCAGTAAAAGTCAGCGGTCTCGCCGCCATCGCGGCGTTCGGTCCGGTGCACCTGCGTCGGCGCCTTGCGCTCGCCAGTGCGCACTTCGATCCGCCCATCGACGCGCCGCACCTCGGCGGGCGCCAGGATCCGCGCGCGCGCCACAGCGACGGCGGTCACCTGCGGCGCCGCGACGGGCGCGGCAGCCGGCGCGCTTCCGGCGAGCAGCAGGACGGCGAGGGCGGACATGGCGTTCATGCTCTGCCGTAACGGCAGGTCTTGCCAGCGCTTTAACCCTGAATCGCAAGTTTCCGGTCGCACCTGCGGCGGAGGGGCGGCAAAAGAAAGGCCGCCTGCCCCACGCCGGGACAGACGGCCTGATCTTCGTAAGCGGGGAGGGGCCTAGAAGCCCGACTTCGCCTCGGCCTTCTCCTTGAGCAAAGGCGCGACCGCAAAACCATGTTTCTCCAGCGCCGCGACGATCTTGTCGGTGCCTTCCAGCCCCGCCCAGAACATCGGGCCGCCGCGATAGACCGGCCAGCCATAGCCATATATCCACACGACATCGATGTCCGAAGCGCGCTGCGCCTTGCCTTCGGACAGGATCAGCGCGCCTTCGTTGACCATCGGATAGAGCGTGCGCTCGATGATTTCCTGATCGCTGATCTCGCGCTTCGCCTTGTTCGACCGCTGGCGGAAATCCTCGATGATCTCGGCGACTTCGGCGCTGGGCGACGGATTGCGCTTTTCGTCATAATCGTAAAAGCCCCTGCCGGTCTTCTGCCCCCAGCGGCCGACCGCGGCGAGCGCGTCGCGGATGCTTTCGATGCGCGTCGGGTCGCGGTGCCAACCGATATCGACGCCGGCAAGGTCGCTCATCTGGAACGGTCCCATCGGCATGCCGAATTCGACATGGACCTTGTCGATCTGCTGCGGCGTCGCGCCTTCCATCAACAGGTTCATCGCCTCGACCTGGCGCGGTTTCAGCATGCGGTTGCCGATAAAACCGTCGCACACTCCCGCGACGACCGCGACCTTGCCGATCTTCTTGCCGATCGCCATTGCGGTGGCGAGCGCGTCGGGTGCGGTCTTGTCGCCGCGCACGACCTCGAGCAGCTTCATGACATTGGCGGGCGAGAAGAAGTGCATGCCGAGCACGTCGCCGGGACGGCTCGTCGCAGTCGCGATCTCGTCGATATCGAGATAGCTTGTGTTCGACGCGAGGATCGCGCCGGGCTTGGCGATCTTGTCGAGCTTGCCGAAGATGTCCTTTTTGACGTCCATATTCTCATAGACCGCCTCGATGATCAGGTCGCAATCGGCGAGATCGTCGAGGTTGAGCGTCGGGGTCAGGATGCCCATCATCTGCTCGACCTGTTCGGGCTTGAAGCGGCCTTTCGCGGCCGACGCTTCGTAATTCTTGCGGATCACGCCGGTGCCGCGGTCGAGCGCTTCCTGCTGCATCTCGACGATCGTGACGGGGATGCCCTTCTGAAGGAAGTTCATCGAAATGCCGCCGCCCATCGTGCCCGCGCCGATCACGCCGACCTTCTTGATGTCGCGCAGCTGGGTATCCTTAGGCAGTCCGTCGATCTTCGCGGCCTGACGCTCGGCGAAGAAGATGTGGCGTTGCGCCGCCGACTGGCTGCCGAACATCAGCTTCATGAACTGCTCGCGCTCGAACGCCAGCCCTTCCTCGAAGGGCAGGCGCGTCGCGGCTTCGACGCAGGCGAGGTTGGCGTAAGGCGCCTCGAACCCGCGCCAGCGTTTGGCGTTGGCGGTCTTGAGCTGCTCGATCACTGCGACGTCGCCGAACACCGGGCGCTCGCGCGTCGGGCGCGGGCCGTCAGCGATCTTCGCGCGCGCAAAGGCGATCGCATCGGCGGCAAGGCTGTCTTCACCCGCGAGTTCGTCGACAAGGCCGAGTTCCTTGGCTTTCGATGCCGGCAGCGGATCGCCGGTCGAGGTCATCGTCGCCGCGGCTTCGACGCCGACGACGCGCGGCAGGCGCTGCGTGCCGCCCGCGCCGGGTAGCAGGCCAAGCTTCACCTCGGGCACGCCGAGCTTCGCCGACGGCACCGCGATCCGGTAATGACAGACAAGCGCGGTTTCGAGGCCGCCGCCGAGCGCTGTTCCGTGGATCGCCGCAACGACCGGCTTCGATGCCGCTTCGATGCTGTTGAGCACCGCGTTGAAATCGGGACCGCGCGGCGGCTTGCCGAATTCGCTGATGTCGGCGCCTGCGATAAAGGTCGCGCCGGCGCAGCGCAGCACGATCGCCTTGACGCCGTCGTCGGCAAGCGCGGCGGCGAAATGATCCTCAAGCCCCTGGCGGACGTGCCAGCTCAGCGCGTTGACCGGCGGATTGTTGACGATGATGACGGCGACGTCGCCGTCCTTCTCCAGCGTGACGCTGACGGGGGTTTCTTCGGACATGGGAAAGGCTCCTTGGTTCAATCGTCGATCGCGGCGTGGATCAATGTCTTGACCTCGCGCCGCACGGGATAGGTGGATGAGGGCATCAGCTGGGTCATGAAGACCATGCAGATCTGCTCGACCGGATCGACGAAGAAGCCGGTCGAGAACATGCCGCCCCAATAATAGTCCCCGACCGAGCCGGGGGTCATCGTCTGCGCGGGGCTTTCGTTCACCGCGAAGCCGAGGCCGAAGCCGATCCCCGCATTCTCCGCCTCGGAGAAGATGCCGACGCTGTGCTGCGTCAGATCGCCGCCGCCGGGCAGATGATTCGACGTCATCAGGTCGAGCGTCTTGCGGCTGATGATCCGCACATCGCCGAGCTTGCCGCCGCCGAGCAGCATCAGGCAGAAACGATGATAATCGTGCAGTGTCGAGGCGAGCCCCCCGCCGCCCGACTGAAAGCTGCGGTCCTTGGCCCAGCGGCTGCGTGCGCCGCTGTCGAAATCCTGCATCTTGTCCTTGGGATGGAAGGCATAGGCGTCGGCCAGCCGGTGCTGCTGGTCGGCGGGCACCTTGAAGCCGGTATCGACCATGCCGAGCGGGCCAAAGATGCGCTCCTGCAGCACTTGCGCAAAGGGATTGCCCTCGATCCGCTCGATCACCGCACCGAGCACGTCGGTCGCCATCGAATAATTCCAGTGCGCGCCGGGGTCGAACTGCAGCGGAATCTTCGCCAGATCGGCGATGAAGCTGTCCATCGTATAATCGGCGTCGAAATCGTCGATCTTTGCCTTGCGGTACGCGGCATCGACCGGGGTGCGCTCCTGAAAACCATAGGTTAGCCCCGCGGTATGGCGCAGCAGGTCGACCATGCGGATCGGCTGCGTCGGCGGCCGCGTCAGGAAGGGCACATTGCCGCCGCCCGCGACGAACACGCCGGTGTCCTTGAACTCGGGGCAAAATTTGACGAGCGGGTCGGACAGCGCGACCTTGCCTTCTTCGACCAGCATCATGAAGGCGATGCTGGTGATCGGCTTGGTCATGCTCGCGATGCGGAAGATCGCGTCCTCTTTCAGCGCCTCGCCCGGCCGCGCGTCGCCGATGCACGACAGATGCGCGATTTCGCCGCGCCGCGACACGAGCGTTGCTGCGTGCGGCAGGCGGCCGGTGTCGACATATTTGGCGGCGAGGAACGCCGGGATGCGGTCGAGGCGCTTGGTATCGAATCCGTGGCTCACGAAATGCGAACTCCCTCAAGGATGGCGGCGGCTTCGGCGAGCAGTGCCGGGTCGATCGTCAGGTCGGCGGCCTTGGCGGTCTCGCGTAGCTGTTCGGGGCGGCTGGCCCCAACTATCGCGCTCGTGATCCCCGGTTGCGCGAGCACCCATGCGATCGCGAGTTGTGCCAGCGAGCATCCCGCCTTGTCGGCGACCGCCTTCAGGCTCTGCACCGCTTCGAGCACCGGATCGGTCAGGAACTGCTGCATGAAATGCGCATCGTCGCCCGTCGCGCGGCTTCCGGCGGGCAGCGCCGCACCCGGCAGATATTTACCGCTGAGCACGCCTTGCGCGAGCGGCGACCAGACGATCTGGCCGATACCGCCCGCGATGCTGACCGGGATCACCTTCGCTTCGGCGCGGCGATAGAGCAGGCTATATTGCGGCTGGCTCGACACGAATTTGACGTTCGGCGGCGCGAGCGCGAGCGCGGCTTCGATCTGGTCGGGCGACCATTCGGAAAAGCCGATCGCGCGCGCCTTGCCGCTGCGCACGACTTCGCTCAGCGCCTCCATCGTTTCTTCGAGCGGCGTCTCGGGATCGTAGCGGTGGCATTGATAGAGATCGACATAGTCGGTGCGCAGCCGCTTCAAGCTCGCATCGATCTGCTTCGCGACCTGCGCCGCCGACAGGCCGCGGTCGCTCTCGGTCATCGGGAAGAACAGCTTGGTCGCGAGGACATAGCTATCACGCGGCCGGCTGCTCAGCACATCGCCCAGGAAGCTCTCGGCCGCGCCGCGGCCATAGATGTTCGCGGTGTCGATGAAGTTGATGCCGATATCGAACGCCGCATCGACGCACGCGCGCCCGGCGCTGTCGTCGACCCCCGCGCCATAGGTCAGCCAGCTGCCGAGGCAGATGGTGGAAACGCTGATGCCGCTGTCGCCAAGGTCACGATATTGCATGGGCTTGCTCCCGTCAGTGTGACGTCTGGCCCAACAGCTGACGCGTCACCGGGTGCGAGCTGGTGAGCCCGCCATCGACCGCGATTGCCTGACCATTGACGTAACTTGCCTGGTCGCTTGCGAGGAAAAGCGCAACATTGGCGAGTTCCTCGGGCTGCGCCGCGCGGCGAAGCGGGTTCAATTGGCCGAGCTTGTGGGTGACCTCCTTCGCCTTGGCATAATCGAAGGTCGGTTTGGTCATCCCCGTTTCGGTGAGGCCGGGGCACACCGCGTTGACGCGTACGCCGCTCGTCGACAGCTGCTGCGCCGCGACCTTGGCGAGGTTGATCACCCCCGCCTTCGACGCCGAGTAAGCGCCCGGGCCCGCGCCCGAATTCAGGCCCGCGACGCTCGCGGTCAGCACGATCGCGCCGCCGCGGCCTTGATCGACCATCGCCTTGCCCGCATGCTTTACCATCAATGCAGGGCCGATCAAGTTGACGCGCAAAGTCTCGGCCCAGGCGTCGGGGTCGAAATCGAAGATACCGCCCATGTCACCGATGATTCCGGCGTTGGCGAAGGCGACGTCGAGCGCGCCATAGGTGTCTCTCGCGGTCGCAACGAGCTTCGCGACATCGGCCTCGACGCCCGCATCGATTTCGAGCGCGACGGCTTCGCCGCCGGCATCCTTCACCAGCTGTGCGGTCTCATGCACCGCCGCCGTCTTGTCGCCGATGACGAGCTTCGCGCCCTCGGCGGCGAAGCGCAGCGCGCTCGCGCGGCCGATGCCGCTGCCCGCGCCCGTGATGATAGCAACCTTGCCGTCCAACGCGCCCATCATGCGCCTCCCGAAATCGTGGCTCCGCCATCGCATACGATGGTCTGGCCGGTGGTGAATGCCCCCGCCTTGCTGGCGAGGAAGACTGCGGCGCCCGCGATCTCGTGCGGTTCGCCGATCCGCTTCAGCGTCGAAGCCGCGGTCGATCGTTTGAGATTTTCTTCATTTTCCCACAAGGCGCGCGCCATGTCGGTGCGGACGAGGCCCGGCGCGATGCAGTTGACGCGCACGCCGCGCGGTCCGAATTCGACCGAGAAATTGCGCGCGACCTGCATGTCGGCGGCTTTCGAAATCCCGTAAGCGCCGATGATCGGCGACCCTTTCAGCCCGCCGATCGAGCTGATGATCGTGATCGACCCTTCGCCGCGTTCGAGCATTTCGGGCGCGACCATCGTGATCAGCCAGTGGTTGGACAGGATATTATTGTCCATGATCTTGCGGAACTGGTCGTCGCTGATCCCGAGGCCGGGGCCGTAATAGGGGTTCGACGCGGCGTTGCAGACGAGCGCGGTGATCTTGCCGAAGGCGCGGCGCGTCTCGGCGACCAGTATCTCCAGCTCTTCCTTCGACGAAATGTTCGCGCGCACCGCGATCGCGGTGTCGTCGCCAAAGCGCGCGTTAATCTCGGCCGCGGTTTCCTCGCACGCGTCGGCCTTGCGGCTCGAGATGACGACCTTCGCGCCCTGCTCGGCCATCGCTTCGGCCGTGGCTTTGCCGATGCCGCGCGACGATCCGGTGATCAGCGCGACCTGCCCCGTCATATCGAACAGGCTCATGCTCCGGCTTTCTTTGCAAAGTCCCACGCCCTTTCGGCGAGCGGACGGACGCGTTCGGACATGTCCTTGGCATGCTGCGAAGAGGCGGTGCCCTCGATCACGCGTTTCTTGATGCCCTGGATGATCCCCGCGAGGCGGAAGAAATTATAGGCGAAATACCAGTTCATGTCGGGCACGCCGTCGCGGCCGGTCGCGGCGCAATAGCGTTCGACCATCTCGTCGAGTTCGGGAATGCCCAGTGCCTTGCGGTCGAGGTCCATCACCCCCGAACGGCCGCCATTCTCGGTCACCCACGCCATCGCGACATAGGTGAAATCGGCGAGCGGATCGCCGAGCGTCGACAGCTCCCAGTCGAGCACCGCGAGCACCTGCGGGCGATCCTTTGCAAAGATCATATTGTCGATACGGTAATCGCCGTGGACAACGCTGGTGCGCGTCTGTTCGGGCAGGGTCGCGGGCAGCCACGCGATCAGCTGTTCCATCTCGTCCATCGTCTCGGTTTCGGAGAGGCGGTACTGCTTGGTCCAGCGGTCGACCTGCCGGCCGAAATAATTGCCGGGCTTGCCGAAGTCAGAAAGCCCCGCCGCCTCGATGTCGACGCTGTGCAGCGCGGCGAGCGTATCGATCATCGCTTCATAGGTCGCACGGCGGTTCTCGGGCGTCGACCCCGGCATCGCGCCGTCCCAGATCGTCTGGCCATCGACCATGCCCATCACATAGAACCAGCTGCCGACGACATCGTCATCGGTGCACAGGCCGTACTGGCGCGCGACCGGAAAGCCGGTCTTATAGAGCCCCGCCTGCACCTTATATTCGCGGTCGACCGCGTGCGCCGAGGGCAGCAGCGGGCCGAACGGCTTGCGGCGGAGCACATAAATTCCCGACGGCGCGCCGATCTTGTACGTCGGGTTCGACTGGCCACCGGCGAACTTGCCCTGCGACAGCGGCCCTTCGAAGCCTTCGACATTGGCTTCCATCCACGCGGTCAGCTTCGCTTCGTCGAGCACATCGGCGCCCTCGGGTGCTACGGTGCCGCTGAAGGCCTTTTGCGCGTCGAGCGTCACTGGTCGAAAACGATCACCGACCGTGCGGCGTCGCCCTTTCGCATCTTGTCGAACCCGTCATTGACCTGCGCGAGCGGAATCGTCTCGGCGACGATGCTGTCGAGGTCGAGCAGCCCGCGCAGGTAAAAATCGACGAGGCGCGGGATGTCGACCGGGAAGCGGTTGCCCCCCATGATCGCGCCCTGCAATTTCTTGCCCGAAAGCAGGTCCATCGCGCTGAGCCCGACCTTTTCCGATAGCGGCATCATGCCGAGGATCGTCGCAGTGCCGCCGCGGCGCAGCGACGCGACCGCAAGGCTCGCCGAAGCGGGACGCCCCACGGCCTCAATCGCATGGTCGACGCCGCCCTTGCTGATCTCGAGAATCTGTTTCGCGGCATCGGCGTCCATCGCATCGACGACGTCGGTCGCGCCCAGCTTCATCGCCAGCGCGCGCTTTTCGGGAACCGGGTCGGCGGCGATGATGCGCCCCGCGCCGGCGATCTTCGCGGCGTTGATCGTCGCGAGGCCCACACCGCCGCAACCGACCACCGCGACGGTTTCGCCCGGGGTCACCTTGCACGCGTTGAAGATCGTGCCCGCACCCGTCGTCACCGCGCAGCCGATCACCGCGGCGCGGTCGAGCGGCATGTCGGGATCGATCGCGACGCATGCATGTTCGTGGACGATCATCGTTTCGGCAAAGGCCGAGAGGTTGAGCATCTGGTTGACCGGCGACCCGTCGGGGCGCGTGATGCGGGGCGCCGATCCGGCGGGCCGGCGCGTGTCGCCGCCCATGCACAGCGACATGCGGCCCGAAACGCAGAACTCGCAGTGACCGCAGAAAGCCGACAGGCAGGTGACAACCGCGTCGCCGACCTTGACCGTGCGCACTTCGCTGCCGACCGCCTCGACGATGCCCGCCGCCTCATGGCCGGGGATCGCGGGCAGCGGGTGCGGATAGGCGCCGTCGATGAAATGCAGGTCCGAATGGCAAAGCCCGCAGGCGGCGGTGCGGATGCGCACCTCGTGCGGGCCGCAGTCGGCGATCACGACATCCTCGATCGACAGCGGCTTGCCCGGTTCGATCAGAATCGCGGCTTTGGTCATTCATGCTCTCCATATGAGAGATTGGCCGTTCGTGCCGAAGCACGGCACGAACGGCGATAGGGTGGATTAACGCGAAGCGCCGATGTCGCCCGACGAGAAGCCCGGCTCGCTCGCTTCGCTATGCTTGGCGAATTCGATGCGGGCGATCGCGCGTTCGTGGACTTCGTCGGGACCGTCGGCCAGGCGCAGCGTGCGCTGATGCGCGAAGGCCTTGGCCAGCCCGAAATCCTCGGACACGCCACCGGCGCCATGCGCCTGAATCGCGTCGTCGATGATCTTCAGCGCCATGTTCGGCGCCTGCACCTTGATCATCGCAATCTCGGCCGCGGCCGACTTGTTGCCGACCTTGTCCATCATGTCGGCGGCCTTGAGGCAGAGCAGACGCGTCATCTCGATATCGATGCGTGCGCGCGCAAGACGATGTTCCCAGATGCTGTATTCGGCGATCTTCTTGCCGAACGCGACGCGCGACTGGAGCCGCTTCGCCATCTTGCTGATCGCTTCCTCGGCGACGCCGATCGTGCGCATGCAATGGTGGATGCGGCCCGGCCCGAGGCGCCCCTGCGCGATCTCGAAACCGCGGCCTTCGCCGAGCAGCATCGCTTCCTCGGCGTTGACGCGAACGTCCTTCAGCTCGATTTCCATATGGCCGTGCGGCGCATCGTCATACCCGAAGACGGGCAGGTGGCGCTTGATGTTCACGCCCGGCGCGTTCAGCGGCATCAGCACCATCGACTGTTGCGCGTGGCGCTTGGCGGCGAAGTCGGTCTTGCCCATCACGATCGCGATCTCGCAGCGCGGATCGCCCGCACCCGACGACCACCATTTGGTGCCGTTGATGATATAGTCGTCGCCATCGCGCTCGATGCGCGTTTCGATGTTCGTCGCGTCGGACGAGGCGACCGCGGGCTCGGTCATCAGGAAGGCCGAACGGATCTGCCCATTCATCAGGCGGCCGAGATATTTCTCTTTCTGCGCGCGCGTCCCGTAACGATGGAACACTTCCATATTGCCGGTGTCGGGCGCCGAGCAGTTGAACACTTCGCTGGCGAAACCGACACGGCCCATTTCCTCGGCGCACAGTGCATATTCGAGATTGGTGAGGCCGGGACCCTCGAATTCGAAGGTCTCGTCGACATGATGGTGCGCGCCGCTGCGCGGCGGCATGAACAGGTTCCAGATGCCGGCGTCCTTCGCCTCGGCCTTCAGATCCTCGACGATCTGGATGACCTTCCAGCGATCGCCGGCCTTGTCCTGTTCGTTATAAGTGGGGACGGCGGGGCGAACCTTGCGCTCGATGAAATCGCGCACGCGATCGCGCCAATAGACCTGTCGGTCGGTAAGGTCGAAATCCATCTGCGCTTCCTTTCCCTTTACGTTCACGTAAACCCTTGGACCGATTCGTCGGCCTTGCCAAGTCCCGCCAACCCTAAAATTACATCATTCCGCCGCTGCGCGACATGTTCGTTACGGATGCGCTCCCGTCGCGTCGGGTTCGGCGCGCGCGGCGTCATCGAGCAACGCCAGCCGCGCCTCATGATCGGCGCGCGAGATCGGGAATTTGCGCATCACGATCAGCCCCAGCGAGCCGATGACGAGGATCGCGAGTGCATAGCCGATCGCCAGATTGCCGAGCACGTCGGTGCCGACCTCGCCGGGCTTTGCGTTCGCCGGAAAGGCGGCGAAGGACAGGATCAGCCCGGCAGCGAAAATGCCGATGCCGGTCGCGCATTTCTGCATGAAGAAAAAGCCCGCAAAGAACAGCCCCTCTGACCGGCGCCCGGTCTCGCTCTGCGACGCTTCGACGACATCGGCCATCATCGACGACGACAGGATCATCAGGATGATCGAGAAGGTGTTGCCGATGAACACCGCCGCAAACATCGCGGCCACGCTGGGCTTTCCGGGCAGCCCGGGGAACACGCCCTGGATCCAGGCGAAATAGATGCCGCTGTTCACGAGAAGCGCGATCGCGCCGGCAAGGATCGCGCCATCGCGCTTGCCGAGCCGCGCCGAAAGTGGCGCGACGATCAGAAACGCGGCGACCATCGTCCCGAAAAGCAGGAAGACATAAGCGATCATCTCGCCCTGCGTGAACTGCCAGAAAAAGCCGAGCAGATAATTGTTCATCGAAAAGGTGATGCCCTGATTCACATATCCGAACAGCGCCGCAAAAATCAGCCACAGGAAGGCGCGGTTCGACAGCGTATCGCGCATGTCGCGCACGATATGGCGCAGCGACGTCGCGGGCTGGGCATCGGCGAGGTTCGACACCGCGATCCTCTTGTGCTGCCCCGCCGCCGAAAACAGCACCGCGCCCGACATCATCAGCGCGCCGGCAAGCGCGTAGGGGAAATAGCCGTCGGGATCGACGAGCCCCTTCGCTCCCCCGAAAAAGACGCCATAGGCGAGCAGCAGGATGATGAGCCCGCCGCCCCAGCCGAACAGGTAGCGAAAGCGCATCACGGCGGTACGCTCGTCATAATCGGCGGTCAGCTCGGGAACGATTGCGACCGAGGGCACCTCGCACATCGACACGAGCGAGCGTACCACGATCGCCAACCCGATCAGCCAGGCGACGGTCATCGTGTCGCTCATTTCGGGTGGGCTCCACAAGAGCATCCACGCGATCGCGAGCGGGATCGGCGCGCCGTAAAGCCAAGGCAAGCGGCGGCCCCAGCGGCTGCGCGTGCGGTCGGTGAGTTCGCCGATCACCGGATCGACAAAGGCGTCGGCGATCAACGCGACCATGATCGCGAGCCCGACGATGCCTGCGTCGAGCCCGATGACCTGATTGTAGAATAGCAGCAGGAAGGTCGAGAAGCCGTTGTCCTTGACGCCATAGGCGATGCTGCCGAGCCCGTGGGTGATCTTCAGCCAGACGGGCAGGCGCTCGGGAGCGGGAACCGCGGTCGCGGCCGCGCTCACGCGTCGGCTCCGGCCTTGGCGGCCTCCTCCATCGCAACGAGGGCGTCGAACAGGCCGGGGGCTTCGGGGTCCCAGGCGTGGCGCTGGCCGATCGTCAGCCCGCCGTCGACCAGCATATGCGTGCCGGTCATAAAGCTCGACTCCTCGCTCGCAAGATAGGCGACGGCGTTGGCGATATCCTCGGGCTGGCCGCCGCGCGCGACGGGTTGCGCCGCCTCGCTCATGCCGGCGATGATCGCCTTGGCTTGGTCCTTATGTTCGTCGGGCACCTCGAGCGACGAGGTGAAGATATTGGTGTTGATGAAGCCGGGGCAGATCGCGTTGACGCGGATGCCGTAGCGCGCAAGATCGGTCGCCGCGACCTTGCTCAGGTGCAGCACGCCCGCCTTTGCAACGGCATAGGCGATCGGCGAATAGCCCGCGCCCAGCGCCGCGACGCTCGCGGTGTTGACGATGCTAGCCCCCTTGCGGCCCTTCATATGCGGCGCGGCATAACGGATACCCATCGCGACCGATTTCAGCACGAGGTCCATCGTCAGGTCCCAGCCCTCGGGCGTGATCTCGTCGATCGGGGCACGGTCGCCGGCCGCAGCGGCGTTGTTGAACACGATGTCGATCCCGCCGCCTTTCGCCGCGGCGGTGTTCATCAGCGCTTCGATGTCCGATGGTTTGGTCACGTCGCAGCGGACGAAATCGATCTTGCCGTTCGACGCGGCGGCCAGCGCCTGTCCGCCCGCTTCGTCGATGTCGGCGGCGAAGACATGCGCGCCCTCGCTCGCGAGTTTCAAAACTGTGGCTTTGCCGATTCCCGAAGCTGCTCCGGTGACGACGGCAATCTTGCCAGCGAATCGCATGACCCATTCTCCCGTTTTCTTTTGCCACTTAGCTTAGGCGCCAAAGGTGACGCGTCAACGGCGGTCGAACCGACGCTACGGCGCCGTAACGGCAGGCCGGGCTGACCAAGTTGACGCTTGCGTAAAGCAGGCGACTGCTCCTAGATTTGGGGCAGGAAGAGGAGCCTGAAACATGAGCGATCTGGACGCTTTTCGCGCCGAAGTGCGCGGCTGGCTGGAGGCGAACTGCCCCGCCGAAATGCGCGAACCCATCCGCGAGGAAGGTGATGTGTGCTGGGGCGGGCGCAATTGGGTGTTCAAGAATGACGCCCAGAAACAATGGCTCGAGGCGTGTGCGGAGAAGGGATATACTGTCCCCGACTGGCCCAAGCCCTATGGTGGCGCCGGGTTGACCCCCGAGCAGACCAAAATCTTCAAACAGGAAATGAAGCGCATCCATGCGCGCTCGCCGCTCGACAGCTTCGGCATCTGGATGCTCGGCCCCGCGCTGCTGCAATTCGGCACCGAGGAGCAAAAGGTCCACTATCTCAACCCGATCGCGCGCGGCGAAATCCGCTGGTGCCAGGGCTATTCCGAACCCGGTTCGGGCAGCGATCTTGTTTCGTTGCAGACCTTCGGCGAGGACAAGGGCGATCATTGGGTCGTCAACGGATCGAAGATCTGGACGAGCTATGCCGATCAGGCCGACTGGATTTTCTGCCTCGTCCGCACCGACAAGGCGAACAAATATCAGGGCATCACCTTCATGCTCTTCGACATGGCGAGCAAGGGCGTCACGACCAAGCCGATCCTGCTGATCAGCGGCAACTCGCCCTTCTGCGAAACCTTCTTCGACGATGTCGAAGTGCCCAAGACGCAGTTCATCGGTGAGATCAACCGCGGCTGGGACGTCGCCAAATATCTGCTCGGGCATGAACGCGAGATGATCTCGGGCGGCGGCGCGGGCGGCGACATGGTCAGCATTGGCGGCGCGTTTGCGAAGGCGTTCGGCAAGAATGCCGCCGGCGAACTCGACGACCCGATCCTGCGCGCCGAGATGGCGGCGTTCGACGTCGACGTCTTTGCCTATCGCGCGATGGGCGAGCGTTTCATGGATATGTGGAAGACCGGGCGGGCGCATCCGGCCAGCTCGAACATGATGAAATATGTCGGCACCGAGCTCAATAAGCGCCGCCACGAACTCGTCATGTCGGGCGGCGGCAGCGAAGCGCTCGAATGGGACAGCGAAGAGACCAAGGGCGGCGCGCGCGCGCGCGGCTGGCTGCGCACCAAGGCCAATTCGATCGAAGGCGGGACGAGCGAAGTCATGCTCAACGTCATCGCAAAGCGTATCCTCGACCTGCCCGGAGCCTGACCCATGCCCTTGTATCACAATGACGACCAGGCGATGCTCAAGGACAGCGTCGCGCCCTTCGTGGCCGAACAGGCCCCCGTTTCGCACTTGCGCAAACTGCGCGACAGCGCCGACGCCACCGGCTTCTCGCGCGACCTCTGGGCGCAGTTCACCGAAATGGGTTTGCCCGGCATGCTCGTTCCCGAGGCGCATGGCGGGCTCGGCATGGGGCATATGGAGGCGGGCATCGTGCTCGAGGAAATCGGCCGCAACCTGACGCCGTCGCCGTTCCTGTCGACCAGCGTCGGTGCGGTCGCCGCGCTCGCCAAGGCGGGCGGCACGCAGGCGGGGCGTTGGCTGCCCGCCATCGCATCGGGTGAGGCAATCGTCGCGCTCGCGATCGACGAGGGCGCGAAGCACCGCCCCGAGCGTATCGCGACCACCGCGACGCGCGCCGGCAACGGCTTCCGTCTCGACGGCAAGAAAAGCTTCGTTCTCCACGGCCATGTCGCAGACATCAGCATCGTCGCGGCGAAGACCGACGGCGGCATCACGCTCTTTGCGGTACCGAAGGATGCAAAGGGCCTGACCGCCGATCCGCGCCGCCTCGTCGATTCCAGCCTCGCGAGCCACGTCACGCTAGACGGCGTCGAACTCGACGCTGACGCGGTGATCGGTGAGGTCGATGCGGGCGGCGACATCCTCGACGCCTTGCTCGCCGCGACGCGCACCGGCGCCGCCGCCGAAATGGTCGGCGTCGGGCAGGGCGCGATGGACATGACCGTCAATTACCTCAAGGAACGCAAGCAGTTCGGCAAGCTGATCGGCGAGTTCCAGGGCCTCCAGCACCGCGCCGCGCATCTCTACGGCGAAATGGAAGTCGCGCGCGCCACCGTGATGAAGGCGCAGGAACTGCTCGATCAGGGCAGCGAGGGCGCGAAGCTGATGGTGTCGGTCGCGAAAGCGAAGGCTGGCCGCGCCGCGAACCTCGCGGTGCGCGAAGGCGTGCAGATGCACGGCGGTATCGGCATGACCGACGAATATGACATCGGCCTCTATATGAAGCGCGACCGCGCGCTCGCCGAATTTATGGGCGATGTGCATTACCACATCGACCAGGTCGCCCGCATGAACGGCTATTGAGCCGGGGAGAAAGATTATGAACCTTCAGGACATGTTCGGCCTCCACGGCCGCATCGCGCTCGTCACCGGCGGCTCGCGCGGGATCGGCAAGATGATCGTCGAGGGCTATCTCGCCGCGGGCGCCGCGCGCGTCTATATCTCGGCGCGCAAGACGGCGCAGATCGAGGAGGCGGTCGCCGATTTCGAAACGCGCTATCCGGGCAAGGTCATCGGCCTGCCCGTCGACCTCTCGACCGTCGAAGGTTGCCGCGCGCTCGCCAAGGAACTCGAAGCGCGCGAGGAACGCCTCGACATCCTCGTCAACAACGCCGGCGCCGCATGGGGCGAACCCTTCGAGGGCTTCCCCGAGGCGGGCTGGGACAAGGTGATGGACATCAACGTCAAATCGCCCTTCTTCCTGACGCAGGCGCTCCACGGACTGCTCAAGGCCGGCGGTAGTGCCGACCGCCCCGCAAAGGTGATCAACATCGGCTCGATCGACGGCCAGCGCCTCAATCCGTGGGAAACCTACAGCTACCACGCCTCGAAGGCCGCGATCCTCTATCTCACCAAGCGCCTCGCCGCGCGGCTCGTCACCGATCATATCCTCGTCACCGCGATCGCGCCGGGCGCCTTCCAGTCGGAGATGAACAAGGCCGCGCGCGACCATGGCGACGCGGTTGCGAAGAGCATCCCGGTCAAGCGCATCGGCGTGCCCGAGGACATGGCGGGCGCCGCGATCTTCCTCGCGTCGAAGGCGGGCGATTATGTCGTCGGCGACACGATCACCGTCGACGGCGGGCTCGTGCACGGCGATCTGAAGACCAGCATCGACGCCTGACAATTGACTCCATATCTCCTTGGTGTATTATCAGTATAACTCACCAAGGAGATTGTCCATGCGTCTCGCCTTCCTGATTCCCCCGATGATGCTCCTCGCCGCCTGCGGCTCGGAAGAGAAGAAATCCGCCGAGGGCACCCAGGTCTCGATCAACGCCGGCGACGAGCATGGCGGCGTGAAGATCGAGACCGGCAAGGACGGCGGCAACATCAAGATCGGCGGCGACGGTGCCGCGATCGACATCGATATCCCCGATTTCGTCGACCTCGATATCGAGAGCGATTTCGATATCGACGGCGTCAAGCTCTACCCGGGCAGCAAGGTCACCAAGGTCGACGTCGACGCGAACGACAAGAACGGCGCCGACACGGCGACGGTCAAACTCGGCTTCACCTCGCCCGCCGCGCCCAAAAAGGCCGCCGACTGGATGGCAGGCGAATTCGCCAAAAAGGGCGTCAAGGTCACCCGCACCGGCGACACGCTCGCGGGCAAGGACAAGGACGGCGCCGATTTCCGGATCAATTTCGTCCCCGACGGCGCGACCGCCAAGGGCGAGGTGGTGATTACCAAGGTCTGAGGTTGATCCAAATCACCTCGTCATTGCGAGCGTAGCGAAGCAATCCAGAGCGGCTTACGCGACTCTGGATTGCCGCGTCGCCTTCGGCTCCTCGCAATGACGGTTAAGTTGTTCTACCCGCTGTTGCGGAGCGCCGTCGCAATCGCGTTGATCGTCAGCTGGATGCCCTCGGCAATCCGCGGGTCGGTCTCCCCGGCGCGGTGGCGCTTCATCAGCTCGATCTGCAGCAGGTTGAGCGGCTCGATATAGGGCAGGCGCAGCCGGATCGACGCTTCGAGCGCCGGATTCTTCTCGAGCAGCCGCGTCTGCCCGGTGATATCGAGCAGCCCGTCATGCGCGCGGTTCCATCCGTCGCGGATGCGCCCGAAAATCGCATCGTGCCCGTCGATGCCCGCCGCCAGGTCGGCGTAGCGCGCCGCGATCCCCATGTCGGATTTCGCGAGCACCATCTCCATATTGCCGAGCAATGCTGCGAAGAAGGGCCAGCCCGCCGCCATATCGGCCAGCAGCGCCTTGTCCTCGAACGCGGCAAAACCCTCGCCCGTGCCGTACCAGCCGGGCAGCATCGCGCGCGACTGCGCCCAGCTGAACACCCACGGGATCGCGCGCAGATCCTCGATCGCGCTCGACTTGGTGCGGCTCGACGGCCGCGAACCGATCTTCAGCGTCGCGATCTCGGCGATCGGCGTCATCGCGCGGAAGAAATCCTTGAACGCCGGCGTGTCGTAAACGAGCCCGCGATAGGCGGCGAAAGCACCGTCCGAGAGCTGGTCCATCGCCGCGGTAAAGCGCGCCGCATCCGTCTCGCTCAGCGCCTCGGGCTCGAGGCTCGCGAGCAGGCTCGCCGACACCATCGCCTCGAGGTTCGTTGCCGCGCTCGCCGCAGTGCCATATTTCGCCGCGATCACTTCGCCCTGCTCAGTGATACGGATGCGCCCTTGCACCGTGCCTGCGGGCTGCGCGCGAATCGCGGCAAAGGCGCTGCCGCCGCCACGCCCGACCGCGCCGCCGCGGCCGTGGAACAATTGCATCGCGGTGTCGGCCTCTTCGAACACCGGGGTCAGCGCTTGCGACGCCTGATGCAATCCCCAGGTCGAGGTCAGATAACCGCCGTCCTTGTTCGAATCCGAATAGCCGATCATCACTTCCTGATGCCCGCGTTGGCCGATCTGCGGGCCGATTTCGGGCATCGCGAAATAACGCGCCATGATCGCGGGCGCGCGGTCGAGGTCGGCGATCGTCTCGAACAGCGGCACGACCATCAAATTCGATTTGCCCGCCGCATCGCCGCTGCGCCACAGCCCCGCCTCGCGCGCGAGCACATGGACCTCGAGCAGGTCGGACAATTCCTGCGCCATGCTGATGATCCACTGACAGATCGCGTCATTGCCCAGCCGTGCGCGGACATCGGCGGCGGCATGGACGATCGCGAGTTCGCCCGCGGTCTCGTCGCTCCACTCGTGCCACGCCGCGGCAAGCGGCCGGTCGCTGGCGAGCTCGGCGGTGAGTAGCGCAACGCGTTCCTCTTCGCCCAGCGCCAGATAATCGGCGCACACGCCCGATACCGACAACAGTTCGGCGAGCACGCGCTCGTGCACCGCGCTATTTTGCCGCATGTCGAGCGTCGCGAGATGGAATCCGAACACCTCGACCGCGCGGATCAGCCGCCCGAGCGCGCCGATCCCGCCGAACTGGCCCTGGCTGTTCGCCGACAGCCCGGTGGCGATGGTGACGAGATCGCGGCGGAGCGACGCCGGGGTGGCATAGGGCGCGCCGGTCAGCGCCGACGGCCGCGGCGGCGCGCGCCCGACGATCTGCGTGTAGGTGGCGCAAAGCCGCGCATAGATGCCCGACAGCGCGCGGCGATAGGGCTCGTCGCGGCGGCTCGGCGCGGCGTCGCCGCTCGCCTCGGCCAGCGCCTCGACCGCCTCGGGAACAACGGCGAGGCTCGCCGACACCGACAGTTCGGCGCCGAGGTGGTGAACCGCGTCGATATAATGGCCGAGCACCGCCGCGGCGTTGCGCGCGGTCGCCATATGCATGGTCTCGGCAGTGACGAAGGGGTTGCCGTCGCGGTCGCCGCCGATCCAGCTGCCGACGCGCAGGAAGCTCGCGGGACGCTGCCCCAGCTCTGCTTCCCAGCGGGCATAGAGCTTGGGCACCACGGGCAGGAAGACGTCGCGCAAATAGGTCAGCGCATTGTCGATCTCGTCGGCGACGAACAATTTTTCGGTGCGCAGCGGGCGCGTTTGCCACAGCAGCACGATCTGCCGCCGGATCGCATCCTCGACGACATCGCCCTCGGGCGTCTCGTCGGCGCCGCGGTCGCGCAGCAGCATCAGTTCGGCGATGCGGTTCTTGTGGTCGAGCACCGACTTGCGCCGCACCTCGGTCGGGTGCGCGGTCAACACGGGGGCGACAAGCGAAGCGCTCAGCAGCGCCGAGATTGCTTCGCTGTCGATCCCGTCGTCTTTCAGCTTTTCGATCGCCGCCGCGACGGTCGCCTCGGGCTCGGCCGCGACGCCCTGCCGGTCCTCGGCGAGGTTCGCGAGCATCGAAAACAGCATGAAACCGCGCACGAACGCGATCGTGTCGTCGAGGCTCAGCGCATCGAGCCCCGGGTCGATCGCCTCGGCGCCCGCGATGCCGCGGTGGCGGTCGACGCTCGACGAGCGGATATATTCGGTCTGGCGGAACAATTTGTCGCCGCCATAGGCGCGGATGACATCGCCGAGGATCCGCCCCAAATAGCGGATGTCGGGGTTTTGCGAGATTTGGATAGGCGGGCCCATGCGGCGGATTGCTGCACCTGCGAAGGCACAGCGTCAAGCCGCGCATAGCTATGCTTTTATAAGATCAGTGCGTCTTGACGAGGTTTAGCACGCCCAGATCGATCTCCGATGCGCCATCGAACGCAACGGAGTTGCGCGTGTCGGTGATGAACATCAGCTTGCCGTCGTCGCCGGTGATGCGCGCCGACACGGCATAGCTGTGCTTTGCGTCGATCGCGCCGCGGTCGAACCGGAGCAGGAAGGCGATCGGCACCTGCTGCCCGTCGGCGCCGAACGCCTGCCGCGCGATATTGCGCGCGGGCGCATCGGCAAGGCTGACGTCATCGAGCCGCACCTCGATCTGCGCGCTCGGCGGCAGCGCGATGCGCTCGCGATAGGCGATCTTGCCCGACACCGTATATTGCTGGTTCGCGGCCTCGCCCGTCGCGGCGCAGGCGGACAGCGCGAGGGTGGAAAGGCCAAGGGCGAAAGCGGCGAAACGGCGCATCGGTCTTCTCCTTCTGAATCCGGCGAGCCTGAACCGATTAGCCTTCGAGTTCAACATCCCAGTACAGCCAGTCGATCCAGCTCGTGTGCAGATAGTTCGGCGGAAACGCGCGGCCATTGTCCTGCAGCTGCCAGCTCGTCGGGCGCCACGGCTGGCGATACAGCGGCATATGCGCCTGTTGCGGCGTTCGGCCCCCCTTTTTCAGGTTGCACGGCGCGCACGCGGTCGCGACATTTTCCCACGTCGTGCGCCCGCCGAGCCGGCGCGGCACGACATGATCGAAGGTCAGATCCTTGCCCGACCCGCAATATTGGCACGCGAAGCGATCGCGCAGGAACAGGTTGAAGCGCGTGAAGGCGGGATGCTCCGACGGCTTCACATATTGGCGCAGCGCAATCACGCTCGGGATCGGCATCGTTTTCGTCGGCGAATGGATTTCGCGCTCGTAATTTTCAACGATGGTGACGCGGTCGAGGAACACCGCCTTGACCGCGGTCTGCCATGGCCACAGGCTCAAGGGATAATAGCTCAGCGGCGTATAATCTGCGTTGAGTACGAGCGCCGGACAGCTATCGGGATGCCGGGCAAGATCGGGATGGAACATGGCTAGGTAACGCTGCCCCCCTTTGTTTCACGGGATGGCGCGCCACTGCCTCCCGCGCGTGACACCATCATTACATGCCCTATCAGATTCTGACGTCAAGGGGGGATATGCCCGCAAGATATGGAATGATTCGCTTTGACTCGGCACAGCATATGGATTCATTGCCTCTCTCATGCTGACACGCTTCGCCCCCAGCCCGACCGGCGAACTCCACCTTGGCCACGCCTATAGCGCCGTGCTTGCGCACGCCGCCGCGCGTTCAGCCGGCGGGCGCTTCCTGATCCGCATTGATGATATCGACGGCAGCCGCTCGCGCGAGGAATATGTCGGCGCGTCGCTCGCCGATCTTGAATGGCTCGGGGTCACTTGGGACGGCGATCCGGTGCGGCAGTCGGCGCGGCTCGGCGATTATGCCGCCGCGCTGGAAGCGCTGCGAAAATGCGGCCTCGTCTATCCCTGCTTCTGCACGCGCGCCGACATAGCCGCGAGCCTTTCGGCGCCGCATGGGCCATCCGGGGCCGTCTATCCGGGCACCTGCCGCGACCTGCCAGATGCGGAGCGCGAGCGCCGCGTGGCGGGCGAGCCGCATTGCTGGCGGCTCGACATGGCGCGCGCTGCTGCGGAGGTCGGTGACCTCATATGGGAAGAGGCGGGGCAGGGGCTCCGCACCGCCGATCCGCTCGCGCACAGCGATATCGTCCTAGCGCGCAAGGACGCCCCCGCAAGCTATCATCTCGCGAGCACCCTCGACGATGCCGCGATGGGGGTGACGCACGTTATCCGCGGCGCCGACCTCATCGCCTCGACCGACGTCCACCGCTTGCTCCAGGCGCTGCTCGGCTTGCCGACCCCGCTCTATCGCCACCATGCGCTCGTCTGCGGTCCCGATGGCAAACGGCTCGCGAAACGTGACGCCGCGGCCTCGCTCGCATCGCTTCGCGCGGCGGGGATCGACGGGCGCGCGCTGGCCGCCGATTTGGCCGCCGACCGGCTTCCCACTGGCTATTCGCTGCAAAATCCCTAGATAAGGACTTATGGAAATCCTGCTCATCCTTGGCGTCGTGATTGCCGCCGGCTTCGTCCTCTTCTCGCTCGCGCGCGGGCTCTTCTATTTCTCGCAGGGCCACAAAGCCCAGATGGACGGCACCGCGCACGAAAATCAGGTGATGCAGAACAAGATGATGATGTCGCGCGTGAAGTGGCAGGCGATCACCATCATGCTGCTCGTGCTGATCGGCCTGTTCGCCGCCGGCAAATAAGCGGCGTTACCGATGGTCAAGCTCAACAAAATCTACACGCGCACCGGCGACGACGGCACCACCGGGCTCGTCGACGGCTCGCGCATTGCCAAATCCGACGCGCTGATGGCGGCGATCGGCGACGTCGACGAAGCGAACAGCGCGATAGGTGTCGCCGCGGCCGCGCTCGACCCGGCGAGCGACGAAGCCGCGATGCTCGCGCGCATCCAGAACGAGATGTTCGACCTCGGCGCCGATCTTGCAACCCCGCCCGACATCCAGTTCGGCTTCGGCCCGCACGAAATGGCGCTGCGCATCGTGCCGAGCCAGATCGCAAGGCTCGAGGACGAGATCGACGGCATGAACGACGCGCTGGACGCACTCAAAAGCTTCATCCTGCCCGGCGGCACCGAGGCGGCGGCGCGGCTCCATCTCGCGCGCGCCGTTACGCGCCGCGCTGAACGTGCTGCCGTTGCCGCGGGTGCGGCGCGCGATCTCAACCCGATCGCGCTCAACTATCTCAACCGCCTGTCGGATCATCTGTTCGTGCTCACGCGGCACCTCAACGCCGCGGCGGGCGGCGATATCCTCTGGAAACCCGGCGCGACGCGCTGACGCTGCGTCCTCTCCATGGGGAATGCCCCGACCCGGCCGTATGGGGCATCCTATACCTTGGTGTTCCCTTAATGTTCTAGACTTTCCATCGCGGCGTAACCATAATCGGTTGACCAGCGAAACCGAATCACACCTCGGGGGATTGTCTCACCATGGCCAGCCGCACCGACGCTTCGCCGACGACCGACACGATGGAGCAGTTCATACAGCGCTTCGCCGCGACCCGGCGGCTGTCGCTCGATCTTACCCGGACGCTCTCCGACGCCGACGCCAGCGCGCAATCGATGCCCGACGCCTCGCCCGCCAAATGGCATCTCGCGCACACGACCTGGTTTTTCGAAACCTTCATCCTGCGCGACCATGTCGCGGGGTACCACCTCTTCGACGAACGCTACCCGTTCCTCTTCAACAGCTATTATGAGGCCGAGGGGCCGCGCCATGCGCGCCCGCAGCGCGGCCTGCTGACGCGGCCGTCGCTCGACGAAATCTGCATCTGGCGCGCGCATGTCGACACCGCGGTGCAAAGCGCGCTGCCCGACCTCTCGCCCACGGCGCTGACGCTCGTCGAGCTTGGTATCCATCACGAGCAGCAGCATCAGGAATTGCTGCTGACCGACCTCAAGCATCTCTTCGCGCAAAACCCGCTCGGGCCCGCCGTGTGGGACAATGCAATCGCGGGTGAAGCCCAGCCGTTTTCTGCGATGAAATGGATCAGGGGTGCCGACGGGGTGACCGCGGTCGGGCATGACGGCACCGGCTTCGCCTTCGACTGCGAAGGCCCGCGTCATGATGCGCTGCTCTCCCCCCACGCGCTCGCCAGCCGCCCGGTGAGCAATGGCGAGTGGCAGGAATTCATCGCCGACGGCGGTTATCACACGCCGTCGCTCTGGCTCAGCGACGGCTGGGCGTGGGTGCAGGCCGACAATATCGATGCCCCCGCCTATTGGGACGGCGACCGCCAGTTCACGCTGTCGGGCTGGCGCGAAATCGATCCCGCCGCGCCCGTCACGCACATCAGCTTTTTCGAGGCCGACGCCTTCGCCAGCTGGGCCGGCGCGCGCCTGCCGACCGAGTTCGAATGGGAGGCCGCCGCTGCGGCCTTCGACCCGCACGGCGGACAGCAACTCGATGCCGCAGGACCGGTGCAACCCACGCCTGCCGCCGATGACACCGACCTGCAACAGATGTTCGGCAGCGTGTGGGAATGGACCGGCAGCGCCTATCGCCCCTATCCCGGCTTCCGCGCCGCACCCGGCGCGGTCGGCGAATATAATGGCAAGTTCATGAGCGGCCAGTTCGTACTCCGCGGCGGCAGCTGCGCGACCCCGCGCGGCCATCTGCGCCCCTCCTACCGCAATTTCTTCTACCCCCACCAGCGCTGGCAATTCACCGGCGTGCGGCTCGCAAAGGATCTTTGACATGGGCGTTGTGCGCAATCTTCGACAAGTTGCGGCGGACGACGCCGGCGTCGACATCGCCTTCCGCGCCGACGTCCACGCCGGCCTGTCGCAAAAACAAAAGGCGATTCCCGCGCGCTGGTTCTACGATGCGACGGGTTCGGCGCTGTTCGAGGATATCACCGCGCTCCCCGAATATTATCCGACGCGCAGCGAGACCGATATGCTCACGCGCCACGCCGCCGACATCGCGAAAGCCATCGGCCCCGGCCGCGCCGTCGTGGAACTCGGCTCGGGCAGCTCGACAAAGACGCCTTTGCTCCTCGATGCGATCGATCCCTCGGCCTATGTGCCGGTCGATATTTCGGGCGATTTCCTGCGCGGCAGCGCGGAAGCGCTCGCGGCGCGTTTTCCGGGCCTCGCCATCTATCCGGTCGAGGCCGATTTCACCCAGCGCGTGACGATGCCCGACGAAATCGCCGACTTGCCCAAGCTCGGCTTTTTTCCGGGCAGCACGATCGGCAATATGGTCGCGCGCACTGCCATCGACCTTTTGCGTAACTGGCGCTGCGCGCTCGGCGAAGGGGCGCTCCTGTTGATCGGCATCGATCGCATCAAGGATGTGGCGACACTCGAACTCGCCTATGACGATCCCGCGGGGGTGACCGCGGCGTTCAACCTCAACCTGCTTGAGCGGATCAACCGTGAGCTTGGAGGCGATATCCCGGTCGCGAATTTCAGCCATCGCGCGATCTGGGACGATGTCCATGCGCGTATCGAGATGCATCTCGTCGCGGCTTGCGACATGGAATTCACGATCGACGGCCGACTCTATGCGATGGCGAAGGGCGAGACAATCCATAGCGAGAACAGCCATAAATATGGCTCGCGCGACGCCAATTTGCTGCTGCGCGCGTCGGGCTGGACCCCGCTCGCGACGTGGGACGATGCCGACCCGGCCTTTGCCCTGATCCTCGCCGAAGCGACCGAGTTCCGCTCCGCCCCCTGACGTGCTCACTTGACGATCGCGCCCGACGCCGTAGGGGCACGGGCAGGTTTTCCAGCGAAAAGGGCAGCATATGATCGTCGGCGTTATCGGTGCGGGACAAATGGGCGCAGGCATTGCGCAGGTGTCGGCGGGCGCCGGGCATGATGTGCTGCTTTCCGACATCGACCTCGCGCGCGCCGAAGCGGGGAAAGCGGGCATCGCCAAGGTACTCGGCCGACTCGTTGCCAAGGAAAAGATGAGCCAAGGCGACGCCGACGCGCTGCTCGGTCGCATCACACCGATCGCCGACCACAGCGCCTTCGCTTCCGCCGACCTCGTCATCGAGGCGGCGACCGAGCGCGAGGAGATCAAGCGCGCGATCTTCGCCAGCGTCGGCCAGCATCTGTCGGCGACCGCAATCCTCGCCAGCAACACCAGCTCGATCCCGATCACGCGCCTCGCGCAGGCTGCGCCCGATCCGGCGCGCTTCATCGGCGTCCATTTCTTCAACCCGGTGCCGGTGATGGGGCTGATCGAACTGATCCGCGGCCTTGCCACAAGCGACGATACGCTGGCGAAGGTTGAAGCCTTTGGCCGCGGGCTCGGCAAGGAAATCGTCCATGCCAATGACGCGCCGGGCTTCATCGTCAATCGCGTGCTGATGCCGATGATCAACGAGGCGGTGTTTGCGCTCGGTGAGGGCGTCGCGACGATGCAGGACATCGACGCGGGTTGCCGCCTCGGGCTCAACCATCCGATGGGTCCGATCACTCTCGCCGATTTCATCGGGCTCGACACCTGCCTCGAAATCATTCGCGTTCTCTACAGCGGCACCGGCGATCCGAAATTCCGTCCGGCACCCTTGCTCGTCCAATATGTCGACGCGGGCTGGGTCGGCAAAAAGGCGGGGCGCGGCTTTTACGACTGGACCGGGCCGGAGCCCGTCCCGACGCGGTGAGCGGCTACGACGCCCGGACCCTTGCATTCTATGCGGCGGAAGCGCCGGTCTATACGGCGTCGGGCAAGCTTGGGGTGTCGCGCCATCTCGATCGTTTCCTCGACCGGCTGCCCGCCGGAGCGGACATACTGGAACTGGGATGCGGCGGCGGGCACGACGCCGCGCGCATGATGGCGCGGGGCTTCGCGGTCGATCCGACAGACGGGGTCACCGAGATCGCGGCGAAAGCGCAAGCGCAGATCGGCAGGCCGGCGCGCGTAATGCGGTTTGGCGAACTCGATGCCGACCGGCGCTATGACGCCATCTGGGCGTCGGCCAGTTTGCTCCACGTGCCGCGCCGCGATCTTCCGGGCGTGATTGCGCGCATCCGACGCGCGCTGAGGCCCGGGGGGCTGCATTTCGCGAGCTACAAGGGCGGCGATGCCGAAGGGCGCGATCGCTTCGGACGCTATTTCAATTACCTTGCGCGCACCGAACTCGAATCCGTCTATCGCGAAGCCGCCGTCTGGGATTTACTCGATATCTCCGAAGGTGTCGGCGGCGGCTATGATGGTGCGCAGGGGCCATGGGTTCAAATCACCGTGCGTCGTCCACTATAAGGGCGGGCCGATGGAGCCGAAAGGCGTTCGACGCGTTGGGTAGGTGGAATGCAGGGGATGATATGATCATGCGTAACAAGACCTTATTCGCACTTGCCGCCGCTCTTCTCGCCGGCGCCATGCCCGTCCAGGCGCAACAGGGCGCGCCGGAAGAATCGACGATCAAGGACACCGCCAATTCGGTCGCCGAACCGTTCGACGGCAAAGAGGTGCCGCCAAAGCTGCTGGCGATTCAGGGCAGCCCCTATTCACTGGCCGGTCTTGGAAAATGCGCCGCGATCATCGGCGAAATCAACGAGCTCGACACCGTGCTCGGTCCCGACGTCAACGAACAGGTCGATAAGGATCGCGCCAAGAAGCGCGAGGAAACCGCCGGCCGAGTCGCCGGAACGGTGGCGGGGGGCATCATCCCCTTCCGCGGACTGATTGGCGAGGTCACGGGCGCCAACGCCGAGCGAAGGCGCTACGCGTTCGCCGTCTATGCCGGTACGGTCCGCCGCGGTTTCCTGAAAGGCGTCGGACTCGAGCGCGGTTGCAAAGCGCCCGCGCGACCCTGAGGCTAGCGGCTTGAGAGAGGGTGGGGCAGATGCAGGTCGACAATATCCGGGCATTCGCCATCGACGTGCCGCAAGCGGCGCTCGACGATCTTAAAGATCGGCTGGCGCGCACGCGCTGGCCGGAAAAAGAGACGGTCGACGACTGGGATCAAGGGATTCCGCTCGCCTATGCGCAAGAACTCGCGGCCTTTTGGCGCGATGACTATGACTGGCGATTGGTCGAGGCGCGGCTCAATGCGCTGCCCAATTATCTTGCGACGGTGGACGGGCTCGATATCCATTTCCTGCATATCCGGTCGGCGAATCCCGCCGCGCGGCCGCTGATCCTGACGCACGGCTGGCCGGGGTCGGTGCTCGAATTCCTCGACGTGATCGAGCCGCTTGTCGCCGACTATCATCTCGTGATCCCGTCGCTTCCGGGATACGGCTTTTCGGGCAAGCCCGCCGAGGCGAAATGGAGCGTCGAGCATATCGGCGCGGCGTGGGACGCACTGATGCGGGCGCTCGGCTATGACCGCTATTTCGCGCAAGGCGGCGACTGGGGCAGCGCGGTGACGTGCGCGATCGGGATGAATCATCCCGGTAATTGCGCGGGCATCCACGTCAATATGGTGGTCGGCGCGCCGCCGCCCGACTTGATGACCGACCTTTCCGACAGCGAGAAACTCTATCTCGCGCGCTTCGGCTGGTATCAGGCGAAGGATAGCGGCTATTCGACCCAGCAGGCGACGCGGCCGCAGACGATCGGCTACGCGCTCACCGATTCACCGGTCGGGCAAATGGCGTGGATCGTCGAGAAATGCCATGGGTGGACCGATTGTGGGCATCAGCCCGGCGGTCAGTCGATCGGCGGCCATCCCGAAAATGCGCTGTCGAAGGACGCGATGCTCGACACCGTCAGCCTCTATTGGCTGACGGCGAGTGCAGCTTCGTCGGCGCGGCTTTATTGGCACAGCTTCCGCACTTTCGCGGCCGGAGAAATTCTGGTGCCGACGGGATGCAGCCTTTTCCCGAACGAGATCATGCGCCTGTCGCGACGGTGGGCCGAGCGGCGCTACAAGAATATCGTCTATTGGAACGAACTGACAAGCGGCGGGCATTTCGCCGCGTGGGAACAGCCCGAATTGTTCGTCGGCGAAGTCCGCGCGGCGCTGGCGCAGATGACTTTATAGGGGGCGGCCGGCGGCGCGGCCGCCGGCGAGATCACATCGGCGTATAGACGACGCGGCAGCTTTCGGGCGCCGAGCGCAGCGCGGTGTTCCACGTCACGTCGTTGCCGTTGCGCTGCAGCCGCGCGCCGCTCTTATTCTCATAGATCTGGCCGCTGTTCGCCGGCGTCTGTTTGAGTACCATCGAACGCATTCCATTGACGCGAACGATGGCGGTGTTGCCGACATAGTCGACTTTCAGTTTGGTGCCGCCGCTGCAGTCATAGCTGGTGCCGGTGTTGCGCGGCACCGACGAACAGGCCGCAAGCGAAAGGATCGCGGCGCCGGCCGCGACGAAAAGCGTCGTCTTCATACCCGTCTCCCCCTCAATAGCCCGAACGGACGCACAGCACGTCGGCGAGGTAGACGCGCCCGCTGATCGTTTCCATATGCTCGCGCGCCGACCCGTTCCAACCGATCGAGCGGCACCAGGTGTCGGCGGTCTGGGCGGCACAGGCAGCGGTCGCCGAGCCGCGGGCGCAGGCGAGAACGCGGTAGTTACGTTCCGCGGGTTGCGTATGGAATTCGGCGAAATTGCCGCGCGCGACCTGATCATTGGCGGGCGGGTTCGGGTTCCAGCCGCCGCCCCCACCCCCGCCGACCGGCCGGATCGATTGGATGGTAATTCCGCGCAGGACGTTGTTCAGCATCGGCGTATCGCGATCGACCGTCCGGCAATTGCCGCGGTAGCGCGTCTTTTCGCACAGCTCCCAGCGCCCGTTCGGAACGCGGATCGAATTGACCGGCCAGGCAAGGCCGAGGTTCGGCTTTTCCTCGCCGATGAACACCGCGGGGCCGCGATAGCCGGCGTCGCGATAGATCGTCGCTTCGGGCGGACGATCGGGGCGGTATCGTTCGGTTTCGACGGTCTGGGCGTATGAGGTGGCGAGGAAACCCGCCCCTATCGATGCCGCAGCCGCGGCAAGAATCGACAAACGATAAGCGGTTTTCATGACAGCCTCCCATTTTGCGAACGCGACCCGGGATTCGTTATATCCCTAAGTTTACGTCATTCGCGGGCGGCTTGCAAATTCTCCCAACCCACCGGGGAGGTTATGCCGGCATGATCGATCAGGGCGCCTTGGCGGGTTCCGCTGTCGGTGCGGCTGCGGGAGTCGCTTGGGTTTCGGGCACGGCGGCAGCCGGCGTTGCCGGTGGCGGCGCGGCGAGCGGCGGTGCCACACCGAGCATCAGCCCCGCGAGCGCTGCCGACATCAGGTTCGACAGGCTGCCCGCGAGCAAGGCCTTCAACCCCAGCTTGGCGATCATCGGACGCTGATTTGGCGCGAGCCCGCCGGTCACCGCCATCTGGATCGCGATCGAGCTGAAATTGGCGAAACCGCAAAGCGCAAAGGTCGCGATCGCGACCGCGGCAGCCGACATATCGCCCTGCGCACGGCCCAAATCGATGAAGGCGACAAACTCGTTGAGCACGACCTTGCTGCCGAACAGTCCGCCAACCACTGCGCTTTCGTCCCACGGCACGCCCATCAGCCACATCACGGGGCGGAAAATCGTGCCGATGATCGCCTGGAACGACAGGCCGTCGACGCCGAACCAGCCGCCGATGCCCGCGAGCAGGCCGTTGGCGAGCGCGACGAGCGCGACGAACGCCATCACCATCGCACCGACCGCGACCGCAAGCTTGACGCCAGTTTGCGCCCCTTGCGCCGCCGCCATGATGATGTTCGCGGGCTTCTCCTCGTCGTGGCTCGCCTCGGGCATCACGACGGGCTCGATGCCGATGTCCTTGGGGTCGTCGGGCATCATGATCTTGGCCATCAAAATGCCGCCGGGCGCTGACATGAAGCTCGCGGCGAGCAGATAGGGGAGGAGGTGCGGGCCGATCATCCCGGCGTAGGCGCCGAGGATCGTGCCTGCGACCCCCGCCATGCCGACGGTCATCACCGTGAACAGCTGCGGCGGGGTCAGACCCGCGAGGTAAGGCCGGATGACGAGCGGCGATTCGGACTGGCCGACAAAGATGTTTGCTGCCGCGCCAAGGCTTTCGACCTTGGTGATGCCGGTGACCTTCTGGATCGCGCCGCCGACCCATTTGATGATCAGCTGCATGATCCCGAGATAATAGAGCACCGAGATCAGTGAGGCGAAAAAGATGATCACGGGGAGCGCGCCGATCGCGAACACCGCCTTGCCATAGGGCGCCTGCGTCAGCACCTCGCCGAACAGGAATTTCGTGCCCTCGTCGGCATAGCTCAAAAGATTCGAGACGCCGTTCGACATCGCCTGAATCACCGCACGGCCCCACGGCGTGCCGATGACGAGCACCGCAAATCCGGCCTGGAGCAGGAAGGCGGGGATGACGATGCGCGGGCGAATCCAGCGGCGGTTCGACGAAAACAGCACGGCAATCGCAAGCAATGCGACGATGCCAAGCAAACCGATCAGGCGTTCCATAATTTCTGTGCGTCCCCCGCAAATTGATACCCGTGTCTAGCGGGCTTTGACGGTGGGGCAAGTCTGTGCCGATGCGGCACCTTTCCACCCGCCGCAAAAGCGATTAAGCGGCCTCGATGGAAAATAGCTCCTCGCGCCTGATCGCGCCTTCGCTGCTGCTGTTCGCAATCCTCTACGGTGGCATGGTTCCGCTCGGCGGTTTCCTCGGCGCGAAACAGGTCGCGCTTGGCCCGCTGGCGGTCGAAGCCGGGATTTTCCCCTTTCTGACGCTGATCGCGATCTCGAGCGGTATCGCCGAACTTCACGGCCGCGCGGTCGCCGACAAGCTGGTTCGCTTCGGTTTCATTCCGCTCATTCTCGCGATCATTCTCACGGTGTTCGTTCTGCAGCTGCCGACCGACGAGGGGATGTACGAGCCCGCGAAGGAAGCCTTTCCGATCATCGTCGGGCAGGGCTGGCGGATGATGGCGGCCGGCATATTGGCTTATGGTGTGTCGGTCAGCCTGAACGTCTGGATTTTTGCGCGAATGACCGCGAACAACGGCCGGCTGCTGCCGCTGCGCGGCTTCATTGCCGCGGCACTCAGCCAGATCATCGATACGTTGATCTTCATCACGGTGAGCTTCTACGGCGTTCGCCCGATCACCGACCTTATGCTCGGCCAGATGCTCGCCAAGGTCGTGCTGTCGGCGGTGATGGTGCCCTTGCTGGTGATGGCGGTGGTCGCGATTGGCCGCAAGATGGACGCCAAAGCCGAACTGCCGGCAGGATGATGACGATGACCGATCCTTCGAAAATGCCCGACCTGCTCGCCAAGGCCGAAACGCTGGTCGAGGCGCTGCCCTATCTGCAGCGGTACGCCGGCGAGACCTTCGTGATCAAATATGGCGGCCACGCTATGGGTGATCCCGAAGCACAGCGCGACTTCGCGGAGGATGTCGTCCTCTTGAAGGCGGTCGGGATCAACCCCGTGGTCGTCCATGGCGGCGGGCCGCAGATCGGCGCGATGTTGAAACAGCTCGGGATCGAATCGACCTTTGTCGGAGGGCTCCGCGTCACCGATGCCGCGACCGCCGAGGTCGCCGAGATGGTGCTGGCGGGCAAGATCAACAAGGAAATCGTAAGCTGGATCGCCGCGCTCGGCGGTCGTGCGGTCGGGATTTCAGGCAAGGACGCCAATCTTGTCCTCGCCGAAAAAGTGAGCCGCACCGAGCCCGACCCCAATTCGGGTATCGAGCGCCATGTCGACCTGGGCTTCGTTGGCGAACCCGTCGCGGTCGACCCGACGATCCTCGTCAATCTGACGAAGGACAATTTCATCCCGATCGTCGCGCCGGTCGCGCTCGGCGCCGACGGCGCCACTTACAATATCAACGCCGACACGATGGCGGGCGCGATCGCGGGTGCGCTGGGCGCGAAACGCTTCTTCCTGCTCACCGACGTCGCCGGGGTGCTCGACAAGTCGGGAGCGCTGCTTACCGATCTTGATCAGCCGGCGATCGCCGCGTTGAAGAATGACGGTACGATCACCGGCGGCATGATCCCGAAGGTCGAAACCTGCGTCGCTGCGGTCGATGCCGGGGTCGAGGCAGCGGTCATCCTCGACGGGCGCATCCCGCACGCGATGCTGCTGGAAATTTTCACCGCGAGGGGTGCGGGGACGCTCATTCACCGCTAAGAGACGCGGCAAGACCCTTTTTCGGAGAAATCGCCTTGCTTCTCATGCTCCTCCAGATCGTCCACATCCTTTTGACGGTCCTGTGGTGGTTCATCATCGCGCAGGCGGTGATGTCGTGGTTGATCGCGTTTAACGTCATCAACACGCACAACCAGTTTGTCGGCCAGTTGTGGACCGTGCTCGACCGGATCACCGAGCCGCTCTATCGCCCGTTCCGCCGCATTATGCCCGATTTCGGTGGCCTCGACCTGACCCCGATGCTGGTGCTCATCCTCATCATCATCCTCGACGGGCCGGTGCTCAATTATCTCGCGCGGCTTGCCTACGCCAACGGAATGGCTTGATGACCGCTGCGCAGGTGATCGACGGCAAGGCTTTCGCCGCCGGCCTGCGGGCGCGGATCGGCGATGCGGTGCCGGCGTTCGAGGCCGCCACGGGCCGCGCGCCCGGATTGGCCGTTGTGCTGGTCGGCGACGATCCGGCGAGCGCCGTCTATGTCGGGTCGAAAGGCAAGGCGACGGTCGCCGCAGGCATGGAAAGCTTTGAGTATCGCCTGCCCGCGACCGCGACGCAGGCCGAGGTCGAGGCTTTGCTGGCGCGGCTCAATGCCGATGAAGCGGTCGACGGCATCCTGCTGCAGTTACCGCTTCCCGGTCATCTCGACGAGCAAGCGGCGGTCGCAACGATCGATCCCGACAAGGATGTCGATGGGCTGACCCCGGTCAGCGCCGGCCGCCTCGCGCTCGGCATCCCCGGCATGGTGCCGTGCACCCCCTATGGCTGTCTGCTGCTGTTGCAGGACCGGCTCGGCGATCTGTCGGGCAAGGATGCGATCGTCGTCGGGCGCTCGATCCTTGTCGGCAAGCCTATGGGGCAGTTGCTGCTCGGCGCGAACTGCACCGTTACCATGGCGCATAGCCGGACGAAGGATTTGCCCGATCTCGTTCGGCGCGCGGACATCGTCGTTGCCGCGGTGGGCCGCGCCGAAATGGTGAAGGGCGATTGGATCAAGCCCGGCGCGATCGTGATCGACGTCGGTATCAACCGCCTGCCGCCCGCCGACGGCGCCGCAAAAGGCCGGCTCGTCGGCGATGTCGATTATGACAGCGCCGCCGCGGTCGCCGACGCGATCACCCCGGTTCCCGGCGGCGTCGGCCCGATGACCATCGCCTGCCTGCTCCGTAACACGCTCGTCGCCGCGCACCGCCGCGCCGGGCTTGCCGATCCGGAGGGCTTTTGATGCGCCGCCTCGCTTTCGCGGTTCTTTCGCTTTCGGTGATTGCGGGTGGTGCCGCGATCGCACGCCAGCGCGACCCGCTCGCGGCGAACCCCAGTGCTTTTATCGCCGCCGAGATCGGTTTTTCGCGGCTCGCTCAGGAAAAGGGCCAGTGGACGGCGTTTCGCGAAACCTCGGCGCCCGAAGCGGTGATGTTCGTGCCGCAGCGCGTGAAGGCACGCGATTGGCTGAAGTCGCAAAAGGACCCCGCCGAGACGGTGAAGTGGCAGCCGCATGCCGTCTATATCAGTTGCGACGGCAATGTCGGCGTCACCACGGGCGCGTGGCAGAAGGGGCCGGCGAACGGCTATTTCACGACGGTGTGGCTGCGCGACCCCAAGAAGGGCAAGCTCGCCTGGACGCTCGACCATGGCGATACGCTGGCGACCCCGCGCGAAGCTCCCGACTTCATCGCATCGAAGCAGGCGGTGTGCGGCTCGCGGCCCGCGGTGCCGATTGAGGCGGGTGGCGAGGGTGACGATATGGCGGTCGGCCTGTCGCCTGATCAGACGTTGAGCTGGACGTCTTCCGTCCGCGCCGACAAGTCGCGCCGCGTGACGATCCGCCTGTGGGATGGCAAGGAAATGGCGACCGTCATCGACGATCAGGTCGCGGCGCCGAACCAACCATGATCGATCTTTTCATCTCGGCCTTTGTCACGCTGTTCGTGGTCATCGACCCGCCGGGCTGCGCACCGATCTATGCCAGCCTGACGACGGGGGCGAGCGCGGCGCAACGGCGTTCCATGGCGATCCGCGCCACCGTTATTGCGGGGCTGATCCTCGTCTTTTTCGCGATGTTCGGCGAGGCGTTGCTGAGCTTCCTGCACATCGATCTCGACAGTTTCCGCATCGCGGGCGGGATCATGCTGTTCATCATCGCGATCGACATGGTGTTCGAAAAGCGCACCGAACGCCGCGAACAGCGCGCCGAGAAGGTGATCGCGACCCCCGAAATCGAGGATGTGTCGGTGTTCCCGATGGCGATGCCGATGCTCGCCGGGCCGGGGTCGATCGCGTCGGTGATGCTTCTCGTGTCGCAGAACAACGGACTCGACCGGGCTTTCGTGATTTTTGGCGCTTTGCTACTCGTCCTGCTGTTGACGCTCGCCGCCTTGCTTTCGGCGGGGCCGTTGATGCGGCTGATCGGCAACAAGGGCGAGGCGGTGATTACCCGCCTGCTGGGCGTGCTGCTCGCGGCGCTCGCGGCGCAGTTCGTGATCGACGGACTGAAGGCGAGCTTCCCCAGCCTCGGATAAAAAGGGGCGCCGCCTCGCGGCGACGCCCTTTCTTTTCCACGGGAATGGAACTCGTTACTTCGCCGCGTTGACGTCGGACTGGGTGACCGGCGCGATGCGGATTTCGACGCGGCGGTTGCACTGATAATCGGCCTCGCCGCGTTCGGGCGAACATTTCAATTGCGATTCGCCATAGCCGAGCGTCGCCATGCGCGCGCGCTGGATGCCGCGGCCCGCCAGATAGTCGGCGACCGAGGCGGCGCGGCGTTCGGACAGACCCTGGTTATAGGTGTCGCTGCCGGTCGAATCGGTGTGGCCATAGACGTCGATATAAGTGCTCGGATATTCGGCGAGCGTCGATGCGACGCTGTCGAGCGCGCTGCGGAACTGCGACTTCACCATCGCGCTGTTGAGGTCGAAGGTCACGTCGCCGGGCATGTTGAGCACGAGCTGATCGCCCTGGCGCTCGACGTCGATGCCGGTGCCCGCGGTGCGTTCGCGCAGCTTCTTTTCCTGCTGGTCCATATAATAGCCGACGCCCGCGCCGGCGACCGCACCAATGCCTGCGCCGACGATTTCCTCGGTGCGGCTGTTGCGGCCGCCGATGAGGTCGCCGAGCAGGTAACCGCCCAATGCGCCGCCGACGCCGCCGATCGCGGCTTTCGATATCTTGCGCTCGCCCGTGACGGGGTCGGTGACGCAGCCGGTGAGCGCGATCGCGCCGATGCTGGTCAAAATGGTGAGCTTGATCGTCTTGCTGTTCATCTTTTCGCTCCCTTTACCCGGCGGATACCTCTGGTCCGTGGCATGCCGCCCTTCCTTGCCGATAACATATGGCCGGCGATCTGGTTCCAAAATTCGCCTGAACACGCACTGAGCGGGGCATTCAGGTGTGCGCCATTGTGCAATGCGCCGCCTTTCGCTTATAGGGTGGACATGACCGACACTGACAGGGGCCGGGCGCCGACGCGCCGTCCAATCGCCCAATGACCCCCTTTCCCTGGTCGGATGTTGTGATCATCCTGGTCCTCATCCTTCTCAACGGCGTTTTCGCCATGTCCGAGCTCGCTATCGTCTCCTCGCGCGACCCGCGATTGCAGGCGGCGGAGAAGCGCGGGAGCCGCGGGGCGAAGATCGCGCGCCAGCTCGCTTCCGACCCCGGGCGCTTCCTGTCGACGGTACAGGTCGGCATTACGCTGATCGGCGTATTGACCGGCGCTTATTCGGGGGCCAGCCTCGGTCAGCCGGTTGCCGACCGGCTTTCGGCGTGGTTCGGGCTCGATGCCGAGAATGCCGAGGCGGCGGGCTTTGCCGCGGTCATCGCACTCACCACCTATTTTTCGCTGATCGCGGGCGAGCTGGTCCCCAAGCAATTCGCGCTGCGCGCGCCCGAACGCATCGCGATCGCCGTCGCGGTGCCGATGTACTGGCTGTCCAAGGTCGGCGCGCCGCTCGTCTGGTTGCTCGATGCGAGTTCGGCGCTGGTGTTCCGCCTGCTCGGCCTCAACCGCGAATCGGAAGATCGCGTGACCGCCGAGGAACTCCACCTGATCGTCGCCGAGGCATCGAAATCGGGGGTGATCGAGGAAAGCGAACGCGCGATCATTTCGGGCGTCGTGCGCCTCGCCGACCGGCCGGTGCGCGAGGTGATGACGCCGCGCAAGGATGTCGACTGGGTCGATATCTCGCTCGACGCGCGCGGCGTGCGCGACAAGCTGGTCGAAACCCCGCACAGCCGCTTGCCCGTCGCACGCGGTTCGGTCGACGATATCGTCGGTGTCGTTCAGGCGCGCGACATCGCCGCCGCGCTGTTTCAGGGCGAGACCCTCAACCTCGAGCAGTTGATGCGGCCCGCGAAGGTGATCCACGACCAGATCGACGCGATGGACGCGCTCGAAGCGCTGCGCGCCGCCGATGTGCCGATGCTGTTCGTCCACGACGAATATGGTCATTTCGAAGGGCTTGTGACCCCCGCCGACCTGCTCGCGGCGATCGCCGGCGAATTCGCGTCGGATCAGGACATCGGCAGCGAGCCGTTCGTCGTCGAACGCGAGGACGGCAGCCTGCTGATTGCGGGGTCGATGCCCGCCGACCAGATGGCCGAACGGCTGGGGATCGAACTCGGTGACGACCGCGACTATGCGACCGCGGCGGGCCATGCGCTCGCGATCCTCAAGCATCTGCCCAAGGAAGGCGAGCGTTTCACCGACAAGGGCTGGCGCTTCGAGATCGTCGACATGGACGGGCGCAAGATCGACAAGCTGCTCGTCACCGAATTGTCCAAGCCGAAGGACGAGGACGCCGAATAGGCGTGGCTTAAGGCCACAAAAGCCCCGCATGAGCGGCTTCAAAATGAGTCCTTTGTGGCTTTAAGCGGCGCGGCATCTTCGCGCAGCGCCGAATGGACGATGTCCATATCGGGCCCGCCGGTGACGTCGATCGCGCCGCCGCGCAGCACCCGGATGGTGGTGATGCCGTTGAGCGCGCGATCCATCGCATAGTCGAACTGGCGCATCCGGCCCGACGAGAGCGCCTGGTCCCACGCCTGCGCAAAGCTCTCCGCACCCGGGCGGTCGCGCAGGCGATAAGCGGAGCGGCGCCCCATGCCGACGGCGCGGGCGGCCTGCCCGACCGAGCCCATGGCTTCGAGCGCGCGGATGAAGCATTGCTGGGTTATCGGCGTCCAGCCGTCGGCGCGGCGGCGTTGCTGCGGGACGGGCTGGAAGGCGACGGCTGTGCCGGCGAGCAGTTGGGCGGGCGGAGTGCATTGTTCCATCGACCAGTTTGAAGCATGGCCGGATAATGTAGGAAAGCATTATTCGAAGGTCGGTTTTGGGGTGGAGAGCGGACGTTCGGTTACCCACTTCCGTCATCACGGGCTTGGCCCGGGACCCACCTTTTCCTTCAAGAAGGCAGGCCCCGGATCAAGTCCGGGGTGACGGTGCAGGATAGGGCAGATTCCGGCCGCTTCCGGTCGAAACCGGTTTTATAGCTCCCCGCCGAGCGCGCCATATTTTGCCTCGAAACCGGCCTTGTCGCCGCGGGCGAGATAGCCCGCCTGATCGACGATATTATCGCGCGCGATGCGGCCCTGGAAGGTGCCGAGCTGTGGGTCGATGCGCGCGATGTCGGCGTCGGTCCAGTCGGCGATCTGCTTGAAGCCGGTGACGCCTAGGCCGTTCAACAGCACGACGAGCTTGGGGCCGACGCCCTTTAGCAGTTGCAGATTGTCGGCGCCGGTTTTCTTCGGGGCCGGGGCAGGCTTTGCGGCGGGGGGCGGCGGAACCGTCGGCTCTTCGGGAATAGCGGCGGCCGCTTTTGCCGGCGCCGGCTTGGCGGCCTTTTTGGCTGCGGGCTTGATTGCTGCCTTTGTAGCCGGCTTTGCTGCCGGTTTCACTGCTGGCTTCGCAGCCGATTTGGCCACCGGTTCCTTGGCCGTGGTCTTCTTCGCGGCAGGCTTTGCGGCGGCTTTCGGCTTTGCAGCGGGCTTGGGCGCCGGAGGCGCGGCTTTCGCAACCGGCGCTGCGACCGGCGCGGGCTTAGCGGTGGGCGCAGGCGCTGGAGCGGGTGTAGGGGCCGGCGGCGCGGTCTTCGCGACCGGTTCGGGTGGCGGCGCGGCCTTTGCGACGGGCTGCGGCTTGGGTTCGATCGGTTTGAAACGCGCGGGCTCGGCTGCAATGATTTCGGGCTTTACCGGTTCGAGCGGCTTCGCGGGTTTCGTGGGTTCGACGGTCGGGCGCGCGATCTCTTCGGGTTTCGAGCGACCGAACAGCCACCAGAGAAGGACGACGGCAACGACGAGGCCAACGACCGCGATAATCCAGTTTTCCTGAAGCCAAATCATGATCTTCTCCGCTTGTGATTTTCGGTAAGCCTATGCGGGCTTGTGTGCCGGGTCTACCTTAACGAACGAGCCACCATGAATTTCCCTGCGGGATATTATTCTGCTTCGCGTGCGACTTCGCGCCAACCAATGTCGCGGCGGCAGAAGCCGGTGGCGAAATCGAGCTTGTCGACAGCGGCATAGGCACGCGCCTGTGCCTCGGTCACGGTGCGGCCGGTCGCGGTGACGTTGAGCACGCGGCCGCCCGCAGCGATGATCTGATCTTCGCTTCGCGCCGTGCCCGCATGGAACACCCGCACGCCGCCGGCCTCGGCATCGGCGATGCCATGGATCACGCCGCCCTTTTCGGGCGTGGCGGGATAGCCGTTTGCGGCCATCACGATGGTCAGCGCATAGTCGCTGGCGAAAGCAGGGGGCGTCGCGTCCGCGAGCGCGCCGGTCGATGCGGCATAGAGTAGCGCGGCGAGGTCGCCCGCATAGCGCATCATCAGTACCTGGCATTCGGGGTCACCGAAGCGGGCGTTATATTCGATCAGTTTCGGGCCTTCGCTCGTGAGCATCAGCCCGGCGAACAGCACGCCGACATAGGGCGTGCCCTCGGCGGCGAGCGTCGCCACCGTCGGGCGGATGATGCGGTCCATCACCTGGGCTTCGAGGTCGGGGGTGAGGACGGGGGCGGGGCTGTAGGCGCCCATGCCGCCGGTGTTCGGGCCGACGTCGCCGTCGCCGACGCGCTTGTGGTCCTGCGCGCTGCCGAACGCGATCACGTCGGTGCCGTCGGAGAGCGCGAAGAAGCTTGCTTCCTCGCCGGTCATAAACTCCTCGATCACCACTTCGGCGCCCGCGCTGCCGAAGGCGCCATCGAACATGTCGTCGATCGCGGCTTCGGCTTCGGCTTGCGTTTCGGCGATGATCACGCCCTTGCCCGCGGCGAGGCCGTCGGCCTTGATGACGACGGGAATCGCAAAGCCTTCGAGCACCGCGAGCGCTTCCTCGGCGCTGGTGCAGCGGACATAGGCGGCGGTCGGGATGCCGGCGCGCGCGCACAGATCCTTGGTAAAGCCCTTCGAGCCTTCGAGCCGGGCGGCGGCAGCGGCGGGGCCGAAGACCGCGACGTCCAGCGCGCGCAGCCGGTCGGCGAGGCCCGCGACGAGCGGCGCTTCGGGGCCGACGACGACGAAATCGATGCTATGCGCCTTCACGAACGCGATCAGGCCGTCGATGTCGTCGGCGGCAATCGCGACGCATTCGGCGTGTGCCTCGATCCCGGGATTGCCCGGAGCGGCATAGAGCTTGGCGCAGCTTGGCGATTGTGCCAACTGCCAGCTGAGCGCATGTTCGCGGCCCCCCGATCCGACCAGCAGGATATTCATGTCAGTCCCTTTTCCCCATACGGCGTCCGACGATGGCACCGAAGCGCGGCTGTTAGCCGAGGCGGCGCCGGGGGACAATGCACCGGCATTATCGGTCAGCCAATTGTCGGCGGCGATCAAGCGCGCCGTCGAGGACGGCTTCGCGCGCGTGCGCGTACGGGGTGAGTTGTCGGGGACAAAGCGCGCGGCGTCGGGGCATTTCTATGCGGCGCTGAAGGACGATAATGCGCTGATCGACATGGTGATGTGGAAGGGGCAGGCGGGGCGCCTCGCCTTCCGGCCCGAGGACGGAATCGAGGTGATCGCGACCGGCAAGCTCACCACCTATCCGGGGCGGTCGAAATATCAGCTCGTCGTCGATACGCTCGAAGTCGCTGGCGAAGGCGCGTTGATGCTGCTCTTCGAAAAGCTCAAAGCGCGCCTTGGCGCCGAAGGGCTGTTCGACCGCGAGCGCAAATATGACCGGCTGCCTTATCTGCCGCGCACGATCGGGGTGGTGACCTCGCCGACCGGCGCGGTGATCCGTGACATTCTTCACCGGCTCGCCGACCGCTGCCCGACGCATGTGATCGTCTGGCCCGTGCTCGTGCAGGGCGACGGCGCCGCGGCGCAGGTCGCGAACGCGATCCGCGGCTTCGACTCGATTGCGCCCGGCGGGCCTGTGCCGCGCCCCGACCTCGTCATTGTTGCGCGTGGCGGCGGGTCGATCGAGGATCTGTGGGCGTTCAACGAAGAGGTCGTCGTACGTGCGATCGCCGACTGCCGCATCCCCACGATCAGCGCGGTGGGGCACGAGACCGATGTGACGCTCGCCGACTATGCCGCAGACGTGCGCGCCCCGACCCCGACCGCCGCAGCCGAGATGGCGGTGCCCGTGCGCGCCGAACTGATGTCGCAGCTCGCGACGTGGAATGGCCGCATCATCGGTGCGGCAAACCGGCATCAGGCGCTGGCGAGCGAGCGGCTGACCGCGCTGGCGCGGCATTTGCCGAAGCGCGACGCGCTTTATGCACCGCAGCGCCAGCGGCTCGATGATGCGGGCGATCGGCTCGACCGGAGCCAGCGCCACCGGTTGGCGGTGATTTCGGAGCGGCTCGCGACGCGCGGTGCGGCGCTGCGGCCTTCGCTGCTCGCGCGGCGCTGGGACCGCGACCGGGCACTGCTCGAAGGACTGGGGCGGCTGCTCGACAGCCTCGATCCGCGCGCGCTGCTGTCGCGCGGCTATGCGATGGTGCGCGATGCGGGCGGCGCGATCGTCACGACGGCGGCCAAGGCGCAGGACGCCGGACACCTGAGGCTGCAATTTGCCGACGGCGACGTTCCGGTGGAGGTCAGCGGAAGCGAAGCGCCGCACCCCACGGCTCCCAAACCCGCGCGCAAGGCGCCCCCCGCGGCGCCCAAACGGGGGCAGGGCGAGCTCTTCTGACGCTGCCGGGGGTGGCCGCGCGGCGCGATGCTGTTATAGTCGCGGCCTGACTTGCCCGCCGAATGGATAGAGAATCATGTTGATCGCCAGCCGCAACCGCCTTGCCCGTCTGCAATATGGACCGAACGGCTTTCGCGTCCTCGCGCCCGGCGACCATGTGCTGTGCGCGGTGAGCGGCGCGCCGATCGGGCTTGACGAGCTGCGCTATTGGTCGGTCGCGCGGCAGGAGCCCTATGCCACCGCCGAGATATCGGTGCAGGCCGAACTGGACGCCGCGCGCAAGGCATGAGCTTTGCGAGGGATTGGCCGCGGTATGCGGCGGCGCTTGCGTTTCTGATCGTGGCTGCGGGCTGTGTTCCGGCGGCCGAGACCGATGCGAGGCCCGCGCCGCGACCGGTGGCTGAGCCCGTCGCCACGCCACCATCGCCGCCCCCGCCGCCGCGCGCGCCGGCGCGTCCCGACTTCGCGCTAACCGGCTTTGCCGAACAGGGCGCGGTGCTGATCGGGCTGGCGCCCAGCGACACCCACACGCTCACGCTCGACGGCCAGTCGATTCCGGTCGCGGCCGACGGCCGTTTCCTGATCGCGTTCGACCGCGACGCCGGGGCAAGCGCGCGGCTGGTCGCGACGGCGGATAACGGGCGGGTGGTCGAGCGTGCCATCGCCGTCGCGGCTGGCAGTTGGCGGCTCGAACATATCAACGCCCCCTATCGCGGCAGCGCGGCGAGCGATGCCGACTTCGAACGCCGCCGTCCCGCCGAACTCGCGCAGATCGCCGCGGCGCGGAATATGCAGGTCGCCTCCGACGGATGGCGGCAGGCATTTCGCTGGCCGGTCACGGGCCGCCTGTCGGGCTTTTTCGGATCGCAGCGCGTCTATCAGGGCAAGCCCGGCACCTATCACAGCGGCACCGATGTCGCGGTGCCCGCGGGCACGCCCTTCGTCGCGCCCGCCGACGGCGTCGTCGTGCTCGCGGCGAGCGCGCCCTTCACGCTCGAGGGCAACCTGCTGATCGTCGATCATGGCATGGGGTTGTCGAGCGCGTTCCTCCATTGCCAGCGGCTCGACGTAAAGGTCGGCGACCGGGTCGCACAGGGGCAGGTGCTGGGGACGGTCGGGCGGACCGGGCGCGCGACCGGGCCGCATATGCACTGGGGGCTGAAGTGGCGCGATGCGCGTCTCGACCCCGGAAAGCTGGCGGGGCCGATCGGCAACTGATCGCCAATCGCCTTCGGTGAATTCGTAACCGGTGAAACAAAATGTCGCAAATGACGCGGTGCAGCATATTCTGTTTCGCCGTTTTTCCGTTTTGTTGCAAATACGTCACAATTCATTCCGAAACCGAGATTTACGCGGGTAATTTCCTTTACTCAAAATAACCAAGGCCCCATCCCGGATGGTGCCGGGGGACTTTTGGGGAGCGGGAATCCGCTTGCTTAATGGCGCCCGGTATCCTGGGCATCAGCAGCAAGGGGACTGCACTGTGAAGAAAATCCAATATTCGAAACTGAGACTGAGCGCGGCACCGCTGGTGCTGGGCGTCGCTCTCGTTTCCATGCCTGCGTTCGCGCAGGACGCCGCCGAAGAAGGCGTCAGCCAATCCGATATCGTCGTCACCGGTACGCGCATCGCGCGTCCCGACCTTGAGGTCACCAGTCCGGTCACGGTCGTCGGCACCGAAGAAATTGCCGCGCGCCAGCCGAACGCGGCGGAAGACCTTCTGCGCGAACTGCCGGCGGTTCGTCCGGCACTCGGGCCGGGCGTCAACAACGGCGGCGACGGTTCGTCGACGGTCGACTTGCGCGGCCTGAACACGCCGACGACGGCATCGGCACAGCGCACGCTCGTGCTGCTCGACGGCCGCCGCATCGTGCCGTTCGGTCTCGACGGCTTTACCGATCTGAACACCATCCCGGTCGGCCTGGTCGAACGCGTCGACGTCGTGACCGGCGGTGCTTCGACGGTGTATGGCGCCGACGCAGTCGCCGGTGTTGTCAACTTCGTCACCCGCCGCGACTTCTCGGGCGTCGATCTCAGCGCCAACTATCGCATTTCCGAACGCGGCGATGCCACCCAATATCGCGCCGACCTGCTGGTCGGTGGCAATTTCGAGGACGGCCGCGGTAACGTGGTGCTCGGCCTTGGCTACAGCAACCGCAACCCGCTGCTCGCGACGAGCCGCAAGATCGCGGAAGTGCCGATCAGCTCGGTGAATGGCCTGTACAACGGCTCGACGGGCGCCGTCCCGGCGATCTTCCAGTCGGGTCTGCAGTCGGCAACCAACCCGAACGGCCTGCCGACGGCGGGCTTTGGCGCGGTGATCGACCCGACGACGGGATCGTTCCGCGCCGCGACGCAGAACGATCTGTTCAACACCAACCTCGGCACCTATTTCATGACGCCGCTGGAACGGTTCAGCGCTTATGCTGCGGGCCGGTATGAAATCACCGACGACATCGAAGTCTATTCGTCGGCGATGTTCACGCGGAACAAGGCGACGTTGGCGCTGGCCGCTTCGGGCACGTTCGGCAACGCCTATGACCTGCCGCTCAACAACCCCTATCTGCCCGCCGGCGCGCGCGCGCAGCTGTGCGCCGCCAACGGCATTTCGGTCGCCGATTGTAACACGGCCGCGGCGAACAACACCGGTACGGCGCGCACCGTCCGCGTGATTCCGTCGCGTCGTTTCAACGAATATGGCCCGCGCGGCAACCCGATCGAATCGAACATGTTCCAGGTTCAGACCGGGCTTCGCGGGGACATCACCGACAGCATCCAGTTCGACGTTTCGGCGCAATATGGCGAAACCAGCCAGAACCAGCAGCGTATCAACTGGGGTTCGTCGAGCAAGGTGCAGCAGGCGCTGCTCGCCTATCGCAATGCCGCCGGCCAGGCGGTCTGTGCGAACGGGGCAAATGGTTGCGTTCCGCTGAACATCTTCGGCCCCGATGGTTCGATCTCCGCCGAACAGATCGCGTTCATCGATCTCGACGCGCAGATTCGCCGTCTCGTCCAGCAGGGCGTCGTCACCGCCAGCGTTTCGGGCGATCTGTTCGGCCTGACCAGCCCGCTAGCCTCGTCGCCGATCGCCTTCTCGATCGGTGGCGAATATCGCAAGCTGAAGGCGAAGGCGACGCCCGACGCGCCGTCGCAGATTCAGGGCGAGGTGCTCGGCACCGGCGCGCGCACGCCGCCCGACATCGGCGAATATGATGTGAAGGAAATCTTCGGCGAAATCATCATTCCGCTGATCGAAGACAGCTTCATCCACAAGGCGACGATCGAAGCGGGTATCCGCTATTCGGATTATTCGACCACCGGTACCAGCACGACCTGGAAGGCCGGCGGCACGATCGAGCCGATCGAAGGCATCAAGTTCCGCGGCATGTATCAGGTCGCGGTTCGCTCGCCGAACATCCAGGAACTGTTCCAGTCGCCGGTGCAGGGGCTGAGCAACCTGACGGTCGATCCGTGCGCGGGTGCCGCGCCGACCGCTCCGCGGAATCTCTGCGAAGCGACCGGGGCACCGACGGGAACCTATGGCGGCATTTCGCAGCCGTCGTCGGGTCAGATCAACGTCACGACCTCGGGTAACCCGGACCTCGATGTCGAACGCGCCAAGACCTATACGCTGGGTCTGGTGTTCCAGCCGACGTTCGTGCCGCGCTTCTCGGTCACGCTTGATTATTTCAACATCAAGATCAACGACCTGATCAGCGCGCCGTCGCAGAACGACATTCTGAACGGCTGCTACACGACCGCGCTCAACCCGTCGCAGACTCCCAACGCGTTCTGTGCGCTCATCTCGCGCAACCCGCTGACGGGCAGCTTGAACGGTGCGGGCGAAACCCCGGGCGTGATCCTGGCGAGCTCGAACCTCGGCACGCTGACGACGGCGGGTGTCGACCTCGGCATGAACTACACGCTGCCGCTCGACGAAGTGTTCGGATCGGGCAGCGGCAAGCTGCGCTTCGGGTTCAATGCCACCTGGCTCGATTATTATCGCATCCAGGCGACGCCGAACTCGATCAACCGCGAATGCGCCGGTTATTACAGCACGAGCTGCACCAACGCGCGTCCCGAGTGGAAATGGAATGGCCGCCTCGGCTATAGCGACGGTCCGATCGACGTGACGCTGATGTGGAACCATATCAGCTCGGTTCAGCTCGAGCCGATGCGTCCGGCGGGTACCCCGCTCGACACGCCGGCACCGGGCGGTCCGAACCCGTACTGTACGACCCGCAACGCGGCGGGCATCTGCCAGAACGGCATCCTCCCGGCCTTCCGCCAGGTCGACGCCTATGACTATTTCGATCTGTCGGTGCGTTTCGACGTGAACGACAATTTCGAACTGGGCTTCCTGGTCGAAAACCTGTTCGACAAGGAAGCGCCGCTGCTCGGCGCCGGCGTCGCGGGTACGGCGTTCAACAACGGTAACACCATGCCGACCACTTATGACGTGATCGGCCGGGCCTTCACCGTTTCGGCCAAGCTCGCTTTCTGATCGAAGCCGAATCGAACAAGATGGGGGCGGGCGAAAGCTCGCCCCCTTTTCTTTTGTGCCGGGCTCCGGCACAGCCGTCCGATGATGAAAGGCCGCGGCGCAAGCGATCCCGAACTGGTCATCGATGCCGCGCTCGATGCCCGCGATGCCGGGCGGGGCGAAGCGGCGCTGCCGTTGCTCAAGGCGGCACTTGCCGATCATCCCCGCAATCCCCGCCTGTGGCAGACATTGGGCGTCGTCTGCCGTGCCCTCGAAGACAGCGCGGCGGCGGTCGACGCCTTTGCTGAAGCGGCGCGGCTGGCGCCCGGCGACTTGAAGCCGGCCTATGGCGTCGCGCAGGCGAGCCTCGAGGCAGGTCGCCCTGCGACCGCGCTGTTCGAACGCGCGCGTGCCTTGGCGCCTGGCGATGGCTCGCTGCTGCTCGGCCGCGCCGCGGCGCAGTTGGCCGAAGGACGCATCGACGATGCGATCGCCGCTCTCGATGCCGTGGTCCTCGGCAACCCACTCTGGCTCGACGGACAAGCGACGCTGGCGCGATTGCGGTGGTTGAACGGCGATCGTGCGGGCTTTGCTGCGGCGTACCGGCGCGCGCTGGCCGTTATGCCGACTTCGGCGGTGCTATGGCTCGAACTCATCCGGCTGTTGATCGAGGTCAAACGTCACGCCGATGCGATGGCGATCATATCGGAAGCGCGTGGAGCGATCGACGCGCCCGATATGCTGGCTCCGCTGGAGGCTGTCTGTGCGTCCGAACTCGGGGAGGATGTGCGGGCCGATCGATTGTTCGCCGCGCTGGGCGATCGCGGTGACATCGCGACGGTCGAGCGCCATCTTCGCCACCTGCTGCGTACCGGGCGGCCCGATGCGGCGTCCGCGCTGGCGCAGCCATGGCTCGGACAGGGCCAGGATCATCGCATCTGGCCCTATGTCTCGCTGGCGTGGCGCCTGACGGGCGACGACCGGATCGAATGGCTCGAAGGCGATCCGGCGCTGATCGGGGTCATCGATATGGACGTGGCGGACATGCTGGCCCCGCTCGCCGATCGCCTCCGCGCCCTCCACAACACGGCGGCCGCACCGCTGGGGCAATCGGTACGCGGCGGCACGCAAACCGACGGGCCGCTCTTCGCGCGCGAAGAATCGGAAATTCGCGCCTTGCGCGCCGTCGTGGTCGATGCCGTCGCGCGGCATATCGATCAGACCGGCGCGTATGATGCCGCGCATCCGGTGCGGCGCCACGTCGGTCGGCGCTTGCGCTTTGCCGGCTCCTGGTCGGTGCGGCTTACCGGCACTGGCCACCACAGCAACCACATCCATCCGCAAGGGTGGTTCAGTTCCGCTCTTTATATATCGCTCCCGCCGCAGGAAGAGATGGGCCCCGAGCCGGGCGGCTGGTTGCAATTGGGCGCACCGCCAAGCGAGCTCGGCCTTGATCTGCCCGCCTATCGCACGGTCGAGCCCCGGCCCGGGCGTTTGATATTATTCCCCTCGACGATGTGGCACGGCACCGTGCCTTTCGCAGCCGGCGAGCGGCTGACCGTCGCGTTCGACGTCGCCGCAGTGGGCTGACGAAATCGCGGCCTGCGCACGCCGGACGGTATCCAATCGGTAACCGATGAAACAAAGTTTCGCTGGCCGGGGCGCCGTCACGCGTTCCCTTGCTTTCCTGCACGCAGCTGTTGCAAATGGGCCACAATCGCTCCGCAAACGGCAGAAAGCGGAGCAAATCTCCTTTACTCAACATGAATGTGGGATCATCCCGCAACCATCGTGGCGCCTGCGTGCCGTTTTTTACGCTGTGTGGGCCCGGGTATCATAACCATCAGTAGCAAGGGACTGCACTGTGAAAACCACCCATATCTCGAAGCTGAAGATCGGCGCTGCGCCGTTCGTTCTGGGCGTCAGCCTGTTCGTCGGCGCCGCCCCCGCAATGGCGCAGGACGCAACCGCCGCCGAAGATACGGCACCCGCCGAGGAAATCGTCGTCACCGGCTCGCGTATTCCGCAGGCCAACCTGGAATCGGCTGCGCCGATCACGGTGGTGAGCAGCGAAGACATCAAGCTGCAGGGCACGACCCGCGTCGAAGATATGCTGAACTCGCTGCCGTCGGTTTTCGCCAGCCAGTCGTCCACCGCGGCGAACGGCGCCGATGGTACCGCAACGGTCGACCTTCGCGGCCTCGGCACCACCCGTACGCTCGCGCTGGTCAACGGCCGCCGCCTGCTGCCGGGTGACCCGAGCCCCGGAAGCGGTTCGGCCGCCGACATCAACATGATCCCGGCCGCGCTGCTGAAGAACGTTCAGGTCCTGACCGGCGGCGCTTCGGCCACCTATGGTGCCGACGCGGTCGCCGGCGTCGTCAACTTCGTGATGGATACCGATTTCACCGGCTTCCGCCTCGATGGCCAGTATAGCATCTTCCAGCACAACAACCGCAACAAGCTGACCCCGTCGATCCTCGATGCGCGTGGTTTCGGCTATCCGCGCGGCAGCACCACCGACGGCGGCACGATCGACGTCACCGCAACCTTCGGCGCCGCGTTCGACGACGGCCGCGGCCATATCGTCGCCTATGCGGGCTACCGCAAAGCGAACGAAGTGCTCCAGGCCAACCGCGACTACAGCGCCTGTACGATCCAGAACACCGGCGGCGGCGCCCCCAACTGCGGCGGCTCGCTGACCAACTCGACCGGTACCGCGATCCTGTTCGATCCGACGCTCAACACCGCGTCGTCGACGGTCTACAGCTTCCTGCCGGGCGGTGGCTTTGAAAACACCACGTCGCGCTATAACTTTGCGCCGACCAACCACTTCCAGCGCCCCGACGAGCGCTACACCGCGGGCCTGTTCGCGAACTATGAGATCAACGAGTCGATCAAGCCCTACCTCGAGTTCATGTTCATGGACGATCGCACGGTCGCCCAGATCGCCCCGTCGGGCAACTTCGGCAACACGCTGACCGTCAACTGCGACAACGCCCTGATGTCGGCCGCTCAGCGCGCCGTCATCTGCGCCAACCCGAACCTGATCAACGGCTTTATCGGCAACTTCCCGACCGCGATCGCGGCGCCGTACAACACGAACCCCGGTGCCGCGCCGCTGGTGTTCACCGACTCGCTCGGCAACACCTATAATCAGGGCTTCATGCAGGTCCTGCGCCGCAACGTCGAAGGCGGTCCGCGCCAGAGCGATCTGCAGCACACCAACTTCCGCGCGGTGATCGGTGCCAAGGGCGACCTCGGCAAGGCCTGGTCGTATGACGCTTATTATCAGTATGGCCGTTCGAACTACACCCAGGTGTACAAGAACGAATTCTCGGTCGCGCGCCTCGGCCGCGCACTGAACGTGATCGACGATCCGCGCACCGCGGCGTTCGACCCCGTCTGCCGTTCGGTCATCGACGGCAGCGATCCGACCTGCGTCCCCTACAACATCTTCAACGGTGCTGGCGGCGCGAGCGCGGCATCGGTTGCCTATCTCTCGGCGACGGGCTTCCAGAAGGGCTATACGTCGGAGCAGGTCGCGAGCGCCTCGGTCACGGGTCAGCTCGGCGACTATGGCATCACCTCGCCCTGGGCGCAGGATGGTGTCAGCATCAACGCCGGTTTCGAATGGCGCAAGGAGTCGCTGGATCTCCAGACCGACAACGCCTTCTCGACGGGTGACCTGACCGGTCAGGGCGGCGCAACGCTTCCCCTTGCCGGCAGCTTCCGCGTTTATGAATTCTTTGCCGAAACGCAGATCCCGCTGATCCAGGAAAGCTTCATCTACGACCTGACCTTCAGCGGCGGTTACCGCCGTTCGTGGTACGAGACGAGCGCCGACCGCAAGTATAACACCGACACCTACAAGCTGCAGCTCGAGCTTGCACCGGTCCGCGACATCCGTCTGCGCGGCCAGTACAACCGTGCGGTTCGCGCCCCGAACATCCAGGAACTGTTCGCGACGCCGACCGTCGGCCTGAACGGTGCGAGCGATCCGTGCGCCGGCGCACCGATCACCGCGACCGACTATGGCTGTATCGCGCAGGGCCTGGCCGTCGGCCAGGGCACGACCGCGAACCCGGCTGGCCAGTATAACGGCCTGCTCGGCGGCAACCCCGACCTGAAGCCCGAAACGGCGACCACCAAGACCGTCGGTGTCATCCTGCAGCCCGGCTTCCTGCCGCGCTTCTCGCTGACCGTCGACTGGTTCGACATCAAGCTCAAGGACGCGATCCAGCCGCCGGCACAGGATGCAATCCTCAAGGATTGTACCCTCAACGCGACCGCGACCTTCACGCCCGTGTCGTGCGGCCTGATCGAGCGCGATGCGGCGGGTTCGCTTTGGCTGACGCCGGGCGGGTTCGTGAACAACATCCCGTCGAACCTCGGCACCGTTCACACGAGCGGTATCGAAGTGAACAGCGCGTACAGCCACGAAGTCGGCGAACTCGGCACGCTGTCGTTCAGCTTCGTCGGGACCTATCTCGACAAGTATAAGGTCGATAACGGCATCACCGAAGCTTATGACTGCGCCGGTCTCTATGGCCCGGTCTGCAGCTCGGGCGGCACCACCGCGGGCGGCTCGATGCTCCCGAAATGGCGCCACAAGCTGCGCACGACCTTCCAGTTCGCGGACGGTATCGGACTTTCGTTCCAGTGGCGCTACATCGGCAAGGTCAAGGCCGAGACGCTCGACGACAGCCAGTCGCTCCATGGCGATTTCGTCTTCGATCCGGGCTCGCACATCAAGGCGCACAGCTATTTCGACCTGACCACGACGTTCAACGTGTCGGACAACTACACCTTCCGTCTGGGCGTCAACAACCTGTTCGACAAGCAGCCGCCGCTGGTGACGTCGGGCAACGCGGGTCGCGACGGTTCGAACCTGTGCCCGACCGGTCCGTGTAACGGCAATACCTATCCGGCGACCTATGATGCGCTGGGCCGGTATATCTTCGCGGGCGTCACGCTGGACTTTTAAGGTCCGCATTTGGTCCTAAGATGGGGGCGGCGGGTCGTTCGACCAGCCGCCCCTTTTTTTGATTCGACGGATGACACGCCCGATGCTCGACCCCAAAACCGCCGACGTGCTGCGACAGGCCGTCGGCGCGGCCCAGTCCGGCGACACGGCGCGCGCGCGGCAAATTGCCGAAGGCGCTCTGGAAACCGGCGGCGACCGGACCGCACTCAATGCCTTTCTCGGCATGTTGCTGGCGCGCTCGGATGATCTGGCGGGTGCCGCGCGCCATTTGAAGGCCGCCCGAGCCGAACGGCCGGGCGATGCGACGATCGCCTGCAACCTGATCGCCGTACTGATCGATAAGGGCGACCTCGCCGACGCGCTGGATGTCGCCACTCGAGATCTCGCCCAGTCCGACCCGACGCTGCGCGTTGCACGCTATCGCGGGTTTATCGCCCAGTCGCTCGAACGCTTCGACGAGGCGGTCGAGGCCTATGAGCATGTCGTCGCGCGCGAGGCGGGCGATTTCGAAAGCTGGAACAATCTGGGCAACGCACGGTCGGCGACCGGCGATCTCGACGGCAGCGTCGCCGCGCTCGAACGCGCGATGACGCTCAACCCTTTCGCGCCGCCGACGCGGCTCAACTTGGCCGTGGCGCTGCGCTCGGTCGGCCGCGGCGACGAGGCCGAAGCGCTCCTGCGCAAGACGGCGGAGGAATTTCCCGACGACGCCCGCGCGCTGCACGAGCTTTATGTCCAGTACAAGAAAGAGGGACGGCAGGACGAGGCGATGGCGGCGCTCGAAGCCGCGCTTCTGCGCGATCCGGTCAACGCCAATCTCCAGCTCAAATTCGGGGTCGAGTGCGGGCTGGTCAATCGCATCGGCGAGGCCGAACGGGCGTTTCGCACGGTGCTGGCGATCGACCCGACCGTGACCGACGCCTATGTCGGGCTGACCGTCCAGTTCGAGCATAGCAACCGCGAGGAAGAATTTGCGCCGCTGATCGCGCTCGCCGAGGCGAATGGCGTCGACGAAGGCGCGCTCGCCTTCATGCGCGCCTTCGAATATCGCCGCGCCAAAAGATTTGACGAGGCGCTCGCCTGCCTCGCACTGGTCCCGTCCGACATCCAGCTCGAACGCACGACACACCTGCGCGGGCAGATCCTCGACCGGCTGGGCCGCGTCGACGAGGCCTTCGCCGCCTTCAGCGAGACCAACCGCCTGCACGAGGAATCGCAAACCCGACCCCTGGAGCGCTCGGCCGAACTGCGGCAGCAGGTGCGTGACGATCTGGCGTTTATGACCCCCGAATGGGCGGCGAGCTGGCCCGCGATCGACAGCGACAGCGCGCATCCCGATCCGGTGTTCCTGCTCGGCTTTCCGCGTTCGGGCACGACCCTGCTCGACACCATCCTGATGGGCCACCCCGGGACGATGGTGCTGGAAGAACAGCCGCCGCTGAACCTGACCGACAAGCATGTCGGCGGCACCGCAGCGATCCCGGGGCTCGACGCGGCAGGCGTCGCCGAAGCGCGGCGCTTCTATTTCGACGAGATCGCCAAGGTCGCGCCGGCCCCGCTCGAGCCGGAGCGGATGCTGATCGACAAATCGCCGCTGTTCCTGACCAAGGCGGTGCTGATCCAGCGCCTGTTCCCGAACGCGCGCTTCATCCTGGCGCTGCGCCATCCGTGCGATGTGCTGCTAAGCTGCTTCATGAGCAATTTCCGGCTGAACAATGCGATGTCCAATTTCCTGCGGCTCGAGGATGCGGCGGAATTTTACGACCTGACCTTTCAGCATTGGGAGCGCGCGCGGGCGTTGTTTCCGCTGAACGTCCACACGATCGTCTATGAACGGCTGGTCGAGGATGTGGAGGCCGAGGTGCGCCCGCTCTTCGATTTCCTCGGCCTCGACTGGCGGGATGAGGCGCTCGATCACCGCGCCACCGCCAAGGCGCGCGGGCTGATCACCACCGCCAGCTATTCGCAGGTCATCGAGCCGATCTACAAGCGCGCCGCCGGCCGCTGGGAAGGCTATCGCCGCCATCTGGAGCCGATCCTGCCCGTACTCCGCCCATGGGTCGAAAAATTCGGATATAGCCTGTGACGGCAGCGCGGGCGGCATTGCTCGCCGAGGCCGACCGCGCGCTCGCCGGACGCGATTTTGCCCGCGCCGCGACGTTGTTCGAAGAAGCCGCTGCGACGGGCGATGCCGATATCTCGGTGCTGCTGCGGCTTGCCGGTGCCAATCGCGCGGGCGGGCGCCCGCGCGTCGCGCTCGACGCCGTGCACCGCGCGCTGGGCGCCGCGCCGCTCGATTTCACCGCTTTGCTGATGCGCGCCAGCCTGCTCGATCAGCTGGGCGATCCGAAAGCGGGCGAAGCCTGGGGGCACGCCGTTGCCCAGAAGCCGGGCGACGCATTGCCGCCCCACCTTGCCGCCGTTCTGGCCGAAGGCGAACGCAAGCACGCGCTCTGGCTCGATGCGCGCGCGGCGCATTGGTCCGAGCAAACGGCCGATGCCGAGAGCCGCGCCGATACCGAGGCGCGCGACCGGATCGCGCGGTTCCGCAGCAATTCGCTGCGGCGAACGCGGCCCTATCACAGCGAGCCGACCCATTTTCATTTCCCCGGACTGCGCGAGCGCGAATTCCACCCGCGAAGCCTGTTTCCGTGGATCGCGGAGGTCGAGGCGGCGACCGACATGATCTCCGCCGAGTTCGAGGCCGTGATGGCGGCCGAGCGCGCCGAACTGGTGCCCTATGTGCAATATGCGGCGCATCAGCCGCTCGACCAATGGC
>Ga0209676_1000475_pt1 | contig 66299 bp, 56 predicted proteins | sample AraplaCvi_mLB_r2_FD_184282 | JGI IMG/M metagenome (GOLD analysis project Ga0209676, IMG submission 184282) | Arabidopsis root microbial communities from North Carolina, USA - plate scrape MF_Cvi_mLB_r2 (SPAdes) (version 2) | ecosystem: Host-associated > Plants > Roots > Endosphere | place: USA... | reverse complement strand
GCTTTGAGCTCCGCCCTTTCTCCGTTCGTGTCGAGCGAAGTCGAGACACCCATCGACGAAACGCCCAGCCCGATGGGCATCTCGACTGCGCTCGATGCGAACGGTTTAGATTGGGTGGAGTGTCCGCAATCGGTCGAAACCCGCCAGAACCTCGCCGGACAAAAACGGCTTTCCTAATATATCGGGCGATGATCTACCCTCGTGGATGACCGCATCGTTTGCTTCGCAGAGCGCCCCTCCGACATCCCGCGACTGCCATCTCCTTAAAACGACAAAGGAGACATTCCGGACGCGTACGTCCGTATCTTTTGTCGCCTTAACGCCGATAATCGACATCCCGACTCTCACCCAAAAAAGAACCCGGCCAAAAGCCGGGTCCAGGAGGAGTTCCCAATGGGTAATTGATTGGGAATGTCTATTCGGCGGGCACCGGCGTGCGGCCGACGATGAAGCCTTCGCGCTTCGTGCCGTCGGCCTGGACCGGATCGTGCGCCACGTCGCTTTCGTCGAACTCCTTCGTCCACGCCGCGAATTCGAGGCAGACACCGTCGGGGTCGAAGAAATAGACCGAGCGGACGAAGACGCCGGGATGCAATTCGGCCGAGGCCTGCATCGGGCTGTCGTCATGGTTCAGCACCGGGGTTACCTCGATGCCCTTCTCGATCAGGCGGTTGTAATATTCATCGAACTTGTCGGCGCGGACGTTGATCGCGATATGGTTCATCGAGCCGTGTGCCGAGACAAAGCTGCCCTGCGTCGGCAGCGCGGCGGGGGCCGAGATGCCGGGGACCGCTTCGGGCGCGTTCGGGAACCAGAAAAAGGCGAGGCTATCGCCATTGCCGATGTCGAAAAAGAAATGCTGGCCGCGACCGCCGGGCAGGTCGATCGTCTTGGTCAGCGGCATGCCCAGCTTGTCGCGGTAGAATTCGACCGTCCGCGCCATATCCTTGCACACCAGCGCGAGGTGGTTGACCCCGCAGAATTCGAATTCGTTATTTGCTGCAGCCATCATCCGTCTCCTTATGTCTTCAGTTCGAACTTACGCTGGGGCGACTTTTCATCCGCTCGTACCAACGCACAACATTGGTGCAGGCGGGGTCGATCGGCTGACCGACCGACGCGCCGAAATCGAGGAAGGCGAACAGCATGATGTCCGCGAGACTGAATGCGTCGCCCGCGATGAACTCGCGCCCCGCAATTTGTCCGTCCAGCCATTTGATCCCGTCCTGCGCGGTGGCTTTCAGCCCGGCGGCGGCTTCGGGCAGGCAGCGCAGCCGCGGCTCGAACAGCGGCAGCCCTTCGGCAAAGCGGAAGCCGTTGGTCAGCGGTTCGCAAATTTTGAGGTCGACGCGGCGCGTCCACATGCGCGTCGTCGCGCGCTCTTCGGGTGTCGAGCCGATCAGCGTCGGCTCAGGAAACCGCTCGTCGAGATATTCGCAGATCGCGGTCACTTCGCAGACGAAATGGCCGTCGTCGAGTTCGAGCGCCGGCGTTTGTCCGGCCGGATTTACATCGACATTATACGGCGCACGGCGGTTCTCGCCGCCGCGAAGGTCGATGCTGACCTCGGGGATTTCAATACCCTTTTCGGCCATGAAAAGCTTCACGACGCGCGGGTTCGGACCGACGCTATTATAGAATTTCATCCTATCCTCTCCCACGAGTCTTATCATTTTACGGCACAACCGTCAATTAAGTTGACGGTTGCTATTGGCGGAGCCCGGAACGCGGCCAACGCATACGATAGAGCGTGCCGGTGGTCGAAGCGGTGATCCAGGCGTCGCGTCGGTCGGCGCCGCCAAAGGCGATGTTGGTGATGCCGATGTCGGGAAGCGGCACAAACTCAGAACCGCCGCCATCGGGCTCGAAAATCGTGATTCCGCCCTCGACCATCGTGCCGACGCAGATCCGGCCACTGTCCTCGATTGCCATGCTGTCGAGCAGGCGAAAGGCGGGCGGGGTGCCGACGAAGCGGCCGGGTGCCCATGGTGCCGGCGGCGCCAGTTCGCCGGGCGCGACGACATCCATCGCCCAGATGCGGGCGGTCATCGTCTCGCTGACATAGAGCGTCTTGCCGCTCGGCGAGAGGCCGACGCCGTTCGGTCCCATCATGCCGGCCCGCTGGCGGCTGATTTTCGAGCCGTCGGCGGCCGCATAATATATCGCACCATGGTCGCGGCCGGTGTCGCGTACCTGTCCGTGATCGGTGAACCAGAAGCCGCCGGCAGCGTCGAAGACGATGTCGTTCGGTCCTTTGAGCCGCTCGCCCTCGAAGCTGTCGTAGAGCGTCGTCGCCGAGCCGGTCGCGAGGTCGACGCGCTGGATCGACCCGCAAGGCTCGGCATGCGCGGCATGACCGGGAAAGAGCAGGCCGCCCGTCTCGGTCCACTGGAACCCGCCATTGTTGCAGACATAGGCGGCGCCGTCCGGCCCGATCGCCAGCCCATTCGGTCCTCCGCCGAGTTCGGCGACGACCGAGAGGCTGCCGTCGGGCGCGACGCGTGTCAGCGTGCCGCGCGCAATTTCGACGAGCAGCACCGAGCCGTCGGGCATCGGCACCGGGCCTTCGGGAAAGCGCAGCCCCGTCGCGACGACTTCGGGGGCGCCGTAACCGCTCATCCGTCCCTCGCTCAGCCCTGCGCCGGACGTGGCGCGCTGAGGAAGTCGGCGGCGCTGAAGCCTTCGGGCGCTGCCACCTCGACGATCGGGTCTTCGCGGGCGTCATATTCCATACGCAGCGCGCGGGTGATCACCGCATGCATGTCATAGAGGCAGGTGATGTAGGTGAATTCGAAAATCTGCTCGTCGTTCCAGAAGGTCTTGAGCTTGTCGAACACTTCGAGCGGGACGCGCCCGCCGGCCTGCGCGAGGCAGTCGGCATAAGCGAGGACGGTGCGTTCCTGGTCGTTATAGCAGTCCGCGACTTGCCAGTGAGCGATCGCGGCAATCTTCTCCTCGCTGACACCAAGGCCGCGGAGCGATTTGCAATGCTGTGAAAAGACGAACTGGCTGCCCTTGACCCAGCCGGCGCGCGTTTGGCCGAGCTCACGCAGAACCGGATCGATGGTGCGCGCGGGGTTGCGATAGACAGCGAAACCCTTGACCGCATGTTCGAAGATGTCGGGGGACAGCGCGAACACCGTCCACCAATCGCCGGGCGTACCGGTTGCAGTGCCGGGCTCGGCGACGGGATCGCGCTCGCCGAACAGGCGGTTGTAATAGGCTAGGACGGTCTCGTCGGTGACTTCCGAGCGGGGAACCTGACGCAGGACGGGCATGATTTACTCCTGAGACGTGAAACTCAAAGCCTCGTCATTGCGAGGAGCGAAGCGACGCGGCAATCCAAACTGTGCGTAAGCCGCGCTGGATTGCTTCGCTTCGCTCGCAATGACGATCCTTTTTACGCGTTCGCAAATTTGCGGAATTCGGCGACGTGTGCGCTATCGAAATACTCATCGAGCCGCGTGATCTTGCCATTTTCGACCTTGCACACGATCGCGCAGGGCAGGCGGACGGGGCCGTCGTCGTGGACGCGCACGCCCTTCAACACATGCTGCTGCACAAAGCCGCCGGGGAAAGTGGTCAGCCGGCGGTCGGCATATTCGCGGTCCTTGATCCGCGCGACCATGCCGGTCAGCGTCTGTGCGGTCTGCGCGGGGGTGACGATCAGCTCGTCGGTGTTGTGCCAGATCTCGGCGTCGGGCGTGAAGCTGTTCTGCATCGTTTCGATGTCACCTGCCTCGATCGCGTCGAAGAAGCGCTGCGCCATCGCGCGAATGTCATCCTGCTCTGCCATGTCTTTCTCCTATTTCTTCGCGCCGAACATGCGACCGCCATTGGCGGCGATCAGCCCGTCGATATCATCGCCCTTGTATGTAGGATCGGCCGAGGAGCCGAAGGAGGACAGCATGTCCTGCGTCACCAACTCGGCCATGGCCTTCCATTCGGGGTGCGTGAAAATCCAATATTCGCCGGCCTCGATCGCCTGCACGACACGCGCGCCGATCTTGTCGGGCGACATGCCGCCCGCGAGCACACCCTGCATCGCCTGGCTGGTCGCCGCTGCCTTGCCGACCTCGACCTCGACGGGGCGTAAGTCGCGCGTCGTCTCGACTATCCGCGTCGCCGACATGCCGGGCATCAGCACCGAGATGTCGACACAGCTTTCAGCGAGTTCGTTGCGCAGCGCCATCGCGATGCCGAGCGTTGCATATTTGGAGCTGATATAAGCGACCGAAATCGGTGGCGGCACGATCGCCACCATCGAGCTGGTAAGGACGAGGTGGCCCGGCTCGCCACTCGCTTTCATGTCACCCAGAAAGGTGCGGCAGGCATAGAGATGCGCATGTGCGTTGACCGCATAATTCCAGCGCCAGACGTCGGTGTCATATTCCTCGAACGGCCCCGATCCGCCGCCGACACCGGCGTTGCTGAACAGGATGCGGACTGGGCCGAATGCCTGTGCTTTCGCGCCAGCCTCGGCCCAGCTCTCCTCACTTGTCACATCGAGCTGTAGGCCGAGCGCGTTCGCGCCCTGGCTGCGCAGCGACGCAGCCGCATTTTCGGCACCCGCCGCGTCGATATCGGCAAGGATCACCGATGCCCCCTTGGCGGCGAGTGCCCGGGCGGTGGCGAGCCCGAGCCCGCTCGCGCCGCCGGTGATGAAAGCGGTCTTGCCCGCGACGTCGGTCATTCAGCGAAATCCTTTTCGAGATAGCGCGTCATTCGGAACTGGGCGATGCCCGCGGCAGCGGCGAAGGGCATCAGCGCCATCAGCGCCCACCGAAGGCTGCCGTCGCCATATTCGGGCTTCAGGCTGTCGCTGACGATCCCGGCGAACAGCGGGCCGAGGCCGAGGCCGATGATGTTGAACATAAGCATCAGCACCGCGGCGGCGGTCGCGCGGCTGCGCGGCGGAGTCAGATTCTGCACCAGCGCGAGCGCGGGCGCGACATAGGCGGTGCATGCCGCCATCGGGATCAGCATCAGCGCAAGCGAGAGCTGCCATGTGTCGACGAGCAATGCGGCGATGAAGGTCGGGATCAGCACAGCGGTCGCGAGCGCCGGGATGGTGCCATAAGCGCGCGCCGACACTTTCGCACGGTGGCTGACAAGCCAGCCGCCCCCGAGAATGCCGATGCCAAAGGTGATGCCTGCGGCGGGACCGAAATAGGTCGCCATGGCGTCGAGCGGCATCTTTTGCGTCCGCATCAGGAACGCCGGAATCCAGTTGAGCATGCCATAGCTGGTGAAGGCGGCAAGACCGCTGCCGATCATCACCATGCGCAGCGACGGGCGGCGCCAGAACATCGCGAGGCTCTGGCTGAAGGGCAGGGCTTCGTCGGTCGCCTTTTGGGCATCCATCTGCCCGCGCGCGGGCTCGCGGACCAGCCAGATAAGGATTGGGGCGACGATGACGCCGACGACACCGATCATTATGAAAGCATTGCGCCAACCGATATTGGCGGCCGCCCACGCGCCGAAGGTCGCGCCGACGAAAACCCCGAACGGGCCGTTGAGCGTGAACAGTCCGATTGCCAGCGGGCGCTGCGCGGGGGGGTAATAGTCGGCAATCACCGACAGCGACGGCGCGGTACCGCCCGCTTCGCCTGCACCGACGCCAAAGCGCATCAGCGCGAGCTGCCAGAAGTTCGATGCCATGCCGCAGGCTGCGGTAAAGCCGCTCCAAACGATACAGGCGATGCCGATCAGCTTCACGCGATTCCAGCGGTCGGCGATCATGGCGACGGGCACGCCCATCGCGGCATAGAAAAGCGCGAAGGCCAGCCCGGTGAGAAGCCCAAACTGCGTGTCGCTGAAATCCATGTCGGCACGGATCGGCTCGACGAGCACCGACAAGAGCTGGCGGTCGACGAAGTTGATCGTGCCGACCACGAACAGCATCGCGAGCGCGACGTTGCGACGCAGCGCGAGGCCGCTGTCGGACGCGGCGGCGCCTCCATTGAGGGCGGTGGCGTCTGTCATAACTCTCCCCAGATATGCGCGAGTCTTCCCGGCCAAAAAATACTTAGGTATTTAAGTTTATCTGTCAATGTGCTTTACGGTAGCCCGATAAGAAGCGGGAGAGAAGAGATGGATATCAACGGCAAACGCGCGATTGTGACGGGTTCGGCGGGCGGCATCGGCCGCGCAACCGCGGCGATGCTCGCGGCGCGCGGTGCGGCAGAGATCGCGCTCGTCGACGTCAATGAAGCGGGGCTTGCAGAGACGGCGCGGCTGGTCGAAGCCCAGGGCGCAAAGGCGAGCTTCCACCCGCTCGACCTCTCCGACATTGCTGCGACCGAAGCCTGGTTCAGCGCGCACGGCGATGTCGATATCCTGCACAATAATGCGGGGGTCGTGTCGGGGTTGCCGCAATTTCCCGATGTCGATGCCGCGCGCATCCGCTGGATCATCGACGTCAATATCACCTCGCTCGTGACGGCGACGCAGATTGCCGTGCAAGCTATGAAGAAACGCGGGGGCGGGGTGATCGTCAACACGGTGTCGACGGTCGCGCTGGGCACCGGATTCTATGACGCCATGTATGCGACGACGAAGGCCGCGGTGATGATGTTCACGCGTTGCTGCGCGCCGCTGAAGGATGAGTGCAATGTCCGCGTCGCGGGGATGTTGCCGGGGCTGGTCGACACGCCGATCCTCGACACGACGGGTGCTGGCGGCAAGTCCGAATGGATGAAGACCGTGCTGGCGAACAATGAGGCGTGCAAGCCCGAAGATATTGCGCGTGGCGTGGTGACGCTGATCGAGGATGACAATCTGGCGGGCGGCGACTGGGTGGCGGTGCGGCGGCTGGACGGCAAGATCGAATATCAGTGGGGGCGCGCCGATACGGTGTGAACCGCTCCGGCGATCGGGAGGGGCGGGTCAGCGCGCCGGCGCCTGAAGCATGTTCTTCCCGAACAAATTCGACCATTGTTCCTCGGTTAGCACTGGGCGCGCACTCGAGAGATTTGCTGCATTCTTGACGTCGGTCCCTGCTGTCACCGCGGGTCGCTCGCCGATCCGCGCGAACCAGTCCGCGACCGCGGGATAGTCGTCGAGCGTCAGCCCGATCGCGCGGATCGCGCGCGTCCACGGCCACGCCGCAATATCGGCGATCGAATATTCCTCGGCCAGATATTCAGCTTCGCTCAGCCGCCCGTTGAGCACATGGAGCAGGCGGAGCGTCTCGTTGCGATAACGTTCGACCGGATAGGTCTGGCCTTCGGGAGCGTAACGGATGAAGTGATGCGCCTGGCCCTGCATCGGACCGAAACTTGCCATCTGCCACATCAGCCATTGCTGAGCCTGACTGCGCCTGCGCGGGTTTTCGGGCAGCAATTGCCCGCTCTTCTCGGCCAGATACAGAAGGATCGCGCCGCTCTCGAACACTGGCAGTGGAGCGCCGCCGCCTATGGGGTCATGGTCGACGATCGCTGGCAGGCGGCCGTTCGGGTTGATCCGACGATATTCGGGGGTCAGATGGTCGCCCTCGAGCATGTTCATTGCGATGAGTTGGTGCGGCAGCCCGACCTCTTCGAGCATGATCGAAACCTTGTGGCCGTTCGGCGTCGGCGTGAAATAGACGTCGATCATGCGGAATTTCCTTCGGCGAAAATGGCGCGCGCGGCGGCGAACGCGGCTTCGAATGCCTCTTTCCCGGCGGGATAGGCGACGACGGTGAGCGTTACCCCCGCAATTCTCCACCCGCCTTGCCGGACCAGTCGGTGTGTGTAGCGGCCGATGAGGTCGCCGAGCAGTGCCCGATCCTCGACGCCGACGACATGGACGGCATCGACGATGCTCGTCACAGTCGCACGGTCGCCCTCGATCGTCGCAATGATGTTGTGGAGTTGATGCGCGGTCGCGTCGAAGCCTTCGAGCGCCCGGCAACGGTTCGTCCACTCGTCGGCCGCGACGGTCGCGACGAGTGAGCCGATCGAGCCATAGTCGATCGCGATCTCGTCGGTGAACAGGGCGCGATAAGCATGCCAGTCGCGCGCATCGAGTGCAGTCGCATAATGGGTCACGGCCGCGGCTGCCGCTTCCCTGTCGAGGAGAGCGTCAACCGCGGCCGATCCCTGGGACATCGGGTTCGAACCTAGAACTTGATTCCGGCCTCGACCGAAATGTTGCGCGTGGGTTCGAGGTAAAGGATCGCGCGCGGTGTCGCGGTGATCGGCGAAGGCAGGTTGAAGGCGCTGCCGATCGTCTTTTCGTTCGTCAGATTCTTGCCGACGAGCGCGACGTGCCAGCTGTCATCCTGGTCAGCAAGCTGGACGCGAAGGTCGAGCTTCGCATAGCCGCGCTGGACGCCGAAGATCGGGCTCTGGTTGTCCGAGTTGAAATATTTCGACCGCGCCGATGCGACACCGGTGATGTCGAATTTCAGATCGCTCGACAGGTCGAACCGAGCGTGCGCCGTGACGCTGCCAGTGTATTTCGACGAGTAAGCGACGGGATAACCAGCCAGATTATTGTTCGCGACGTGGTTCGGTTGCGTCCGATCGGTCTGTGCGGGATTGCAAACCGACAGCGGCTGGCTGGCGAGGCAGGCGGCGCCGGGATAATTGTCATATTTGATATCCGAATAGGCGGCCGACGCGCTGATATCGAAATTGGGGATCGGGAAGATGCTGAGCGACCCTTCGAGACCCTTCGACGTTGCTGCGGCGGCATTCCCGGTCAGATAGCTCGAGATTGCGGGCTGATACACGGAAACCTGTAGGTCCTTGAACTTCGTGTGATAGGCTGAGAGGTTCGCGACGACCTTGCCGTCGAACAGCGTCGACTTGATGCCGGCCTCGAAGTTCTCCGACCGTTCGGGCTCAAAGGTGAATGTCGCGCTTGTCGTACCGAGCGTGTTTGAGACGAAGCCACCCGACTTCGAACCGCGACCCCACGTCGCATAGACCATGATGCGCGGCGCGATATCATATTGCAGCGTCACCGAGGGATCGACATTGCCTTCGCTGATCGAGCCCGTCGCGCTCGAAATCGGACGAAGTGCAAAGGGGCCATAGACCAGTCGCGACGCGAAATCGCCGTCCTTCTTGGTGTGACTGTAACGCAGGCTGCCGATGGCGCGGAACGCATCGCTGATGTTGAACGTCGCCTGGCCGAACACCGACCAGGATTCGGCCTTCTGCCGGAACAGACTGTCGATGCGGCCGAAATAGTTCAGGCTGGCGATGTTGAAGCCCTGAAACTGCTCCAGCGTGTAATCCGACTTGTCATAATAGGCGCCCGCGATGAACTCGAAGGTCTTGCCCGTGGGCGACAGGATGCGAATTTCCTGCGAAATCTGGTCAAAGCGTTCGGGGAAGGCGTTATATACCGAGTTCGGAACGAACGCGCCGCCGCTGTTCGGGATCGTCTGGTCAAAGCCGTTGACGATCTTCGACTTGAACCAGCTATATCCGGTCACCGACGTCAGCGTGAAGTCGCCGAGCGCAAGATTGCCGACGCCCGAGATCATCACCGACTTGTTGTCGTTGCCTTCGTCGCCGAGCGCCGAGCGCTCGAGATAACGCGTGGTCTGCGGGTCCTGACCGCTGGTCAGCGGGCTCGACACGGTTATGCCGCCGATGACTTCACGATTTCCGTACTCGACCTTCGCCGTGTAATCGAAATTGGCCGACGGTTCCCACTTCACCGTCAGGCGCAGCAACTGCGACTTGATTTCGGGATCGTCGTGATCGGTGGCGCGGTTATAGATATAGCCGTCCTGATTGACGATCTTGTACGCAAAGCGCGCGCCCAGCGTGTCGGTGATCGGTCCCGACAGATAGCCCGAGAAATCGGTGCCCTTATGGTCGAAGTTGTAAAGGCCGGTGATCGCGCCTTCGAACTCCTTCGTCGGCCCCGCCGACACGACGCTGACCGCACCCGCCGCGGTGTTCTTGCCGAAGAGCGCGCCCTGCGGTCCGCGCAGCACTTCGACGCGTGCGAGGTCGAAAAAGGGCGCCTGCGCCTGGCGGTTGCGGCCGGCATAGATGCCGTCGACATAGAGCGAGACCGACTGGTCGAACGCGAAGTTCGCCGGCGGCGAACCGAAACCACGGATATAGATAACGTCGTTGCCCGCAGTCGACTGGACGAAGACGTTCGGCGTGTAATTCATCACCGCCTTGATATCGCTGGTGTTGAATTCGGCGAGCTTGGCGCCGCTGACGACTTCCATCGAAATCGGCACATTCTGCAGATTCTGCTCGCGCTTTTGGGCAGTGACGATGATTTCGTTGCTATTGCTGTCGTCGACACCCGCCGTGTCGGCTGGGGCGGCCTGCGCCATTGCCGGTGCGGCATTGGCAAGCATCGCGATCGCGGCAACGCCGGACAGCAGGAACTGGTTATGCGCCTTCATCTTCACCCTCCCATAGAGCTTGTTGTTGCGGTCCCGGAATGGCTTCCGATCCGTCAATCTGATTGACCCTTAGTATACTAATGGTTTTATGCTTGTCCATAGGCTGGAAGAGGATTCGCATCATGAACGAAGAAAATCCGCAAAGCGCGCCGGTGTCGCTGGCGACGCGTTATCTGTGCACTGTCGAGTTCGAGGTCGGGGGCGGGATCATCGGGATCGGCGCGTCGCCTTTCGGCGACCAGCGACTCGGCTACATCAGCGGAGGGAGATTTTTCGGACCACGTATCAACGGTATAGTGCTGCCCGGTGGCGGGAACTGGTCGCGCAGCGGGCGGCTCGGCGACAGCGCATCGGTCGGTACCTTCGACGCCCGCGCGGTGTGGCAGGCCGACGACGGCGACCTCATCTATCTGAGCTACACCGGTCGCAACATCATTCCCGACGAGGTGCGCGCGACCTTCGTCGATCCCGCCGTCCCCGACGCTGATCCGTCGCGCTATTATCTGCGAATCGCACCGGTGTTCGAAACCGCGAGCGCGAAATATGGTTGGCTCAACGGCGTACTCGCGGTCGGGGTGGGTGAGCGCACGGATTTTGGCGTCCGCCATGTCATCCATGAGGTGCTTTGAGATGATCGATCTCCATTATTCCGCGACTCCGAACGGGCAAAAGATCGCAATCATGCTCGAGGAAATTGGCGAGCCCTATCGCGTCATCGCTTATGACATCTTCGAGGGTGACCAGTTGACGGCGGAGTTCGGACGCATCAACCCGAACCACAAGCTGCCAGCCATCGTTGACGATGCGCCGATGGAGGGCGGAGTCCCGGTCGCCGTCTTCGAGTCCGGCGCCATTCTTCAATATCTGGCCGAAAAGAGTGGGCGTTTTCTGCCCGCGTCAGGTGCCGCGCGCGCCGCTACCCTCTCTTGGCTGACCTGGCAGGTTGCGGGGCTGGGGCCGATGGGCGGCCAGGCGAGCCATTTCCTCCGCTATGCACCGGCCGGGCAGGATTATGCTGTCGAGCGTTACACGAAAGAGCTCACGCGTCTGCTCACCGTGCTCGAAAAGCGGCTTGAGAAGAGCGCCTATGTTGCGGGCGACGATTATAGCATCGCCGACATGGCGATCTGGCCCGGCCGCGCGTCGGCATTCGTGATGGGCATGGGGCTCGACGAATGGCCTGCTATGCATGGCTGGTTCGAACGGATCCGCGAACGCCCGGCAGTTGGTCGCGCCATGGCGCGCGAGGATCTGAAGGCCCCGGCCAAATATGTCGGGCGACACCAAAAGCTGGACGACAAGGAATGGTCGAACATGTTCGGCAACGCGAACCACGCGGCGGTGAGGGGCGATTGAGGCCAAGCCCGAGATGACGAAAGGCGGGAAACGGCCTTAAAGCCACAAGAGACACGCACGGACGCATCCAAATATGTCCTTTGTGGCTTTAAGGCGATGACAGGTGGTGGACGGCGGAGGGGCGCTCTGCGGGACGATCGATGCGGTCATCCATAAGGGTAGATCATCGCTGGATTTAGTAGGAAGGCGGTTTTTGTCATGCGAGGTTCTGGCGGCTTTCGACCGGTAGCGGAACCGTCCTCTCTCACGAAGCGGGAGGGTCGGTTAGACAATATTGCGAATGTTTGACTACGCAAGTTGCACCGCCAAAACCTGCCTTCCATTCAAATTATGGGGAATGGTCAAAACTCGGATGGCTACCCAACCGTCGGTTTGGGGACGGCTCGGGAATGAGAATGAGGTGAAACGAGGTCCGCGACGCACAGCTTCACCGGCCTTGCCGAGGCGGAGTTCAGCTCAAGTGCCGGGCGATTTCACCCGAACGAAGAGGTAGCCATCAGATGTTTGGCCGTTGGCAAGGCGGCTTGTATAGCGCACCTGCACCGGTCCTCGGAATGTCGTACCAAGTCTTCGAAGGCGCAGAAAATCTGGTTCGACAGGCGCAGCTGTTGTTGAAAGATCGACGGCTAGCCAGAACGGCTCGCTTGATGTCGCGCTGACCAAGGCGTTGGTTCCAGATTCAAAGTTGAACGGCACCATATCGTTGCAGCTAGGATAACGACGAAAAGAATTGTTGCATCCTGTCAGGATGGTTGAATCGTCCGGCACGAGCACTTCGGCATAATCGGGGACGGCCATGAAGGGTGCTGGAATGGGAGCCTGCAAGGCAGCGAAACCAGCGGCAATCTGGCGCATTTGCGCTGCATCAATCGCAGCAATGCGCGATGCACTGGGATTCGGCCAGCTGCTAGCAAGAGTTTTAAAATCGACCATGATATCGAAACGGAAACCCCATGCCCAACCGCGCACCGCATTGGCATTGGCGAAATCGGTAGGCACTGCCGCATTGTAACGCGCCATCAAGCCAGCCATCGCGTCGAGATGCGCTGGATTACCTCCATACTGATACCGGCTGCGGTCGAAAAGGGCGCGGATCGTTGCTGGGTCAGTCAGCTCTAGTCGGCCAGTCGCTGCGATCTGCTGCGCCATATAACGCGAACTATCCAGAAGGTTGACAGGATAATCGACCGGATCACCAGTCGTATCCTTGAGAACGGCAGCCATCGCCAAGAGTTGCAAATTGAGCCGCGTCAATTGCGCGGCGTTGTGGCGCGCATCGGCATCGCCGCTGGCAAGGTTGAGTGCTGGATTAAAGGTGGTCAATCCGACGGAACCGCGTAGCGCGTTCGCTCCTGAGTCAAGGCTAAGCGCACTACGAACACTTGCCTCTGAACCAGCGGCATCGATTAATGCGGTCAGCGGCGAGATTACAGTCGCTCCAGCGGGCGCGCGCATCTGCGAGAAGAAAAGCGCGGTCGAAGTGTCGATCCCGGTCGCTTCCATGCGAACCGTGGCGCTTGCGGGAATCTTCCCTTCATGAACCGCGGGGGCAAGCGTGTTGATTGAACGACCGAAGCGCCCGTCTAATGCCGTACTGCTGATCGCATCTCCGGTATCGCCGAATGCGCCTGTGCCATTGCTGTCGAATCTGACGCGAGCGATCATCGGCCCCATCGCGGACGCCGCAAAAATCGCATCGCCGACATTACCTGTAGGCGGAGGCGCAGGAGAAGGTGTTGGCGTTCCGCCGCCCCCAATCACTATCGGCGGAGCGCTGCTGCCCGAAGATCCGCTTCCCCCGCATCCAGTAGTGACGAAGCATAGACCAGCGCTAAGCACTGCCACCGTTAATCTTTGATGCATGGGAAGGTTGACTCGCAAGCTATTTGATTTCGCGTTGATCTAAAACAATTTATTAAGCAAAGCAACAATTTGCGACGTGCTTGATGGCAGAGTTGAAGGGCTCTATTTCGATTTTTGGCTTTCCGCGTATTGGTGCCTGGTTGACCGCTCTGGCGCGGGAACCCGAAGGGCGCATTTTTCTTTGCCAATGTCAGCTTTCCCTATCTGGCTGAGTATTAGCCGCCTTTCCGGAATCCTCCCCAAAAACGGACATCGCCTCCAAAAAGGTCTTTCCTACATTATCCGGCCGTGCCAGCCTTCATCCGGCTCTTTCATTCGGTGAACAAAAAGATCGTCGCTGCCTGGCTTGCGGGTGCGACCATGACCGGACGTGCCGCGCATATCCAGTACTCCACGACTTGCAAATCGGGCGCTCATAGGGCTGAACTTTCCTGAACTTTGGAATATTGCGCGGCCCTTGCGCCGATCCGATCCCGGATCCAGCCGGGGATGTCCAAAGAGGGCAACGACAGCCCACCACCCCATAGTCGACAGTCTCTTACGTGCTTTGCCGCCGGTCTTAACGCTTCGCGTGCTGGCGGTCGCCCCACAGGATCGCGCGATGTTCGTCGGTGAAGCCCGTCAATCCGCCTTCGATTGTCTCGGCGCGCGCGACGCCTGCTTTCATCCCCTCGGCAACCGCGGGGCGTGCAAGCATCGCCGCGCCCCAGCGGTCGACATTGGGGAAACGCCCGGCCTTTTCGATGAGCTGGCGGCGAAGATAGGGCAGGGTTGCCATATCGGCGATCGTGTAATCTTCGCCTGCCAGCCACTCGGTTTCGCCGAGGCGCTTGTCGATTACCATCATCAGCCGGTCGACCTCGCGGCTGTATCGCCCGATCGCATATTCGTGCCGATCCTTGGCATAATGGGTAAAATGCGCTTCCTGTCCGAACATCGGGCCGACGCCCGACACCTGGAACATCAGCCATTGCCAGCAGATCGCACGCTTCACCGGATCGGTAGGCATGAAGCACCCGGTCTTTTCCGCGAGATAGAGAAGGATCGCGCCTGTTTCCCAGAGCGTAAAAGGCACGCCATTTGGGCCATGCTCGTCGACGATCACAGGAGTCTTGTTGTTCGGGTTGAGCGCGAGAAATTCCGGCGTGAGCTGATCGCCCGCGAGGATGTCGATATATTCGAGCCGCCATTCGAGGCCCATTTCGAGCAGCGCGATCGCGATTTTGCGCGCATTGGGGGTCGGGCCGCCATATAGGGTGATCATCGCGTCAAACCTCCCGTCCCAACCAGCGTTTCAGAACATCTGCGCCATCCTGTCCGACCGTCAGCGGAGCAGGGCGACGGACGCTGCCCGGAGTTGCCGACAATTTGGGAAAGACGCCCTGCATCGTCACTTCGCCCAACTCTTCGTCGGCGACCGTCACCAGCGCCTCCCGCGCCGCGAAATGCGGATCGGCAAGCATGTCCTCGGCGTCGTAGACACGGCCTGCGGGCACGCCGGCGTCGACCATCTTCGCTTCGAGTTCTTCGATCGTTAGCGTCGCGGTCCACTCGCCGATCAGAGCGTCGAGTTCCTCCTGCCGCGCGCCGCGCGCGCGGTGCGTCGCATAACGCTCGTCGCTGGCGAGTTCGGGGCGCCCCATTGCGGCGGCGAGGCGTGCAAAGACGCCATCCTGGTTGGCACCGATCAGATATTCGCCATCCTTGCACGGATAGACGTTCGACGGCGCGATAGCCGGAAGCGTCGACCCGGTACGGCGGCGCTTGGTACCACTGGTCGAATAGTCGGACACGGTCGATTCCATCACCTGCAGCACAGCTTCGTACAGCGCAGAGTCGACAATCTGGCCCTCGCCCGTCTTGCTGCGGTGGTGGAGTGCGGCGAGCGCGCCCATGCACCCGTAAGTGGCTGCGAGCGTGTCGCCGATCGAGACGCCCATGCGCGCTGGCGGCAGGTCGGGATAGCCAACGATACCGCGCCATCCTCCCATCGCTTCACCAATGCCGCCGAAGCCCGCGCGAGCAGAGTAAGGGCCCGTCTGGCCGTAACCCGACACGCGCACGACGATCAGCCCAGGGTTGGTCTTGCGCAGCTCGGCGGGGTCGAGATTCCATTTCTCGAGCGTGCCGGGGCGGAAATTCTCGATGAGGATGTCGGCCTTCGCGATCAGCTCGCGTGCGAGCGCCTGACCTTCTTCCGAGCGCAGATCGACCGCGACCGAATATTTATTCCGCGCGATCACGCGCCACCAACTCGGTTTGTCGCCCTGGCCCCAGTTGCGCATCTGGTCGCCGGTCACCGGCGGTTCGAGCTTGACGATCTCGGCGCCCATGTCGCCGAGGAGCTGGCCGCAAAAGGGGCCCGCGATCAGCTGCCCCATCTCGACCACCCTAATGCCTTCCAGCGCTCCCCCGCTGCCTGTCTCGCTCATATCATTCCTTTCGCGGCCGACTCTGGTAAGACGACCTGCTTCGCCCATGGTCATTGTATACTTAGAATGCTATGTAATTTTCAACCTGCTAAATGACTCGGGATAATCGGGACGCAAGATGTTGAAAAACAATGCCGTAGAATTGGTCGAGGTGGGTCCGCGCGACGGATTGCAGAATGAATCGACGATCGTATCGACCGCGGACAAGTTGGTGCTGATCCGCCGCGCGATCGATTATGGCGTGCGGCGGATCGAAGTGACAAGCTTCGTCAATCCCAAGAAGGTTCCGCAGCTCGCCGATGCCGAGGAACTGGCGGCGATGCTGCCAGAGCGCGACGATGTGACCTACATCGGCCTAGTCCTCAATCGCCGCGGTGCCGAGCGTGCGCTTGCGACCGGGCGCATCGACGAACTGGGGGCGGTGTGCGTGACGAGCGACAGCTTCGGCATTCGCAATCAGGGCCAAAGCTCGGATGAATCGCTGAACGCCGCAATGGAAATCGTCGGGCTGGCGAAAGAGAGCGGGCGCAACGCGCAGATCACCATCGCCACGGCCTTTGGCTGTCCGTTCGAGGGTAGGGTGGCGATCGACCGTGTCGTCGAAATGGCGAAGCGCGCCGCTGATGCGGATCCGCGCGAAATTGCACTTGCCGATACGATCGGCGTCGGCATTCCGGCGCAAGTGTCTGAGATGGTGGGCCGCGTCGGCGAAGCGATAGGCGATCTGCCCGTGCGGGTCCATTTCCACAATACGCGCGGGACCGGCATTGCGAATGTGTGGGCAGCGGTGGAGGAAGGGGCGGCAACGGTCGATGCGTCGCTCGGCGGACTCGGCGGTTGCCCCTTCGCGCCTGGCGCCGCGGGTAATGTAGCGACAGAGGATGTGATCTATATGCTCGAAAAGAGCGGAATCGAAACGGGCATCGCGCTGCCACAAGTTGTCGAGGCCGCCGGCTGGTTGACGGGTGTTATGGGCCGCCCACTTCCGGCGATGGTTAGCAAGGCGCCGGCATTCTAAAATGTTGCCAGCAGCGCCATAACCACGCCGCCGACAACGAGCAGCAATCCGACAATTTCATGCCACCGCACCGGCTCGCGCAGATAGAAATGTGCAAAGCCGATCGTGAAAACGACCTCGACCTGCCCGACAATCCGCACCAGCGCCGCGGGCGCTGCGGCAAAGCCGATGTACCAGCAGGCCGAACCGAGCGCCGACAGTAGCCCGACCTGGCTCGAATTGTGCCAGGTCCGGAATACGGCACGCAGCGTGTCGCGGTCACGCAGCACAACCCAGAACATGTGAAGTCCGGTCTGGATCGCCATCACGACGACGAGCGTGACGAGCGCCGAGCCGATCAGGTCGACGCCGCTGAGTTCGGCGGTCGCAAGCTTCACCGCGATTGCGGCAAGCGCGAACATCGACCCGGCACCGAGGCCACAGAGCGCAGCGGGTTGACCCAGCGCACGCCATATTTCGCGCCCGGAAACCCCGCGCCCGGCGAGCGCGAGCACCAGCACTCCAGCGACTCCAGCGACGATCCCGATCCATGCGAGCAGCGGTAGCCGCTCGCCTAGAAATAGCGCGGTGACGAGCGCGGCCTGTACGGCTTCGGTCTTTGAAAAGGCGGTGCCGACAACGAAACCGCGATGCCCGAACGCCATGATGAGCAGGATCGTGCCCGCCATTTGTGTGATCGCCCCGGCAACCGCGAAACCGGCGAAGGCGGTCCCGAGCGCCGGAACCGCCTCACTCCGGATCGTCAGCCAGACGGCAGCGAAAATGAAAGCAAAGGGCAGGCCATAAAGATAGCGCACCAGCCCAGCGCCGCTAATGCTGAGTTCGGCGCGCAGGCGCTGCTGCAACGCGGTGCGCCACGCCTGGAAAAGGCCGCCAAACAGCGCGGCAGGAAGCCAGATCGGATTCATCCGATCCTCCCGGTCTGTCTGTTTCTCTCGACTCGTCCCGCGCTGTTCATGCTGCCCCATGCAATAGTTTTATTACTAAGTATATGGCGCGCTCCGATCGCCCCGGCCAACCTGTTACGCCAATCAGCTAGACCTGCGGAACGGTAGGTTGCAGGAAGGATGTGGGAGAGCAAATGACGCATATATACACCGCTGGGCCGGCGATCTGACATGGCCGAACTCGACCTGCCGCTTTCGGACGAGCAGCGGATGCTGCGGGGCAGCGTCCAGCGTTTCCTAGCCGATCATTCCCGTCCCGGCTGGCGCGAACTCTGTGAATCGCTTGGCCTTGCCGGTATCGCTCTGCCAGAAAGCGTTGGAGGATTTGGCGGGGGCCCGATCGATATTGCTGTCGTGATGGCCGAATTGGGGCCGGCGCTTGCGGGCGCCGACTGGCTTTCGCACGTCGCGGCAACCGTGCTGCTGGCGGGCGTCGTACCCGACCATCCGGCACTGGTTGAACTCGCGGCGGGTAGACGCCGGATCGCGGTCGTCTGCACAGCCTCGACAGCGGCGATGCCGGTCGTCGATGGCGAGCTGGTCCGTGGCAGCGCGGCACTGGTTGCGGGCGCGGCCGAAGCCGACTTTCTCCTCCTCGCAAGCGACGAGGCGCTGCTGCTCATTTCCGCGGATGGTAACAAGGTTGAGCAGCGACATCGCATCATGCACGACGGCAGTGTCTCCGCCGACCTCGCCTTCACGCTCAAGCCGGGCGACGTCAGGCTGCTGGCGAGTGGTGAGGGCGCGCGCGCGTGGGCCGACTATGCGAACGACCTGATCCTCGCCGGCCGCTGCGCTGAGGCCGTTGGGCTGATGCAGCGGATGATCGCGGACAGCATAGACTATCTCGGCCAGCGCAAGCAGTTCGGCACTGCGATTGGCCGATTCCAGTCGCTACGCCACCGCGCCGCCGATATGCAACTCGCGGCGATGAAGGCTGTGGCGCTGACCGAGGAAGCGATCCTTGCTGTCGATCGGGATCGCTCCGACCGCGCGCAGGCGGTCAGCGCGGCGTGCATCGAGGTCGGCGACGCGGTCCGCATCGTGGGCGAGAGCGCAGTTCAGATCCACGGCGCAATGGGGCTGACCGAGGAACTGAGCCTCGGCGGCCATTTCAAGCGCGCGCTTGCAATCGCGGCGGCATTCGGCCCGCGTGCCGGTCACTTCGAGCGCTTGGCTGGCGCGGCGGCTTAGCCGAGCAACTGACGCGCGATCAGGTCGCGCTGAATTTCGTTCGACCCGGCATAGATGGTTGCCGCGCGGTCGTTGAGATAACGCGGCACCGCGACCGCCAGCTCTGCCGGCGTCTGCCCGTCGGCGTCGGCCCATGCGGCATGGCCCGCAACCTCGCATGCCAGCGTGTCGATACGCTGCGCGGTCTCGGTGCCGAGAATTTTCAGCGCCGATGCGTAAAGCGCGGCGCTGCCGCCGCCGCCGCGCATTGCCTTCATCTCAAGCGCCTGTAGCGCCTTCAGTGTTACCGACTCGCGGTCGAGCTGCGCGCGCAGCACCGGGTCGATGTCGTCGCGCGCGCGCAGGCGCTCGAGCCGCCCGATCAATCCCGGCGCATATTTGCCGCCGCGTTCGAAGGTGAGCAGATGCTTCGCGACCGACCAACCCTCATTTTCGCCGCCGAGCCGGTTCGCCTGCGGCACGCGGACTTCGTCGAAAAAGACCTGATTAAATTCGTGGTCGCCGGCTAGCGTGCGGATCGGCTCGACGGTGATGCCGGGCAAACCCATGTCGAGTAGCAGGAAGCTGATCCCCGCCTGCGGCTTACCCTCGTTCGACGTGCGCACCAGTGCGAACATGCGGTTCGCGAAATGCGCGTGGGTGGTCCAGATTTTAGAGCCGCTCAGAATATAGTCATCGCCGTCGCGTGTTGCGCGCAGTTGCAGCGCTGCGAGGTCTGACCCAGCGCCCGGTTCCGAAAAGCCCTGGCACCAATAGTCCTCGCCCGAAAGGATGCGCGGCAGATAATGCGCGCGCTGTTCGGGGCTGCCGTAATGCATGATCACCGGCGCGACCATCTTGAGCCCCATCGGCGCAAGGTTAGGCGCCCCGGCCTCGGCACATTCGGCGGCGAAAATATAGCGTTCGATCTCGCTCCATCCCGGACCACCGAACTCGGCCGGCCAGTCGGGCGCCGCCCAACCGCGCGCATGGAGGATGCGTTGCCATGGCAGCGAGATGTCGGGGTCGATAAAGACGCTCGTCGCACGCGCCGCGGCACGGCGAATGTCGTCGGGCAGATGTGCCGCGAGAAAGGTACGAAGCTCTTCGCGAAAAGCCGCCAGCGCCGGATCGTTCAGCATGTCCATGCGCCCGGTTTAGGGCCTCGTGCGACGCCCGGCCAAGCTGGCACCTGCATCAGGCCGCGCGTGCGCCGACGAAGCCGAGCCCCGCCGCTATCTGGATCGACTGCGCGCGTCCCGTCGCGCCAAGCTTTCCGGCCGCGTTGCGCAGGTGAAAACGCACCGTCGATACCGAAAGCGAAAGGATGATCCCGATCTCGCCGTCGGTCTTTCCCGCCGCCGCCCAGCGCAGGCATTGCACCTCACGCCGCGTCAACGTTTGCGGCACCGTAGCATTGCGAGGACGCCCGCGCGCCTCGTTATGTGTTGCCACCAATCTGACCGCCAGATTGTGCAAATGCCCCGCTTGTTCGGCGAAGATGGTTTCGACCCCGACGGGTTCGCGCGAGCACCAGAAAACGGCGCCGACCAGCCCGCGCGGCAGATGCACCGGCGCGATGATCGCTTCGCCGAAATTGGGGGTGTTGCGCGCCTGCGAGCAGTCGACCTCGTCGAGCAGATGCGTCGGGCGCCAAGTGCCGAGGCGGCCGTCGCTATAATAGAAGGGCTCGGCGACGAGGCGGGCCGCAGTCAGGAAAGCGAGTTGCAGCGCCAGCTTTCGATCGCGCCAATAGGCATAGCTCGGGTCGATCCAGTGGAAGGTGGTTTCGGCGTAGGGATGGCCTTCGCTGTCGCTCATCGGTTCGGGATCGCCGAGGTCGGCCTGCGCCGCGACATAGGGGAGGCCGACTGCGTCGCCGGCGGCCTGCACCGCCGTGACCAGCGCGGGCATTTCCGCCCAGCATTCGGCCTTCTGATCGGTCACGCGCTCGTCCCTCCGTTATCCTGACACAGGTGTCAGCTTGTCCGCCCGGCCGCAATCCTTTGTTCTGTCACGGTCCGGTTTCGCATGACGCTCGCACAAAGACGAGCCCGGCGGCAAGCCGTTTGAGGGAGGATGAGTGATGAAGGCAATGCGTATTTTCCTGGCCGCAGGTTCGGCGATGGGCTTCGTGCTGGCGGTGCCCGCGTTCGCCGCCGAGGAAGCGCCTGCCGATACGGTTGCCGCCGAAGGCGACATCATCGTCACCGCACAGCGCCGCGCCGAATCGATGAATGACGTCGGCATGGCGATCCAGGCCGTCGACGGCAAAACGCTCGAAAATCTGCGCGTCACCGACATGCGCGACCTGACGACGGTGGCGCCGAGCTTCACCGTTTCGCAAAGCTATCAGGGCGTTCCGACCTATACGTTGCGCGGGATCGGGTTCAACACGATCAACCTGTCGGCGACCTCGACCGTCGGCACTTATGTCGACGAAGTCGCCTACGCCTATCCGATCATGAACACCGGCCCGGTGATGGATCTGGAACGCGTCGAGGTGCTGAAAGGACCGCAAGGGACGCTCTATGGCCGCAACACGACCGCGGGCCTGATCAACTTCATCACCGCCAAGCCAACCGACAGTTTCGAAGGCAGCATCAAGGCCGACCTCGGCAATTACCAGACCTATAATGTCGGCGGCTTCGTCTCGGGCCCGCTCGGTGAAGGCATATCGGCGCGCATCGCGTTCCGCAGCGAGAATAGCGACAAGGGCTGGCAGGTCAGCAACAGCCGCGGCGAACGGCTCGGCGAGGTCGAGAAATATGGCGTCCGCGGCGCGCTCGCGATCGATCCCGCGCCCGGCACGCATTTCGATTTGTCGGTTACTTATTGGCGCAACAAGTCGGACACCGTCGCGGGGCAGGGGATCGGCTTTACCCCCGCGACCAACCCGACGACGGGCACGAGCAACTCGCGCTTTTTCAATGCGCCTGGGCTCGCCACATATCTGGCGAATAATTTCCCGACGAAGGCGAGCCAGGCCGACTGGGCGCCCGAAGCGGGGCGCTCGGCCGATATCGGGACCGGGCTCGGCCTCGATGGCCCGCTCGCCGAAAACAACCGCTTCTGGGGTCTGAAGCTGCGCTGGGATCAAGATCTTGGCGACACGATGAAACTGGTTTCGCTCACCAGTTACAATGACTTCAAGCGCAACGCTTTGTCGGATTGGAGCGGCGCCCCGTTCGAGATATTGCTTCAGAACACCGTCGGACGGATCAAGAGCTTCGCGCAGGAATTGCATGTCGAAGGCGAGACGGGCGCCGTAAACTGGCTCGTGGGCGGCTATTACGCCAACGACCGCATCCTCGATTCAAACCGCACGTTGCTGGGTCAGAACGCCAATGTCGGGTTGATCCGCGCTGCGGGGGCACCGCTGCTCGCCAGCCCGCTGTTCAACTCGGCCGGATACACGCTGCTGCAACTCAGCCAGGCCTTCCGCACCTATGAGGATATCGGCCGCATCCGCACCAAGACGTGGAGCGTCTTCGCCAATGCCGATGCCGAACTGACCGAACAGCTGAAGCTGACCGTAGGCGTGCGCTATACCGAGGACAAGCAGCGCTACAATGGATGCTCGCGCGACTTCAACGGCAACATGCTGCCGAACGTCAACGTCGTGAACCGCGCGCTCTATCTGCAAACCTATGGCGTGCTCGCGCCGCAGATCGCACAGGGACAGTGCAACACCTTCGATCCCGCAACCGGGACCTTTGGCGAGGTGCAGTCGCTACTCAAGGAAAATAATGTCGCCTGGCGCGTCGCGCTCGACTGGTCGCCGAACGACGATACATTGCTCTACGCGTCGGTCTCGCGCGGGTATAAATCGGGCACCACGCCGATTAACGCCGCGAACCTCGCGCGCCAGAATGCGCCGGTGAAGCAGGAAAAGCTGACCGCCTATGAAGTGGGCGTGAAGGCGACGCTCGCCGATCGCATGGTGCAGGCCAATCTCTCGGCCTTTTATTATGATTATGGCGACAAACAGATCAGCACCTATTTCGCCGATCCGATCTACACCGCGCTCTCGCGGCTCGACAATGTTCCCGATTCCAAGGCTTATGGCGTCGAGGGCGAATTGACGATCCGTCCGGCGACCGGGCTGACGCTCGCCGCCAATGCGCTGTATCTCAAGACGCGGATCAATGATTACAACGGCACCAATGCGGCGGGCCAGCCCGAGAATTTCGACGGCGCCGAGTTCATTTACAGCCCGAAGTTCCAGGGCAGTCTGACGCTCGCTTATGATACGCCGGTGAGCGATACGCTGAATCTGACCGGAGCCGTCAGCGCGCGTTATCAGAGCAAGTCGAACACCATCTTCGAGGATATCGATCTCTACAAGGTCGATGCGTATGGCACCGTCAATGCCAGCCTTGGCCTAAAAGACGAAAGCGGCTGGTCCGTGTCGCTGTGGGCGAAAAATCTGTTCGACAAATATTATTGGTCGGCGGTCGCCAGCAACGCCAATGTCGTCGTGCGTTTCGCCAATCAGCCGCGAACCTATGGCCTGACGCTGGGTTATGATTTCTGAAGGAGGCGATAAGCGTGGTGCGTCCGCCGATGCAGGATGACTATCTGGGGACGGCGATTGATTTCGCCGCCCCCATCGGCGAGCCTGCGCTGCTCGCGCCCGACAGCGTCCAGTGGCGCGTCTATAAAAACCCGATCGCGCTCGGCATCGGCGGCATCGCGGCGGTGCTGCTCGAATTTGCCGAGCCGCGCATCCGGTCGGGGGTTTGGGATCATTCGACGTACAAGGTCGACCCGATCGGCCGCTCGCGGCGAACCGGGCTCGTCGCGATGCTCGCCTGCTATGGTCCCGCAAGCAACGCCAAGGCGGTGATCGGGCAGGTCAACCGCCTGCACGGCAAGGTGAAGGGCGAAACGCCCGCGGGCGACAAATATCGTGCGCTCGACCCCGTGCTGCTCGACTGGGTTGCGGCGACCGCCTCTTATGGTTTTCTGATGGCCTATGATCGCTTCGTCCATCGGATCAGCGATGCCGACAAGGACCGCTTCATGCGCGATGGCGATGCGATCGGGCGCGAGTTTGGCGCACGGCATACGCCGTCTACCGTGGGCGCGTTCATGGCGATGATGGACGATCTGGAACCGCGCTTCGAACCGCATCCGATCATCTTCGAATTTCTCGATATTATCCAGTCGGGCCGCGCCGCGCCCGGCGTTCCGCGCTTCCTGCATCGCGCGATTGCGCGCGCGTCGGTTTCGCTGTTGCCCGGCCATATAAGGGCGCGGCTCGACCTGGGGTCGGAGTTCGATCTGACGCGGTTCGACCGCTATGCGCTGCGGCTCGCCGGACGGCTGGCCGACCGCCATGTCGATCGCAAAGCGCCGCATTGCAAAGCAAGCGTGCGGCTCGGCTTGCCACATGATTTTCTGTTCAAATCAGTCGCCGAACAAAAGCGCCTGTTGGCGGCGGTCTAGGAACAGCGGTTCCAGCCCGCACCGCGCACCGCGCGGCCCGGCGTCGCGCCGCTATGCTCGCCGTCCTTCAGCACCGCGACGCCATTGACGAAGACATCGCGCATCCCGACCGAATATTGGTGCGGCTTCTCAAAGGTCGAACGGTCGCCGATCGTCGCCGGGTCAAAGACGACGACATCGGCATAATAGCCGGGCTTGAGCGCACCCCGATCCTTGATGCCGAGGTTGGTCGCGGGCAGCGTTGTGAGCCGATAGACGGCCTGTTCCAGCGAAATCAGCTTCTCGTCACGAACATAGCGACCGAGCAAGCGCGAGAAATTGCCGTAGGTGCGCGGGTGCGCGCCCGATTTCAGGAATACGCCCTCGGTCGACTGCGACGCGGCGTCCGATCCAAAGCTCATCCAGGGAAGCTGGATCTGCTTGCGGACATTATCCTCGGACATCAGGAAATAGACGGTGCCGACGCGCGAGCCATCCTCGACGACCAGGTCCATCGCGGTTTCCTCGGCCGATTTGCCGCGCATCGTCGCGACCTCGGCGAGCGTCTTTCCGGTCAGCGGCTTGAGCGCGTCACTCTTGAACCCCGACAGGATCATCTTGTCGGCGCCCGCCCCGAAATAGAGATTTTCCCAGTCGCTGCCGGGCTGTTTCATCTCGGCAGCAACGCGCGCGCGGATCGCAGGGTCCTTGAGCCGCTTGATCCACTCTTCCAGCCCGCCCGCCTGCACCCAGGTTGGCATCGCGGCGTCGAGCCCAGTCGCGCCCGCAGTATAGGTGTACATGTCGGTCGTGATCTTCAGCCCTTCGGCGCGCGCGTCTTCGATCTTCTTCACGATCGTGTCGAGCTTGCCCCAATTGCTGCGCCCGGCCATTTTGAGGTGATAGATTTCGGCGGGAGCGCCCGATCGGCGCGATATCTCGATCAACTCGTCGACCGCTTCCTCGATCCGGTCGCCTTCCGAACGCATGTGGCTGATATACATGCCGCCGCATTTCGCGGCTTCGCTCGTCAGCGCGACAAGCTCGTCGGTTTCGGCGTAGGAGCCTGGGGCATAGATGATCGAGCTGCCGACCCCCATCGCGCCTTCGTTCATCGCCTGCTTCACGAGCGCACGCATTCGCGCCAGTTGCTCGGGATTAGGGTCGACATCGCCTTCGCCCAGTTCGTGGACGCGCACCGTCGCGGCGCCGATGAAGCTTGCGACGTTGGTCGAAACGCCGAGCTTTTCGAGGTAGTTCAGATAGTCGCCGAGCGTCGTCCACTCGATCGGAAATTTGATGTCGCCCTGCCGCTCGGTCTCTTGGCGTTTCATCGTCGCGTTCACCGGACCCATCGACCAGCCTTCGCCCATGACCTCCAGCGTCACGCCCTGGCGGATGTCGCTCTGGCTCTTCGGGTCCGCAATCAGCGACTCGGTCGCCCAGCTCAGCATGTTGATGAAGCCCGGCGCGACCGCCATGCCCTTTGCCGCGACTTCGGTCTTTGCCGTTCCATCGACTTTGCCGACCGCGACGATACGGTCGTTCTTGATCGCGACATCGCCGACGACCGGCGCCTTGCCCGATCCGTCGTAAATCGTTCCGCCGCGGATAATCAGGTCATAAGCGGGCGCCGCGGTTTTCGCGGCGACTGATGCAGAGAGCAGCATCGAACTGCACAGCAGCATCAGGGAAGGGGCGAACGACCGACGCAATGCCATCTGTTTCTCCGCGAATAAGGTGGTTTCAGCCGTGCAGGCTCATCAAGCTGTCCATCAGCCCGTCGTCGGCGCTTGAACAGACGCCGAGCACCAACGCCTCCTCAAATCCCTCTGCGACGACATAGGCGTGGCCCATCGACGAATCGATGTAGATGCCCTGGCCGACCTCCAGCGTGACGGGGTCGTAGAATTCGCTGTGCACCTCGATCCGGCCTTCGAGGACATAGATGAACTCTTCGCCCTGATGATGGACGAGTTCGCCGAATTCGCGCGCGCTGTGGGCGCGGATGCGCGTGATGATCGGGATCATCCGCTTTTGGCGCAAATCGGTGCAGAGATAATGATAATCGTAATTGTCGGTCGTCACGCGCGCCGCGCGCTCGATCGTCCCGATGCTTCGGCGCCCCGTCACGCGCGGCGTCATGTCCTCTTCGTCCTCGGCGAACAGGTCGGACATGCGGAGGTTCAGCCGCTGGCTTAGCTGCTGCAATTTGTCATAGCTCAACGTCAGCCGGTCATGTTCGACCTTCGACAGCGTCGATACCGGGATCCCCGATTTCGCGCTCATTTCCTTGAGCGTCCAGCCGTTCCGGCCCCTTATACCCTTCATCACCGCGCCTAGCGTCGGCGGGGTTGCCCCATCCGCCATCAATTTTTCCATTCCATATTTGACAATTTTCTAATCAGGATCATTATGTCCGTATCGGGCCAATAGATGTTGGTCCCTTGGTAAGGGGTCGCGCGGCTTGCTGCAAGATGTGACAGGCCGCGAAAATGAAAAGGGGAAAGCGATGCGTTTCATCCGAAAGGCGATGATCGGGCTGGCGGCTTTTGCCGCGCTGCCGCTGGCGGCGCAGGGGCCTGTGCCTGCACCGGCCGTAAAGAAAGTCGAAGCCGCGGCCGTTCCGGCCGCAAAGACCGCTACTGCGCCCGTCGCGCTGGACGCGAAAGACCTTGAGGCCTGGCTTGACGGCTATCTTCCTTATGCGCTCGAACGCGGGCGCATTCCGGGTGCGGTCGTCGTCGTCGTGCGCGGCAATCAGGTCGTGCTGGAAAAGGGCTATGGTTTCTCCGACGTCGCCAAACGCGCGCCGGTCCTGCCCGAGACCACGCTGTTCCGTCCCGGATCGGTCTCGAAGCTTTTCACCTGGACTGCGGTGATGCAGCAGGTCGAAGCGGGCAAGATCGACCTCGACAAGGACGTCAACGCCTATCTCGATTTCAAGATTCCGGCCTATCAGGGCAAGCCGATCACGATGCGCAACATCATGACGCATACCGCGGGCTTTCAGGAATCGGTGCGCTATCTGATCAGCAGCGATCCCAAGGCGGTGATGACGCTGAAGAAGCAGATGCCGCTGGCCCTGCCCGATCGCGTCTTCGCGCCGGGAACAACGCCGGCTTATTCAAACTATGCCACCGCACTCGCGGGTTATATCGTCGAGCGTGTCAGCGGCGAGCCCTTTGACGACTATATCGAAAAGCATATCTTTAGTCCGCTGGGTATGGCGCATTCGTCGTTCCGCCAGCCGCTCCCCGCCAATCTCGCGCCGCATATGTCGAAGGGTTATCCCGACATCACGCAAAAGGCGCAGCCGTTCGAACTGGTCATTCCCGCTCCCGCAGGCAGCCTGTCGGCCAGCGGTGCGGACATGGGCAAGTTCATGATCGCGCATCTCAATGACGGCGCCGGGTTGCTGAAGCCCGAAACCGCCAAGCAGATGCATGATTTCAAGGCGCCCGGGGTCGGCCCGCTCAACAGCATGGCGCTCGGTTTCTACGAACAGTGGGTCAATGGTCACCGCGCGATCGCGCATGGCGGCGACACCGTCTGGTTCCATAGCTATCTGTGGCTGTTCCCGGACGCCGACATCGGCGTCTTTATCTCGATGAACAGCGCGGGCAAACAGGGCGACGCGGGCGCAGTCCGCAGCGCATTGTTCCATAAATTCGCCGATCGCTATCTGCCCGGTACCGAAAGGCCCGGTCAGGTCGATGCCAAGACCGCCAAAGAGCATGCGCAGATGATGGTCGGCAACTACATCAGCAGCCGCGGATCGTTCACCAACTTCATGAGCCTGTTCGGTCTGCTTGGGCAGACGACGATCTCGCTGACCGAAGATGGCAAGATTACGCTTCCGGCGCTCGACGGCCTTGGCGCCGGTGCGCGCGACTGGGTCGAGGTCGAGCCGTTCGTTTGGCGCGATACGGGGACGAACGAACGCCTCGCCGCCGAGGTCAAGGATGGCCGCGTCGTGCGCTGGAGCGTCGATGGCGGGTCGCCCTTCATGGTGTTCGAACCTGCCCCGGCGAGCGTCAACGCGGCGATCCTCAATCCGGCGCTGATCTTCGCTTTCGGCATCATCCTGCTCACCGCCTTTGCCTGGCCGGTGCGTGCGCTGGTGCGGCGTAACTTCAAGGCGGAGTTCGCGGTGCAGGGCAAGGCGTTGCGCGCCTATCGCCTGTCGCGCGTCTTCGCCTGGCTGGCAATCGCGGCGCTCGCCGGCTGGTTCGGGCTGATCGCGGCCTTCTCGGCCGATATCGGCAGCATCGGTGGCCCGCTCGACTGGCTGATCCAGTTGCTGCGCGTCATCACGCCGCTTGCCGCCTTTGGCCTGCTGATCACGGCCGGTTGGCATCTGTGGCTCAGCATCAAGGACAAGCGCCGCTGGACGATGAAGCTGGGTGCGGTGTTGCTGATCCTCGCCGCTCTCGTGCTCGTTTGGGTGACTTTGGTCTTCCACCTCTACGGCTTCGGGATGGTCTATTGATGGCGACGCAGAGCATAAGGGAATTGACGCTCGACCTTCGGGTCGAGCGTTTTCCCTATCACCAGCCCTTCCGCATTTCGGGGCATGTTTTCACCGAGACCGCGCTGCTGGTCGCCGAACTTTCGGACGGCACGCATGTCGGGCGCGGCGAGGGCGCCGGGGTTTATTATCTCGGCGATGATATCGAGCATATGCTGGCCGAGGCGACACGCGTCCGCGATGCGATCGAGCGCGGCGCAACGCGCGACGACCTGCAACATATTCTTCCGCCGGGCGGCGCGCGTAATGCGCTCGATTGCGCATTCTGGGATCTCGAGGCCAAGCAGTCGGGGCGCCCTGTCTGGGAGCTTGCCGGGCTGAGCCCGCCGAGAGCGCTGCGTTCGACGCTGACTCTCGGTGCCGATCGCGCGGAGACGATGGCTAAGGCCGCGCTTGCGATCGATCCGGAGGCACCGGTTAAGGTCAAGCTTACCGGCGACCTGGCCGACGATATCGCGCGTGTCGTCGCGATCCGCACCGCGCGGCCACACGCTTGGATCGGGGTCGATGCCAATCAGGGCTATGATATCGAAACGCTCGCCGAATTGCTCCCGGTACTCGTCTCGATGCGCGTCGCACAGCTTGAACAGCCGCTGAAACGCGGGCGCGAGGCCGATCTCGACGGCCTCAAGCGCCCGCTGCCGTTCGTCGCCGACGAAAGCGCGCTGTCGCTCGCCGACACAACCTCGCTTGTCGGGCGGTTCGATGTCGTGAACATCAAGCTCGATAAATGCGGGGGATTGACCGAAGGCCTGGCGATCGCACGGCAGGCGAAGAAGCTGGGCCTCGACGTCATGGTCGGCAATATGATGGGCACCAGCCTGTCGATGGCGCCATCCTATCTGGTGGGCCAGCTTTGCGACATCGTCGATCTCGACGGGCCGACCTTCCTAGCGCGCGATCGCAATCCGGGTGTCAGCTATCGCGATGGAATGATCCATTGCCCCGCCGAAATTTGGGGATGATGACAAATTTATGTCCTAAACCGGTTGACAATTTTCTGATTGGGACAATAGTCGAAACTGAAACTAATAAAGGGAGGATGGGATGACGGCGTCATTCCCGATGACGCGCCGTGCCGCACTGGCGGGCGCGATCGGTACCGCATTGTCCGCGCCGATGATCGCCAGGGGCAGCTATGCCTTTGCTGCGGCTCCGGGAAAAAGCTATTCGCGCCGCGCCGTCGATCTGGTCGCTTCGTCCCTCGTCATCGACATGCTCGCGCCGCTCAAGATCACATTGGACGAGAATTATGTCGCGCACCGGCTGACTGACGCCGAAGCGGCCGAGTTCCGTGCGAGCGGCATCACCGGCTTTCACAACGCCTACGGCCTTGGCGGTCCGGACGCGAAGGCGCAGGCGATGGAGTTCCTCGCGGGCTGGCAGGGCTTTGCCGGGCGCAATAGCCATGTCTTCACTCTCGTCGACACCGTCGCCGACCTCGATCGCGCCAAGGCCGACAAGAAATGCGCAGTCATCATGGGCATCCAGAATGCTGAACATTTCGAGCGGATCGCCGACGTCGCGCTGTTCCGCCGCCTGGGCCTGCGCTGCGCGCAGCTTACCTATAACAGCCAGAACCGCATCGGATCGGGTAGCACCGAACGCGTCGATGGCGGCGTCAGCGACTATGGCGCGGCGATCATCGCCGAAATGGAAAAACAACGCATGCTCGTCGACGTCTCGCACTGCGGCGACAAGACGACGCTTGATGCGATCGAAATAGCGAAGGGGCCGATCGCGATCACCCACAGCAACGCCCGCGCGCTGGTCGATCATCCGCGTGTCAAGACCGATGCCGCGATCAAGGCCCTAGCGGCGAAGGGTGGGGTCATGGGGATCACCGGGGTGCGGATGTTCGTGCGCACGACCGACCCGACCAATGTCGGGCATATGGCCGACCATATCGACCATGTCGCGAAGCTTGTCGGTATCGACCATGTCGGCATCGGATCCGACGCCGACCTGCACGGCTATGACGATATGAAGCCCGACGAATATGCCGCGCTCAAGGGTAGCTACAAGGGCAGCTATGCCTTTCGCGACAAGATCGACATCGACGGTTTCGACCATCCGCTCAAAACTTTCGACCTGACCGAAGAGCTAATCCGCCGCGGTTATTCCAACGAAAACATCCGGGCCGTGCTCGGTGGCAATTTCCGCCGCCTGCTGGCCCAAGTCTGGGGATAAGACGATGAAACAGGGACTTTTTATCGCAGGAAGCGTGGTCGCATTAATGGCGGCGATGCCGGCACAGGCGCAGGAAGCAGCGGCGGTTGAGGCAGAGGGCGAGGTCATCGTCGTTACCGCGCAAAAACGTGTCGAAGCGCTTCAGGACGTTCCGATCTCGATCACCGTCGTCAATGGCGAGGCGCTGCGCGAGCAGGGCGCCGGTTCGCTGGTCGATTATGCCGGTTATGTTCCCGGGATGACGGTGATCAGTTCGCAGCCGGGCACATCGATCATTTCGCTGCGCGGCATCGCGCCGGTCGGATCGGCTCAGGCAGTCGGCATCTATCTTGATGATGCACCGGTAGGATCGAGCAGCCTTTATGCCCGCAGCGCGACCTATTCGCTCGATTTGATGCCGTACGATATCGCGGGGCTGGAAATTCTTCGCGGACCGCAGGGGACGCTTTACGGTGCAAGCTCGATCGGTGGATTGCTGAAGTATCGCACGGTCGCGCCGAGCACGACGGATTTCAGCGTGAAGGCCGGCGGTGAACTCTTCACGATCGACGAGGCCGGTAATCCGGGTTGGGCCGCACAGGTGATGGTCAACGCCCCGATCATTCAGGACAAGCTCGGCATCACCGGCAGCTTCTCGTGGCGCAAAACGCCCGGCTATGTCAGTTCGGTCAACAATCCCGCGCTGAACGACGCGAACGACGTCGAACAGCGAGGCGGCCGAGTGAGCCTGCTCTGGAATGCGACAGAGGATTTCACGGTGCGCCTGGGCGGCATCTGGCAGACGATCGACGCGAATGCGACCAATGCCGTCATCTCGACCGCCGCGGGGGTCCCGCTCGGCGATGGCTGGTCCTACAATTCATTCCTGCCCGAACCCTTCCGCAAGAGCATCGATTATTATTCGGCGGTGCTCGATTATGATCTCGGCTTCGCGACGCTCACATCGGTCAGCACGTATAGCGAGACGAGCACGGTCAGCGTGCAGGATGCGTCGTTGGTCTTCGGGATCGCTTTCCCGGCGCTGACCGGCGGGGCCGTGCCCGCGGGCCTCGCGCCATTCAGCGTAGCGCTCGACCTGGAGAAGTTCACGCAGGAAATCCGTCTGGCCTCGCCCAGCAACGATCGCTTCGAATGGCTGATCGGTGCCTTCTATACGAAGGAAGAGAGCGAGAACCATCAGTTGGTTCGCACATTCGACTTCTCCGGCGCGCCGAACGCGCTTGACCCCGGCGCCGTCGTTTCCCTGCCGTCGACCTTCAAGGAAATGGCGGTATTCGCCAATGCGACCGCCTATTTCGGCGACATGTTCGCCTTGTCCGGGGGCGTCCGTTACGCGAAGAACAAGCAAAACTTCCAGCAGATCAGCAGCGGGCCGTTCATTGGCGTTGCGAATTTCACCGGGAAGTCGGACGAGGATGTGTTCATCTATAGCGTCAGCCCGCAGTTCCACATCAGCAAGGACGCGATGCTCTATGCCCGCGTTGCCAACGGTTATCGTCCCGGCGGTCCGAACGTTGTGTTCCCCGGCGTGCCGCCGCAGGTGAAGGCCGATACGCTGGTCAATTACGAAGTCGGTTTCAAGGGCAATCTGGGCCGCGCGTTGTCGGTCGAACTGGCCGGTTTCTATATGGATTGGACCGACATCCAGGTCGTTCAGCCTTTTGGCGGTGTGACGGGGCAGGCGAATGGTCCGTCCGCTGTCAGCAAGGGCGTCGAAGGCACGATGACCTGGCGCCCGGCGCCGGGGCTGTCACTGGTTGCCAGCGCGTCTTATGCCGATGCCAAGCTGACGGCGGACGCCCCCGAAATCTCCGGCGTCGATGGCGCGCGTCTGCCCAGCGTTCCCAAATTTACCGGATCGGTGCAGGCCGATTACAGCTTTGCGATCGGCGGCGACGCGACGGGCAAGGTCGGTGTGGGCGTACGGCATTCGTCGAAGCTGGCGTCATTGCCATCCAGCAGCCCGGATAATTTGTGGTCGGACGCCTATACGGCGCTCGACGCCAACGCGGCCGTCACTTTCGACGATCATTGGACCGTCCGCGTCTACGCCCGCAACCTGACCAATGAACGGGCGTCGACGCAGCGATCCTATACCCTCGACGCGTTCGGCACGCAGGCTTATCAGACGAACATTCCGCTGCAACCGCGGACGATCGGCGTCGCGCTCGACATGGCCTTTTGAGCGGCGGATTGGAGTTGGACAAGATGAACGTGCCTATCGGCAGGCTGGAGGGCAGCCTGACCCTGCCGCAGCCCTATTTGCTGTTCCTCGGCGACACAACGAATGCGGCCTATGCCAAGACCGCCTTTGGCCTTGCCGACTGGGCGGGCGATCGCTGCACGGGCGAATGGGCGATCGACGGCTGTGCCGTTTCGACCGGCCTGCCGCGCCTGTCGCCCGCCGAAGCGCGGGCAGCGGGCGCTCGCTCGCTGGTGATCGGTGTCGCCAATCAGGGCGGCATCATCGGCGCGGCATGGGTCGCGGTGCTCGTCGAGGCGATGGAGGCGGGGCTCGACATCGTCAGCGGGCTCCACACCAAGTTGACGAGCGTTCCCGCGCTTGTCGAGGCGGCTGCGCGCACAGGGCAGCGCCTTATCGACATCCGCACTCCGCCGCCCGCGATCCCGGTAGGAACGGGGCGCAAGCGCACTGGTAAGCGGTTGCTCACCGTCGGAACCGATTGCGCGCTCGGCAAGAAATATACCGCGCTTGCATTGCACCGGGCCTTCGTCGCGCGCGGCGTCGATGCCGATTTTCGCGCGACCGGCCAGACGGGCATCATGATCGCGGGCGGCGGTATGCCGATGGACGCGGTGGTTTCGGATTTCGAGGCAGGGGCAGCCGAGATGCTCAGCCCCGATGCGCCGGACACGCACTGGGATGTGATCGAGGGGCAGGGGTCGATCTTCAACCCCGCCTATGCGCCCGTGTCGCTCGGCCTGCTTCACGGCAGCCAGCCCGACGTGTTCGTCGTCTGTCACGACCCGACGCGTAACGTGATCCTGGGCATGGAAAGCTTTGCCCTGCCTTCGGTGGAGGAGGTAATCGACATGACGATCCGCCTTGGCAGCCGAACCAATCCCGCGATCCGTTGCGGCGGCGTCAGCTTTAATACGTCAAGCTATGACGCCGACGCGGCCGAAGCGCTGATGGCGGCCGAACGGCAGCGGCTGGGACTTCCCGTCGCCGATCCGATCCGCGGTGGCGCGGCGTTCGATGCGCTCGTCGAAAGCATTCTCGCGTGAGTGTGGGCGAGACGGGCAGCGGGTCGAGCTGGTTTCAGCGCTACCTGCTGCCCGGTTTTGCGCTGAAGGCCGTCATCATCGGCGGCGGCTATGCGACGGGGCGCGAACTGGCCGAATATTTCGTGCCGTCGGGGCCGTGGGGCGGGCTGTCCGCGATGCTGCTCGCGACTTTGATCTGGAGTGTCGTCGCCGCGCTGACCTTTGCGTTGGCGCTCAGGCTTGGCGCCTATGATTATCGCAGCTTTTTCAAAGGACTGCTCGGCCCTGCCTGGGTCGCGTTCGAGGTCGCCTACATCATTTTCGTCGTCCTGATTCTCGCGGTGTTCGGCGCCGCGGCGGGGGCGATCGGTGCGGCGACCTTCGGCTGGCCCGAACTCGTGGGCGTGGTGTTGCTTGCGGTGTCGATCGTCGCGGTCACCGCCTGGGGCACCGGTGCGGTCGAGCAGATGTTCAAATATGTCTCGATCCTGCTCTACGCGGTCTATGGACTGTTCCTGGTCCTCGCGCTCGCGAGTTTCGGCGGGCTGATCGGTCAGGGGTTCGCGAACGCGCCGCCGCCTTCGGGCAATTGGATGGCGGGCGGGCTGACCTATGCCAGCTATAATATCGTCGGCGCGGTGGTGATCCTGCCCGTGCTGCGGCATCTGAGGCATCAGCGCGATGCCGTCGTCGCCGGGTTGATCGCGGGGCCGCTGTCGATGCTGCCGGCGATCCTCTTCTTCGTCGCGATGATGGCCTTTTATCCCGCGATCGGCGACGAGACCCTGCCGTCGGACTTCCTGCTCCGCCAGATGACGGTGCCGGGGTTCCATGTGCTGTTTCAGGTGATGATCTTTGCCGCCCTGCTCGAAAGCGGCGCGGGATCGGTCCATGCGATCAACGAGCGCATTTCGGGCGCGATCGAGAGCCGCGGGCGGCCGCCGCTCTCGACCGGAGCGCGCGCAATCATTGGCGCGGTGATCCTGACCGGCTGCATGTTCGTCGCGGGCGAGATCGGCCTCGTCGACCTGATCGCGAGCGGATACCGCTTCCTCGCCTGGCTTTTCCTCGGCGTGTTCGTCCTGCCGCTCATCACCATCGGAACCTGGCGCCTGCTGCGCCCGTCTACCGCTCCCCATATGGAGACTTTGCCATGAAACGCCTGCTTGCCGTGTCGCTGATGTTGTCGGTCGCCGCGCCCGCATGGGCCGAACCGCCCGCCGATATCGGCGAAAGCGTCGAGGCGCTGCGCAAGAAAGTCGGCGCGGCGGGCGTGTCGATCGCGATCGTCGAGGATGGCAAGACGACGCTGTCGCGCGGCTGGGGTGTCCGCAAGATCGGCGAACGTGCGCCGGTCGATGGACAGACGATCTTTCAGACCGGATCGACCGGCAAGGCGATGACCGCCGCGGCGCTCGCGATCCTCGTCGATGAAGGCAAGATCGCGTGGGACGATCCCGTCATCAAGCATATGCCGTGGTTCCGCATGTATGACGCGTGGGTCACGCGCGAGATCACGATCCGCGACCTGCTCGTCCACCGCAGTGGGCTGGGGCTCGGGCAGGGCGACCTGATGTTCGTGCCGCGCACGCACCTTACGCGCAAGCAGACCGCCGAACGCGTCGCGTTCCTGAAACCCCAGACGAGTTTTCGCTCGGCCTATGCCTATGACAATATCCTCTATGCCGTCGCCGGCCAGTTGATCGAGGAAGTCACAGGGCAGACGTGGGAGGACTTCATCCGTGCGCGCGTCCTGCGTGCGGGAGGCATGAAGAATGCGACGAGCGACAGCGAAGACCGTTTTCGCATTCCCAATCGGTCGTGGCCGCATGCGCGGCTGTCGGGGCCCCTGCGCGGTCTCGGCCCGCAGGCGGCGCTCAACGAGCGCGACGAACTTGGCCGCAACGGTGCGCCTGCGGGCGGCCTTGCCCTCAGCGCCGACGACATGGCGGCGTGGCTCAAGATCCAGCTTGCGCACGGCGCGCTGCCGGACGGAAAACGCCTGTTCAGCGAGAAGCAGGCGGCTGAAATGTGGGCGCCCGTCACCCCGATGCCGATTTCGCCGCTTCCCGATCAGCTCAAGCCCGCGCAACCGACGCAGCAGGCCTATGCGCTCGGCTGGCAGGTGCAGGATTATCGCGGCCACCGCATCATTCAGCATGGCGGCGGGGTCTTCGGTTCGATCACGCGCGTCGTGATGATCCCGGATAAGAATGTCGGCTTCGCAATCATGATGAACAGCGAGGACAGCGGCATGCTGCTCGGCCTCACCTACGACCTGCTCGACCATTATCTCGATCAGCCCGACTATGGCTGGATCGCGAAATGGGAGGATTGGTATCAGTCGCGGCTCGCAGGCGGCGTCGAGTATCTGAAGCAGGCAAAGGCGTCGCCGGCGCAGAGCGGTCCCTCGCTTGAGTTGGCGCGCTATGCGGGCCGCTACCGCGATCCCTGGTATGGTGACATCGTGATCGGGCAGGCATCGACCGGCCTGACGATCGATTTCACCTCGACCCCGCGGATGGCGGGTCGGCTCAAGCATTGGCAGTATGACAGCTTCGTCACCGATTTCGACGATCCGGCGATCGAGCCCGCCTATGTAACCTTCGCGCTCGATGCCGAGGGCAAGATCACCGGCGTGACGCTGAAGGCGGTAAGCAAGATCGCCGACTTCAGCTGGGACTATCACGATCTCGACCTGAAGCCTGTGGAGGACAAGAAGTGAAGCGTTTCGCCATCCTGCTGACCGCGACTGCGCTCACCGCCTGTTCGCCGGGCGGAGACAAGCCCAAAGCGGCCGAAGCGCCGCTGCACAGCCGGATGCTCGTGCTCGACACGCATCTCGACACGCCGCTTCATTTCGAGCGCGCGGGGTGGAGTTTTGCCGACCGCCACGCGCTTGCCGACGACATGGCGCAGCTCGACATCCCGCGGATGAAGGACGGCAATCTCGATGGTGGCTTCTTTGCCATCTATACCGATCAGGGGCCGCTGACGCCGAAGGGATATGCGGATGCACTGGCGTTCGCGCGCAAGCGGTCAGACCTGATCGACAAGACGATCGCCGCTAATTCGGCCGCGATCGCGCCCGCTTTGACCGCGGACGACGCGCTGCGGCTGAACAAGGAAGGCAAGCTGATCGCCTTCAAGTCGATGGAGAACAGCTATCCGCTCGGCGAAGACCTGTCGCTGCTGCAGGAGTTCTACAACAAGGGACTCCGTCTTGCCGGTCCCGTGCATTCGAAGGACAATCAGTTCGCCGATAGCGCAACGGGCGAGGGGCGCTGGAAGGGGCTGAGCCCGCTCGGCAAGCAATGGGTCGTCGAGATGAACCGCCTGGGCATCGTCATCGACGCGAGCCATTCGTCGGACGCCGCATTCGATCAGATATTGGCGTTGTCGAAATATCCGATCCTGCTGTCGCACTCCAGCCTGCGCTCGGCTTTCGACCATCCGCGCAACCTCGACGAGGGGCGCTTGAAAGCCCTCGCCGCGAAGGGCGGAGCGATGTGCATCTCGACGATTTTCATGTCGCCTATGAACATGTCGCCCGCGCGCGCCGAATTGTTCGGAAAATATGAGCATATCGGCCAGATCACGCCCGCGGAGCAAGCCGATCTCAATCGCAAGTGGCGCGAACTCGATAAGACCGAGAAGCTGTGGGCAGCCGATTTCGACGCCTATATGAAGATGGTGCTGCGCGCGATCGAGGTCGGCGGCGTCGACCATATCTGCTTCGGTGCGGACTGGGACGGCGGCGGCGGTCTGCCGGGCATCGAGGATATTTCAGCGTTGCCCAAGGTCACCGAACGGCTGAAGGCCGCGGGTTATTCGGATGCCGACATCGAAAAGATGTGGAGCGGAAATATCCTGCGCGTGCTCGCGGCGCAGGGGAAACCGGCGGCGCGTTAGGCGCGGAAGCTCTTGGGGTCGATCCCCAGCTTCTGCATCTTGTCGTAGAGCGTCTTTCGCGGAAGACCCAGCCGCGCCATCGTCTCGGCGATATTGCCGCGCGTCTGCGCCATCGTGTCGTGAATGATCGTCGCCTCGAACCGGCGCACGCGCTCGGCAAGCGGTGCGTCGGCCGGCATTGCCGACAGGCCGGGGTCCGACGGCAGATCGAGCACGACGCTATAGGCGAAATTCTTGAGCTCGCGGACATTGCCGGGCCAGTCGTGCTCGACGAGGTGACGGCGGATGCCGTCGTCGATCTGGAACCCGGTCATGCCCATCTTCGCCGCGGCTTCGTCGAGGAAGAAGGCGAAGGTTTGCGGAATATCCGAGCGGCGTTCGCGCAACGGCGGAATGCGCAGTTTGACGACGTGCAGCCGATAATAGAGATCCTCGCGGAAATCGCCGCCGCGCACCGCATCCATAAGGTCGGTCTTGGTCGCCGCGACGACGCGCAGGTCGACGGGTTCGGGCGCGCTGGCGCCGATCGGCTGCACCTCGCGCTCCTCGACTACGCGCAGCAATTTTGCCTGCACCGCTGGGTGCATCGTATCGATCTCATCGAGGAACAGCGTGCCGCGATGCGCGCTCCGGATTCGTCCCGCCTGACCGAGCTTGCCGCTGCTCCGGTCGATCAGGTCGCTGCCGAACAGCTCGGCCTCGGCCAGTTCCTGCGGCAAGGCGGCGCAATTTACCGCGACCAGGGATGCCGCGCTCCGCCGGCTCTGGCGGTGGAGCATGTGCGCGACGAGTTCCTTGCCCGTCCCCGTCTCCCCCTCGACCAGCACGTCGATATCGGCCTGCGCGAGCTGTGCGATCGTCTCGCGCAGCCGCATCATCGCCGGGCTCTCGCCGATCAAGGGACTGTCGATTGCTGCCGCCGCCGCGGTCAGCCGCCGGTTGTCGAGGATCAGCGCGCGGTGCGCCAATGCCCGCCGCGCGACGCCAACGAGATGATCGGCGGCAAAGGGCTTGGCAAGGAAATCGAACGCGCCGTCGTGCAGCGCGCGCACCGCCATCGCGACATCGGCGTGGCCGGTGATCAGGATGACGGGGATATCAGGATCGATCGCATGGATCGCAGCGCGCAGTTCGAGCCCGTCCATCCCCGGCATGCGGATGTCGGTGACGACGATACCGGGAAAGCCAGCCTCGATACGCGGTAAGACGCTCTGCGCGTCGGGAAAGGCCTCGACGGCAAGCCCCGCCAGATCGAGCGTCTGAACATTCGCTTCGCGCAGCGCCGCATCGTCGTCGACGAAGAAGATCGTCTGCTCGTCGGTAAAAAAGCTCATGCCGGCCTCAGCGTCAGGCGGAAACCCGCGCCGCCCAGCGGGGAGGGGATCAGGGTCAGCGTGCCGCCGAATTCGGCCATGATATCGCTCGCGATCGCAAGTCCGAGCCCGAGCCCGTCGGGCCGCCCGGTGACGAAGGGGGTGAAGAGCTGCGGCAACAGTTCGGCCGGAACGCCGGGGCCATTGTCGCAGACATCGATATGGACAGGGTCGCTGCCATGGGCATGGAGCGCGACGCGCGCATTCTTCACGCCGTGCACCGCATCGACCGCGTTCTGCAGAAGGTTGACGAGCACCTGTTCGAGCCGGACGCGGTCGGCGTGCACCGTCGCGGCTGGATTTTCAATTCCGACATCGAGCGCGATGCCTTGTGCGCGCAACCGGTCTCCGATCAGGAGCAGCGTGCCGTCGACCGCCCATTGTACTGCGACGGGGCCCAGGGGTGTCGGCTTGCGGCGCGCAAAATTTCGCAGCTCGTTGGTGATGGCGCCGACGCGTGCCGTCAGTTCGACGATGGTGTCGAGGTTGCCGCGCGCCTTGTCGGGCTGCGCGCGCTCCAGATAGCGCAGGCTGTTTTCCGCAAAGGTACGGATCGCCGCGATCGGCTGGTTGATCTCGTGCGCCACGCCCGCGGTTATCTGGCCGATCGATCCCAGTCGGCTCGCTTGCGCCAGTTCCTCGCGCGCGGCGCGGTAGCGGCGGTCGGTTTCGGTCTGCCGTTCGGACGCCAGTCGCAATTCGTCATTCGCGTTCCGCAAGTCGCGCGTACGTGCCACCACCTCGCGTTCGAGCGCCTCATGCGCCGCCTGACGCAGTGTCTGCCGTTCGACGACACGCAACAGCGTGATGATCGCAGCTCCGACAAGGATCAGCAGTACCAGGAAGGCAACGCGCGCGGTTGCATTGGCGCTGGCTCGAGCTGGCTCGGCGGGCTGGAGGAGGCGGAGGGTGCCGCCGGGAAAGGATACGCGCTCGTCGGCCTCGCGGAACAGGTCCGCGCCGATGCGGATACCGTCCCCGGCGCGGCTGACCGGCAACGGGTCGAGCCGCGCCTCGCCATAGCTGCGCGTCGCCCGAAGTCTTTGCTGTGTCTCGGCTGAAATGGGAGCGAAGGAACGGAAGCGCCAGCGCGGCTCACTGCTCATCACGACAATCCCGGCAGCGTCTGTGACGAGCGTCGCCGCGGCGGAATCGGCCCAGCGGGTTTCGAGCTTGTCGAACTCGACCTTGAGCACGATGACGCCGAGTTGGCGACCGCCGACATCGACACGGCGCGCGAGGTAGAGGCCCGGGCGTCCGCTGACTGTGCCCAATGCGAACAACTCCGCGTCGCCGCGTCTCATTGCGCCCTGGAAATAGGGACGAAAGCGATAATTTTCGCCCACAAAACTCGTTGGGGAGCGCCAGTTGCTTGCCGCGATCGTCATCCCGCTGGCGTCGATGACGTAGATCACCGTGGCGTCGGTGCGCGCCGCGAGTTGTTCGAGTTCGCGGTCGAGCCGACGCGAGGCAGCGTCGCTCTTGTCGGCGAGCGCGGCGCGGACGTCGGGGAATTCGGTGAGCACACGCGGCAGCAGGCGGAATTTCTGCAATTCGCTTTCGAGCAGGCTTGCGTGCGCGCGTGCATTCTGTCGCGCCTCGACCTCGGCCTGCGCGGCAGCGCGACCTGCGGCCCATTGCGCCAGGCCGAACCCCGCGACGAGCAGGATCGCCAGCCCCTCCGCAACCGCGACGAACAGGCGTTTGCGGCTGGTGTGGGGGCCGATCAGAGGCGAATCGCTTTGCGAGGGCATGTGCGGATTATTGCACAAATGAATGGGATCGTATGCGGTATTTTGCACGATTTGGATGATGTGGGGCAGGGCCGTTCCACAATATTGTAATTAAAACAACAGTTTGAACGAGTTTTCCATGGCGTTTGACGATGATTCCATCGCGCCCCTATTTTTAGCCAAAGGCCGGGAAACACCCCGGTCTGCGTCGAGCCGGACGCAAAAATATGGGGAGAGGCTGGTGGCAGCCACGATCGACATGAATGCGGCGCAGGTGCCGGCCAAGACCGGTCCGTGGTGGTCGCATCTTTATGTGCAGGTGCTTGCGGCGATTGCCGGCGGTATCCTGCTCGGCCATTTCTGGCCCGAAGTCGGCGTCAAGCTCCAGCCGCTGGGCAAGGGTTTCATCGACCTCGTCAAGATGATCATCGCGCCGGTGATCTTCCTTACCGTTTCGACCGGCATCGCTTCGGTCGGCAGCGGCAAGACGCTCGGGCGCCTGACGGCCAAGACCTTCGCCTATTTCCTCTTCTTCTCGACGCTCGCGCTGATCATCGGGCTGATCGTCGCCAATGTGGTGCAACCGGGCGCAGGGATGAATATCGACCCCCGTACGCTCGATCCGAACGCGGTCGCCAAGATCGCTGAATATGATGCCAAGGCGCATGACACGTCGCTCGTCGGCTTCCTGCTCGCGATCATCCCGACGACTTTCGTTTCGGCGCTGACTTCGGGCTCGATCCTGCAGGCGCTGTTCGCGGCGATCCTGTTCGGCATCGCGCTGTCGCACACCGGCGCCGCGGGGGCGCAGTTGCTTGGCATGCTCGAAAAGCTTTCGAGCGTCTTCTTCTATCTCGTTGGAATGTTGATGCGTTTTGCGCCGATCGGCGCGTTCGGCGCAATGGCTTTCACGATCGGCGAATATGGCGTCGAATCGCTCGTCAATCTCGGCGCGTTGATCGCGACTTTCTACCTGACCTCGATCCTGTTCGTGGTCGTCGTCCTTGGCGGTATGGCGCGGCTCTGCGGCTTCTCGATCTTCCGCCTGATCGCATATCTCAAGGCCGAACTGCTGCTCGTGCTGGGCACCTCGTCGTCCGAAGCCGCGCTGCCCAGCCTGATGGACAAGCTCGAAAAGGCGGGCTGTGCCAAGCCCGTGGTCGGCATGGTCGTGCCGACCGGCTACAGCTTCAACCTCGACGGCACGAACATCTATATGACGCTCGCGGCGCTGTTCGTTGCGCAGGCGACGGGCGTGGACCTCAGCCTTGGCGATCAGGTCGCGCTGCTGCTCGTGGCGATGGTGAGCTCGAAGGGGGCGGCGGGGGTTACCGGCGCGGGCTTCATCACGCTCGCCGCGACGTTGACCGCGGTTCCGACCGTACCCGTCGCGGGGCTCGCACTGATCCTTGGCATCGACCGCTTCATGAGCGAGTGCCGCGCGCTCACCAACTTCATCGGCAATGCGCTCGCCGCGATCGTCGTCGCGATGTGGGAAAACGCGCTCGACCGCGATGCGCTGAACCGCGCGCTCAGCGGAGAGCCCGCGCCGCTCGCGGCGGCGCCGGTGGAGACCGACAGCGATTGAGGTCGGCAAGGCCCGGAAATTCAAACAATAAAATTGGGGAGAGTGAAAATGAGGCGCACAGTTGGAACAATGCTTCTGGCGAGCACGGCGATCTGCCTTCTCGCGGGCGCACCCGCGCAGGCCCAGACGGCCGAAGCCGAAGCGACTACCGAAGCGGCCGACGCGAACGAGCCGCAGCCCGATGGGGAAACCGCCGGCGATATCGTCGTCGTCGGCACCCGCATCGAAGGCGCGCGCGTTACCGAGGCGCTTCCCGTGGTCGTGGTCAGTCAGGACAAGCTCGACGCGATCGGCGCAGTCAGCGGTGACGAGTTGATCCGCAACATCCCGCAGATGGGCGACGTCAGCTTCAACCCCGGCAATAATGCCCAGACCAGCAACGCCGCGCGCGGCGACGTCGGTTCGGTCAACCTCCGCTCGCTCGGAGTCGGCAACACGCTGGTGCTGCTAAACGGTCGCCGTATCGTCACCCATCCCGCGAGCCAGGGGTTGTCGGACACGGGCACCGTGCCGGTCCTGAGCTATAACTCGAACGCGATCCCGACGACGGGACTCCAGCGGCTCGAAGTCCTGCTCGACGGCGCCGCGGCGCTCTATGGCTCCGATGCCGTCGCGGGCGTCGTCAACACGGTGCTCAAGGACAATTACGACGGCCTTCGGATGCAGGCGCAATATGGCGGTGCCGAGGGCACGCATCTGCGTGAGTTCCAGGGCAATATCCTCGCCGGCAAGAGCTTCGATCGCGGCAATGTCACGCTGTCGTTCGAATATACCGATCGGTCGGCGCTGCGTGCGGAAGACCAGGATTTCACCGCTTCGGCGAACCTCCGCCCGCTGTTCGCCGACTATCCCGACTTCGCGGATTCAACGACGCCCGACGCGCGCGCGACGCGCGGCGCTTGGCCAGCGCTTCAGGTCCCGGTGACCGGTGGTCGGCCGCGCCGCGGCGCGACGAACCTCACCACGGCGGCGGGCGCGTTCACCGTTCGCCCGACGCGTCTCGGCGGATGCACGCAGGCGCTGACCGCCGATCTCTGCCTTGTGAACACCGCGCTCGCGACGAACAATGCGTTCCGTGACCTGCGTTACGACACAGCGGTCGGCACGACCGTGATGCCGAGCGTCAAGCGCTACAATGCTTTCATCAACGGCCACTACGACCTGACCGACGATCTGACCCTATTCGGGGAGTTCGGCTATTATCGGTCCAACACGACGCGTATTCAGCCGCCGGTGATCAACCTCAACCAGATATGGATCCCGGCCTCGAACTATTACAATCCGTTCGGCGCGACGACGATTAATGGTCAGCCCAACCCCAATCGCATCCCGGGACTCGTCAACGTGCCCGCAGCAGGCCTGCCGGTGCTGCTCACCACCTATCGCTTCGTCGATACCGGGCCGCAGGCGGTGAAGGTGAGCGGCGAGCAACTGCGCGGTCTGATCGGGGTTCGCGGCGAGGTTGCGGGTTTCAAATGGGACAGCGCCTTCGTTTATTCCGAGGCTTCCGCGGTCGACAGCAGCCTCGCGGTACGCAGCTCGGCGCTTCAGCAGAGCCTCGCGCTTGCGACGCCAGATGCCTATAATCCGTTCAACGGCGGCTGCATCGACAGCCTGAGTTCGGGCGATTGTACCCCCAGCTCGCAGGCCGCGATCGACGCGATCACGTTCCAGTTGCGGCGCCGGTCGAAGACGACGCTGACGATGGGCGATTTCCGCGCCTCGCGCGCCGATCTCCTGACACTGCCCGGCGGCGACGTCGGCGTTGCCTTCGGCCTCGAAGTGCGTCGTGAAACGCAGCGCGACGATCGCGATTCCGCGGTCGACGGATCGAGCCCCTTCATCGACGCCGTGTCGGGCGCGGTGACGATCAGCGATGCCGCGGCGGTCAGCGACAATCCGGATACGTACGGCAAGCGTACCGTCGCCGCCGGCTATGCCGAACTCGCCGTCCCGCTGGTTTCGGAAGAGATGAACATCCCGCTCGTCCGGCGCTTTGATGTGCAACTTGCGGGTCGCTTTGAACATTATAGCGACTTCGGCAGCGTCGCGCGGCCGAAAGTCGCCGCGGCATGGGACGTCGTCGACGGTATCCGCTTTCGCGGTTCCTTTTCGCAGGGTTTCCGCGCGCCGAACCTCGAACAGGTCAATGCGGTCGAATATGCGCGCCTTGCAACCAGCCAGGATTTCCTGCGCTGCGAGGTTGACCTGCGCGCCGGCCGGATCGCCAACTTCAACGCGTGCGGCAACAATGTCGGCTATTCGCGCCGCGTCTCCGGCAACCCCGATTTGAAGCCCGAAAAGAGCACCAACTATAATCTCGGCGCGGTGTTCGAGCCGACGTTCATTCCGGCCGATCTCGGCCGTATGACCTTCACCGTCGACTATTGGTCGATCAAACAGAAGGGCATCGTCGGCATTCTCGGCAACGATACCGCCGTGGCGCTCGACTATCTGCTCCGCCTCCAGGGATCGTCGAACCCGAACGTCATTCGCGATGCCGCCAATGCCGACGATATCGCGGCGTTCGCGGGTACGGGCATCACGCCGGTCGGCCGCATCACGACGGTGCGCGACCAGTTCATCAACCTGCAGCCGCAAACCGTCCGCGGGCTCGATTTCGCATTCTATTGGCAATCGCCCAAGACCGACATCGGCAAGTTCGATTTCTCCGTCAACGCGACACGGCTGCTCAAATTCTCGCGCGCGCCTGGCGATGCGGTCGACATGCTCGTCGCGGCCCGCGCGGCCGGCGACATCAACGCCGCGACTCCCTTGCCCGAGACCCAGAAACTGATCGAGGCGAATGGCCGCCCGAAATGGCGCGGGACGGCGTCGCTGACATGGTCGCTCGGCCAGTTCCAGATCGGCGCCTTCGCGCGTTATACCGGCGCGGTCGATGAAACCGCGTTCGTGGATAGCGAGGGCAACCCGTGGCGCGTCAAGTCGCAGGTCACCGGCAATCTTTATGCGCAGGTGCGTATCAAGGACGCAGGCGGTCTGGGCGGCGACATGCGCTGGCGTGTCGGCGTGCGCAACATCACGAACGAGAAGCCGCCGCTTTCGTCCGAGGGCTATCTGGGGTCGCTCTACAACCCCTATGGCCGCTACTGGTACACTTCGGTCACCACGGAGTTCTGATATGAAATACGGGCACGGCATCTGGTTATCGATCGGCGCTGCCGCGCTCGCGGTCGCGCCGGCGGCAACGGCAAAGGAACGCGCGCCCGCGCCGACCGCCGCTGCCGGCGCGGCCCCCTCCGCTCCGCAAAAAGCGGCGCCGAGGACGATCCTCTTCATCGGCAACAGCTTTACGCAGGGGGCGCATTCTGCGGCGCGAAACTGGCGCGCCGGCACGGTGACGGATCTCAACAATGCGGGCTATGGCGGCGTGCCCGCGCTATTCAAGCTGTTCGCCGAGCAGGCTGGGCTCGACTATGCCGTCAGTCTCGAGACGCAGGGCGGCAAGTCACTCGGCTTCCATTATGACGAGCGGCGCCAGCTTTTCGACCGGTCGTGGGATATCGTCGTGCTTCAGGAATTCAGCACGCTCGACCGCGCAAAGCCCGGCGATCCCGCCGATTATATGCGCAATGTCGACCGGCTGGCCGCGCTGTTCAAGGCGCGCAATCCCGCCGTCGACATCCGTCTCGCCGCGACCTGGACGCGCGCGGACCAGACTTATCAATCCGGGGGGCATTGGTACGGAAAGCCGGTGACGGCGATGGCCGATGACCTTCGCGCCGCGGCCGACCGCGCACGCGCCGCCAATCCGTCCGTGGCGGGGATCGTGCCGGTCGGCCAGGCCTGGAACCGCGCGATGACCGAAGGTGTCGCCGACCCCAATCCCTATGACGGCATCGGCTATGGCCAGCTCGATCTGTGGGCGTACGACCATTATCATGCGAGCGTCGCGGGCTATTATCTCTCGGCGCTCGTCACCTTCGGCGCGATCACCGGCATCGATCCGACGACGCTTGGTGCAAAGGAAAAGGGCGCCGACGAACTCGGGCTCTCGGACGCGCAGGCGGCGGCGCTGCAACGCGTCGCGCGCGACACGCTCGCGAACCGGCCATAGGTCGTTCGGGGAAAAAGGGAGCCGGACAGGTAGGATGCTCGCCTGCCAATTCGTTGGCCGCAGGGAGAAACCGGAAAAACCCCTGCGTTCATCATCTCTGTCACGTCCGATTAACACGGCTCCACGAAGTTCCGAAGCATCAGCCGATGCGGTCGAGACGGGCTGCGCGGGGAGGGGTAGGGAGCGCAAACCGTCTCGATGGGTGGATTAGAACAGCGCCCGCCGGTGCGCGGAAGGTTCGAGATTTGACCGCCCGATTGTACCAACGGGTCTGAAACACTCGATGGTACACTGGCTTTCGCACCTCTCAGGTCTGCATCGGCGCGGGTGGCACGCCTATTCCAATGGCAACGGACGCAAGGTGCGTCGTCGCAGGGAAAGGCAGTGGCATGAAGATCGTCGTGATTGGCGGAACCGGGCTTATCGGCTCGAAAGTCGTCAGCAAACTCAATGCGCTGGGGCATCAGGCTGTCGCCGCGGCGCCCAATACCGGCGTCAACACGCTGACCGGCGAAGGACTTGCCGAAGCGCTGGCGGGTGCAGAGGTCGTCGTCGACCTCGCCAACTCGCCGACCTTTGACGAGGCCGCGATCGATTTCTTCAAGACCGCGGGCCAGAATGTCGCCGAGGCCGAGAAAGCTGCGGGCGTTGGTCATCATATCGCGTTGTCGGTCGTCGGCACCGAAAAGATGGGGGTCAGCCCTTATTTCCTCGCCAAACAGGCACAGGAAAAGCTGATCCGCGATAGCGGCATTCCCTACACGATCATCCACGCGACGCAGTTCATGGAATTCCTTCGCGGTATCGGCCAATCGGCGGTCGTCGGTGCCGAGGTCCATCTGTCGCACGCCTATATCCAGCCGATGGCGGCCGAGGATGTCGCCGACGCGGTGACGGCGGTTGCGGTCGCCGCGCCCGCGAACACCATCGTCGAGATCGGCGGACCCGAGAAATTCCACCTCGACGAGATCATCGGCAAGGTGATGGCGTTCGACGGCGACACGCGCCCGATCGTGGTCGATCCCGAAGCACGCTATTTCGGGCTGCGGCTCGAGGATGACTCGCTGATCCCGGGCCCCGGTGCGAAGCTTGGTTCGACGCGCTTCGACTGGTGGCTCGAGAACGTCCCGCCGCCGCCGAAAAAATAATCATCCGCGACCCAAGGGGAGATCACCATGCTCAAGACGATTTGTATCTGGACCGCCGTCATCCTCGGCATCGGCGCCGAAGCGAACGGGCTTTTCATGCTCTGGTCGCCCGGCGACTGGTATCTCGCGGTTCCGGGCGTCACGACAACCGGGCCCTTCAACCAGCATTTCATTCGCGACATCGGGCTGATCTTCCTTTTCGTGGGAACGTCGCTCCTCGTGGGCGCCTTCCGTTCTCAATATCGCGTGCTGCTGTGGACGACCGCGGCGCTATGGCTCTGGGGCCATGCGTTCTTCCATTTCTGGGAAGTCGCGGTCGGCATATGCGGTCCGGACGCAATTGCCCGCGATTTTCCGGCGGTCACTTTGCCCGCGATCCTCACGGGATTGCTCAGCCTATGGGCCATCGTCGACGCGCGTAAAGAGCGGTCAAGCACCGCTGGCGCCCTCTGATTTTCCACGAAAAATAAGGAGAAAAGCAATGACTCTCCGTATGAATATCTTCCAGGCCGCCCCCGATGCGATGAAGGCCATGCTGGCCGTCGAAGCCACGTTCGAAACCTCGGGCCTCGACCACAGCCTGATCGAATTGGTGAAGCTGCGCGCATCGCAGATCAACGGCTGCGCCTTTTGTATCCACATGCATGTGACCGATGCGGTGAAGCATGGCGAAAGCCACATGCGCATCCATCTGCTGGACGCCTGGCGGGAATCCCCGCTCTACACCGACCGCGAACGCGCCGCGCTGAACTGGACGGAATCGTTGACCGGCATTGCCGAAACGGGCGCCCCCGACGACGATTACGAGCTGCTGAAGGCGCATTTCGACGACAAGCAGATAGCCTATCTGACGGTCGCAGTCGCCGCGATCAATTTCTGGAACACGGTCCAGATCAGCCTTCGCGCCGTCCACCCGGTCGAACAGGCGGCCGCGGCGTAACGAGCCCCCGGGCGCTGGACCTACCGACCCGGCCGTCCAGCGCCGATCCCGGCCGCCGGGACATCTCCCTCCGATGTCCCGGCGGCTTCCCGTTCAGGAGACGATCGATGAAACTCTATTATTGCCCATGGGCGTGCAGCCTTGCCGCCCATATTGCGCTCCACGAAGCTGGCGCGCCGTTCGAGAATGAGAGCGTCGACATCAAGACGAAGATCACAGCGAGCGGCACCGATTTCAACAATGTAACGCGCAAGGGCTATGTCCCGGCGCTTGAACTCGACAATGGCGAGATCGTCACCGAAAATATCGCTGTCCTCGACTATCTGGCGGGCGTCTATCCGCAGTTGGGGGTCGAAGGTCCGCTTGGCCGAACGCGGCTGGTCGAGGCGCTCGCCTATATTTCGACCGAGATCCACAAAAGCTACAAGCCCTTCTGGCACAACGGTACCGACGAGCAAAAGGCCGTCGCCAGTGCCTATATCACTGCGCGGATGCGTTACCTTGGCGACACGATCAAGGGCGACTATCTGTTCGGGGACCGCCCGACCGTTGCGGATTTCTATCTGTTCGTGACGACGACATGGGCTGGCCGCTTTGGCGTCGACGTTCCGCCCGCGATTGCCGCGCTCCACGAACGGCTGAAAGCGCGTCCCGCGGTCCAGGCGACGCTGAAGGCAGAGGGGCTCGCCTGACGATCGTGTCATGCGCCTCTTGCCTTCGGGCATTTTATGCTACGCCCGACGAGCTTTGTTAACAGCGACCGGAGATAGAGATGCCGACGCGCCCCTTCGATTTTCCCAATGGCGATGGCGAACGCCTGTCGGGTAGGCTTGAGCTCCCGGTCGGATCGACCAAGGCGTGGGCGCTGTTCGCGCACTGCTTTACCTGCGGAAAGGATAATAAGGCTGCGGTCCGGATTTCGCGGCGCCTTGCTGGTGCGGGCATCGGCGTGCTGCGGTTCGACTTCACGGGCCTTGGTGCCAGCGAAGGCGATTTTGGATCGGCGGGTTTCAGCCACAATGTCAAGGACCTGGTCGCCGCGGCCGACGCGATGACCGCGGCGGGCATGCCGCCGATGCTGCTCGTCGGGCATAGCCTCGGCGGAGCGGCCGTGCTGGCCGCCGCGGGGTCGCTGCCCGGAGTCCACGCCATCGCGACGATCGCGGCGCCGTTCGACGTCGAACATGCGCTCCACCAGTTCGATCCCGAGGGATTGGAGACGATCGAGCGCGAAGGTCGCGGCGTCGTGGCGATCGGCAGCCGGCCCTTTACCGTCCGCAAGGAGTTCGTCAAAAGTCTGCGCGAGCAGGATCAGGGCGCGCGCGTGGCGTCACTTAAGCGGCCCTTGCTGCTGCTTCACTCGCCGATCGATCAGGTCGTCGGGATCGAGAATGTGACCAGCCTCTATCTCGCGGCAAAGCATCCCAAGAGTTTCGTTTCGCTCGACGGCGCCGACCATCTTTTGACCGATGCGCGCGACGCCGATTTCGCCGCCGACATGATTTCGGCGTGGGCCGGCCGCTATCTGCCCGCGATGCCGCCGACTGCCGCCAGCCAGTTCGACGCGGAAGCTGAGGAAACGCGCCTCGGCAAATTCCAGCTCGCCATGCGGGCAGGGAAGGCCGCCTTTATCGCCGACGAGCCCGAGAGTGCGGGCGGTCTGGGTTCGGGCCCGACGCCCTTCAACCTGCTATCCGCCGCGCTCGCTGCCTGCACGACGATGACGCTCCGCCTCTATGCGGATCGCAAGGGGTGGCCGGTCGACCGCATCCGCACCGGCGTCACGCATCGTAAGGACAAGGGTTTCGATAAACCCGATATCTTCAGCCGCCGTGTCGAGATCACGGGCGCGATCGACGATGCGCAGCATGCCGAACTGCTTGGCGTCGCCGACCGCTGCCCCGTGCATCGCACGCTCGAAACTGGATCGCGCTTCGAGGCGACCGAAGCGGGATGGGCCGATGCCGGCCCGGCCGGAGACCAGACGCCCGCTTAGTGCAGGGCGATTGTCGCGTCTCGGTTCTGCCGTGCTTCGCTCCATCGGCTTAGGCTGCGGGGACGAAATGCATCGCGGAGTGAAGCGCCATGAAAATCACCATCATCGGAGGAACGGGCCTGATCGGTCGCCGTCTCGCCGCGCGACTGCGCGAAGATGGGCATGAGGTCGCCGTGGCAGCCCGGTCGACCGGCGTCGACACGGTCAGCGGCGAGGGTCTGGCTCAAGCGCTCGAAGGCGCCGACGTGGTCGTCGATGCATCGAACTCGGGCTATGGCGACGCTGCCGATATGCGGCGTTTCTTTGCCGCTTCGAGCGATAATATCCTCGCTGCTGCCCGCGCTGCGTCGGTCGGGCACGTCATCGCGCTTTCCGCTGTCGGCGCGGACACGCTGAACGGCGGCTATTTTCTAGCCAAGCGCGATCAGGAGGAGCGGATTCTGGGCGCCGGCGTCCCGTTCACGATCGTCCGATCGACACCCTTTTTCGAGTTCGTCTACAAGATCGTCGACGCGAGCGGCGATGGCGACCGGATGCCGCTTGCGCCCGTCACGATGCAGCCGGTGGCCGCCGACGACGTCGTCGCGGCGCTGGCCCGCATCGTCACCGAAGCGCCGGTGAATGATATCGTCGAGATTGCCGGACCCGATACATTCGGTCTTGCCGAACTCGCGACCGAAATCCTTACTGCCAATGAGGATATGCGTTGGATCTCGGTCGACCCGGACGCGCTCTATTTCGGCGCGCGGTTCGATGGCGAACCGCTCACCTGCAATCGTCCGCGCCTCGCACCGACACGGTTCGACGACTGGCTACGCGAATGGATCGCCTTTGCCTGAGGGTCAGCGGTCGTTGTTGATCCGGACGATCGTCGCCTCGTCGACCATATTGTCGAACCAGGTGATGAGCACCGAACGCAGCAGAACCTCGTTCGACGCCTCGGCGAACAGGGTGAGCGAGGCGTGGAGCTTTGCGGCATCGACTTCGCCGAACACTTCGCGCGCGCTTGTCTGCACCAGCCGAAAGAGTGTTTCGACGCACTCGCGGTAACGGCCGCCGAGCGGAGCGAAATCCAGATAGGCGCGCGCTTCGTCGAGCGACGAGAGCGCATAGGCGCTTCCATCGTCGTTTTCGATCCTCAGGCGCGGGAAGATGAAATCCATATAGGGCGTGCACATCGCGCCGCGGCGCAGAATGTCGATCGCGTCGTCATAGGCTTCGGCCTGCGCGGCAACGAAGCGTTCGAGATGATATTCGTCGATCATGATGGCCTCGCTAGCCGGCGACGACGTCGGCGAATTCGGGATGGCGGCCGAAAAAGTTGACCATGAACTGGCAGCGCAAAACCGCCTTGCGCCCCGTCTGCCGCATCAGGTGGAAAGCGCCCTCTGCGAGTTGCGATGCGATGCCCATGCCCCAGAATTCCGACGGAACCTCGGTGTGAATCAGGACCAGTCGCCCCTCTTCGTCGACCCGGTAAAAGGCGGCCGCGGTCGAGCCGTCGGGCAGGTCGAGTTCGAAACAGCGCTTTTCGACATTGTCGACAACTTCGGCGTCCATGGCAGCTCACCTTTCCTTTGAGAGAGACGCGAACAGCCTACGCCAGCGGCACGACCGCAACAGACCCAAGGGCTGGTGATATGATTGTACCGTAAGGGCTAGCCCGCCCGCGACAGCGCGGCGCGCGGCTCGATCATCCCCCATGCCTCGGCGAGCGCGGAAAGTTCGGTCCTGGCGCGCCGCATCGCGGCGGCCCGCTCGACCTCGTGCGCGAACTGCATAGGCTGCGCATCCACGAAAACGGGGGCGTCGACACCGATGAAGCCAAAGGCCGCACGAAGCGCAGGCGTCAGCGCGTCCATCGCCGCAAAGGGCGTGCCGGGGCGCAGGTCAACGCCGCGCGTCGTCAGGAACAGCGTCTTCTTGCCGCCGAGCGTGCCGACGTACCGTCCATCGTCGGTTACCACGTAAGTCAGGCCACCGCGCACGATCGTATCGACGAACGCCTTGAACGCCGCGGGCATCGTCCAATTGTGCATCGGCATCGCAAAGAGCAAGGCGTCGGCGCCGAGCAGGCGCGCGCACAGAGCATCGGACACCATCAGCGCCTCCTTCATCTCTGCCGTGCGTTCATCGGCGCGCGTGTAGGTCGCGCTTGCGAACAACTCGGTGATCGGAGGCAAAATCTCCGCCGCAAGATCGAGATAGTCGACCGACAGCGTCGGGACTTGCGCGCGCAGCCGATCGACGAAAAAGCGCGATAGAGCGCGCGAGCCGGAATTTGCGCCTTTGGGGCTCGCATCGACATGCAGCAGTTTCATCTTCGTCTCCTTTACGCCGCCTGCGCCGAAACCGGCGCGGCGACGCCTTCGTCGATCAATGTCGCCAGCGTGTCGCACGCCTTGCCCAGAATTTGTTCGCGCAGGTTGGTGACGCACAGCACCAAACCGGGCTGCGCCGCGGCGGGGTTCGCGTACCAGATCGACAGCGGCGCCGGCGCGATGCCCAGTTCGGGCGCGCGCCTTGCCAGCGCGACATCGTCATAACCGCGCGGCAGATGAACGATCACCGCCAGCCCGGCGAAGGCATCGACCGCGATATCCGGATCGAGCCGTGCGTGGAGCGCGTCGCGCCGTTCGCGATACAGGCCTTTCATGTGGCGCAGGTGGCGCAGGAAATGGCCGTCGGCCAGGAAGTCGGTAAGCGCGAGCTGCGTCGTCACATTGGGCGCGGGGTTGAGACAGCCCGCAACCTCGCCAAATCGCGCGGCGAGCGCGAGCGGGGCGACGACAAAGCCCAGACCCAGCGCCGGGCTGATTGTCTTGCCGAAGGTGCCGATATGGATCACGCGGCCGGCGGGGTCCTGCGCCGCCATCGCTGGCGCGGCACGGCCGCCGAGCTGGAGTTCGCTGAGATAATCATCCTCGATGATCCACGCGCCTTCGCGTTCCGCCCAGGCGAGCAGCGCGGCGCGGCGCTCGGGCGACAGCGTGACGCCCGTCGGCGCCTGCTGCCCCGGCGTGACGATGGCCAGCGCGGCGTCGGGCGCGGCGCGCACGCCCATGTCGACGCGGATGCCCTTGGCGTCGACCGCGATCGGGACGGGTTTCAGCCCGGCAATTTCCAGCCCTATGCGCGATATCGGGTAGCAGGGATCTTCGACCCACGCGGTGCGTCCCTGCACGCCGAGCGCCATCAGGGTCAGGCAGAGGCCGTTCTTGTAGCCGGTGGTCAGGATGATCTGGTCGGGGTGGCAACAGATGCCGCGCGTGATCGCGAGCTGTGCCGCGATCTGCGCGCGCAGTTCGGGCTCGCCGCGCGGATCGGGCGGGCCGACCGGTGCCATGGCGTTCGCGCGCACCGCGCGGGTACGCAGCCGCGCCCATAATTTCGCGGGAAAGGCGTCCTGTGCCGGCACCCCCATCTGGAAGGGCAGGGGACGAAGCGAGAAGCCGCGTTCGAGATTTTGCAGCGGCCGCGGAATGTCGACCTGTTTCGCCTCGACCGGTTTCGGTGCAGCCCGTTCGGCGACGCGCGTGCCAGCGGCCCCGGCCGAAAAGACCAGCAGCTCGTCGGCCAGCGCTTCATAGGCGGCCTTCACCGTCCCGCGCGCGACGCCAAGCTGCGAAGCCATGTCGAGCCACGATGGGAGCCGCGTTCCGGGCCGAAGCCGGCCGTCCATGATCGCCGCGCGGATCGTCGCGGCGATCTGCGCGGTAATCGGTGTCGAATGCGAGCGATCGATCTGGAAGGAGAGCCGTCCGGCGTCCCATGGTGCATTCATCTCGTCACCTCATGGTACTGTTAAAACGCTGTCGATGGACCAGAGGCTATGCCCCTTGCGCCGGGTCTGTCGAGACGGGGGCGACCTATGCGAAGGTACAGGATGGGCTGCCTTGCCGGTTAGGCCGGATGACAATCACCCCGCATTTCAATCCCGCGGGCGAGCGGTTTGGTACAGGCGCCTTGTCAACTCTCGCGCCTGCCCCTGATGGCTGCGCAGACTATCCTGTTCGCTTCACCCGCCGCCCGGCGGCGGTCGCAGGAGGGTTATGAAGATGGACGGGAAAACCGCCGTGAGCCGCGAGAAGATACTGCACGCGCTCTATGAAGCCGCGGAACTCGAGCATAATCTGATGTGCACCTATCTCTATGCCGCCTTCAGCTTGAAGGATGGCGAAGGCGAGGGGTTGAGCGGCGCCGAGGCCGAAGCGGTTGCGCGCTGGCGCCGCGCGATCCTCGACGTCGCGATCGACGAGATGAGTCACCTTGTTGCGGTGTGGAACATCACCGTGGCTCTAGGTGGCGCGCCGCGTTTCGGGCGAACCAACTTTCCGATCGAGCCTGGCCGGCTTCCCGCAGGCATCGCGGTAAAGCTCGCGCCCTTCGGCGAGGCTGCGATCCAGCATTTCCTCTATCTCGAGCGCCCTGAAACCTCGGCTGAAGGCGACGGGGCGGGCTTCGCGGCGGACAAGGCCGCGCCGCGGACGCCGCGGACGTTCCGCCTGACCCCGACCGGATATGATTATGCGACGATCGGCGCCTTCTATCAGGTGATCGAGACCGATTTGCGCGCGCTGGCTGGCGCGATCGGCGAGGCGGCACTTTTCTGCGGCGATCCCGCGCTGCAACTGACGCCCGAGGAAGTCGGCTTCAAGGGCGCGCGGCCCGTCACCAGCCTCGACAGCGCGCTCGCCGCGCTCGCCGAGATCATCGTCGAGGGGGAGGGCGCGCCGACCGACAGCGACGAGTCGCATTTCCGCCGCTTCGTTGCGGTCCGCGATGAGATGCTGAGCCTCGCCGCCGCGAACCCCGACTTCGCCCCCGCGCATCCGGCGGCGACCAACCCCGTGCTGCGCAAGCCGCCGTCGCCGGAGGGGCGCATCTGGCTTGAGGACGCCGACGCGGTGGCGACCGTCGACCTCGCCAATGCCATCTATGTACTTGCGCTTCGCCTGCTCGCCGGCGGCTATGCGATACCCCGCCCGAACCCCGACAAGGCGCTTTATATCGGTTCGGCTATCGGGTTGATGCACGCGCTCACCGCAGTGGCGGAGCGCGCGGCACGCCTTCCCGCCGGCCCATCGAACCCGGGCTGCAACGCCGGTATATCGTTCACCGCGCTGCGCGAGGCTGCATCGCTGCCCGCGGGTGCAAGCGCCAGGCACGTTTATCTTGAGCGTATGGAGGAATTGAGCGCCGTCGCCGAAGCGATGGACACTGCCGATCCCCGCTGCGCGCGTGCCGCGCGGATTTTGCAGAAGCAGGCTGCGCGGCTGCGCGACGCACCAATTGGCGAGACTGCGCCAGCAAGCGCCCCCGACGCAGCGCCGCCGCCCGCAGCGCCCTCAGCGCCGCTGACGACCTCGGCCGACGGCGTCGACCGGGCCGAGGGCAAGGACATCGCCGTGATGTTCGACGGCAAACGCTGCATCCATGCGCGCTTCTGCGTCACGCAGGACCCGGCGACATTCCTCGCCAATGTCGACGGCCCATGGATCATCCTCGACGCGACCGATGTCGAATATCTCTGCGGTACGATCCGCCAATGCCCGTCGGGCGCGCTGACTTATGAGCGCCGTGACGGTCAAGCCGAACCGGTGCCGCCGGTCAATCTGATCACGCTGCGCGAGAACGGTCCTTATGCAGTGCGCGCCGATCTCGCGCTCGATGGCGAGAAGGTGGGTTTTCGCGCGACGCTCTGTCGTTGCGGTGCTTCAAAGCGAAAGCCCTTCTGCGACAAGTCGCATAAATATATCGGCTTCGAGGCGACCGGTGAGCCGCCGACGAAGGGCGGGCCGAAGCTCGCGGTTCGCAATGGCCCGCTGACCGTCGAGCCCCAACTCGACGGACCGCTGCAGATACGCGGCAATCTTGAAATTCTCAGCGGGACGGGGCGGACCGTCGCCGCGGTCGAAACGGCGCGGCTCTGCCGCTGCGGCGCATCGAAGAACAAACCCTTTTGCGACGAAAGCCACCGCCGGATCGGCTTTCGCAGCGCATGACAAACTCTCCCAGGAAAGAAGGCAATTTATGACAAGTTTGAACGGAAAGGTCGCGGTAATCACCGGCGGCAACAGCGGCATCGGCCTCGCCGCGGCCAAACTCTTCGCCGCCGAGGGCGCGCAGGTCGTCATTACCGGCCGCCGCCAGCAGGTCGTCGACGCCGCCGTACGCGAAATCGGATCGGCGGGTTTCGGGATCCAGGGCGATGTCGCCGATCCCGATCATCATCGCGAGGTCGCGGAGATCGTCCGCGAGCGCTTCGGCCATGCGGACATCTATATGGCGAATGCGGGGGTCAACACGATCAGCCCGTCGCACGACGTGACCGAGGCCGAATATGATGCGCAGTTCGCGATCAACGCGCGCGGGACCTTTTTCGGGGTGCAGAAGATCGCGCCCATCATGCGGGACGGCGGCTCGATCATCCTTGTCGGCTCACTTGCCAGCGACAAGGTGCTCGAAGGGCACGCGGTCTATGCGGGGACGAAGGCCGCGATCAACGCCTTCGCCCGCGCATGGGCGCTCGAGTTCAAGGCACGCGGCATCCGCGTCAACATGCTGAGCCCCGGGCCGACCGAGACGGCGATCCTTGAGAAACTGGGCGTGGCGCCTGAAGATCATGACGCGTTCGTCGAAATGATGGCGGGCGCAATTCCGCTTGGCCGGCTCGGCCAGCCTAGTGAATTGGCAAGCGCCGCACTCTTCCTCGCCTCTGATGCAAGCAGCTTTGTTACGGGCATCAATCTGCGCGTCGATGGCGGCATGGCGCTGCTTTGACGACTTGCGGCTCTTCGATCGAAACGGCGCGCTGTCGTACGGGTTTCGGAGCAAGGAAAGCCCTTGCTCCGAAACCCGCGGGCACATAGACTTTGCGCGCCTGCCGACATGACCGGGACGATCTCTTGCCTTTCGGTCGCAGGATGTCCGCGGGAAGATGGCCGTTCACGACGACACCGCTTACCGGGGAGGGGTAATGACCACGACCGCCGATTATGAACCGCCGCTTGTCCTGATCGTCGACGACGACGAAGAGGTGCGCACGGCGATCAGTGAATTGATGCTGTCGGTCGGGATGGAAGCGAACTGCTATGGCTCGACGCGCGAATTGCTCGAATCGCCGCTGCTCGAACGCGCGGGCTGCCTCGTCCTCGATGTGCGCATGCCGGGATCGAGCGGGCTAGACCTTCAGCAGCATCTGGCCGCCGCCGGCATCGCGAAGCCGATCGTCTTTCTGACCGGACACGGCGACATCCCGATGTCGGTGCAGGCGATGAAATCTGGCGCCGTCGATTTTCTGACCAAGCCGGTGCGCGACCAGACGTTGCTCGACGCCGTCGTCGCGGGTGTCGAACGCGATGTTGCGGATCGCGCGAACGCCCGGATCGTCCGGCAACAGGTCGAACGTTTCGCGACGCTCACCCCGCGCGAGAGTCAGGTGATGCGCGAGGTCGCCCGCGGACGGCTCAACAAGCAAATCGCCTATGACCTCGGTATTTCGGAAATTACCGTCAAGCTTCACCGCAGCAATGTGATGAAGAAGATGCAGGCGGCGACCGTCGGCGAATTGATCCGCGCGTGGGAGAAATTGCCCGCACAATTGCGTGAAACCGGGGGAGCCTAGACTTTGGTATGGTTACAAAGCTTTACAAGCTGCGCGACTATGGCGTTATTGGCCGTCCCGGTCGTGAGAAAAAGGGCCAAATCGCTTGCCCAAAACGCCTCTTGTCGCAGTTGTGGATGATGACGAAGCCATCCGCGAAGCATTGTGCGATCTGTTGATGGTTACCGGACTGGAGTGCAGCACCTTCGATAGTGCCCCGGCGTTCCTCGATAACGTGCAAAATCATTTCGATTGCCTGATTACCGATGTGCGAATGCCCGGGATGAGCGGGATCGACCTGCTCGAACGGATGCGGGCCGGCGGGTCGGACCTGCCCGTCATCGTGCTGACGTCGGTCATCGATTCCAGCGCCCGGGCGCGGGCGCTCGACCTCGGCGCGCAGGCCTGGCTGACCAAGCCGGTTGCGGACGATGCGCTTCTCGATCAGCTGAAGGCGGCGATCGGGGCGGAGGATTGGCCCGACGGGCCGGAGCAGTGAACGCCGGACCGCTTCAAGTGACGACGCAGGTGTCCGAACCGGATATCGCGGACTTCGCATCCGAAAGTGTGGTCATTTTCGATATCGAAGGTGCGGTCCATTACTGGAATCCGGCGTCGGAAGCGCTCTATGGCTGGCCCTCGCTCACGATGGTCGGTCGTGGTATCGGCCATCTGTCGACGCGCAGCGAGAACGAACGCGAGCATTGGCGCATGCTGCTTCAGGAAGGAACGTGGCAGGGCGTGGTCAGCCGGCGCACCCCGTCGGGTATCCATATCGCCGTCGATATCCGCCAATATGTCCGCTTCGCGCAGGACGGAACCCCGCGCGACGTCATCGAATATGGCCGGCAGTCGCTCAGTGACGGCGCCGTACCGGGCGCGGACTGGCATATTCCCGACCGGTTGATGGCGGCGAGTTGGGAAATCGACGTTTCGGCGTCCGAAGCGCTGATCGCCCAGATCGCGCGGCTGCGCGGCGAAGCCGACGCCGAAGCGCAGTTGAACGCGCGCCATAACGACCTGGTGAAGGCGGCGCGGATCATCAACGTCAACGAACGGACAATGCGTCTCGTCGGCGGCAATCGCGGTCGCGACTTGATGATCGGCCAGCCGGTCGCCGGTTTCTGGCCGCTCGAGAGCCGCGCAACGCTGGGCGAATTGATCGTCGATGCGATGACCGGAAAAACCGAGGATGCGACCTACCGACGGCAACTCCCGTCGGATGGCATCCTGCGCGATCCACTGGTCACAGTTTGGCGGGCCGAAACGCCGGGCCGGATTTATGCCGCGGTCAACGGGGCGGTCGATGACGACCGTTCCTATGTCTATCTTCGGGCGAGTGAGGCGCGATACCGCAAACTCGTCCATCATATGCCGATCGCGCTGTGGCAGGTCGACGCCAGCCATATGGGGCGCATCTACAACGATATCCGCGCGACGGGCGTCACCGACTTTGGCGCTTATCTCGACGAGCATCCCGAGTTGGTAGAACTCGCCGCGACGACGGTTCAGATCACCGACGTCAATCGCGCCGCGGTTCAGCTGCTCGGCGGCTCCAGCGCGCTCGATTTGATGCGGCCGGTCGGATATCTGTTTACGGTCAATCGCAGCTCGCTTCGCAACGTGATGATCGGACGTTTCAACGGGCAGACAAGCCACGAAGAGATCACGAAGATCGAGACCTTCGACGGCCGGGTGCTCGACGTGCGCATGTCGGTGACCTACCCGAAGGTGCTCGCCGAGCTCGACGTCACGATCTTCAGTTTCGAGGATGTCACCGACCGTATGAGCATGGAGGCCGAGATCCGGCAGCTTCAAGCCGACTTCACCCACGCGGCGCGCATCTCGACGCTGGGCGAACTCACGACCTCGATCGCGCATGAGATCAACCAGCCGCTCGCTGCCATCGTCACCAATGCCGAGACCAGCCTGCGCTGGCTGTCGCGCGACGACCCCAATGTCGAGAAGGTGAAGGCGCTGACCGCGCGCATCGCCGCGAGCGGACGGCGTGCTAGCGATATCGTGCAGCATATCCGCGGCATGGCGTCAAAACGCCAGCCCGAACGCGTCGCGACCGATCTCAACGAGATTGTGCAGGAATCGCTGATCTTCATCCGTCACGAAATCGAATCCCAATCGATCGGTATTACGACCGACCTCGCACGCGCGCTTCCGAACACCATGGCGGACCGCATTCAGTTGCAGCAGGTGGTCGTGAACCTGCTGATCAACAGCGTCCAGGCGGTCGAGGCACAGGGCACGGGAACGCGTGAGATTTATATCGGCACGTCTTTGACCGAAAGCGGTGCGCTCGCCTTTACGCTTCGCGATACGGGGCCCGGGATTTCGCCCGACGATCTCGACCGAATTTTCGAGGGCTTCTTCACAACGAAGGAGGCAGGGATGGGGATCGGGCTCGCCATCTGCCAATCGATCATTTCCGAACATGGCGGGGTTATTGCCGCATCCAATCATCCGGACGGCGGCGCGCAATTCCGCTTCGAGATTCCGGTCGAGACACCCTGACGATTTGCGGGAGGCGGCGCATCGCCGCCTCCCGCCTCGCATCACGCACCCGCCGAAAGGACCTTGCGCAAATAGCCGATCGCCTGCCCGATCGCGCCGCGCGCGGCCGGGGTTTCGGTGATCGGGTTGAGCATCATGAAATCATGGATCGTCCCGTTATAGCGCACCGCGACGACCGGCACGCCGGCTTCGGCGAGCTTGCGGGCATAGGTTTCTCCTTCGTCGCGCAGCACGTCATTCTCATCGACGATGATCAAGGTCTGCGGCAGGCCGGCAAGCTGCTCGGCCGACGCGTTGACAGGCGATGCGAGGATCTCATTGCGACGCGCAGCGTCGGGCAAATATTGGTCCCAGTACCAGGCCATGGCCTTTGCGGTGAGCCACGGACCGTCGGCGAACTGTTTGTAGGATTCGCTCGACATCGATGCGTCGGTGACCGGGTAAAAGAGGAGCTGCGCACGAAAATCGGGGCCGCCGCGTTCCTTTGCCATCAGCGTCACCGCCGCAGCCATATTGCCGCCGACGCTGTCGCCTGCGATCACGATGCGCTTTGGATCGGCGCCGAACGCGCCGGCATTGTCGGCGACATGGCGCGCGACGGCATAAGCCTGTTCGATAGCGCCAGGATATTGGCTTTCGGGCGAGCGGTCATAGTCGACGAAGACGAGCACGGCGTTGGCGCCCACCGCGAGTTCGCGAACCAGCCGGTCGTGCGTCTGCTTGTCGCCGAGCACCCAGCCGCCGCCATGGATATAGATGATCGCGGGAAGCGTACCGGTCGCGCCGGCGGGGCGCACGACACGAATGTTCGTCTTGCCCGACGGGCCGACGGGAAGCGTGCTGTCCTCGCTGTCGACTGCCAGAAGCGGAACCGTGACCGACGTCTGGACGGCGGACAGGACGCCGCGGGCGTCGGTTGGCGTCAGCGTATAGATCGGCGGGCCGTCGGGCAGACCGCCGACAAATGCGCCGGTTGCGGGTTCGAGCGGGGAGGGTGCGATATTCTTCGTCATGTCGATCCTTTCGGTTCCGGACGGGAATGCCCCCCGCCTCGCCCAAAGCATGTGCCAGTGCGGCCACCGGACGAGCTATCGTGCCGAAGCAGGTTCGCGGCTGTCGAACCCGCGTGGCCGCCCTATCCTTTGGTGTGGGGAGCGATATGATCGCAGGACGGGAACAGATACTTTGATGTGATATGCGCCGCGGGCCCGCGGGTGCATCTCTTGCCTATTCAACAGCCAAGAGGATGATGACATGTATCGTTCAATTCGTTCGGCGGCGCTTGCCGCACTGCTTTTCTCCGGCACCGTCGGCGCGCAAGCTGAGGATATGGCCGCCAAGCCGACCGTCGTGCTGGTCCATGGCGCCTTCGCCGATTCCTCGGGCTGGAACGACGTGATCGCCCGGCTCGAAAAGGACGGCTATCCAGTAATCGCAGCCGCGAACCCGTTGCGCAGCGTTGCGGGCGATGCCGCCAGCGTCGCGGCGGTCGTCCGGTCGATCCCGGGCCGTGTCATCCTTGTCGGCCACAGCTATGGCGGTGTCGTCATCACCGAAGCGGCGAAGGACAATCCCAATGTGAAGGCATTGGTCTTCGTCGCCGGATTCCTGCCCGACACGGGGGAATCGGCGCTGACGCTTTCGGCCAAATTCCCCGGCAGCACGCTGGGTGACGCGCTGTCGCCGGTCAGTCTGCCGGGCGGCGGCACCGACCTTTATATCCAGCCCGCCAAATTCCATGCGCAATTCGCGGCCGACGTGCCCGAAGCGCAGGCGACGCTGATGGCCGCGACGCAGCGTCCGGTGACGCAGGGGGCGCTGACCGACGCCTCGCAGGCGGCGACGTGGAAGACCCTGCCAAGCTATGTCATCTATGGCGGCGAGGACCGCAACATTCCGGCGGCGACGATGAAATTCATGGCCGAGCGCGCACATGCCCGCAAGACCGTCGCGGTCGCAAGCGGCTCGCACGCACTGATGGTCTCGCATCCGGTCGAAGTCGCCGAACTGATCGAGAATGCCGCCGCCGACCGCTGAGGCGGCGGAACGAACGGGCGCGCCAAGCGTCCATTAAGCGCTCGCCCGCGGCCAAAGCGGGCGAGCGCTCCCGGCCGTTTATGTGGCCTGAGAGCGTTGCAATCAGGCCGGAGGATCGGATGCAGGCGCTGGAAGGACTCGACGCCAAGCCAACGCACCAACGCCTCTGGGATCGGCACGCCAGCCCGATCTCGATCCTCCTTCTCGGCGGCCTCTTGTTGGCCGCAGCCCTCGGCTTCACCGGCGGACAACCTAGCCCGCCCCGCACGGCCGATCTGGGCGACGCGCGCCTGACGGTTAAAACGCCGACCGTCATTCGCAATGGCGAGTTTTTCGAGACCGATATTACCCTGACCGCAAAAGCTCCGCTCGATGATGCGGTGGTCGCCGTATCGCCCGCGCTCTGGCAAGACATGACCGTCAACACGATGATCCCGGCGCCCGCCGAAGAGAGGTTCGAGGACGGCCGTTTTCATTTTTCCTACGGCCCGCTGCGCGCGGGCGACAGCGTGCACATCAAGGTCGATGGCCAGATCAACCCGCCGCTGTTCGCGGGCACCAGCGGCGAAATCGCGGTCTTCGACGGCAAGCGGCGCATTGGTGAAATGCCGCTTCGCATCAAGGTGCTGCCCTGATGGATATCGTGCTTCGCGCCACTGTGATGTTCTTCATCCTGTTCCTGCTGATCCGGCTGCTCGGCAAGCGCGAGCTAGGCCAGATGACCCCCTTCGAATTCGTCGTGCTCGTCGTGCTCGGCGACCTCATCCAGCAGGGGGTGACGCACAATGATTTCAGCCTGACCGGGGCGACGCTCGCCATCTGTACCTTCGCTTTCTGGGCGCTGGTACTAAGCTGGACGGCATATCTGTTCCCGCGTGCGAAGAACTTGCTCGAAGGCGCGCCGCGGGTGATCGTGCGCGATGGCGAGATATTGATCGAAAATCTGCGGCGCGACCGGCTGACGCGCGACGAGATACTCTCTGAAATGCGGCTGGCCGGGATCGGGCAGATGTCGGAGGTTGCATGGGCGATCCTGGAACCGCAGGGCAAGATGAGTTTCATCAAAAAGGACGATCATGCCTCGCCGCAACAGGACCGCGACGATCCCGCGAACTAGGGGGCCTGACCCTAGTAGATCGGCGTGATTTGCATCTGGGGCAACGGCCGCGGCGTACCGTCGCTGAGGTCGGGGCCAAGGTCGGCCCATTCCTCGCCGCGTGCCACCAGGTCGGCGAACAGCGCTTGCGCGGCGCTTTGCGCTTCGGTCGACCGGAATTTGTATGAAACTGCCGGCGGCACTCCTGTGCGGACTGTCGCAAAGGCTGCCTCATAAGCGGGAATCGGCGGCACGACTTTCGCGCTGGCCGCAATCCGGATCGTGTAGTGCTGAAGGCCCGATGCGACGTTCCGCCAGCGTACCCAATAATGATTGTCGAACGAGAATTGATACAGGCGCTCGCCAGCGACCGTGCCTTTCAGCGAAATGCTGTCCAATATGTCCTGCGACATGTCGAGGTTCATCCCGCCCTCGACCTTGTCGAGCGCGACGTGGACGATCCGGTCGCGTTGCCCCGGCGCGCGCGATTGCAACAGATCGCGCCAATTCTGCATCGTGCTGATGATACCGAATATGAAAGCGGAAACCTCCGCCAGCGCAAGGGGCCGGGCGATCGAGTTGTAGCTGCGTTGCCATCCGCGATTATTATGCAGCGGCAACCACACCGCGGCTTCGGCCCGGTCCTGCGCACCTTGGGGTTCAGGGTTGTCGACCGGCGGGCTGTCGTCGCTTTGGGGATAGACGAGGTTGATCGCAAAGGTCGGCCAGCGCGGCAGCGGCGCGTCGAACAAATGGAGCGGGAAATTGCTTGAAACCCCGCCGTCCGAGAACCAGCAGATACGAAAACCCTCGATCAGCGAAAGCGGAGCCTCGCCGCCGGTGGCCAAGCTGTCGGTGCTCTGGCTGAGCGTCGTTTCCTTGCGATCTTCGCTTTCCCCCGACGTCTCGCCTTCGGTCTCGCCGCGAAGCGTGCGCCTCGCCACCGGCTCATGCAGCGGCACAGCGCTGATCAGCAATGGAAAGCTGAGGCTCATCCGCATCGCCACGAGCACCGGCATCCGGCCCTTGCCGGGAAGGCGATAATAATCCTTTCCGTCGACGCGGTCGGGCGCACCCGCCATCGCCACCATCGCGTCGACGACGGTTTGCGGGAACAGTAGATCGAATTCCTCGCGCAGGAACCAGAAGGACGCATCGGTGAAGGGCAGCGTTCGCGGTTCGTGATGTGAAACGCCGGTGGTGATCATCTGAAGCGAGATTGCTGTTTCGGTCCGCGGCTCGCCGGGATAACGGGGCGCGTCCCACAGGTCGTCGAACAGCAGCGGTTCGGCGATATCCTTGCCCGACAAGGATTGCAGAACCCCGTGAAGCCAATCGGTTAGCGCTGGTTCTGCCGCATCCTTACCGCTGCTCAAACCCGAGCAGAGGCCCAGCAGATTGCGCCGCGTGACGCGCGCGACACGTAAAGCCGCGGCGATTGCCGCGCCAAGATAAGCGCAAACCGCCGAGGGCAGCAGTACGGCTGCCGCCCCGGATGGCCCCGCAATCACATAACCAAGCGCAAGGAACAGGCCGAAAAGGAGCAACGCTTCGAGCGGGGCGATGGCGACGACTGCGATCGCCGCCGTGCAGGCCTTGCGAAGCGCGCTCGCGTTTCCGGTGAGCGTGACGATCAGGCGATAGGCGCTTCGCCCGCCGCGCGCGGGCTGAAACAGGCCGAAGATGAAGCCCCGCGACGAAAGCTGTGCCGCGACGCGTTCGAGACCGG
>Ga0209676_1000474_pt1 | contig 66391 bp, 52 predicted proteins | sample AraplaCvi_mLB_r2_FD_184282 | JGI IMG/M metagenome (GOLD analysis project Ga0209676, IMG submission 184282) | Arabidopsis root microbial communities from North Carolina, USA - plate scrape MF_Cvi_mLB_r2 (SPAdes) (version 2) | ecosystem: Host-associated > Plants > Roots > Endosphere | place: USA... | reverse complement strand
TCGTCAAACCGTACCTGCTGATCAGCCATATCCTGCGCAAGGACCCGGTTGACCGCACCATCGGCCTGATTCCCCGGATGGCGCGTGGCGGCCACGTTGCCATGAGCAAGACCGAGACTGGCCAGCTGCGCTGGTACACCGCCTCTATCGCCGTGGGTGCCGTGCTGGTGCTCGGTGCAGTGGTAGTGGCTGCGGTATGACTATGAATCTTGCGACTTTGCCAAAGGAAACCAACCCGTCATGATTTTGCCTTGGCTGATCCTGATCCCCTTCATCGGCGGCTTCCTGTGCTGGCTGGGTGAGCGCTTCGGCGCCACCCTGCCGCGCTGGATCGCGCTGCTGACCATGTCCCTGCTGCTCGGCATCGGCCTGTGGCTGTGGGCTAACGGCGACTACACCCTGGCCCCTGCTCCGGGCGCCGAGCCTGCCTGGGCCCTGGAATACAAAGTCCAGTGGATCCAGCGCTTCGGCATTAGCATCCACCTGGCCCTCGACGGCCTGTCGCTGCTGATGATCCTGCTCACCGGCCTGCTCGGTGTGCTGTCGGTACTGTGCTCCTGGAAAGAAATCCAGCGCCACGTCGGCTTCTTCCACCTCAACCTGATGTGGATCCTCGGCGGCGTGGTCGGTGTGTTCCTGGCCCTGGACCTGTTCCTGTTCTTCTTCTTCTGGGAAATGATGCTGGTGCCGATGTACTTCCTCATCGCGCTCTGGGGTCACAGCTCGTCGGACGGCAAGAAGACCCGGATCTACGCGGCGACCAAGTTCTTCATCTTCACCCAGGCCAGCGGCCTGATCATGCTGGTGGCGATCCTCGGCCTGGTACTGGTCAACTACACCAACACCGGCGTGATCACCTTCAACTACAGCGACCTGCTCAAGGCCGAACTGCCAGCCGGTACCGAGTACCTGCTGATGCTGGGCTTCTTCATCGCCTTCGCGGTGAAGCTGCCGGTGGTGCCGTTCCACTCCTGGCTGCCTGACGCCCACGCCCAGGCACCGACCGCAGGCTCCGTGGACCTGGCAGGTATCTTGCTGAAGACTGCGGCCTACGGCCTGCTGCGCTTCGCCCTGCCGCTGTTCCCGAACGCCTCGGCCGAGTTCGCGCCAATCGCCATGACCCTGGGCCTGATCGGTATCTTCTACGGTGCCTTCCTGGCCTTTGCGCAAACCGACATCAAGCGCCTGGTCGCCTTCTCCAGCGTCTCGCACATGGGCTTCGTGCTGATCGGTATCTACTCCGGCAGCCAGCAGGCCCTGCAAGGTGCGGTGATCCAGATGCTGGCCCACGGCCTGTCCGCTGCCGCGCTGTTCATCCTGGCCGGCCAGCTGTACGAGCGCCTGCACACCCGTGACATGCGCGAAATGGGTGGTCTGTGGCACCGCATCGCCTACCTGCCGGCCATCAGCCTGTTCTTCGCCGCCGCCTCCCTGGGCCTGCCCGGTACTGGCAACTTCGTCGGCGAATTCCTGATCCTGATCGGCAGCTTCGCCAGCGTGCCGTGGATCACCGTGATCGCCACCACTGGCCTGGTGTTCGGTTCGGTGTACTCGCTGATCATGATCCACCGCGCCTACTTCGGCCCGGCCAAGACCGACACCGTGCTGGCCGGCATGGACGGTCGCGAGCTGATCATGGTCCTGGGTCTGGCGGTACTGCTGATCCTGCTGGGCGTGTATCCGCAGCCGTTCCTCGACACCTCTGCCGCCACCATGAGTGGTGTGCAGCAGTGGCTCGGTTCCGCTTTCACTCAACTCGCTTCGGCCCGGTAAGAGCGCTATGGAATTCACCACTCAACACTTCATCGCATTGGCGCCGATGCTGATCACCACCATCACCACAGTGGTGGTGATGCTGGCGATCGCCTGGAAGCGCAACCACTCGCAGACCTTCCTGCTGTCCACCGTGGGCCTCAACCTGGCCCTGCTGTCGATCCTGCCGGCGCTGAAGGTCGCGCCGCTGGCGGTCACTTCGCTGGTCACCATCGACAAGTTCGCCTGCCTGTACATGGCGATCATGCTGGTGGCGACGCTGGCTTGCGTCACCCTGGCCCACGCCTACCTCGGCGAAGGCTCCAAGGGCTTCCCGGGCAACCGTGAAGAACTCTACCTGCTGCTGCTGATGTCGGCCCTCGGTGGCCTGGTGCTGGTCAGCGCCAACCACCTGGCCGGCCTGTTCATCGGCCTGGAGCTGCTGTCGGTACCGGTCTACGGCCTGGTGGCGTATGCCTTCTTCAACAAACGCTCGCTGGAAGCCGGCATCAAGTACATGGTGCTGTCGGCTGCAGGCTCGGCCTTCCTGCTGTTCGGCATGGCCCTGCTGTACGCCGACGCCGGCAGCCTCACCTTCGACCAGATCGGCAAGGCCCTGGCCGCTACCAGCATGCCGAGCCTGCTGGCCCAGCTGGGCCTGGCCATGATGCTGGTCGGTCTGGCCTTCAAGCTGTCGCTGGTACCGTTCCACCTGTGGACCCCGGACGTGTATGAAGGCGCCCCGGCGCCGGTCGCCGCGTTCCTGGCCACCGCCAGCAAGGTCGCGGTGTTCGCCGTGGTCGTGCGCCTGTTCATGCTCTCCCCTGCTGCCAGCAGCGGCGTGCTGAGCACCGTACTGGCGGTGATTGCCGTGGCCTCGATCCTGATCGGCAACCTGCTGGCACTGACCCAGAGCAACCTCAAGCGCCTGCTCGGTTACTCGTCCATCGCCCACTTCGGCTACCTGGTCATCGCCCTGGTCGCCAGCAAGGGGCTGGCACTGGAAGCCATGGGCGTGTACCTGGTCACCTACGTGATCACCAGCCTGGGCGCCTTCGGCGTCATCACCCTGATGTCCTCGCCTTACGGCGGCCGTGACGCCGATGCGCTTTACGAATACCGTGGCCTGTTCTGGCGTCGTCCGTACCTGACCGCGGTACTGACCGTGATGATGCTGTCGCTGGCGGGTATTCCGCTGACCGCGGGCTTCATCGGCAAGTTCTACATCATCGCCACCGGCGTCGAGTCGCACCTGTGGTGGCTGGTCGGTGCGCTGGTGATCGGTAGCGCCATCGGGGTCTACTACTACCTGCGCGTCATGGTCACCCTGTACCTGGTCGAGCCGAACCTGCGTCGCCACGACGCCCCGCTGAAGTGGGAGCAGCGCACCGGCGGCGTCATGCTGCTGGCCATCGCCATTCTTGCCTTCGTGCTGGGTGTGTATCCGCAACCGCTGCTGGAAATGGTCCAGCAAGCCGGCCTGCAACTGATCGGCTGATCGCCCCGGCAAAACAAGACACCCCGCTAATGCGGGGTGTTTTTTTATCTGCGTGCTTTGTATCCGTAGGCATGAAGGCTCATTCGCCAAGGTTGCCCTGCACGGCGTCCGGCAGCGCTGCCTTGCGCAAATCACCGTTGGCCGAAGGCAGGTACACTTCCGGGTTTGGCATGCCGCTGGGCGAGAGTTCATGGGTCATTTCGAACTCGGCGCGCACAGACCAGCCACAGGCCTCGGTGGTGCATTGCAAATAGGCAATACGCAGGAAAATATGGCGCCCTTCACTGGTGCGTATACGCATCCGGCTGTGGCAATGCGGGCAAACCAGCTTGTATGTACTCACGGCAAGTACCTGCAAGCATTGTTCAGGCTTACCTTCTGTGAGAATAGTCGTCCAATTTTGTCAGTATTAGCTGCATATGTAGGTGTATTCTTCAGTTTGATGCTTCTCATTGCAGAAATGCTCCTTAAAACGCAGGGCTGTATTCATAACGAGTAGTTTAAGCCCATGGAATATCATTAAACCAGTCATGGATATTTGTTATGAGTACCCACGTACTTGCTTCGGTACTGGCCAGGCTGAAGCTTCTGACCGCCACGGAATCGGATGCCGAGCTGTCCAGGGCCCTGGCGATCAGCCCGCAAACATTGAGCAGCTGGAAGGTACGCGACAGCGTGCCGTATTCACTTTGCATAGATGTCGCCAGGCAGTATGCCTGCTCACTGGACTGGCTTCTGCTGGGTGAACCCGAACACCATCGCCCACGCCTGGAGGAAGACGGCTGGGAAAGCGACATGCTTGCACGGCTGCGCACCTTGTCGCTTGCTGATCGCCAAGCCGTGCTCCTGCTGGTCGAGGACAAGCAACGCATCCAGCAGCTGGAACGCCAACTGGACGCGCTGACCAGTCGCCTGCCCGATGCCGCCAGCGGCTAGCCCCGCCGGCGCCAGCGCTGGATGAGTTCGCGCGGGTCCAGCGTATCCAGCCATACCATTACCTTGAGGCTGATGGGGATCACCACCACGGCAGCCACGAACGCCGCCATGCCACGGGTCAGCAAAGGCACCAGCGAGGAAACCAGTGGCTCGAACAGATGGCCCACCCCCACGGTCACGAACACCAGCAACAGTTTCTTGCCCAGTGTCAGGCGCCTGGCCGTATTGGTGATCAACCGGTCGCGCGCCGCACTCACCAGCAAAGCCCCCAGTAGCGCGGCGAACAGTACGTTGCCATCCACGCCCAGCAACGCCACCAGCGCCGGGGCCAGGCTGTCGAAAACAGATTGCTCAGCCATGGGCAACTCCCCGGCGCGCAGTGGGCAGATAGCCGGTCGAGCCCAGGGTATACATGACCGCGGCTTCGACAAAACGGAGGTAGCACACCCGCAATGCCCGCCCCTGGTCATGCCCGGCCACATCTTCAAGGCGCTTGTAGCCCCGCTCCCGCAACACCGCACGCCAGCGCGCGAATTCGCGTGCCGCGTCGATGGCGGCGCAGCGTGCGGCCACTTCCAGCGCGGCCTCACTGACAGGGCACTGCAGGTTCAGGCGCTCACGCAGCCTGCCCAGGTCTACCCGTGGCCAGAACGGATCATGGCAATCGGCAAAACGCGGTAACCGAGGGTCGTTGTCCATGTTTCACCCCCTCACTGCTCGGCCAGCATGCCGTAGCGAATAGCCTTGATCACCGCAGCTACCCGGGTTGGCACATCGAACTTGCGCAGGATGTTCGAAACATGGAAGTTCACCGTCGATTCCTTGCACGCCAGGATCTGGCCAATCTCCCACGAGCTCTTGCCGTAAGCACACCACAACAGCACTTGCCGTTCACGGGGCGTCAGGCGAACCGGGGCGTCCGCCAAGGGTTGCTGCGAGTGTCGTGCGTTGTCAGTCATGTTTGAACTCCACGGGTGATTGAGCGAGGCATCGCTGCCGGTCTGCCGTCACCTTACGAAGCGCGGGCCGCCCTGCTCCACCGCTTGGGCTTGTAAAGAACTTTCGTACAAAACCGTCTGACGAACGCTGCGCGAGATTTGTCGACTTTCCTCGTGCTCCAAGCGGCATTTCGCTCGTCTCAACGCCGTTGTCCATTCGCCTTTCGCCTGGAGTCGTACAATGCGTTGCGTTTTGCCCCTACCATCCTGCCTTGGCCTGCTGGCTGCTTTCGCTGCCACACAGCCCGCCCTGGCGGCACCTTCGGTCGAGCTGGGCCAGGTGCTGATCACCGATGAGGAGCAGAACGACCTGACCGCAGCCAGCGAGCGCCTGCACGAAGTGCCGGGCGCCAGCAACCTGGTGGACATGCAGCGCGTGGGACAAGGCCGGGTTGCCAGCAACCAGGATGTACTGGCCTACCAGCCCGGGGTGTTCGCCCAATCGGCGGGCAACGATGGCATCAAGCTGTCGATCCGCGGTTCGGGCATCAACCGCGCACCGGGGGCCCACGGCTCCGGGGTGTACACCATGTTCGACGGCCTGCCCCTGACCGGCCCCGGCGGCACGCCCTATGAACTGTTCGAGCCGCTGTGGCTGAGCCGTGCCGAAGTGCTGCGCGGCGCCAACGGCTTCGACCAGGGCGCACTGGCCCTTGGCGGTGCGATCAACTACGTCACCCACACCGGCTACGACGCCGCGCCGCTGCAGGTGCGCTACGAAATCGGCAGCCGCGGCTACCAGCGCCGGCACATCAGCTCGGGGCAGGTGCTGGGCAACCTCGACTACTACGTGGCCCTGACCGATGCGGAATATGACGGCTACCAGGCGCACAGCAGCGGCAGCGCCAAGGGCGTTGCCGCCAACATCGGCTACCGCTTCAACCCGAACCTGGAAACCCGCTTCTACCTGCGCTACCGGGAAACCGAAAACGAGCTGGCCGGGCGCCTGACCAAGGCGCAGATCAAGCACCACCCGCGCGCGGCCAACCCGGCCTACCTGGCCCGCGACGACAGCCGCCCGCAACCGGGCAGCACCTGGCTGGGCAACAAGACCACCTTCTACCTCGACGACGATGCGCGCCTGGAAGCCGGCCTGGTCTACCACGACTACCCGATGGACCTGCGCGAAGGCCCGATGCGCCTGAAGGTGGCCTACACCGATGTTAGCGGCACCTTGAACTATTTCCGCCGCGACACCCTGTTCGGCCACGAGAGCAAGACCACCGTCGGCTGGCGCACCACCAAGCACCTGCCCAACAGCGGTGCTTCGCAGTTCACCCGCAATGGCGACGTGTTCGGTGAGCGCACTCGTGACTTCACCTACCAGGGTTCGGACACCGTGCTGCATGTGGGCAATGACCTGGAGCTGATGCCGAACCTGTGGCTGACCACGGGCCTGGCGATGATCTATACCCGTCGTGAAAGTGATGTCACCTACCCGGCCGAGGGCGGCAAGGTGAGCATGCATGACTGGGACTACGCGCCGCGCGTGGGGCTGCGCTATGACATCAGCCCGGGCCTGCAGGTGTATGGCAACCTGAGCCGCTCGGTCGAACCTCCACATCCGTGGTCGCTGATCTGGAGTTCGCCAACACCCAACCAACCGATCGAAATGCAAAACCAGACGGCCACTACACTGGAATTGGGCACACGCGGCGAATCGGCATTGGGGCATTGGGACCTGGCGTGGTACTACTCGCAGGTACGCCATGAATTGCTGGCGGTGGAAATCGTGCAAGGCGCTCCGGCCAAGGAATTCAACGCCAGCGCCACCGTGCACCAGGGCGTGGAAGCCGGCCTCGACAGCACCCTGTGGGAGCGTGCCGGTACTGGCAAGCTGAGCTTGCGCCAGGCCTATACCTTCAGTGACTTCCACTACCGCGATGATGACAAGTTCGGCGACAACCGCCTGCCGGGCATCCCCATGCACTACTACCAGGCCGAGCTGCGCTATGACTGGCCGAGCGGCTTCTATGCCGGGGTGAATACGCAGATGGCGTCGAAGGTGCAGGTGGACTACGCCAACAGCTACCACGCCGATGAATATGCCGTGCTCGGCGCACGCCTGGGCTGGGATTCACCGAAGCAGGACTGGCAGACCTGGCTGGACCTGCGCAACCTGACCAACAAGCGTTATGCGGCGACGGTGACACCTGGCTACAACGATGCCGGAAAGGATGGGGCCCGTTCGACGCCGGGCGAAGGGTTTGCCGTGTATGCCGGGGTTTCCTACAGCTTCCGCTAGGCCGCGGGGGCCGCTGTGCGGCCCATCGACGCGGTTCGTCGCCACGACAAGCCAGCTCCCACACCGACCGCATCGTTCGCACGCTATGTGCATTTCCTGTAGAAAAGCCAACGCGGTCCTTGTGGGAGCTGGCTTGCCGGCGATGGGCTGCGCAGCAGCCCCTTTGAAAGCTGACACCGAATGAACGGGCCTCAAACCGCCCGGTTCAACTTCACCCAGGAAGCAAACTTGTCGACAAACGCCTGCAAGAACGGCCGGGTCTTGTCACTGAGCTTGCCCGCATCGTCGAACAGGCTCGCCGCACCGCCAATGTAGGCCTCGGGCATCTGCATGCACGGCATGTCCAGAAACACCAGCGACTGGCGCACGGCATGGTTGGCGCCAAAGCCACCAATAGCCCCCGGCGACACGCTGACCACCGCCGTCGGCTTGCCACTCCAGGCACTTTGCCCATAGGGCCGCGAACCCACATCGATGGCATTCTTCAGGCCGCCAGGCACCGAGCGGTTGTATTCCGGGGTCACGAACAGCACCGCATCACTGCGGCGGATCTCGTCGCGAAAACGCTTCCACGCTTGCGGCGGTGCTTCGGCCTCGACATCCTCGTTGTACAACGGCAAGTCGCCAATCTCGACGATTTTCAGGGCAAGGCTGGACGGCGCCAGCTCCGAGAGTGCGCGGGCGACCTTGCGGTTGTAGGAGTCCTTGCGCAAGCTACCGACGACCACCGCTACCGAATACACCTGGCTCATGGCAATTTCCAACCTTTGCTGAGTAAAGGGACGTTGTAGTTATAGATGACCGTTCCTCGGCGCTTTGGTTTTTTTTCCGCGGGGCGAAAACTTCCGACGCTGTTCCACGGTCTATGCCTGCAGACATTTCTCACGTAATTCAGAGGTTTCCACCCAAATGGCAGCAGTAATGGTCGGCCAATTCCACGCCCGTGACGCCGAAGGCCGAATCTACCCCGTGCACGAGTTTCAGGAGTCGACCCTGCAAACCGACGGCAGCACGCTGGGCGCCCCCATCACCACCTATCGCCTGGCCATCGGCGACAAGGTCAACCACCTGGGTGAAAACCGCTTCGAACTGGCGCGCAGCGGCGTCGAGATCATTCGCATTCCTTGATGCAATCCACCGTGTAGTGGCCGCTTTCGTTCTGCAGGCCGTGCACGTCGGCGACAAAGCCCGGGAAGCCCTGGTTGAACGCCCGGGCGAATGCCAGGTAATCGAGTATCGAGCGGGTCGCCTCGGTGAACCGCTCCCCCGGCATGATCAATGGAATACCCGGCGGGTAGGGCACCAGCATCACCGCCGCCACCCGCCCCGACAGTGCCTCGATCGGCACCGCCTCCACCTCCCCACGTACCATCTGGTCATAAGCCTGCGCCGGGCTCAGGGCCACCTCCGGCAAGCGCGTGAACAGCCGCTTCAGCTGCTTGGCCGTGGCATTGGCGCGGTAGCAGCCATGCAACTGCTCGCACAAGTCGCGCAGGCCCATGCCCTGGTAGCGTGAGGCATCGGCAGCCACCACGCTCGGCAGGCAGTTGCTCAAGGCGGTATTGCCGTCATAGTGGCGCTTGAACTCCAGCAACTCGGTGAGCAAGGTGCTCCACTTGCCCTTGGTGATACCCATGGAGAACAGCACCAGGAAGCTGTACAGGCCGGTTTTCTCCACCACAAGCCCACGCTCCCAGAGGAACTTGCTGACCACTGCCGCCGGAATGCCATGTTCGCCCAGTGCACCGCCCGCGCTCAGCCCAGGCATTACCAGGGTCACCTTCAGCGGGTCGAGCAGCACATAGTCATCTGCCACCTCGCCAAAGCCATGCCACTCCGCCCCCGGCTGCAGCAGCCAGTCCTGTGCGGTCAGGCGATGGATGCCTTCGGCACTCGGCGGCTGCCAGATGCTGAACCACCAGTCGTCGGCGGCGATATGCTCGCGCAGGTTGGCCAGGGCACGGCGAAAGCTCAGCGCCTCATCGAACATTTCCTGCAGCAGCGAACGCCCGGCCGGCCCTTCCATCATGGTCGAGGCCACGTCCAGCGAAGCGAGGATGCTGTACTGCGGCGAGGTCGAAATGTGCATCATGAATGCTTCGTTGAAGCGGTCACGGTCCAGCTGCCGCCTGGCGCCGTCCTGTACATGAATCATCGAGGCCTGGCTGAACGCGGCCAGCAGCTTGTGCGTGGAATGGGTGCTGAACACCAATGGGCTGTCTGCCGCGCAGGCCGTGCCCATGGCATAGCGCCCGGTGAAGAACTCGTGGAACGCCGCATAGGCGAACCAGGCCTCGTCGAAGTGCAGCACCTCGACACTGGCACCCAGGGTCTGCTTGATCAACCCGGCGTGGTAGCACAGGCCGTCGTAGGTGGAGTTGGTCACCACCGCCAGCTTGATGCGCTGCCCGCGATCACGGGCGAGAGGGTTGGCCTGGATCTTCGCCTGGATCGCCTCGGCGCTGAACTCGCTCAGCGGGATCGGGCCGATGATGCCCAGTTCGTTGCGCTCCGGGCACAGATAGAGGGGAATGGCACCGGTCATGATGATCGCGTGCACCACCGACTTGTGGCAGTTGCGGTCCACCAGCACCAAGTCGTCGCGGCCGACCATGGCGTGCCAGACGATCTTGTTGGCCGTGGAGGTGCCATTGATGACGAAGAAGGTGTGGTCGGCGCCAAAGTTGCGCGCGGCCCTGGCTTCGGCATCGGCCAAGGGGCCGGTGTGATCGAGCAGCGAGCCCAGCTCCGGCACGGAAACGGACAAGTCCGAGCGCAGGGTGTTTTCCCCGAAGAACTGGTGAAAGGCCTGGCCCACCGGGCTTTTGCGGTAGGCCACGCCACCGCCGTGGCCCGGGGTGTGCCAGGAATAGTTGGACTGCGCGGTGTGCTGTACCAGGGCCTTGAAGAACGGTGGCAGCAGGCCGTCGAGGTAGATGTGTGCGGCACGCGCCACCTGGCGCGCAAGAAACGGCACGGTGTCTTCGAACAGGTAGAGGATGCCGCGCAGCTGGTTGAGCTCGCTCATGGCTTCGGCGGGGGCGTTTTCCAGGGTCACCTGTTCGCCCAGGGCGAAAATCGGCAGGTTGGGCGCGCGCAGGCGGGCCAGGCGGATCAGCTCGGCCATGCTCTGCAGCAGGTGGGTATTCTCGCCGACGCCCTCGGCGGCAATCAGCATGCAGGCCAGGCCGTGGTGGGTGGCGGCAACCAGGCAAGCCTCGGCATGGTCGGCGGCGGCAAGGATGGCAAAGCCGTCCTGGCGCAGTTCCTCGGCGATGCCCCGCACGCGCTCGCCAGCGACGCTGTCGGCCTTGATGGCGCGGTGGACGATGAGGATGGGGAACTTGAGGTCCTTGTACATCAGGTGGCTACCTCCGAAGGACATGTCGTCCATTTGAGGGTAGTAGAACCTGTGTGGTCAGGACCGGCCTCTTCGCGGGCACGCCCGCTCCCACAGGATTACCAACAGGCTCAAGGCCTGTGCAGTACCTGTGGGAGCGGGCGAGCCCGCGAATAGGCAGGAGCAGGCGAAAAATCAGCCAGCAGGTGTCTCGGTCAGAGCCTGCCACATGGATGGCCCGCCCGCCGACTTGGCAATGGCCGCCAGGCGCTCGGCATGCGCCTCCAGTTCCTCGGCACTGGCCATGATCACCCGCCCCGGCACACGCCCGGTAATACGGCGAATCTCGCTACCACCAGCACCCGCCCCTTCATCCCCGGCTTCGGCCCCATGCCCGGCCAGCGACAGGCTGGTCTGGCCACCGGTCATCGCCAGGTAGACGTCAGCCAGCAGTTCCGAGTCGAGCAATGCGCCGTGCAGTTCACGGCCCGAGTTGTCGATGTCGTAGCGTTTGCACAGCGCATCCAGGCTGTTGCGCTGCCCCGGGTGTCGCGAGCGCGCCAGCAGCAGGGTATCGAGGATGGTGCAGTGCTGCGAAATGTCCGCGCGGTCCTGCTGGCCGAGCAAGGCAAATTCGTTGTTGATGAAGCCAACGTCGAACGCTGCGTTGTGGATGACCAGCGTGGCGCCCTGGATAAACTCGAAGAACTCCTCGGCGACATCAGCAAAGCGCGGTTTGCCGACCAGGAAGGCATCGGTGATACCGTGGACGTTGATGGCGCCCTCGTCACTCTCGCGGTCCGGCTGCAGGTAGACGTGGAAGTGCCGCCCGGTCAGGCGCCGGCCGATGACCTCGACACAGCCGATCTCGATGATCCGGTGGCCTTCGCTGACCGGCATACCCGTGGTTTCGGTATCGAGAATGACGAACCGCTTATCTTGCTGCTGCTCCACGCGGGGCGCTCCAACTTGCATCAGTTACAAAGGCCGGAATTGTACCCCAGCTCAACGCTTGGCGCGCACCTCATCGACCCCACGGTTGGCCAGCTGGTCGGCGCGTTCGTTGCCGGGGTGGCCGATGTGCCCGCGCACCCACTTCCAGGTCACCTTGTGGCGGTTGACCTGTTCATCCAGCTGCTGCCACAGGTCGGCGTTTTTCACTGGCTCCTTGGCCGCGGTTTTCCAGCCGCGCTTCTTCCAGTTGGTCATCCATTCGTTGATGCCCTTCATCACGTACTGCGAGTCGGTGGTCAGCACCACTTCGCATTCGCGCTTGAGCGCCATCAAGCCCTGGATCGCGGCCATCAGCTCCATGCGGTTGTTGGTGGTTTCGCGTTCGCCGCCCCACAGTTCCTTCTCGACGCCCTTGTAGATCATAAGGACCCCCCAGCCGCCAGGGCCGGGGTTGCCCTTGCAGGCACCATCGGTAAACATCTCGACGCTTTCGCTCATGTACCACTCATGTTCAGTGCTTTTCGGTATCCGGGTTGGCCGCCGTGCGATTGACCTTGGCCAGTGGCAGCGGCAGCAGTTTGCCCATTGGCTCGCGACGCTCAGGGCGCAACGGCCGCAGGCCCACCACCATCTTGCGCGCAACCAGCAGGTACACACCACCACCGGAGCCCTGCCAGCCGCCGGCCACCCGTTCCCAGCCCGCCAGGCGCTGCTGCCAGGCCGGTGAGGCAAGCGGCGGACGATAGCACCCGAAGCGGCGTTTCTCCAGCGCGAAGCCCAGCAGGTTGAGCCAGTCGCCCACCCGCGACGGCGAGATGCAACGGGCCTTGCGCAAGGCGCCGTGGCTGAAGAAATGGCGCATGCCCCAACTGCTCCAGGGGTTGATCCCGACAATCAGCAGGTGCCCGCCTGGGCGCACCGCGCTGGCCGCCTCGCGCAGCAAACCGTGGGGCGACAGGCTGAAATCCAGGCCATGCTGCAGCACCACCACGTCGGCGGCGTGCTCGCTCAGCGGCCAGGCCTGCTCTTCGCAGACAATTTCCACCCCCGGCAGCGGCGCGCCGAGGCGCACGTTGCGCTGCACCTGGGGCGCGCTGGGCGGCGGCTCTGCGCAGGGCCCGTAGTGCACGAGGTATCCACCGAAGAAGCGCCCGAGCTCTTCTTTCAGCAGTTTTTCCTCCTCCTTGAGCATCAGTTGGCCAAGTGGGCCATTGAACCACTCACGGGCCAGGCTGATCAGCTTGACCCAGTCCGGGTCGGCCTGGGCAAAGGCTTGGTCGGTCATTGCGCTCTCCCTCGAAGGTTCTCGCACCGCGCCATCGCGGCTAAGATGCCCTCATGTGCCACGCTAGGCGAATCGGATCCGCACCATGATACAGATCGATGCTCTCCCCGCTTTCTCCGACAACTACATCTGGTTGTTACAGGATACTGCCAAACGCCGCTGCGCGGTGGTCGACCCAGGTGACGCCGGCCCAGTGGAACGCTGGCTGTCAGCCAACCCCGGCTGGGTACTGAGCGACATCCTCGTCACCCACCACCACAACGACCACGTCGGCGGCGTGGAACGGCTCAAGCAACTGACCGGCGCGCGGGTCTGCGGCCCGGCCCACGAACGCATTCCCTGCCGTGATCTGGCGCTGGACGAAGGCGACCAGGTGACCGCGCTGGGCGTGACGTTCCAGGTGCTGGCCGTGCCCGGGCACACCTTGGGGCACATCGCCTTTTTCAGCGAGCAGCCGGCAACGCCTGTGCTGTTCAGCGGCGACACGCTGTTCGCCGCCGGCTGCGGACGCATGTTCGAAGGCACCCCCGAACAGATGCAGCCTGCCCTCGCCCGCCTGGCCGCCCTGCCTGAGCAGACCGAGGTGTACTGCGCCCACGAATACACCCTGAGCAACCTGCGTTTCGCCAAGGCGGTGGAACCTGACAATCCGCACGTTCAGCGGCGGTTTGAGGACGTTAGCCGTTTGCGCGCGGAAAATCGCATCACATTGCCATCTACGATCGGCCTGGAACGGCTGACCAACCCCTTCCTGCGCACCTCTGAAACATTAGTTAAACAAAAAGCAGACGAATGGAAGGGACATTCAAACCCCACGCATGTCGCTGTTTTTGCTGCCTTGAGGTCTTGGAAGGACACCTTCTGATAACCTCAAGATATATCGCAAAGCTTGGCCAACGGTTGACCCGGCCCGGAGCGGTTTCTAGAATCGCCGAAATTTTTCGCCCGGAAACCTGTGTCAGCCGATGTCTTCCCGTAGCCGCAGAACCTCTCATTCCGTCGCCCTGACGCGCCTGGCCCAAATCAGTGCGCTGGCCCTGGCCGCCACCCTGGTGGGCTGCCAGAGCACCCGTCAGCTCGACGAATCCGAAAGCGTTCGCGCGCACAACTACCAGGCGCGGTTCAAGCACAAGCCTTCACCGCTGCTGGTCAAGCCGGCCGAGCAGGCGCCACAGGACGTGTGGGAACGCATGCGCCAGGGCTTTGCCCTGCAGGACAACATCGACGTCAACCCGCGCATCGAGCAACAGCGCCTGTGGTTCGCCAGCAACCCGAGCTACATCGAAAGCGCCGGCGAGCGTGGCAGCCTCTACCTCCACTACATCGTCGAGCGTCTTGAAGAGCGCGACATGCCGCTGGAACTGGCCCTGCTGCCAGCCATCGAAAGCGCCTACAACCCGATGGCCTACTCGCGCGCCCACGCCGCGGGCATGTGGCAGTTCATCCCGTCAACCGGCCGCCACTTCAACCTGCGCCAGACCAACTTCTACGATGGCCGTCGCGACGTGACCGCCTCGACCAACGCCGCGCTGGACTACCTCAGCCGCCTGCACGACATGTTCAATGGCGACTGGCTGCTGGCCCTGGCTGCCTACAACGCCGGCGAAGGCACGGTCAGCCGCGCCATCGAGCGCAACGAGCGGCTCGGCCTGCCCACCGACTACTGGAACCTGCCGCTGCCGCAGGAAACCCGCGACTACGTGCCCAAGCTGCTGGCCCTGTCGCAGGTGGTGCTGACGCCGGAAGCCTATGGCGTTAACCTGAACCCGATTGCCAACGAACCCTACTTCGAGGCAGTGGCCATCAACGACCGCCTCGACCTGTCGCGGGTAGCGGCCTTCGCCAACATCGACGAAGACGAGCTGATCCAGCTCAACCCGGCATTCAAGAAGCGCATGACCGTGGACGGCCCGCAGCAGTTGCTGGTACCCACCGCCAAGGCGCAACTGCTGAGCGACAGCCTGTCCAACCTCAAGCCCGAGCAACTGGTCAGCCTGCAACCGAACAAGGCCGTCTTCGCCCGTGCCGTGGCCGAAGCCCAGGCGCCGGTGACGGCGCGCAGCTACCGGGTCAAGCGCGGTGACAATCTGGGCGCTATCGCCAAGGCCAACCGCGTTTCGGTCAAGGACATCAAGCGCTGGAACCGCCTCTCCGGCAACAGCGTGCGCGCTGGCCAGGTGCTGGCACTGCGCGGTGGCAGCGCGCCGAGTGCTGCCGGCAATCGGGTAGCCGCCTCCGGCCAGCGTTCTACCCAGTACAAGGTACGCAAAGGCGATTCGCTGTACCTGGTGGCCAAGCGCTTCAACGTGGAAATGAAGCACCTCAAGCGCTGGAACCCGCGCAGCGGCCATGCCCTGAAGCCAGGCCAGACCCTGACCGTCTACCTCTCGCATTGATGTAGTTACAGGGGCTGCTTTGCAGCCCATTCGCGGGCACGCCCGCTCCCACAGGTTTTTCACCGCCATCAAGGCCGGTGTTGTACCTGTGGGAGCGGGCGTGCCCGCGAATGGGCCTGAGAAATACCCGCTGGAAAACCCCTGCCTCCTCTCTTTTTCCAACCCCACCAAGCTGTTACTGTACCCCGATCAAAGCCCAACGCCTCTGGATCGGATGCCGACTTGATACGTCCCCTCCTGCTGTCTCTCAGCCTGGCCTTGAGCTTTCCCGCAGCCGCGATGGTGAGCGAAAGCCACGGATACGCGCAGTTCGGCACGCTCAAGTACCCAGCCACATTTACCCATTTCGACTGGGTCAACCCGCAAGCGCCCAAGGGCGGCACCTTGCGGGCCATGGCTTTCGGTACCTTCGACACCCTCAACCCCTACACCTTCAAGGGGTCGAGCCCGATTACCACGCCCAATTTCCAGCAATATGGCATCAGCGAGCTGAACGAGCCGCTGATGGTCGGCACCGGCCAGTACGACCCGTCCGGCGACGAACCGACCTCCAGCTACGGCCTGATCGCCCGCTCGGTAGAGTACAGCGAAGACCGCAGCTGGGTGGTGTTCAACCTGCGCCCGGAAGCCCGCTGGCATGACGGCAAGCCGATCACCTCGGCCGACGTGGCCTTCTCTTACCGTACGCTGCTCAAGGATGGCCACCCGATCTACCGCACCAACCTGCAGGAAGTGCAGCGGGTGGACATCCTCGGCCCGCTGCGCATTCGCTTCGTGTTCAAGCGTGCCGGTAACCCGCTGCTGATCCTGCGCCTGGGCGAAATGCCGGTGCTGCCCAAGCACTACTGGCAAAAGCGCGACTTCAAGGCCACCACCTTCGAGCCACCGCTAGGCAGCGGCCCCTACCGCATCACCCAGGTCCAGCCTGGGCGCCGGCTGGTGTTCGAACGGGTAAAGAACTACTGGGGCAAGGACCTGGCGGTGAACCGTGGCAAGTACAACTTCAACCGCGTGGAGTACGAGTTCTACCGCGACGCCACGGTCGCCTTCGAAGCGTTCAAGGCCGGCGAGTTCGACATCTATATCGAGCACCAGGCGAAGAACTGGGCCAACGGCTACAACTTCCCGGCCGTGCGCCGGGGCGAGGTGATCAAGGCGCAGATCCCGCACCGCATCCCCACGCAAACCCAGGGCCTGTTCATGAACAGCCGCAGGGCCACCTTCAGCGACCCACGGGTACGCCAGGCGCTGGGGCTGATGCTCGACTTCGAGTGGACCAACCGCGCACTGTTCAGCGGTGCCTACCGCCGCTCGACCAGCTACTACCCCAACAGCGAATTCGCCGCCACCGGCCTGCCCACCGGCAAGGAGTGGCTGCTGCTGGCGCCGTTCCGCGACCAGTTGCCGGCCAGCCTGTTCAGCGAACCCTACACGGTGAGCCAGACCGATGGCCGTGGCATCAGCCGCCAGACCCTGCGCCAGGCCCTCGGCCTGCTCGCCGAGGCCGGCTGGAAGCTGAACGGCCAGCGCCTGGTCGACAGCAAGGGCCAGCAGCTGCGCATGGAGTTGCTGCTGGTAAACCCCAACCTTGAACGCATCCTGCAACCTTATGTCGAAAATCTGGCCAGCATCGGCATCGATGCGCACTTGCGTACCGTCGACCGCGCCCAGTACAAACAACGCCTGGACCAGTTCGATTTCGACATGATTCTGATGACCCTGAACCAGACCCTGAGCCCCGGCCTCGAACAGTGGTTGTACTTCCACTCCAGCCAGGCCACAACCAAGGGCAGCAAGAACTATGCTGGGGTCAAGGACCCGGTGGTCGACCATCTGCTCGACACCCTGCTCGCCGCCCGCACCCGCGATGACCAGGTCGCCGCCGCCCGCGCCCTGGACCGCGTGCTTTCATGGCAGTACTACATGATCCCCAACTGGTACCTCGACAACCATCGCCTGGCCTACCGCAACCGGTTCGCCTTCGTCACCACGCCGCCCTACACCCTCGGGCTGAACAGCTGGTGGATCAAGACTTCGGAGAAAGCCCAATGACGCCAACGCACCGACTGCGCCGGCTGGCCGGCAGCCTGTTGCTTGCCTGCCTGAGCCTTCCCGCCCTGGCCGCACCGCAGCATGCGCTCACCCTGTATGACGAACCGCCCAAGTACCCGGCCGACTTCAAACACTTCGACTACGTCAACCCGGACGCACCCAAGGGCGGCACGTTCCGCCAATCCAGCTTCGGCGGTTTCGACAGCCTCAACCCGTTCATCAACAAGGGCGTGCCAGCCGAGAATATCGGCAGCATCTACGACACCCTGATGCGCCAGAGCCAGGACGAGCCCTTCACCGAATACGGCCTGGTTGCCGGCAAGATCGAGAAAGCACCCGACAATAGCTGGGTACGCTTCTACTTGCGCCCGGAAGCCCGCTTCCATGACGGCCACCCGATGCGTGCCGACGACGTAGTGTTCACCTTCAACGCCTTGATCAAGGACGGTGCGCCGCTGTACCGCCAGTATTATGCCGACGTCTCCGAAGTAGTCGCCGAAGACCCGCTGAAGGTGCTGTTCAAGTTCAAGCACAAGAACAACCGCGAGCTACCGCTGATTCTCGGCCAGTTGCCGGTACTGCCCAGGCACTGGTACGAAAACCGCGATTTCAACCGCGGCAACCTGGAAATCCCGCTGGGCAGCGGCCCGTACAAGGTCGCCGAGGTCAAGGCCGGGCGTTCGGTGCGCTACGAACGGGTCAAGGACTACTGGGCCAAGGACCTGCCGATCAACCGCGGCTTCTACAACTTCGACGTCATGACGTTCGACTCCTACCGTGACACCACCGTTGCCCTCGAGGCCCTCAAGGCCGGGGCTTTCGACTATGGCCTGGAAGTCAGCGCAAAAAACTGGGCCACCGCCTACAACGTGCCCGCCGTGCGCGACGGCCGGCTGATCAAGGAAGAGCTGCCCAACGGCAACCCCACCGGCATGCAGGGCTTCATCTTCAACATCCGCCGCCCGGTGTTCCAGGATATCCGCGTGCGCCAGGCGCTGAGCCTGCTGCTGGACTATGAGTGGACCAACAAGCAGCTGTTCAACGGCGCCTATACCCGTACCGGCAGCTACTTCGAAAACTCGGAAATGGCCGCCCGCGGCCTGCCCAGCCCCAGCGAGCTGAAAATCCTCGAACCGCTGCGCGGCAAAGTGCCCGAGCACGTGTTCAGCGAGGCCTTCCACAACCCGGTCAGCGATGGCAGCGGCATGATCCGCGAACAGCAGCGCCAGGCCTACAAGCTGCTGCAGGAAGCCGGCTGGAAAATCGTCGATGACAAGATGGTCGACGCCCAGGGCAAGCCGGTGAGTATCGAGTTCCTGCTGGCACAGACCGAGTTCGAACGCATCCTGCTGCCGTTCAAGCGCAACCTCGCCGACCTCGGCATCGACCTGAACATCCGCCGGGTCGACGTTTCCCAGTACATCACCCGCCTGCGCTCGCGCGACTACGACATGATCGTCGGTGGCTACCCGCAGTCCAACTCGCCGGGTAACGAGCAGCGCGAGTTCTGGTCCAGTGCCGCCGCCGACAACCCAGGCAGCCGCAACTTCATCGGCCTGCGCGACCCGGCCATCGACCAGCTGGTGGAACAGCTGATCAACGCCGATTCGCGCCAGAGCCTGATCGACCACTGCCGCGCCCTCGACCGCGTGTTGCTGTGGGGCTACTACGTGATCCCCAACTGGCACATCAAGACCTGGCGTGTGGCCTACTGGAACCACATCGGCCACCCGAAGGTATCGCCCAAGTACGACATCGGCATCGACACCTGGTGGATCAAGCCCGGCGTGACGCCAGCGGTCAGCGACACCCCTGCGGATGAGGCCAACTGACATGCTGGCCTACATCCTGCGCCGTCTGCTGCTGATCATCCCGACCCTGTTCGGCATCCTGATCATCAACTTCATCATCGTCCAGGCCGCGCCCGGTGGCCCGGTCGAGCAGATGATCGCCAAGCTCGAAGGCTTCGAAGGCGCCACCAGCCGCATTGCCGGCGGCGGCGCCGAAGTGTCCGTGGCCGGCTCCAACTACCGCGGTGCCCAGGGCCTGGACCCGGCATTGATCGCCGAGATCGAACGCATGTACGGCTTCGACAAGTCGCCGCCCGAGCGCCTGTGGATCATGATCAAGAACTACGCCCGGCTGGACTTCGGCGACAGCTTCTTCCGCGATGCCAAGGTCATCGACCTGATCATCGAGAAGATGCCGGTGTCGATTTCGCTGGGTCTGTGGAGCACGCTGATCATGTACCTGGTGTCGATCCCGCTGGGCATCGCCAAGGCCGTACGCCACGGCAGCCATTTCGACGTGTGGACCAGTTCGGCGATCATCGTCGGCTACGCCATTCCGGCGTTCCTGTTCGCCATCCTGCTGATCGTGCTGTTCGCCGGCGGCAGCTACTTCGACTGGTTCCCGCTGCGTGGCCTCACTTCCAACAACTTCGACGAGCTGAGCACCACCGGCAAGGTGCTGGACTACTTCTGGCACCTGGTGCTGCCGATCACCGCGCTGGTCATCGGCAACTTCGCCACCATGACCTTGCTGACCAAGAACAGCTTCCTCGACGAAATCAACAAGCAATACGTGGTCACCGCCAAGGCCAAGGGCCTGAGCCGGCCACGGGTACTGTATGGCCATGTGTTCCGCAACGCCATGCTGCTGGTGATTGCCGGTTTCCCCTCGGCGTTCATCGGCATCTTCTTCACCGGCTCCTTGCTGATCGAGGTGATCTTCAGCCTCGACGGCCTTGGCCTGATGAGTTTCGAGGCGGCCATCAACCGCGACTACCCGGTGGTCTTCGGTACCCTGTTCATCTTCACCCTGCTGGGGCTGGTGGTGAAACTGATCGGCGACCTGACCTACACCCTGGTCGATCCACGCATCGACTTCGCCAGCCGGGAGCACTGACATGGCCTTGTCCCCCCTCAACCGCCGGCGCTTCGAGCGCTTCAAGGCCAACCGCCGTGGCTGGTGGTCGCTGTGGCTGTTCCTGATCCTGTTCGGCCTGAGCCTGGGCGCCGAGCTGATCGCCAACGACAAGCCGATTGCCGTGCGCTACGACGGCGAGTGGTACTTCCCGGCGTTCAAGCGCTACCCGGAAACCACCTTCGGCGGCGAATTCCCGCTGGAAGCCAACTACAAGAGCCCGTACATCCGCGAACTGCTGGCGAAGAAAGACAGCTTCGTGCTGTGGGCGCCGATCCCGTTCAGCTACCAGAGCATCAACTACGACCTGCGCGTACCGGCCCCGGCACCGCCATCGGCGGACAACTGGCTGGGCACCGACGACCAGGGCCGCGACGTGCTGGCGCGGGTGATCTACGGGTTCCGCATTTCGGTGCTGTTCGCCCTGACACTGACCGTGCTCAGTTCCATCGTCGGCGTGATCGCCGGTGCCCTGCAGGGTTTTTATGGCGGCTGGGTCGACCTGGCCGGGCAACGCTTCCTGGAAGTCTGGTCGGGCCTGCCGGTGCTGTACCTGTTGATCATCCTTGCCAGCTTCGTGCAGCCCAACTTCTGGTGGTTGCTGGGCATCATGCTGCTGTTCTCGTGGATGAGCCTGGTGGACGTGGTGCGCGCCGAATTCCTGCGCGGGCGCAACCTGGAATACGTGCGCGCCGCCCGCGCGCTGGGGATGCGCAACGGCGCGATCATGTACCGGCACATCCTGCCTAACGCCATGATCTCGACCATGACCTTCATGCCGTTCATTCTCACCGGCGCGATCGGCACCCTCACCGCCCTGGACTTCCTCGGTTTCGGCCTGCCGCCGGGCGCACCGTCGCTGGGCGAGCTGGTGGCCCAGGGCAAGTCCAACCTGCAGGCCCCGTGGCTGGGCATCAGCGCCTTCGCCGTGCTGGCACTGATGCTGAGCCTGCTGGTGTTCATCGGCGAATCCGCCCGCGATGCCTTCGACCCGAGGAAGTGACATGAGTGAACAGAACCTGATCGAAGTGCGCGACCTGGCGGTGGAGTTCGTCACCGGTGACCAGGCCCACCGTGTGGTGAACGGCATCAGCTTCGATATCCGCAAGGGTGAAACGCTGGCACTGGTGGGCGAGAGTGGCTCGGGCAAATCGGTGACCGCGCACTCGCTCCTGCGCCTGCTGCCCTACCCCCTGGCCCGCCACCCCAGCGGCAGCATCCGCTTTGAGGGCAAAGACCTGCTGCAGCAGAACGAGAAGACCATGCAGCGCATTCGCGGCAACCGCATTGCGATGATCTTCCAGGAGCCGATGACCTCGCTGAACCCGTTGCACTGCATCGAGAAGCAGATCAACGAAATCCTCCTGCTGCACAAGGGCCTGACCGGCAAAGAGGCCACGGCGCGCACCCTGGAACTACTAGAGATGGTCGGCATTCCCGAGCCACGCAAGCGCCTCAAGGCCCTGCCCCACGAACTGTCCGGCGGGCAGCGCCAGCGGGTGATGATCGCCATGGCTCTGGCCAACGAGCCGGAACTGCTGATTGCCGATGAGCCGACCACGGCGCTGGACGTGACCGTGCAGTTGAAGATTCTCGACCTGCTGAAGAACCTGCAGGCGCGGCTGGGCATGGCCCTGCTGCTGATCAGCCATGACCTGAACCTGGTGCGGCGCATCGCCCACCGCGTGTGCGTGATGCAGCACGGGCAGATTGTCGAGCAGGCCGAATGCGCCAGGCTGTTCAGCGCACCGCAGCACCACTACACACAGATGCTGATCAATGCCGAGCCCAGCGGGCTGCCGGCGCACACCCCCGTGGGCGCACCGTTGCTGGAGGTGGATGACCTCAAGGTGTGGTTCCCGATCAAGAAGGGCCTGCTGCGGCGCACGGTCGACCATGTGAAAGCGGTGGACGGGGTCAACTTCAGCTTGCCGCAGGGTCAGACGCTGGGGATTGTCGGCGAGTCCGGGTCGGGCAAGTCGACTTTGGGGCTGGCGATCTTGAGGCTGATCTCAAGCCAGGGCGGCATTCGCTTTCATGGGCAGAACCTGGAAGAGCTGAACCAGAAGGCTGTGCGCCCGTTGCGCCGGGAAATGCAGGTAGTGTTCCAGGACCCGTTCGGCAGCCTGAGCCCGCGCATGTGCGTGGCGGATATCGTCGGTGAAGGGTTGCGCATTCACGGCATTGGCAACGCGCAGGAACAGGAAGCGGCGATTATTGCGGCCCTGGAGGAAGTGGGGCTGGACCCGCGCACGCGGCATCGCTATCCGCACGAATTTTCCGGTGGGCAGCGCCAGCGCATTGCGATTGCCCGGGCGTTGGTGTTGAAGCCGGCGCTGATTCTGCTGGATGAGCCTACGTCGGCGCTGGACCGCACGGTCCAGCGGCAGGTGGTGGAACTGCTGCGCAACCTGCAGCAGAAATACAACCTGACCTACCTGTTCATCAGCCATGACCTGGCGGTGGTCAAGGCGTTGAGCCACCAGTTGATGGTGATCAAGCATGGGCATGTGGTGGAGCAAGGGGACGCGCAGGCGATCTTCCATGCGCCGCAGCATCCGTATACCCGGCAGTTGCTGGAGGCGGCGTTCCTGGAGGTGGATGCGGCCAGTTAGCGTTTTGGGGGCAGTCCACGGCTTCAAGCCATGCGCTATCGCTGTGGGAGCCGGCTTGCCGGCGATGGGCCGCAAAGCGGCCCGCTTTCGGCGAGGCGAAAAACAGATTTAACCCCTTCCTTACAGGCCATACCCCAATCCCTCGCAGTCGCCCCGCGCCAGTTGCAGACGCTCACCGAACCCAAGACTTGCACCATGGCTGAGTAATATGTCGCCAGGGCCGGCCCTTTCGCGGGCATGCCCGCTCCCACAGTTCACCAAAGACCTCAAGGCTTGCACAGCACCTGTGGGAGCGGGCGCGCCCGCGAAAGGGCCCGCCCAGGCATTCGAGAAACTCCAGGGGGATACAACAATGACCACAGAAGACACTCAATCCACTGTCGGCAGACCACCTTCTACCCAGGCGAACACCGCCCCCACCCACTGTTCCGCATAGAGCCCGGCATCCCCTGCCGCGATGCCCGCGAGCAATCGTCGGAGCTGATGGGCTATGCCCCGGAGACCGGCGCCAGCTGGCCAGGCTGATGCAGTCAGGGCCGGCCCAACAACTCCTGCCGCTCGCGCCAGATCTCCTGCACAAAGGGGTCGGTCACCCCATACAGCCCATGCCCTCTACGCATGATCAGGTTAGCGGCCAGCAGTTCGTTGGCAACCGGCTGTATCTCTTCGACACGCACTTCACGCCCCACGAATTTCGAATATTCGGCTGCCGCTTCGTTGGAGAACACTCCACGCGCATCGCCTTCAACCGATGCGATACGGGCGAAAATTGCCTCAGCCAGGCCCCCCAGCTCTTCTACTTTCATCAGCTCCAGGTCAGCAGCCGCCGAACGCAACGTTGATGCGATTACCGGCAGCACCTCATCCGGCCCCATCCCGGACGCAGGTGAGTGAACCAACTGCCGAAGTGCACGAATGAACTCCTCGGGCCTGCTGCCCAGTGTTTTGAATGCCTGTGTCGCGACATCCAGCGACGGCAAGTTGCCCAGGCCGTCTTTTGCGAGCCGCTTGAGCCAGAATTCGACATAGTCCCGGTCCAGCACCGGATACGGCACGTTTGTGGCACCGGCAAAGGCCTGGTTACGCCGCGCGGTCAACTCGTTGACCATCGCCCGGTGAGAGCCGGTACCGATGAACAGGAAGTACCCTGGCGTGTTCGGGCGCGGATTGATGGCGTCGCGCGCGGCCTTGAGCGCCAGCATCATCTGTTGGCCGTCCTCGGTTGTGATCGCCTGCTGCACCTCGTCGACGACAAGCACGACGTCAGTCCTGGCCTGGTCCACCACCTCGGTCAGCGCTTGCGCCAGTGTGACACCGCCCTGTGTGCCCAAGGTTTCCAGGTTGAAGCCAAACTTCAGCCCGGCTACTTCGACTTCCGCGCCACGCAGGCTTTTGAGTTTCTGCAAAAAAGCCGAGGTAGGTTCCTGAAGATCAGCAAGGGCTTTACGCACTGCGGCGAGGACCAGCACGACCGGGCTGGTCTGGGTATCGCTCCAGAGGTCGACATAGATCACCAATGCGCCCCTTTCCTCCAGGGCAGGGATCAAGTCGTTCTTTAAAAAGGTGGTTTTGCCAGTCCTGCGCAGCCCGGAGAAAAACAGCCCTGATCTCAAGCCGATATCAAGGGCGCTCGGTTTCAAAAGCTGCCTGGCCATGTCGGCAGCCAGTTCGCGGCGCGGGAAGATGTCGATCATGGCTTTATCCAAAATTATTCATTACCGATAATTATTGGCAGAGAATAATTTTATGTAAAGGCGTACAGGCAGGGCGGCTTAGCGTCATCATCAAATTTCCTGACAACAATCGTCTTCCATCATCAGCCAGATCGGGCATAAATTCTCCACCGTCAACCCCAGCAGCAACGGTAGAGCCCATGTCCAGCCCACAACACCCGCCCGCCTCCCCTGCCCTGACCACGCTGATCCAGCGTTCCAGCCTGCCCAGCCCTGAGCTCGGCGTAGCCCAGGCACATGCCGTGCTGCATACGCACTACGGCATTGCCGGCGACCTGTCGGCACTGGGCAGCCAACAGGACCTGAACTTCCGCGTAGGCGCCCCCCAAGGCCGTTTTGTGCTCAAGGCCTGCCACGGCAGCTATGCCCAGCGCGAACTGGAAGCCCAACACGCGGCCCTGGCTTACCTGCGCGAACAGGGCTTGCCAGTGCCCGCCGTGCGCCCGGCCAGCGACGGCCAGATGCTGCTGACGCTGGAAATAGACGGGCAACCGCTGCGCCTGCGCCTGCTCGACTACATCGAAGGCCAACCGTTGACCCGCCTCAAGCACATGGAGCCACGCCTGATGGCTGAACTGGGCGGGCTCTGTGCGAAGCTGGACAAGGCGCTTGCCAATTTCGATCACCCAGGCCTTGCGCGCACCCTGCAATGGGACCCGCAGCATGCCCAGGCACTGATAGCTCACTTGCTGCCGGTGCTGCAGGACAGCGAGCAGCGCGCCCGCATCGAACACGCCACCCGCCAGGCCAACGAGCGCCTGATGCCGCTGGTTGCTCACCTGCCAAGCCAGGCCGTGCACCTGGACATCACCGACGACAATACCGTGTGGGCCCGTGATGCCCAGCGCCAGTGGCAGCTGCAAGGGGTGATCGATTTCGGCGACCTGTTGCGCACCTGGCGCATCGCCGACCTGTCGGTAACCTGCGCGGCGCTGCTGCACCATGCCGAGGGCGACCCGCTGCGCATCCTGCCTGCAGTGCAAGCCTACCAGGCGCTCAACCCGCTGACCGAGGCCGAACTGCGCGCGTTGTGGCCGCTGGTGATCAACCGCGCCGCCGTGCTGGTGCTGAGCAGCGAGCAACAGCTCGCCGTCGACCCCGGCAACCAGTACACCCGCGACAACATCGCCCATGAATGGGAAATCTTCGACACTGCCACCGCCGTACCTTTCGCGCTGATGGAAGCGGCCATTCTGCACGCTGCCGGCCTGCAACCCGCCACGCCGGACCTGAGCGGCTGCGCGCCCCTGCTCCCGGAACTGGATGGGCAGGCCGTAACGCGCGTCGACCTGGGCGTGCTCAGCAAGCATTACGAGGCGGGCAACTGGGAGCAACCGGGCTTCGACCAGCACCTGCTGACCACGCAACCGGCCCCGGCCTGTAGCCTGCATGGGCAGTATCGTCTGTCGCAAACCCACATCGACCGCCCTGAAGAGCCCGCCACCTGTGCCTTGGGCGTCGAACTGCATGTACCCAACGGCAGCCGGGTGCAAGCACCAGATGCCGGCACCTGGCAACGCCATGGCGACGGCCGTGGCTGCCTGCGCAGCAGGCATTGGACTTTGTGGCTGCAGGGCCTGGAAGACGCGCCTGCAAATGGCCTGGCCGTGGAAAAAGGCCAGTCGCTGGGCAGCAGTTGTGGTTTCCTCAGCGTGCAACTGTGCCTGGATAACGGTATCCAGCCGCCGTTCTTCGCCACCCCATCCCAGGCGACGGCCTGGCTGGCCCTGTGCCCGTCGCCCGCCGCGTTGCTGGGCTTCGACTGCGACGCCGAACCGCTCCCTGACCCACAGGCCCTGCTGGCCCGCCGCGACGCAAGCTTTGCCCGCTCGCAGAAGCACTACTACGCGCAACCGCCTCACATCGAACGCGGCTGGCGCAACTACCTGATCGACATGCAGGGCCGCTCGTACCTGGACATGCTCAACAACGTCGCGGTGCTGGGCCACGGCCACCCGCGCATGGTTGCCGAATCGGCGCGGCAGTGGTCGCTGCTGAACACCAACTCGCGCTTCCACTACGCGGCCATCACCGAGTTCTCCGAACGCCTGCTGGCGTTGGCGCCCCAAGGCTTCGACCGGGTGTTCATGGTCAACAGCGGCACCGAAGCCAACGACCTGGCGATTCGCCTGGCCTGGGCCTACAGCGGCGGGCGCGACCTGCTCAGTGTGCTGGAGGCCTACCACGGCTGGTCAGTGGCCACCGATGCCATTTCCACCTCCATTGCCGACAACCCGCAGGCCCTGGAAACCCGCCCGGACTGGGTGCACCCGGTGGAGGCGCCAAATACCTTCCGTGGCCGCTTCCGTGGCCCCGACAGCGCCACCGACTACCTGCGCGACGTCGACGCCAAGCTGGCCGACCTCGACGCCCGTGGCCGCCAGTTGGCGGGCATCATCTGCGAGCCGGTATATGGCAACGCCGGAGGTATTTCGTTGCCGGCCGGGTACCTGCGCGAGGCCTATGCCAAAGTGCGCGCCCGCGGCGGCGTGTGCATCGCCGACGAGGTGCAGGTCGGTTATGGCCGCCTGGGCGAGTACTTCTGGGGCTTCGAGGAACAGGGCGTGGTGCCTGACATCATCACCATGGCCAAGGGCATGGGCAACGGCCAACCGCTGGGCGTAGTCATCACCCGCCGCGAGATCGCCGAAGCGCTGGAAGCCGAGGGCTACTTCTTCTCCTCGGCCGGTGGCAGCCCGGTCAGTTGCCGCATCGGCATGGCGGTGCTGGACGTGATGCAGGAAGAAGGCCTGTGGGACAACGCCCGCGACACCGGGCGCTACTTCAAGGCGCGCCTGCAGGCGCTGGTCGACAAGCACCCGCTGGCCGGCGCGGCGCATGGTTCGGGCTTTTACCTGGGGCTGGAACTGGTGCGCGACCGCACAACCCTGGAACCGGCCACCGAGGAAACCATGGCCCTGTGCGACCGCCTGCGTGACCTGGGCATTTTCATGCAGCCGACCGGCGACTACCTGAACATCCTCAAGATCAAGCCACCGATGTGTACCAGCCGGGCGAGCGTGGACTACTTTGTCGACAGTATTGATCGGGTGTTGGGCGAAGGGCTGTAAGGAATTGGGTGGTGCTGGCGGCGTTGGCCTTTGGATATTCGGCGCCTGTGAGCCCCAGCGCTTTGTGGGAGCGGGCACGCCCGCGAACACCGGCAAAGCCGGTGCCATCAACCGCGTCGTCTGTTTCGCGGGCGCGCCCGCTCCCACAGGTACCGCACAGGCTTCAGGTTCACGTCGGACCTGTAATGCGCCGCACCAGCGGCGCTCGATCCCACAGGGGCCATAAAACTTTCGCCCCATCTATTACTATCGCTCACAACACCCCCACCTCAGGTTCAATGAACATGGCCTTTACCAGCGACTCCCTGGCAATCTTCCTCGCGGTGCTGGAGGCAGGCTCGTTCTCCGCCGCCGCGCGCAAGCTGGGGCGTGTGCCTTCGGCGGTGAGCATGGCCATCGCCCAACTGGAGGCGGAGCTGGACCTGGTGCTGTTCGACCGGGCCACGCGCAAAGCCTTGCCCACCAGCGCCGCCCTGGCCCTGGAACCCCAGGCCAGGCAGGTGATCTGCCAGCTCAACCTGCTCGACGCCCAGGCCCTGCAACTGCACAAGGGCCTGGAAAAGCGCCTGACCATCGCCATGGCGCCCGAGCTGCAAACCGGCCGCTGGAGCCAGCCGCTGGAAACCCTCGCCCAGGAATTTCCCAGCCTGGAAATCGAGGTGCGCTCGGCTACCCAGGCCGAAGCCATCCGCCTGCTGCATGACGGCAGCGTGCAACTGGCGCTGGTCTTCGAACGGCCTGGCATCGACGAGCGCGAGTCATTCCTGGAGGCGGGCAGCCAGTTGCTGGTGGCCGTCGCCTCGCCCCGCCACCCGGCCGGGCAGAACAGCGGCACGCCGTTACCTGAAGAGGCGTTCGCCGAACAGCGGCAGATCATCGTGGCGTCCGGCAAGGCCACCGGGTCGGACCCGCGGATGGTGCTGTCGCGGCGCATCTGGCTGACCGACAGCTACCTGGCCACGCTGGACCTGGTGCAGTCAGGGCTCGGTTGGGCCTACCTGCCGCAGCCGTTGGTCGAGCCGTTGATTGCTTCGGGCGCGCTGGCGGAGGTGCGCTTCGACAACATGGCCAGCCGATTGCGCTTGTGGGTGGACATCATCTGGGTCAAGCCGCGACCGCTTGGGCTGGGTGCACGGCGTTACCTTGAAGTCATGCGCCAGCTGTTCGAGAAGGAGCCACCCAGGGCCTGATACCCCCAACTGCCCTGCGCAAGATCCCTGGGCTTGCACCATCCCTGTGGGAGCGGGCATGCCCGCGAACACCGGCGCAGCCGGTGCCATGTACCGAGTTGGATTCTTCGCGGGTAAACCCGCTCCCACAGTCGGAATCAGGTTGTCGGCGCCACCAACCTGTACCCCACCCCCGGCTCGGTGATGATGAACCGCGGCGCCGTAGGGTCATCACCCAGCTTCTGCCGCAAATGCCCGACCACGATCCGCAGGTAATGGGTGTCATCCACATGGGTAGGCCCCCAGATATCCTTGAGCAGCTGCTGCTGGGTAATCACCCGCCCCGGGTGCCCGGCCAGTTGCGCCAGCAGCGCATACTCCTTGCGGGTGAGCGCCACTTCCACGCCATCCAGGGTTACCCGGCGAAAGGCAAAATCCACCATCAGCGGCCCAAAGCTGGCCGCCACTTCCGAACCACCCGCCTGCGGCACCTGGCGCAGCAAGGCACGCACCCGCGCCAGAAACTCCTGGATGCCGAACGGTTTGGTCACATAGTCATTGGCGCCACCATCCAGCGCATCGACCTTCTGCACTTCACTGGCGCGCACCGACAACACCAGCACCGGCACCGCGCTCCATTCGCGCAGGTCACGCAACACCTGCTGACCGTCCATGTCCGGCAGGCCCAGGTCAAGCACCACCAGGTCCGGCTTGCCCAAAGCGGCCTGGGCCAGCCCCTGCGCGCCGGTGGCGGCCTCGAGCACCTTGTAGCCTTGCGAGGCCAGGCTGATGCGCAGGAACTTGCGGATCTGCGGTTCATCGTCGATGACCAGGAGGGTGGCGGACTGACTCATGGGGTATCACTTTCAGCTTGAGGTTGAGGGGGCAGCGGCAAGCATAGAGTGATGCTGGTGCCCTGGCCATCGATGCCTTCGCCCACCAGGATGTGCCCGCCATGGGCGCCAATCATGCCCTGGCAGATCGCCAGACCCAGGCCGGTGCCCTGCCCGCCGCGGTCGCCGCGGGCGGCGGTGTAGAACATGTCGAAGATCTTCTCGCGATCAGCCACGGGGATGCCGGGGCCCTGGTCGCTGACGGCGAAGCGCAACTGGGCGTCCTGCACCGACACCTGCAGTTCCAGCCGGCCGTTGCCGGGCGAAAAGCGCGCGGCGTTTTCCAGCACATTGACCAGCGCCTGCTCGATCAGCGCCGCATGCACGAACAGCAACGGCAGCTCGGCCGGCACGTCGGTATGCACGCGCAGCGGTGCCAACACCACGCGCAGGCGGCTGAGCGCACTGCCGACGATGTCGGCCGGGGCTACCCAGTCGCGGGCCAGCTTGAGGCCGCCGTGGCCCAGGCGGGTCATGTCGAGCAGGTTCTGGATGTAGCGGTCGAGGCGTTCGGCCTCGTTGCGGGTGCCCTCCAGCAGTTCGCGGCGGTCGGCGGCGGGGATCGCCTCGCCCAGCGCCAGCAGGCTGTCGATGCTGCCGCGCATGGCGGTCAGCGGGGTACGCAAGTCATGGGAAACGGACGCGAGCAAGGCGCTGCGCAACTGCTCGGTTTCGCCATGCAGGCGCGCGGCCTCCAGCTGTTCGGCCAGGCGGGCGCGGGCCAGGGCCTGGGCCAGCGGCTGACCCAGGGCGGTGAGCAAGCGCCGGCGCGGGTCGCTGAGCGGCTCGCCGGAGCGCGGGCGCACACCGAGCAATGCCAGGGGCTGTTCATCCACCGCCAGCGGCCACCACCACCAGCGGCCATTGGGCAGGGTGTCGCTGCCATGCCCGGCGGCCTGGCCGTGTTGCCAGGCCCATTCTGCGGCAGCGCGCTCGTTGTCGCTCAAGGCGTGGGCTTCGCCGCTGACCACCTGCAACTGGCCCTCGACATTGCGCTCCAGCAGGCAAACCTGCATGTCCTGCCAGCCGTCCAGGTGCTGGCCGGCGGCATTGAACACCGCCTGGCGGTCGGTGGCGACGGTCAGCCGGCGCGACAAGTCGAGCAGTTGGCTGGTCTGCGCCTGGGTCTCGCGCAGGGCCTGCAACTGGCGGCGCTGGCGGGCAGCCAGATTGCCGGTGAGTGCGGCCATCAACAGGAAGAACACCAAGGTCAGCACGTCTTCTTCGCGCTGGATCCTGAACGACAGGTTGGGCGGGATGAACAGGAAGTCGTAGGTCAGGAACGACAGCACCGCGCAAGCCAGCGCCGGCCCCAGGCTGCTGCGCACCGCCACCAGCAATACCGCGGCGAGGAACACCAGCGAAATGTTGGGCAGGGCCAGCACACTCGACACCGCCCAGGCCAGACCTGCGGCCATGACCGTGGCCAGCAACGCCAGCAGGTAATGGCGCCAGACCCATATCCGCCGCACCGCCGAACGGGGTGCCGGCGGCTGCACGTCGCGGTCCAGCACGTTGATTTCCAGGCCGTGGCTTTCGCGCAGCAGCCGCGCGGCCACACCAGCACCGAACAGGCGCCGGCGCAGGCGGTCACGGGACTGCCCGACCAGCACCAGGCTGGCCCGCCGTTCGGCGGCATGCTGGATCAGCGTACGCACCACTTCGCCGGCACGCAGCAGTACCACTTCCCCACCCAGGCGTTCGGCCAGTTGCTGGGCAGCTTGCAGGCGCTGGCGCGCGGCTTCGTCGCGCAGCCGGCCGTTGTCCACGTGCACCAGGCTCCAGGGCAGGTGGCGGCGCTGGGCCACGCGGCTGGCATGGCGCACCAGGCGTTCCGCCTGATCGTCCCCATCCACGCCCACCAGCAAGCGCCCACGCAGGGCCGGGGCTTCCTGGCCGCGTTGGCGATAGCCGTGGGCCAGGTCAGCATCCACCTGGGCGGCAGCGGTCTGCATGGCCAGTTCGCGCAGGGCGGTGAGGTTGGTTTGCGAGAAGAACGCATCGATGGCGGCCCGCGCCTGCTCGGGCACGTACACCTTGCCTTCGCGCAGGCGTTCGAGCAGTTCACGGGGCGGCAGGTCGATCAGCACCAGCTCGAAGGCTTCCTGCAGCACCCAGTCCGGCAGGGTTTCGCGCACTTGCACGCCGGTAATGTCGCGGACCTTGTCGTTGAGGCTTTCCAGGTGCTGGACGTTGACCGTGGTGTACACATCGATGCCGGCGGCCAGCAGTTCCTGTACGTCCTGCCAGCGTTTGGCGTGGCGGCTGCCGGGCGCATTGGTGTGGGCCAGTTCATCGACCAGCACCAGGGCCGGGGCGGCCTTGAGGAGGCCGTCGAGGTCCATTTCCTCGAGCGTGACGCCGCGGTACTGGCTGCGCAGCAGGGGCTGCTGCTGAAGGCCAGCGAGTAGTACCTCGGTTTCGGCGCGGCCATGGGTTTCGACCACCCCGGCCAGCACCTGCACGCCCTGGCGTTGCTGGGCGTGGGCGGCCTGGAGCATGGCGTAGGTCTTGCCGACGCCGGGGGCGGCGCCAAGGAACACCTTCAGCCGGCCCCGGCCGGATCGCGGGAGGGTAGCCAACAGCGCGTCTGCGCGGGTGGAATCACTCATCTTTCATCCTTTGGTGTGGCGGCGTCCTGCAGCCGCTTTGGGCCTGCCATGCAGGCCTTCGCGGGCTTGCCCGCTCCCACAGGGTGATCGCAATACTCAGAAGCTTCGCTGTACCTGTGGGAGCGGGCAAGCCCGCGAAGGGCCGCAAGGCGGCCCCGATATCAGTGGCTCAGCTGCTCAAGTGCCTGGTTCAACGCCAGCACATTGACCACCGGCGGGCCGATCAATGGGTGGAGGGTGGCCTCTTCCAGCAGGCCTTGCAAGCGCTCTACCGGCAGTTGCCGCGCCGCCGCCACCCGCGGGATCTGGTAGGCCACGGCCTCCGGCGGCAGGTGCGGGTCGAGGCCGCTGCCCGAAGTGGTCAGCAGCGCCTGGGGCACCGGCCCCTGCTGCGCCTGATACAACGCAGCCGCATCGCCCTTGACCCGTTCGGCCAGCGCCGGGTTGCTCGGCGACAGGTTGCTGGCGCTGCTGGCCACGGTGGCGTAGGCGCCTGCCGATGGCCGTGCGTGGAACCAGCCATCACCCTGGAAATCCTGGGCGATCAGCGCCGAACCGCGCACCTGGCCCTGGCCATCGCGCACCAGGCTGCCGTTGGCCTGACTGGGGAAAGCGACCTGGGCAATGCCGGTCACCGCCAGCGGATACAGCGCACCCGTCACCAGGGTCATCAACAGGGCCAGGCTCAACGCCGGGCGTACATAAGCATTCATGGTGGCCTCCTCAGACCAGGTGCAGGGCATTGAGCAGCAGGTCGATCAGCTTGATCCCGGCAAACGGCACGACAATGCCGCCCAGCCCGTAGATCAGCAGGTTGCGCCGCAACAGGTGCGCCGCGCTGGCCGCTTGCACCCGCACGCCGCGCAGCGCCAGCGGGATCAGCACGATGATGATCAGCGCGTTGAACACGATGGCCGACAAAATCGCACTCTGCGGGCTGGCCAGGTGCATCAGGTTGAGCACGCCCAACTGTGGGTAGATGGCAGCGAACAGCGCCGGCAGGATGGCGAAGTACTTGGCCACGTCGTTGGCGATGGAGAAGGTGGTCAGCGCGCCACGGGTCACCAGCAGCTCCTTGCCGACCTGCACCACGTCCAGCAGCTTGGTCGGGTCGCTGTCCAGGTCGACCATGTTGGCCGCTTCGCGCGCCGCCTGGGTGCCGTCGTTCATGGCCATGCCCACGTCCGCCTGGGCCAGTGCCGGAGCGTCGTTGGCACCGTCGCCGCACATGGCCACCAGGCGACCGTCGTTCTGCTCCTGGCGGATACGCGCCAGCTTCTTCTCTGGCGTGGCCTCGGCCAGCACATCATCCACGCCGGCCTCGGCAGCGATGGCAGCAGCGGTCAACGGGTTGTCGCCGGTCACCATCACCGTGCGGATGCCCAGCTTGCGCAGCTCGGCAAAGCGCTCGCGGATGCCGGGCTTGACCACGTCCTTGAGGTGGATCACCCCAAGCAGGCGCTTGTCGAGGCACACCAGCAATGGCGTACCGCCGCTCTGGGCGATGCGCTCCACTTCACGGGCCAGTGCCTGGGGCATTTCCAGGCGTTGCATGCCGACGAACGCCAACACGGCATCCACGGCGCCCTTGCGGTAGCGGTGCTGCTGCAAGTCGATGCCCGACAGGCGCGTCTCGGCGCTGAAGGCCACGGCCTCGAACTGCCCGGCGGCTGGTTCGACGAAGTCGTGCAACTGGCGCAGGTACTCGACGATCGACTTGCCCTCGGCGGTGTCGTCCGCCAGCGAGGCCAGCAAGGCGCCCTCCCCCAGTTCGCGGGCGGTGATGCCCGGTGCGGCGTGCAGCGCGCTGCAACGGCGGTTGCCGAAAGTGATGGTGCCGGTCTTGTCGAGCATCAGTGTATGCACATCACCGGCCGCTTCCACCGCGCGGCCCGAGCGGGCGATCACGTTCAACCGCACCAGCCGGTCCATGCCGGCGATACCGATGGCCGACAGCAGGCCGCCGATGGTGGTGGGGATCAGCGTCACCAGCAGCGCAGCGAGGAAGATCAGCGGCAAGCTGCCACCCACGAAGTGGGCAAACGGCTGCAGCGTCACTACCACGATCAGGAAGATCAGGGTCAGGCCGATCAGCAGGATATCGAGGGCGATCTCGTTCGGGGTCTTCTGCCGCTTGGCGCCTTCGACCAGGGCAATCATGCGGTCGAGGGTCGATTCGCCCGGGTTGCTGGTGATGCGGATCAACAACCAGTCGGAGACCAGCCGGGTATTGCCGGTGACAGCCGAGCGGTCACCGCCGGACTCGCGGATCACCGGCGCGGACTCGCCGGTAATGGCGGCCTCGTTGACCGCAGCGATACCTTCGATCACCTCGCCGTCACCGGGGATCATTTCGCCGGCCACCACGCGCACCACATCGCCCTTGCGCAGCGCGCTGGCGGCGACGGTCTCGTAACTGCCATCGCGCTTGCGACGCTGGGCGGCAAGGCCCTGGCTGCCGGCCTTGAGGCTGTCGGCGCGGGCTTTGCCACGGCCTTCGGCCAGGGCCTCGGCGAAGTTGGCGAACAGCACGGTAAACCACAGCCACAGGGCGATCTGCAGGGCAACACCGGTGCTCACACCGCTGCCGGGGGCGAAGCACAGGACAGTGGTCAGCACAGCGGTCAGGGCCACTACCAGCATCACCGGCGAGCGCTTGAGCTGGCGCGGGTCGAGCTTGACGAATGCCTGCACCAGCGCAGGGCGCCATAGTGCGGCGAAACGGGTCTGGTCCTTGGCGCTGTGCCGGGCTTGTGTTTCAGGAATGGGCATGTTCATGGTCGGTCCTCAGAAACCCAGGCTCAAGTGTTCGGCGATCGGCCCGAGGGCCAGGGTCGGCAGGAAAGTCAGGCCACCGACCAGCAGGATGGTGACCAGCAGCAGGCCGGTGAACAGCGGGCCATGGGTGGGAAAGCTGTTCAGCCCCTGGGGCGCGCTTTTCTTCGCTGCCAGGCTACCGGCAAGCGCCAGCACCGGGAGGATGTAGCCGAAGCGGCCGACAAGCATGGCCAGGCCGATCATCAGGTTGTGGAACACCGTGTTGGCACCGAAGCCGGCAAAGGCCGAGCCGTTGTTGGCCGTGCCCGAGGTGTAGGCGTACAGCAGCTGGCTGAAGCCATGCGCGCCCGGGTTGCTGACCGCCCCTGCCGGGCCAGGCAGGCTGGCGGCGATGGCACCGAGCACCAGCACGCCGACCGGCATCACCAGCAGGGTCGCCACCAGCAACTGCACCTCCCGGGCCTGCAGCTTCTTGCCCAGGTATTCCGGGGTGCGGCCGATCATCAACCCGGCCAGGAACACCGCGATCAGCACGAACAGCAGCATGCCGTACAGCCCTGCCCCGACGCCGCCGAAGATCACCTCACCGACCATCATGTTGACCATTGCCACCATGCCGGTCAGCGGGTTGAGGCTGTCGTGCATGGCATTGACCGAACCGTTGGAGGCAGACGTGGTAGTTACCGTCCACAGCACCGAACCGGTGGTGCCGAAGCGGCTTTCCTTGCCCTCCATCGGCGCGCTTTGCTGAACCTGCGCACTCTCGAGGGCCGGGTTGGGCTGGTGCTCTGACCACAACGCCGTGCTGCCGCCGATCAGGAACAGGGCAAGCATGCAGGCGAGGATGGCGCGGCTCTGGCGCAGGTCCTTCACGTAGTGGCCAAAGGTGAACACCAGCGCCACCGGAATGAGAATGATCGAGGCCACCTCGAACAGGTTGCTCCAGGCCGTGGGGTTTTCGAACGGGTGCGCCGAATTGACCCCGAAGAAGCCACCGCCGTTGGTACCCAGTTGCTTGATGGCAATCTGGCTGGCGGCCGGGCCCAGCGGAATGGTCTGCTCGGTGCCTTGCAGGGTGACCGCGTGGGCGTAGTCGGCCAGGGTTTGTGGGACGCCCTGCCACACCAGCAGCAACGCCAGCAGCAGGCACAGCGGCAGCAGGCCGTAGAGGGTGGCGCGGGTCATGTCGACCCAGAAGTTGCCCAGCGTCGTCGCGCTGCGCCGGGCGATGCCACGGCACAGGGCGACCAGCACGGCCAGGCCGGTGGCAGCGCTGACGAAGTTCTGCACGGTCAGGCCGAGCATCTGGCTCAGGTAGCTGACCGACGCCTCACCGCTGTAGGCCTGCCAGTTGGTGTTGGTGACGAAACTGACGGCAGTGTTGAACGCCAGCGACCATTCCTGGCCAGGCAGATGCTGCGGGTTGAATGGCAGGTAGCCCTGCAACAGCAGCACGGCGAACAGCAACAGGAACCCGGCCAGGTTGAAAGCCAGCAGGGCCAGGGTGTACTGCTGCCAGTTCTGTTCCTGGCTGGCGCGCACGCCCGCCAGCCGGTAGCAGGCCTGCTCGACCGGGCCCAGCACGGGCGACAGCCAGGTGCGCTGGCCTTCCATGACCTTGAAGTAGAACCGCCCGAGCCAGGGTGCCGGTAGCAGCACGATGGCGAAAAATGCCAGGAGCAAGGCGAAGTCGTAACTGTGCATGGTCGCTCCCTAGCTGCGATCGGCGCGCAGCAGCGCCACCAGCAGATAAAACGCCAATGCCACTGCCAGCAGCAGTGACAGCCCGTCGAGCATGTTCATGTGTGGTTCTCCCCTTGGTGCGGCTTGGGCCGCTTTGGGGAAATTGTCCGAGCGAGGGGCGTAAAGGGGCGAGACTGGGGGGTGGGGATGGGAATAAAGAAGGTGTAAAGATCAGCGGTTTGGGTTGTCTGCCCTGGCCTCTTCGCGGGCACGCCCGCTCCCACAGGGACTGCACAAGGCTCAAGAGCTGTGCAGTCCCTGTGGGAGCGGGCGTGCCCGCGAAGAGGCCGGTACAGGTTTACTGCTGAGGCGGCTGTTGGGCGGCGTTACGGCTCCAGTCCAGCAGCAGGCTGTAACCGACGGCCAGCAAGGTCGGCCCGATGAACAGGCCAATGAAGCCAAAGGCGATCAAGCCGCCGAACACGCCCAGCAGCACGATCACCAACGGCAGGTTGCCGCCACGGCTGATCAGGTACGGCTTGAGCACGTTGTCCACGCCGCTGATGATGAAGGTGCCCCAAACCCCAAGGAACACCGCCATGCCGTATTCGCCCTTCCATACCAGCCAGCCCGTGGCAGGGATCCAGGCCAGTGGCGGGCCCATGGGGATCAGGCTGAGCATGAAAGTGACCAGGCCCAGCACGATCGCCCCGGGTACGCCGGCAATCAGGAAGCCGATCAGCGCCAGCAGGCCCTGCGCGGCAGCCGTACCGATCACTCCGTTGACCACCCGCTGGACCGTACCGGCCACCAGCTCCAGGTAGTACTCGGCGCGGTCGCCCATCAAGCGGTGCAGCAAGCGCAGGACGAACGCCGACAAGCGCGGGCCGTCGCGGTAGAAGAAGAACACGAATACCAGGCTCAGGGTCAGCTCCAGCACACCACTGCCAATCTGCGCGCTGCGCGCCAGCAGCCAGTTGCCCACCTGCCCCAGGTGCGGCTTGACCGAAGCCAGCAAGGCCGCGCCCTGCTGGTCCAGTGATTGCCACCAGCTGACCAGGCGCTCGCCAACCAGCGGGATGCCGCCCAGCCAGGCCGGTGCATCGGGCAGGCCGTCCATCTGCACGTCACGCACGAACGCCGTCGCATCGCGAATGTGATCGGCCAGGTTGAACCCCAGCCACACCAGCGGCAGCGCCACGATCAGGATCCAGGCAGTGGTCAGCAGGCCTGCCGCCAGGGTTTCGCGCCCGCCCAGCGCACGCGTCAGCAAGCGCATCAAGGGCCAGCTGGCAAAGGCCAGGATGGCGCCCCACAATAGCGCTGAAATGAAAGGTGCCATTACCCACAGGCCGGCACCCAGCAATGCCAGCAGCAGAATCTGGACCAGCATGCGGTCGTTGTTAGCCATGGTGGTGCTCGTTCAACGAATCAGTTCAAGGTGCAGGCCGTCGGTAGGCGCGCTACCGACTTCGAGGCGGCCGTTGCGCACCCCCGCCTTGACCAGTGCCTCGCGCCAGGCTTCGGCCTGGGCACCACTGAGGCTGGCACGCAGGGTGCTGTCGAGGTTCAGGCTGCGCGCCAGCAGGTTCGCCCAGGCGTCTTGCGGGGCGGCCAGGTCAGGGTAGTCGAGCTTGCCGGTGTCGCGCATTTCGCGCAGCACCGTGGCGGCGGTCGGCAGCAGTTCGCCCAGCGGGCTGCCGGCGACGAACTCTTCCATGTGCAGGTAGGCGCGGCGGTTGCCGCGGGTGACGCTGTACAGCGCAACCAGGGTATCGGCCTGCTCCGCCGAGCGGCGCAGCAGGATGAACGCCTGCTGCTCGTCGCCGCCGTTGAGGCGGGCATTGCCGAACACGTCATTGGCCCACAGGCTGGCCTCGCCGCAATCGCGGCCCTGGCACCAGAACAGCGGGTAGCCACCGTCGCGCTGCAGGGCTTCGCGGGCGCTGGTGAAGGCTTCGCGGGCGGTACGTTCCACCGGCAGCTCATAGGTGACCGAGCTGACCTGGCCGCGGCTTTCAACCTTGTCCTCGACCCGCAGGCGGCCGCTGATCTTGCGCAGCGGGCCCATGGGGTAGACACGTTCCTGCTCTACGGCCGGGCGCTGGTCGACCACCTTGGCGTCTACCGGTACCGGCAGGCTGCCGGCCCACGACACGGGGCTGGCGAATACCAGGCAGGCAGCGAAGGCATTACGGATGGCAGCAGGCGCGCTCATTGGCGACCCAGACGGCGCTCGGCGCCGAGGTGAAGCTCCAGGATGTCTGGCAGTTGCATGGTTGTCTCCCTGTTCAACCCGCCAAGCCTCGACACTTGTCCGGTGCAAGTCAAGCAAAGCCAAAGAAGCGATTGAAACAGTCTGCGACAAGGGCCGCACCCTGCTCATCGTTCAGGTGCAGGTGATGGCCACCGGGCAGCGTCACCTGCTCAAAGGGTAGCTGCTCCAGCAACCCGGTGTGACGCACCAGCATGCCGTCGGCGGCCACCACCAGGCGCGCCGGGCAACTCACCCGGCGCACATAGGCCATGGCCTGCGCCTCGCTCAGGCGCACTGGCGAAGGCAGCGTCAGGCGGCTGTCGCTGCGCCAGCTGTAACCACCTGGCACCGGCATCAGGCCTCGCTGGGCCAGCAACTCGGCTGCCTCGCGGCTGACCGCGACCATGCCTTTCATGCGTGCCTGCACGCCCTGCTCCAGGGTCGCGTACACCGACTTGCGCTTGCCATCCAGGCGCAACTGGGCCAGCAGGGCCATGCCCAGCCGCTCACCGGCATCCTGCTCGGCGCCTGTTGGCGGAATGACACCGTCGATCAGGGCCAGGTGGCTGATTCGCTCCGGCAACGCCCCAGCCAGCTGCACCGAAATGATTGCCCCCAGCGAGTGGCCCAGCAGTGCAAAACGTTGCCAGCCCAGCTGCTCGGCCACCCGCAGCACATCATGGGCGTAGTCGGCCAGGGCGTAGCCGGCGCCGAGCGGCCGGTGCTCGGAATAACCATGCCCGGCCAGGTCCAGGGCGATGATGCGCAGGCCTTTGAGCAGTGGCGCCAGGCGGGCGAAGCTGTTGGCGTTGTCCAGCCAGCCATGCAGGGCGATCACCGGCAAGCCGTCCTCGGGGCCGAACAGGTGCGCCGCCAGTTCGATATGGCCCAGGCTCAGGCGGATCTCCTCGACCTGCGCGCTCATGCCTGGCTCCAGCGGTCGAACAGGCCCTTGATCAGGCTGGCGGTGTCGGTTGGTCGCTCCAGCGGGAACATGTGCCCACCCGGCACGCTGTGGTATTCGCCCTTGGGCATGCCGCGCACGGCCAGGGTGTGGTGGCGGCGAATGACCTTGCTGCGCTCGCCGCGGACCATGGCCAGCGGCACCTGCAATTGCCGCGCAGGTGCGGGGCTGGTATGCGGGATGCTGCGGTAGATGCTGATTTCCGTGGCCGGATCGAAGCGCAACTGCAGCCCCTGTTCCATCGCCTGCAGGCCGTGCTCTATATAGGCATCGAGGCAATCGGGGTCGAAATGACGGAACAGGGATTTGCCGGCGAAATAGTCCCGGGCGCTGTCACGGTCGTTGAAGGTTTCGCGACGCCCCAGGGTACGACCCGCCGGGGTGATACGGTCGATGAAGCCGAAGCGCTTGGCGGTGCGCAGCAGCCACTGGTCGGCGCGGGTGAGCACCGGCGAGTCAAGCATCACCACGCCGCGGTAGTACTCCGGGCAGCGCAAGGCGGCGTGCAGGTGCAACACCCCGCCCAGCGAATGGCCAACACCCCATACCGGCTGGTCCTGCCGGGCCAGGTGGTGCAACAGTTCGTCGACCAGGCTCTGCCAGTTGTCGTCCACCGGAAAACGCGGATCGTGCCCGTGCTGGGCCAGGTGCTGCACCTGATAGTCCGGCGCCAGTGCGGCAAACAGCTTGCCGTAGGTGGCCGAGGGGAAACCGTTGGCATGGGCGAAGAAGATCTGCTGCGACATGGCGCCGGGTCCGGATGCGGGAATGATGGCCCATTGTCGGCATCGCCGGGCAGTTCGGCAATGTCCGGAAAGGTCATCGGCGAGGGCAATCAGGTCAGGCTTGCGGGCGCGGCGGTGCGGTGGACGGCACGGGCTTCGCCCGCTCCCACAGGGTCTGCGTCGGGCTCAGGGCATGCGCTTGACCTGTGGGAGCCGGCTTGCCGGCGATGGGCCGCGCAGCGGCCCCCGGGGGTTCAAGCCGGCGAGTTGATCGCCCGAAGCGTCATCAGCCCCGCCAACGGCCAGTCCCCTTCCAGCTCCGCCAGGCTTGCAGTGCTCATGCCTGCCGGTTGTTGCTGGTGGCCATGCTCCAGCGCCCCGACCAGGGTCCCCACCAGCGGCTGATGACTGACCAGCAGCACATGCTCCAGGCCCAGGCGCTCGATTTCGCCGATGGCCTGCTGCACATCCGTGTCGGGTGTCAGCCAGGGCACGGTGCGCACGGGCTCGGCGAAGCCCAGGGTGTCATGCACCAGGGCGGCCGTTTGCTGGGCGCGTACATAAGGGCTGGCGATGATCGCCTGCAGCGGCTGGCCCAGCAGGCGGGCGGCGCTGTGCAGCACCTGCTCGCGGCCGTGGGCGGTCAGCCGGCGCTCGGCATCGCTGTTGGCCCGCGGCTCCGCTTCGCCGTGGCGCAGCACCCACAGCTTCACAGCTTGGGCTCCTCGTCACGCACCGGGTGCGGGGCCGGGGCCACGGCGTGCGGCGCCTCGCCTTCCGGGGCGCGCGGTGCCGGCCAGTCGGCGAACGGCCAGGGCTTCTGGTCGCTGTGGAAACTGCCAAAGCGGCCGATCTGCGCCAGGTACTGGCTGAGGCTGTCGCCGAAGTTCATCAGGCTGGCGCTGGGGGCGCCGTACACCAGGCGGTAGATCAGTTGTACCAGTACCAGGCCACCAAGCAGCAGCTCTGCCAGCTGCCAGACCACCAGGAACACCAGCATCCACAGGACCCGCAGGATGATCGACTCGCGCTGGGCGCGTTCGGGCGTATCGTTCATGTGTTGCTCCTTGCTGTTGTCAGAGCCGCTCAAGGCTCAGTTGAAACCGCTGATGGAAATGAAATCGACATCAGTCTTCGGCTCGGCACGCATCAGGTGCTCGATCACCTGGTTCAACGTGCGGCCTTCGAACAGGATGGCGTGCAGGCCCGCCACCAGCGGCATGTACACCTGCACTTCCTGCGCCTTGGCCTTGAGCACCTTGAGGGTGTTGACGCCTTCGGCCACTTCGCCCAGGCGGTTGACCGCCTGCTCCAGGCTCAGGCCCTGGCCCAGCGCGTGGCCGACCTGGTAGTTGCGGCTCTTGGGCGAGGAGCAGGTCACGATCAGGTCACCGACACCGGCCAGGCCGAGGAAGGTCATGGGGTTGGCGCCCTGGCTGACGGCGAAGCGGGTCATCTCGGCCAGGGCACGGGTAATCAGCATGCTTTTGGTGTTTTCGCCCATGCCCAGGGCCACTGCCATGCCGGCTATGATGGCGTAGACGTTCTTCAGCGCCCCGCCCAGCTCGACACCAAAGCGGTCGGCACTGGCGTAGACGCGGAAGGTACGCCCATGCAGCACGGCCTGCACCTGCTGGCACAGTTTTTCATCCTCGCTGGCGACTACCGTGGCGGTCAGCGCATGTTCGGCGATTTCACGGGCCAGGTTAGGGCCGGACAGCACGCCGATACGCGCCTCGGGGGCGATTTCCTCGAGGATCTGGCTCATCAGCTTGAAGCTTTGCGCTTCGATGCCCTTGGTCAGGCTGACCAGGCCCTTGCCGCGCAGCAGTTCGGCATGCGGGGCCAGCACGCTGCGCAAGGCGCTCGATGGCAGGGCGACGAAAACCAGGTCGCTGGCCTGCAGGGTGGCCAGCAGGTCGCTGACCGGCTCGACGCCGTCGTGCAGGCGGATGCCCTTGAGGTAGCGCGGATTCTCGCGATTGACGCGCATCGCCTCGGCCTGGTCCGGGTCGCGCATCCATTGGCGCACCGGCACACCGTTTTCTGCCAGCAGGTTCGCCACGGCGGTGCCGAAGCTGCCGCCTCCCAGAACTGCAACAGGTTGCTGTTCAGTCATATCCAATCCGTTAAAGCCAAAAGTTAAGTGGCGACCCAGCCATTATACGGCTCGCCTGCTACAGAACCAGTGTCTGTACCGGCCCTTTCGCGGGCACGCCCGCTCCCACGGAAGAACCGCACTCCCCCTGTGGGAGCGGGCGTGCCCGCGAAAGGGCCCGAACAGGCAAAGCAGATCACTGGCAAATACGCCAAGGTCAGTTACCATGCCTGTTTCAATCCTGATACAAGGCCGCTTTGTGTTCCCTGGCACGCCCCCGTACCCGCGCCTGCTCATACTGACTGCCCTGCTCGGTGGCCCGGCCGTGGCCGATGACCTGTTCATCGACAACACCGACCTGCCGCAGGTTCTGACCGCCACGCGCCTGAAACAATCCCCCGCCGCAGTTCCGGGCAGCATGACCGTGCTCGACAGCGACCTGATCCGCGCCAGCGGTGCCCGCGACATCCCCGAACTGCTGCGCCTGGTGCCCGGCATGATGGTGGGTTACAACGCCGGCAACCAGCCCACGGTCAACTACCACGGCAGCAACGTCAACGACGCGCGGCGCATGCAGGTGCTGATCGATGGCCGTTCGGTGTACCGCGCCGGCCTGGCCACGGTGGACTGGAGCGACATCCCGCTGGCCATGGAAGACATCGAGCGCATCGAGGTGTTCCGCGGCCCCAACACCGTCAGCTACGGCGCCAACGCGCTGATGGCGGTGGTCAACATCCTTACCCGCAACCCCGCCGACAGCCATGGCACGCGGTTGAAGACGACCCGTGGCCAGGACGGGATCAATGACTTCTACGCCAGCCACGGCTTCGGCTGGGAGGGCGGCGACATGCGCCTGTCGCTGTCCGGCCAGCAGGACGACGGCTTCGACGAGAACCAGTTCGGCCAGGACTACCGCGACAGCCGCCGCCTGACCCGCCTCACCCTCAACGCCAGCCACAACCTGACGCACGACCAGACTCTGGAATGGCAGCTGGCTGCTAAGGAAGGTAGTAACCAGCGGCCATATACTTACAAGCCAGTGTTCGGTGACTACCAAGCGGGCAACGATGCAGACGTCAACGCCAAGGACTATGCAGGGTCGATGCGCTGGACCAAGGACTTCAGTTCCGAGCACAGTCTTTATATTCAGGGTTCAGCCCAGCATTTTGACCGCCAACAGGTGTGGCGCGCCTGCGACGCACTTCTATCGTTTAGTCCCGAGTTGACGCGCCTATGGCAAATCAACCCTGATTTTGCCGAGAAGGTGGCACGAGGCATTCCAGTGGGAACCCCTCCCCCCTTCACCAACGATCCTTTACTACAAGAGCTCGCAGGACAGGTAAAAAATCAGTGGGATGAGGGCGGAAGCGACCCAGTGTGCGGCGACGTCGACCAGAGCACCCGCGAAACCCGCTACGACCTGGAAATCCAGGACACCCTGAGCCTGACGGACAGCCTGCGCCTGCTCAGCGGAATGAACTACCGCTATGACCGTGCCGACTCGCAGACCTACTTTAACGGCAGCATCGACGACCAGACCTGGCGCCTGTTCGGCCAGCTGGAGTGGCGCGCCGACGAGCACTGGATCCTGCAGGGCGGTGCAATGTTCGAGGATTCGCGCCTGTCCGGCAGCTCGCTGACCCCGCGCGTGGCCGTCAACTACCTGATCACCCCGCGCCATGGCCTGCGTGCGGTGTATTCCGAGGCAGTTCGCTCGCCCGACATGTTCGAGAACAACGTCAACTGGAGCTATACGGTCAAGAACCTGAGCCCAACCCCCAATGCATTCAAGCTGCAAAACGGCGAATACTTCGTCAAGACCCGCGGCCCCGGCGACCTCGACCAGGAACGCATGCGCTCGCGCGAGCTGGGCTACAACGGCTACTTCAGCGACATCGACCTGAACATGGATGTGAAGCTGTTCTACGACGAGATCACCGGAATGATCAGCGAGCCCCTGCGGAACAACCAGTACATCGCCAGCAACGCCAACAAGGCCCGTTTCAGCGGTAGCGAGGCGCAGCTGGACTGGCGCCCGACCCTGCGCGACCGCCTGCGCCTGACCTACGCCTACGTGGATGCCTGGGCAAGCAACCCCGCCGACCGCCGCCTCAGCGCCCGCAACAGCGGCTCGGCCGGGTGGATGCGCGAGTGGGGCGAAGGCTGGTCCAGCGCGCTGTTCTATTACGGTGACGATGCGCTCAACCAGTATCGCTACGAGCGCCTGGACCTGCGCCTGGCCAAGCGTTTCCGGGTGCATGGCAGCAACCTGGAGCTGGCCGCACTGTGGCAACAGCGCCTCGACGATGAGCCGACCACGGCAATCCAGAACCGCTACGACAGCCGCCACCGCCTGAGCGTCAGCGCGGAGCTGGAGTTTTGATGGTCCTGCTGCTGCGCCTGTTGCTGCTGTGCCTGTGGCCGCTGGGGCCGCTGTCCGCCAGCGAAATCCTGTTGGTAGGCGCAGAAGACCAGCCCGGCATTCGCAGTTTCGTCACCGCGCTGGAAAGCCGCCGGCCCCACGATCATGTGCATTTCCAGACCACCGCCGACCTGCCACGCCCGGGCAAGCTCAGGGCTGACCTGCGCCTGATCCTGCTGGACAACGCCGCACTGGAATGGCGCCTTGGGGAAACCGCCGGCCCGCCGGCGATGGCGATGCGGGTCAGCCGGGTACAGGCTGAACAGCGCCTGGGAAAGTCGCGTCCCGCGTTCCTCACCCTGCTGTGGAGCGACCCGCCGCTGGGCCGGCAGCTGCGCCTGGCGCGTTACCTGCTGCCACAGGCCCAGCGCATTGGTGTGCTGTACGGTGAGCACAGCAGCTTTTTGCTTGAGGAACTGCGCCAGGCCGCCCACCAGCTGGGCCTGGAGATCATTGCCCAGGACTGGCCCGACCCGCGCGACAGCCGCCCTCTGCAACACCTGCTGGCCAACAGTGACGTGCTGCTGGGCCTGGATGACAGCGACCTGTACAACTCCAAGACCGCGAAGAACGTGCTGTTGAGCAGTTATGGCCGGCAGATGGCGCTGATCGGCCCGAACGCCGGGTTCGTCCGCGCCGGCGCCCTGGCCAGCACCTTCAGCGACCAGGACGACTGGCTGGCGGTGCTCGACCAGTTGCTCGACCAGCCGCCGGCACGCTGGCCACGCAACCTGTACCCGGCACACTTCGGCGTCAGCGGCAACCAGCAGGTGGCGCGCGCCCTGGGCCTGGAACCGATCGATCCGAACGCCGCCGCCAAGGCCCTGGCCGAAGGAGAACCCACCCCATGAGCAAGCGCCTGAGCTGGGACATCCACACCCGCACCCAGATCATCAGCCTCGGCCCTGCCCTGCTGCTGACCTTGCTGCTGATCAGTTTCTTCACCTTCGTGCGTATCCAGGACCTGCGCCAGGAACTGAACCACACCGGGCAACTGATCGCCAACCAGTTGGCGCCAGCCTCGGAATACGGGGTGATCTCGGGCAACAACGAAGTGCTCGAGGGGCTGATGCGCGCCACGCTCAGCATCCCTCACGTGCGCTTCCTCGAAGTGCAGGACAGCCGCAACCACATCCTGGTGTATGTGGAGCAGTCCGACGAAAGCGCCAACCGCGCGCAGCGCGTCGAAGTGTTCCAGGCGCCCATCCGCCTGCAGCAAATCCGCCTGGACAGCGATTTCCTGCAACAGGGCAAGGCCAGCACCCCGGCCATCGGCGACGATTACCTGGGCCGGGTGATCGTCGGCATGTCCGATGACGCCTTCAGCCAGCGCCAGCAGGAAATCGTGATCAAGGCCGGTATCCTCGCGCTGTTCGCCCTGCTGTTCACCTTCCTGCTGGCACGCCGCCTGGCCCTGAGCCTGGCCAAGCCGATCAGCGACATGGGCCATGCGGTCAAGGCTATCCAGCAGGGCGAGTACAACACCTTGTTGCCGGTGGTCGATGACAGCGAGCTGGGCCACCTGGCGCGCCACATCAATAACCTGGCCCACGCCCTGGAGCAGGCCAGTGATGAACAGAAGCAGGCCATTGCCGAGCTGATCCAGGCCCGCGAAGAGGCCGAACAGGCCAACCGCGCCAAATCGGACTTTCTGGCGATGATGAGCCACGAGCTGCGCACGCCGATGAATGGCGTGCTGGGCATGCTGCAGTTGCTGGAAACCACGCCGCTGAGCAACGAACAGGCCGAGTACACCGCAGTGGCCAGCGAGTCCACCGGGCACCTGCTCAAGGTCATCAACGACATTCTCGACTTCTCGCGCATCGAGCGCGCCGCCTTGCAACTGGAACATATCGACTTCAACCTCGGCGAGCTGATCACCAGCTGCGTCCAGTCGTTCCAGCACAGCGCCCAGCAGCGCGGCCTTGCCCTGCACTTGCAACTGCCGGCCGGTATCGAACAGTTGCAGGTGAACGGCGACCCCACGCGCATACGCCAGATTCTGCTGAACCTGGTCGGCAACGCGCTGAAGTTCACCGAACGCGGCCAGGTGCAGGTCGAGGCGCGCTGGCAGATGCTTGACCGGCAATTGCTCTGGCTGACCTGTAGCGTGCGCGACACCGGAATCGGCATCGACAGCGACCGCCTGGAAATGATGTTCGTCGCCTTCCAGCAGGCCGACAGCTCCATTTCCCGCCGCTATGGCGGCACCGGGCTGGGGCTGTCGATCGCCCGCACCCTGGCCGAACGCATGGGCGGCAAGCTGCGCGGCGAAAGCCGTGAAGGCCTTGGCTCCACGTTTACCCTGGAGATGCCGTTGGCCCTGGCCAGCCCTGCCCCGGTCTCGCTGACGCTGCCAAGCGCTGCGCCAGCGGCAATGACCGACAACGATCAGGTGCTGCTGGTAGAGGACAATCCGGTCAACAAAAGTGTCATCGAGGCCATGCTGCGCAGCCTGGGGCTGGCGGTGAGCACCGCCGAGGACGGCCTGGAGGCGGTCGAACGGATCAGCCGGCAGCGTTTTGCCGCCGTGCTGATGGACTGCCGCCTGCCGCACCTGGACGGCTATGAAGCGACCCGACGCATTCGCCAACTGCCCAACGGCGCCGGGCTACCGATCATCGCCCTGACCGCCAACGCCTTGCAGGGCGACCGCGAGCGCTGCATGGCAGCCGGCATGGACGACTACCTGAGCAAACCCTTGCGCCGCACCGAACTGCAGCGCGTGCTGCAGCGCTGGCTGCCCGGTCAGACAACCGCGACTGGCGATAAATGCTAAAGTGCGGCAGTCTTAAACACTGGACAGGACCTTCATCGGACCTGAAAATAGACGTTTCAGTGCACACCTGTACTTCTTTCACCAGGCGCACTGTGACTTTCACCACAACGCAATAGTCTACCTGTAGGCTGCCGCCCCGGACGCGATGCGTATCGGGCCGGCCGGGAAGATTCATCCCCTGCCACAGGGGGTTATTGAGGAGCTCGCATGACCAAACAACACGCCTTTACTCGGGAAGACCTGCTGCGCTGCAGTCGCGGTGAGCTGTTCGGCCCAGGTAATGCGCAACTGCCCGCGCCGAACATGCTGATGGTCGATCGCATCACCCACATCAGTGAAGAAGGCGGCAAGTACGGCAAAGGTGAATTGGTCGCCGAGCTGGATATCAATCCGGACCTGTGGTTCTTCGCCTGTCACTTCGAAGGCGACCCGGTAATGCCGGGCTGCCTGGGCCTCGACGCCATGTGGCAGCTGGTCGGCTTCTTCCTCGGCTGGCAGGGCCTGCCAGGCCGCGGTCGCGCCCTGGGTTCGGGCGAGGTGAAGTTCTTCGGCCAGGTACTGCCCGAGGCCAGGAAAGTCACTTACAACATTCACATCAAGCGCGTCCTGAAGGGCAAGCTGAACATGGCCATCGCCGATGGCTCGGTCAGCGTCGACGGCCGCGAGATCTACACTGCCGAAGGCCTGCGGGTCGGCGTGTTCACCTCCACTGACAATTTCTAAGGGTTATTCGCATGCGCCGCGTCGTTATCACTGGTCTGGGCATCGTATCGTGCCTGGGCAATGACAAAGCTACCGTTACCGAAAACCTGCGCAACAGCCGTCCGGGTATCCGTTACAACCCGGAATACAAGGAAATGGGGCTGCGTAGCCAGGTTTCCGGGTCCATCGACCTCAACCTCGAAGAACTGATCGACCGCAAGGTCTACCGCTTCGTCGGCCATGCTGCCGCCTACGCCTACCTGGCGATGCAGGACGCGATCAAGGACGCCGGCCTGACCGAAGAGCAGGTTTCCAACCCGCGTACCGGCCTGGTGGCTGGCTCCGGCGGCGCCTCGACCCTGAACCAGATGGAAGCGCTGGATACCCTGCGCGAGAAAGGCGTCAAGCGCGTCGGCCCGTACCGCGTTACCCGCACCATGGGCAGCACCGTTTCGGCGTGCCTGGCCACCCCGTTCAAGATCAAGGGCATCAACTACTCGATCTCGTCGGCGTGCGCCACCTCGGCTCACTGCATCGGCACCGCCCTGGAGCAGATCCAGTGGGGCAAGCAGGACATCGTCTTCGCCGGTGGCGGTGAAGAAGAACACTGGAGCCAGTCGTTCCTGTTCGATGCCATGGGCGCCCTGTCGACCAAACGCAACGAAACCCCGGAACAGGCCTCGCGCGCCTACGACGCCGACCGTGACGGCTTCGTCATCGCCGGTGGCGGCGGCATGGTGGTGGTCGAAGAGCTGGAACACGCCCTGGCCCGTGGCGCCAAGATCTACGCCGAAATCGTTGGCTACGGTGCCACTTCCGACGGCTACGACATGGTTGCCCCGAGCGGCGAAGGTGCCATCCGCTGCATGCAGCAGGCGCTGTCGACCGTCGACACCCCGATCGACTACCTGAACACCCACGGCACCTCGACCCCGGTCGGTGACGTTGCCGAGATCAAGGGTGTTCGCGCCGTGTTCGGCGACAAGGCACCGAAGATCAGCTCGACCAAGAGCCTGTCGGGCCACTCGCTGGGCGCTGCCGGCGTACACGAGGCGATCTACTGCCTGCTGATGATGGAAAACAACTTCATCGCCGGTTCCGCCAACATCGACGAGCTGGACCCGGAGGTCGCCGACCTGCCGATCCTGCGCAAGACCGAAGAAAACGCCAAGATCGACACGGTCATGAGCAACAGCTTCGGCTTCGGCGGCACCAACGCCACCCTGGTGCTCAAGCGCTGGGAAGGCAAGTAAGACGCTGCTGCTGTAAAGAAAACGCCCCGACTGGTTCGGGGCGTTTTCATTTGTATCGCCTGTGCCGGCCCTTTCGCGGGCATGCCCGCTCCCACAGGGGCCCCATGGCATTCAGGCTTGTGGTGATCCTGTGGGAGCGGGCGAGCCCGCGAAGAGGCCGGCACAGGTCACTGCCGCACCTTGGGCAACACCGCCAGAAAATTCTCCCGGGCCACCTTGTCGGCCACCGCTTCCGGCAAAGCATCCAGAAACGGCCTGAACCCGTGCATCTGCTCCCCCAGACTGCCAAACCGCCCCACCACATCCGACCCCAGCATGAACCGCTGCGGGTACTTCTCGACCAACGCTACCCATTCCTTGCGCGGCACGCCCTTGCCATCCAGCAGGTACGGCTCCAGCACACTCCACGACAGATCGATATACAGGTTCGGGTAATCCTCCAGCAATCGCGTCAGCACCGGCAGCAGAAAGTCCATTTGCGTCTGGTGTCGGTGTATCTCCATGCTGCTGCCGGCATGCGCCCAGATGAATCGCGTGTGCGGGTGATTGCGCAGCGGCTCTTCGATTTCCGCCAGGTACAGCGGGTTGCGCTCGCGCTTGGAGGTGATGTTGGAATGCAGCAATACCGGCAAGTCGCGCTCGGCCGCCAGGTGGTAGATGCGCGTCATGGCTTCGTTGTTGGCACGCGGCGTTTCGCCCGTGGTCAATGCGGTCAGGTCGTCGTGGCGGGTGAACACCTCGCCAATGCCCTGCCACAGGCCCGGGTACAGGTCGAGCATGCGCTCGATATGGCTGACGGCGTTCTTGTCGACCGGGTTGAAGCCGGTCAGAAATGGATGAAAGCGCTTACGCTGCGCCTCTGGCAACTGTTGCAGCGCCGCAGCCACATAGGTGTCGGTGGCGCTGTACCAGTAGGCATCGGCGTCATCACCGGCGTAGTAACGCGGGCGTTTGGGCTCGTCTTCGTGCCACTTCTTGGCCACCGGCACGCCAGAAATCATCGACTGCTCGATACCTGCGGCATCCATGGCCTTGATCAGCGCGGGCATGCCTTCGCTTTCCTGGAAGAAGTCGACGTAGTGCAAATGGGCATCACTGTAGCGGTAGTCGCGCGCCTGCACCGCGTGGCACAGCGAGGCGGATAACAGCACGCAGCCCAGCGCTCTGGCGATCATGATGAAGCTTCCTTTTCCGGGTACCCGATCTCTAGACCTGCCGGCCAACGAGACGGTTCAGCCGTGGCAGGCAAACCGCTATGCTTGGGGCATTTCCACCTTCACTGGAGCCTTCCCATGAGCAGCCCACTGGTCATCCGCCCACGTGCCGAATCGGTCGAGGGCCAACCGATCCTGCGCCCGCTGCCGTCGGCCCAGTGCCGTAGCGTCGGCCCGTTCGTGTTTTTCGACCACATGCTCGAAACCGATTATGCCCCGGGGCATGGCATGGACATCCGCCAGCACCCGCACATTGGCCTGTCGACGCTTACCTATCTGTTCGAAGGGGCAATCCTGCACAAGGACAGCCTCGGCTCGGCGCAGCGGGTGCTGCCTGGTGATGTCAGCTGGATGACCGCAGGTTGCGGCGTGGCCCATGTCGAGCGCACGCCTGAAGATGCCCTGGCCCATGGTTCACGCCTGCACGGGCTGCAGGTATGGCTGGCGTCGCCACGCGAACAGGAGCAAGGCGCGCCCAGCTACAGCCATCACCCGGCGGCCAGCCTGCCGGTCAGTGACAGCCTGGGGGTGCGTATCTGCATGATTGCCGGTAGCGGGTTCTGCCTGGAATCGCCGGTGCCCGTGCTGTCCCCTACCCTTTACGCGCATGTGCGGATGCAGCCGGCGACTACCTTGCAGGTGCCGAATGAGCATGCGCAACGGGCGCTGTACGTACTGGATGGCGAATTGCTGATGAACGATGAGGAGGTGGAGCCGTGCAGCCTGGTGGTGCTGCCGGAGGGCGAAGAGGTGACGCTGTATGCGGAAGGTGAGTGCCAGCTGGTGCTGATTGGTGGCGCGCCGCTGGATGGGCCACGGCGGATGAACTGGAATTTTGTCGCCAGTGATGTGGAACTGATCGAACAGGCCCGGGCCAAGTGGGCTGCGGGGGATTGGCCGGTGGTGCCGGGGGAAACTTCGAGGATCGAGCTGCCCAGGTAATTTTGGGGCTGCTTTGCAGCCCATCGCGGGCTTGCCCGCTCCCACTGGGACGGCGTTGCACTTACGGGCAGTTCCATACCTGTGGGAGCGGGCAAGCCCGCGAAGGGCTGCGCAGCAGCCCCAATACGCCATCAGCGCTGGAACACTTCGCTCAGCAGGTTGTGCATCGAGCGGAACGCCCGCTCCGAGGTGCGCCGGTCATACTGCATCTTGCCCGGCACATTGGCATTGGGGTCGGTAAACGAGTGCACCGCCCCGCCATAGCTCAGCAATTGCCAGTCAACCTTGGCCGCATTCATCTCCTCCTCGAACGCCGGCAACTGCTCCTTCGGCACCAGCGGATCAGCAGCGCCGTGCAAGACTAGCACCGAGCCCTTGATACGCTTGGCATCTTCAGGGTTCGGCGTATCCAGCGTGCCATGGAACGACACCGCCGCGCGCAAATCGGCACCGCTACGGGCCAGCTCCAGGGCACAGCAGCCACCAAAGCAGAAGCCGAACGTGCCAACCTTGCCCGGCTCCAGCAGCGCCTTCGACTGCCCCAACAGTTGCGCCAGGGCTTCCTGCATGCGCTTGCGCAGTTCGCCTCGGTCATTCTTCAACGGCATCATCGCCGCGCCAGCCTCGTCCGCATTGGACGGGCGCACCGATTGCCCGTACAAGTCGGCAATCAGCACCACATAGCCCTTCTCCGCCACCTCCTTGGCGATGCGCTCGGCCCCTTCGCCAATACCCATCCAGTTCGGTGCCATCACCAGCCCAGGGCGGCCCAGCGCACCCGGCTCATAGACCAGGCGGCTTTCGTAGGTCTTGCCGGACAGGTGATAAACCAGCGATTCGACGATTACTTTGCTCATCAAGCACTCCTTTGGCACTCGTCATAAAAAAGCCCGCCGAAGCGGGCTTTCCTATCCATCAACTCAAGCAGACAGCTCGACCAGCAGCTTGTTCAGGCGACGAACGTAAGCCGCCGGGTCCTTCAGGCTGTCACCGGCCGCCAGGGCCGCCTGATCGAACAGGATGTGCGACAACTCGGCGAAGCGGTCTTCGCTCTGCTCGTTGTCCAGCTTCTCGATCAGTGGGTGGGTCGGGTTGAACTCGAAGATCGGCTTGGACTCCGGTACCTTCTGCCCGCTGGCCTCAAGGATCTGGCGCATCTGCAGGCCCAGGTCCTGCTCACCGATGGCCAGGATCGCCGGGGAGTCGGTCAGGCGGTGCGACACGCGCACTTCAGCCACGCTGTCACCCAGCGCGCCCTTCAGGCGCTCGACCAGGCCTTCCTTGTCCTTGGCGACTTCTTCCTGGGCCTTCTTGTCTTCTTCCGAATCCAGCTTGCCCAGGTCCAGGTCGCCACGGGCGACGTCGACGAAGGCCTTGCCGTCGAATTCGTTGAGGTAGCTCATCAGCCACTCGTCGATACGGTCGGTCAGCAGCAGCACTTCGATGCCTTTCTTGCGGAAGACCTCCAGGTGCGGGCTGTTCTTGACCTGCGCATACGACTCGCCGGTGAGGTAGTAGATCTTGTCCTGGCCTTCCTTGGCGCGGGCCAGGTAGTCGGCCAGGGCAACGCTCTGCTCGCCGCTGTCGTCCTGGGTGGAAGCGAAGCGCAGCAGGCTGGCGATCTTTTCCTTGTTGGCGAAGTCTTCGGCCGGGCCTTCCTTCAGCACCTGGCCGAAGTTTTTCCAGAAGCCCTTGTACTTCTCGGGCTCGTTCTTCGCCAGCTTCTCCAGCATGTCCAGCACGCGCTTGGTCAGCGCGGTCTTCATCGAGTCGATGATCGGGTCTTTCTGCAGGATCTCACGCGACACGTTCAGCGACAGGTCGTTGGAATCGACCACGCCCTTGATGAAGCGCAGGTACAACGGCAGGAACGACTCGGCCTGGTCCATGATGAATACGCGCTGCACGTACAGCTTCAGGCCGCGTGGCGCTTCGCGCTGGTACAGGTCGAACGGCGCGCGGGCCGGCACGTACAGCAGCGAGTTGTATTCGAGCTTGCCTTCGACCTTGTTGTGGCTCCAGGCCAGCGGGTTTTCGAAGTCATGGCCGATGTGCTTGTAGAACTCCTGGTACTCCTCGTCCTTGATCTCGGTACGCGGGCGGGTCCACAGGGCGCTGGCACGGTTGACGGTTTCCCACTCTTCAGCCGGCTGTTCTTCGCCTTCGGCGGCAGCTTGTTCTTTCGGCAGCTGGATCGGCATGGCGATGTGGTCGGAGTATTTCTTGACCACGTTGCGCAGGCGCCAGCCATCGGCAAACTCCTGCTCGTCCTTTTTCAGGTGCAGGACAATGCGGGTACCGCGCTGTGGCTTGTCGATGGTGGCGACTTCGAACTCGCCCTCGCCTTTGGACGACCAGTGCACGCCCTCAGCGGCCGGCTGGCCAGCGCGACGGCTGTACACATCGACCTTGTCGGCGACGATGAACGCGGAGTAGAAGCCCACGCCGAACTGACCGATCAGGTGCGAGTCCTTCTTCTGGTCACCGGTGAGGTTCTTCATGAAGTCGGCAGTGCCGGACTTGGCGATGGTACCCAGGTGGGCGATGACGTCTTCGCGGCTCATGCCGATGCCGTTGTCCTCGAGGGTCACGGTACCGGCGTCCTTGTCGAAGCTCAGGCGAATCTTCAGGTCGGCGTCGCCTTCGAACAGCTCTGGCTTGGCCAGCGCCTCGAAACGCAGCTTGTCAGCGGCGTCGGAGGCGTTGGAGATCAGCTCCCGCAGGAAGATCTCCTTGTTCGAATACAGGGAATGGATCATGAGGTGCAGCAGTTGCTTTACCTCGGTCTGGAAGCCCAGCGTTTCTTTTTGAGTCTCCACACTCATGGTCTTCAAAACTCCGATCTGATGGCAGTTGACGCCTGGCGGCCATTTCGGCCTGCGCTAGCGGCGGATGTCATGCAGATGGGGGCTGCCCGGATGATTTCAAGGGCTTTTCCGGTTCGATCTTGAAATGCGCGCGGGCCGTGGCGATCGGCGACTGCCTGTCACCCTGCCAGGCGGTGATGGCCACATTGGTCACCCGCCGCCCCTGGCGCCACAGCTGGCACTGGGCGTAGGTATCGCGAAAGTGCCCGGCGCGCAGGTAGTCGATGGAGAAGTCGATGATCTTCGGAATGCTCGCGCTTTCGCTGAAGATCAGCAGGTACAGCGCTGCCGACAGCTCCATGAAGCCCGCAATCACCCCGCCGTGAATGGCCGGCAGCAGCGGGTTGCCGATGTTGTCCTGGCTGGCCGGCAGGCGGAACAGCAGGTCATCGCCTTCGCGCTCGCATTCGATGCCGATCAGGCCGGCATAGGGGATCAGCGCCAGTAATGGCCGATAGTCTCCCACCGCATGGGCGGCGTTGAGCTGTTGGCGAACCTCATACGGAATCATGCCCCGCCCTCCTTCAGGCTGTTGCCGAAGCGAATGCCACCCTTGATCTCCTGGCCCAGGCGCATGAAGGTGCCCACCACCTGGCAGATCGGCTGGGCGGGGTCGTCCTGGTAGGCCGTGCCACGGGTGAAGATGACATCGCGGGTGACCCGGTAGCACTGGGCATGGCCATAGATGTCCCTGCCGGGCTCGGCCGGGTGCATGTAGTCGATGCGCAGGTCCAGTGTCGGGCACACCTCGAAGCGCGGCAGCACGCACAACGTGGCCATGCCGCAGGTGGTGTCCATCAGCGTGGTCAGCGCGCCGCCATGCACGGCGCCGGTCTGCGGGTTGCCGACGATGGCCGGCGACCAGGGCAGGACCAGGGTCATGCCATCGGCATTGGCTTGCGCCACGCGCATTTGCAACAACTGACAATGTTTCAGGGCCGAGAGAAAACGCTCGGCCATGGCCATCAAGGTTGAATCGCTCATTGGCTGTTTCCCTGCGCATTGCCGCAGCGGCATAAAATCGTTGAAAAGTCTATATAGAACGGGGTGTTATATATGTGTAATCTTCGCGGAACTTATTCCGCGTAGTTGCACTCGAAGGAACAAGTCACTTATTCCACCAAGGAGAAACACCCCCATGCGTAAACCTTTTGCTTTTGCTCTGATGCTGGCCGCAGCCATGGGCCTGGCCGCTTGCGATAAAGCGAGCGAAGACAAAGCCCAGGACGCACAGCAACACGCCGAACAAGCCCAGGAAAAAGCGGGCGAAGCTCAGGATAAGATGAACGAGGCCGCCAAGGAAAACGCCGAAGCCGCCAAAGATCAGGCCGAAGCCGAGCAGAAGGCCGCCGAAGAAGCCGCTCCGGCTACTCCGGCTCCGGAAGCCGCTCCAGCTACCCCAGCTGCTCCAGCCGAACCTGCCAAGCAGTAATCGGCTAAAACAAGAAAACCCGACATTGTCGGGTTTTTTTGTGCCTGAAACTTGTGGGTTAAACGTTTCAGGTACCCGGAGCGGTGTTTTCCCTGGCGGGTTCGATCGAAACACTTTCGGTCGGTGTGAACACCATCACATCCAGCACATCCGAATGGAACTCGCGGCGGTACAGAATCAGCACTACGCCAACACTCATGACCATGAATAACCATGGGCTGATGAACCAGCTCAACATGGCCATGCCGAAGTAATAGGAACGCAGGCCCAGGTTGAACTGGTTGGCGGCAAGCGACAGCACCCGCGCCGCCCGCGAGGCGAATGCCTTGCGTTCAAGTTCATTGACCAGCCGTTCACCGATCATCGGCGCCGACCCCACCAGTACTGCCGCGAAGTTGTATTGGCGCATGCACCAGCTGAAGGTGAAAAAGGCGTAGACGAACACCATGGCCAGGCACAGCAGCTTGATCTCCGACATGCCCTGGGAGGTCTGCTGCACCAGCGGCAGGTCGGCCAGCAGCGACAGCGCCCGGTCGGAGGCGCCGAGCACGGTGAGGATGCCTGCGAGGATGATCAGGGTGCTGGAGGCGAAAAACGACGCGTTGCGTTCGAGGTTGCCGATCACGCTGGCATCGGCGATACGGTTGTCGCGCAGCAGCATGCGGCGCATCCAGTCTTCGCGGTACAGGTGCAGCACGCTGGCCAGGCACGCGGTGTCGCGCCCCTTCCAGATGGCATAGCGGGTGTAACCACCCCAGCACAGGGCGAACCAGGCGATGGCCAACAGGTTGTTGAAGTTGCTTTGGATGAAGTTCATGCAGGGTTCCCGAGAGGGCCAGATACCTGAAGGATAGGGACCGGATTTCGACGCTGGCAAGCGGCAAAAGGCACACATCCATCCTGATATTTGCACCGCTTATCCCGGCCTCTTCGCGGGCACGCCCGCTCCCACAGGTACACCGCCAATTCTGAGGCTTGCGCTTTACCTGTGGGAGCGGGCGCGCCCGCGAAGAGGCCGGTACAGGCAAACAAAAAGCCCCGCATCCTCTCGGATACGGGGCTCTTGAGTTTCCACCCTTGGCAAGCACCCTTCGGCTTGTGGCCGGTGCCGCCCTCAGGCTTCGACTATCAGGCCAGCGCTTCGCGCGGCTTGCCGAGCATGCGGTCGCAGGCTACGGCGCCAACCAGGGTTACCACCGATGGCACCAGCCAAGCCAGGCCCTGGTCGCTCAGCGGCAGGTGGGCCATGAAGTCCGGCAGCACGTGGGCAATGCTGCTGCCCTTGATCGCATCGACCATGCCGAACAGCAGCGACACCAGCATCACTGGCGCCAGGATGCGGGTTGGCGAGTTCCACAGCTCCTTCACGAAGCTCAGGCCGACTACCACGATGCACGGCGGGTAGATAGCGGTGAGCACCGGGATCGAGAACATGATCAGCTTGGTCAGGCCGAGGTTGGAGATCAGCAGCGAGAAGCCCGCCAGGATCACCACCAGTGCACGGTACGACAGCGGCAGGATCTGGCTGAAGTACTCGGCGCAGGCGCAGGTCAGGCCAACCGCGGTCACCAGGCAGGCCAGCGCGATCAGCACGGCGAGGAAGCCGCTGCCCAGCGAGCCAAAGGTGTGCTGCACGTAGGCATGCAATACCGCCGCACCGTTGGTGGCGTCAGCCGCGATTTCGTGGCTGGTGGCGCCCAGGCGGAACAGGCTGATGTACACCAGGGCCAGGCCGACACCGGCGATCAGGCCGGCGATGATGGCATAGCGGGTGATCAATTTCGGTGACTCGACACCGCGCGAGCGGATGGCGTTGACGATGACGATACCGAACACCAGGGCACCCAGGGTGTCCATGGTCAGGTAACCATCGGAGAAGCCCTTGGAGAATGCTGCGGCAGCATAGGCCGGCTGCGCTTCACCAATGGTGCCGGCAGGCAGCGCGAAGGCAGCAATGCCCAGCACCGCCAGGGCGATGATCTTCAACGGCGCCAGGAAGCGGCCCACGGTGTCGAGCAGCTTGCCCGGGTACATGGACACGGCCAGTACCACGAGGAAGTACACCAGGCTGTAGATGAACAGCGCCAGCGGGCTTTCGCCGGTCAGCGGTGCAACACCCACTTCGAACGACACGGTCGCGGTGCGCGGGGTGGCGAACAGCGGGCCGACCGACAGGTAGCACACGGCCGCCAGCAGGCCACCGAAGAACTTACCGATCGGGCTGCTCAAGGCATCCATGCCGCCGCCGACCTTGGCCAGGGCAACCACGGTGATGACCGGCAGGCCCACGGCAGTAACCAGGAAGCCCAGGGCGGCCATCCACACATGCGGACCAGACTGCAGGCCGACGATAGGCGGGAAGATGATGTTGCCCGCGCCCACGAAAAGCGCAAACGTCATAAAGCCAAGTGCCAGGATGTCCTGGCCTTTTAAAACTTTCATTTAAGGTAGTACCACACTGCTGAAATCGGGATTCGAGAAGGGATTTCCCCAAGGGTTGAGGGAAATGCTGCCCGGCTTGATAAGCCAGACCCGTTTAGCGTGTCGTTCCCTTTTGGGGCACGGGCACAGAGTGAGCGCGTAGGGTAACTGTTTTGTCACTTAAACGCACTGGCACAGTGCTGCTTGTCCGATGTGCGTATCTGTTTGTCGTCTGTGCGACCGGGGACGGTCAGAATTATCCCGATATCGGGAAATTCGTCTGCCTGAAAATTCCTATCAAACCCATCGAAAAATCCATGTTGCCTGTACCGGCCTCTTCGCGGGCATGCCCGCTCCCACAGGGGGATCACCACAGGCCCGGAACATGGAGACCTCCTGTGGGAGCGGACAAGCCCGCGAAGAGGCCGACACAGGAATACCCAACCCCCGGAAACGACAAAGGCCACCCGAAGGTGGCCTCTGTGCGCGTGGGGGGTGTAGCAGTGTTACTTCTTGACTTCCCAGCCAGTCAGCTCGGCCAGGGCCTTGCCGATATCAGCCAGGGAACGCACGGTCTTCACACCAGCGTCCTGCAGGGCGGCGAACTTCTCGTCCGCAGTGCCCTTGCCGCCGGAGATGATGGCGCCAGCGTGGCCCATGCGCTTGCCCGCCGGAGCGGTAACACCAGCGATGTAGGAAACCACAGGTTTGGTGACGTTGGCCTTGATGTAAGCCGCGGCTTCTTCTTCAGCCGAACCGCCGATCTCACCGATCATGACGATCGCTTCGGTCTTCGGGTCTTCCTGGAACAGCTTCAGGATGTCGATGAAGTTGGAACCCGGGATCGGGTCACCGCCGATGCCGACGCAGGTCGACTGGCCGAAGCCGGCGTCGGTGGTCTGCTTCACGGCTTCGTAGGTCAGGGTGCCGGAACGCGAAACGATACCGACCTTGCCTGGCAGATGGATGTGGCCTGGCATGATGCCGATCTTGCACTCGCCCGGGGTGATGACACCTGGGCAGTTAGGGCCGATCAGGGTCACGCCCAGCTCGTCGCACTTGACCTTGGCATCCAGCATGTCCAGGGTAGGAATGCCTTCGGTGATGCACACGATCAGCTTGATGCCGCCGAAGGCAGCTTCCAGGATCGAGTCCTTGCAGAAAGGAGCCGGAACGTAGATGACCGAAGCGTCAGCGCCGGTTGCTTCTACAGCTTCTTTCACGGTGTTGAACACTGGCAGGCCCAGGTGGGTGGTGCCACCCTTGCCTGGGGTTACACCGCCGACCATCTTGGTGCCGTAGGCGATAGCCTGTTCGGAGTGGAAAGTACCCTGCGAGCCGGTGAAGCCCTGGCAGATGACTTTGGTGTCTTTATTGATCAGGACGCTCATTACTTGCCCTCCGCAGCTTTGACAACTTGTTGAGCAGCGTCGGTCAGGCTGGTTGCCGCAATGATGTTCAAACCGCTTTCTGCCAGTACTTTAGCGCCCAGTTCGGCGTTGTTGCCTTCAAGGCGAACGACGACCGGAACTTTGACGCCGACTTCTTTCACTGCACCGATGATGCCTTCGGCAATCATGTCGCAGCGAACGATGCCGCCGAAGATGTTGACCAGTACGGCCGCGACATTGCTGTCGGACAGAATGATCTTGAACGCTTCGGTAACGCGCTCTTTGGTAGCACCACCGCCAACGTCGAGGAAGTTGGCCGGCTTGCCGCCGTGCAGGTTGACGATGTCCATGGTACCCATGGCCAGGCCGGCACCGTTGACCATGCAGCCGATGTTGCCTTCGAGGGCAACGTAGTTCAGTTCGAACTTGGCAGCGTGGGCTTCACGGGCATCGTCCTGCGACGGGTCGTGGAAGGTTTTCAGCTTCGGCTGACGGTACATGGCGTTGGCGTCGATGTTGATCTTGGCATCGAGGCAGTGCAGGTCGCCGTCGGCCTTGATCACCAGCGGGTTCACTTCCAGCAGGGCCAGATCGTGATCCTTGAACAGCTTGGCCAGACCTACGAAGATCTTGGCGAACTGTTGAACTTGCTTGCCTTCCAGACCCAGCTGGAACGCCAGCTCGCGACCCTGGAACGGCTGAGCGCCGACCAGCGGGTCGATAGTGGCCTTGAGGATCTTCTCAGGCGTTTCGTGAGCGACTTTCTCGATGTCCACGCCACCCTCGGTGGAGGCCATGAACACGATACGGCGGCTCGAACGATCGACTACAGCGCCCAGGTACAGCTCTTTGGCGATGTCAGTGCAGGATTCGACCAGAATCTTGGAGACGGGTTGACCGTTGGCATCGGTCTGGTAGGTAACCAGATTCTTGCCCAACCACTGTGCAGCGAACGCCTTGGCGTCTTCCTTGCTGCGAACCAGCTTGACGCCGCCCGCCTTGCCGCGACCACCGGCGTGAACCTGGGCTTTTACCACCCACTCGTTCCCGCCGATCTTGTCGCAGGCTTCTGCAGCTTGCTCAGGGGTATCGACAGCGAAACCCTTGGAAACTGGCAGGCCGTATTCAGCGAACAGCTGCTTACCCTGATACTCGTGAAGATTCATGCTTTTTACCGTCTTCGTTAGGTACTGCGCTTCGGCGCTGCGCCATCACTGGCGCCGCACCACCTGTGACCGTTGACCCCGGGTTTTCCCGTGTGATCCGGTCCGGCGGACTTTCCGCGGTGAGTCATGCACGCAAGACTCACGACGGGCAGCCCGCCGTGGTTTCTTATAATTAACGCTTCTTACGGTTGGCCACGTGAATGGCGCCGCCATTCACTGCCAGCGCTGCTTCATGCAACGCTTCGGACAGGGTCGGATGGCTGAAGACCATCATGCCCAGGTCCTCGGCACTGGTGCCGAATTCCATTGCGATTGCGCCCTGCTGCACCAGTTCGGCAGCCGATGGGCCAATCACGTGTACACCCAGCACGCGGTCGGTCTTGGCATCGGCGATGACCTTGACGAAACCACCGGTGTCGTTGGCAGCCATCGCACGGCCGCTGGCCGCGAACGGGAAGGTGCCCACGTTAACCTCAACGCCCTCGGCCTTCAAGGCCTGTTCGGTCTTGCCGACCCACGCGATTTCCGGGTGGGTGTAGATGACCGACGGGATCAGGTCGTAGTTCATCTGGGCCTTGTGGCCCTTGATGCGCTCGACCACCATGATGCCCTCTTCCGAGGCCTTGTGGGCCAGCATCATGCCGCGGACCACGTCGCCGATGGCGTACACGCCCGGCACGCTGGTAGCGCAGTAGTCGTCGACGAAGATGTAGCCACGCTCGTCGATGGTAACGCCGCTGTCAGCAGCCAGCAGATCAGTGGTCACCGGGCGACGGCCGACCGCGACGATCAGCTTGTCGAAGGTGATCTTCTGCTCGCCGTTGGCGTCGGTGTAGGTCACTTCGACTTCGTTGCCGTTGACTTTCGAGCCGGTGACGCGCGCGCCCAGCTTGATGTCCAGGCCTTGCTTGGTCAGGGTCTTCTGGGCTTCCTTCGACACGGCGGTGTCGGCAGCCATCAGGAAGGTGTCCAGGGCTTCCAGGACAGTGACTTCAGCACCCAGGCGAGCCCATACCGAGCCCAGCTCCAGGCCGATCACGCCAGCACCGATAACGCCCAGGCGCTTCGGCACGGCCTGGAATTCCAGGGCGCCGGTGGAGTCGACGATGACGTTCTGGTCGACCGGAGCCGGCGGAATGTCGATCGGACGCGAGCCGGAAGCCAGGATCACGTTCTCGGCTTCGATGACTTCGGTGGTGCCGTCAGCCTTGGTCACTTCGACTTTCTTGCCAGCCAGCAGCTTGCCGTGGCCCTGGATCGAAGTCACGCCGTTGGCCTTGAACAGGGTGGCAACGCCACCGGTCAGGTTCTTGACGATGCCAGCCTTGCGGCCAACCATCGCGGCGACGTCCATCTTCACTTCGCCAGTGGAGATACCGTGGACGTTGAAGCTCTCTTTGGCTTCCTTGTACTTCCAGGAGCTGTCCAGCAGCGCCTTGGACGGGATGCAACCTACGTTCAGGCAGGTGCCGCCCAGGGCCAGCTTGCCCTCGGCGTCGGTGTACTTCTCGATACAGGCAGTCTTCAGACCAAGTTGTGCGGCCTTGATGGCAGCCACATAGCCGCCAGGACCTGCACCAATCACCACTACGTCGAATTTCTGGGTCATAAAAGATTCCTTATCAGCTACAAGCTACAAGCCGCGGACCGCGCGGCATGGCTTCTCGCGAAGCCAGGGCCGGCACGGTACGCAGCCAGAGGGTTAGATGTCCAGCAGCAGGCGAGACGGATCTTCCAGCAGGTTCTTGATGGTGACCAGGAAGGTTACCGCTTCCTTGCCGTCGATCAGGCGGTGATCGTACGACAGCGCCAGGTACATCATCGGGCGAATCACCACCTGGCCATTGATGGCCATCGGGCGCTGGATGATGTTGTGCATGCCAAGAATGGCGGCCTGCGGCGGGTTGACGATCGGGGTCGACATCATCGAACCGAAGGTACCACCGTTGGTGATGGTGAAGGTGCCACCGGTCATCTCTTCGATGGCCAGCTTGCCGTCACGGGCCTTCTTGCCGAAGGTGGCGATGCCGTTTTCGATTTCAGCCAGGCTCATCGACTCGGCGTTGCGCAGTACCGGTACCACCAGGCCACGGTCGCTGGACACGGCAACGCCGACGTCGGCGTAGCCGTGGTAGACGATGTCGTTGCCGTCGATCGAGGCGTTGACCGCCGGGAAGCGCTTCAGGGCTTCGGTGGCTGCCTTGACGAAGAACGACATGAAGCCCAGGCGTACGCCATTGTGGGTCTTCTCGAACAGGTCCTTGTACTTCGAACGCAGGGCCATGACTTCGGTCATGTCGACTTCGTTGAAGGTGGTCAGCATGGCCATGCTCGACTGGGCTTCGACCAGGCGCTCGGCGATCTTGGCGCGCAGGCGGGTCATCGGCACACGCTTCTCGGTACGGTCGCCAGCGGCAACCACGACCGGGGCAGCGGCGGCAGCGGCGGCAGGCTTGGCAGCTGCAGCAGGCGCCGACTTCTTGTTGGCAACGGCAGCGACGACGTCTTCCTTGGTGATGCGACCACCTTTGCCAGTGCCGGCAACGCTAGCCAGGTCGATGCCGTTTTCTTCAGCCAGCTTGCGCGCGGCCGGGGCGGCAACCGGGTCGTCTTCGCCAGCGTCGGCAGCAGCGGCAGCCGGAGCAGCAGCGGCCGGGGCGGCAGCGGGTGCAGCGGCAGCAGCACCGCCTTCAACGATCGAACCCAGTACTTCGTCGGACAGGACGGTGTCGCCCTCGCCCTTGACGATGGCGCCCAGCACGCCGTCGGCGGTGGCCAGCACTTCCAGGACGACCTTGTCGGTCTCGATGTCGACGATCAGCTCGTCACGCTTGACGGCATCGCCCGGCTGCTTGTGCCAGGTGGCAACGGTGCCATCGGCAACCGATTCCGGGAAGGTTGGGGCTTTGATCTCGATAGCCATTATCTGTGTTTCCTTAAATTCGGTTTCAGGTGCGCGAAGGCATTAAACGGTGAAGGCGTCTTGCAGCAGTTTTTCCTGCTGTTCGGCGTGCTTCGATGCGTAACCACAGGCTGGCGCGGCGGAAGCGTCGCGGCCGGCGTATTCCAGGACCAGTGCCTTGTTGTGGCGGCCCAGGATACGGCGCATGTGGTGCTGGCTGCTGTACCAGGCGCCCTGGTTCATCGGCTCTTCCTGACACCAGACCGCGTGCTTGAGGTTGGTGTAAGGCGCGAGGATTTCGACCAGGTCGTCCTCAGGGAACGGATACAGCTGCTCGATACGCACGATGGCGATGTCTTCGCGGCCCTCGGCACGGCGTTTTTCCAGCAGGTCGTAGTAAACCTTGCCGCCGCACAGGATCAGGCGTTCGACCTTGGCCGGATCGAGGCTGTCGATTTCCGGGATCACGGTCTGGAACGAGCCTTCTGCCAGGTCTTCCAGGGTCGAGATGGCCAGCTTGTGGCGCAGCAGCGACTTCGGCGTCAGCACGATCAGCGGCTTGCGCAGCGGACGGATGACCTGACGACGCAGCAGGTGGTAGATCTGGGCCGGGGTGGTCGGTACGCAGACCTGGATGTTGTGCTCGGCGCACAGCTGCAGGTAACGCTCCAGGCGCGCGGAGGAGTGCTCCGGGCCCTGCCCTTCATAACCGTGTGGCAGCAGCATGGTCAGACCGCACAGACGGCCCCACTTGTGCTCGCCGCTGGTGATGAACTGGTCGATCACCACTTGCGCACCGTTGGCGAAGTCACCGAACTGGGCTTCCCAGATCACCAGCGCGTTCGGCGTGGTGGTCGAGTAGCCGTATTCGAACGCCAGTACCGCTTCTTCCGACAGGAAGGAGTCGTACAGTTCAAACTGTGGCTGGCCCGGGAACAGGTTCTTCAGCGGTACGTAGGTGCTGGCGTCCTTCTGGTTGTGCAGCACCGCGTGACGGTGCGAGAAGGTGCCACGGCCGATGTCCTGGCCGGTCATGCGGATCGGGTGACCTTCGAACTGCAGGGTGGCGTAGGCCATGGTCTCTGCATAACCCCAGTTGATCGGCAAGCCACCGGCCTGCATCTTCTGGCGGTCTTCGTAGATCTTGGCGACCTGGCGCTGGACGACGAAACCTTCCGGGATCTCCAGCAGCTTGGCCGACAGTTCCTGCAGGGTCTTGAGGTCGAAGCGGGTGTCGTGACGCGCGGTCCAGGCATGGCCCAGGTACGGACGCCAGTCGACGAACAGTTCGCGGTTCGGCTCCTTGACCAGGCTCTTCACCACGTGCAGGCCGTTGTCCAGCGCGTTGCGGTACTCGTCGATCTTGGCCTGGGCGCGCTCGGCATCGATACGGCCGGCCTGGATCAGTGCCTCGGCATACAGTTCACGCGTGGTGCGCTGCTTGCTGATCTGCTGGTACATCAACGGCTGGGTGCCGTTCGGCTCGTCGGCCTCGTTGTGGCCGCGACGGCGGTAGCAGACCAGGTCGATGACCACGTCACGCTTGAACTGCATGCGGTAGTCGATGGCCAGCTGGGTCACGAACAGCACGGCTTCCGGGTCGTCGCCGTTCACGTGCAGGATCGGCGCCTGGATCATCTTGGCAACGTCGGTGGCGTACTCGGTGGAGCGCGCGTCCAACGGGTTGCTGATGGTGAAACCGACCTGGTTGTTGATCACGATGTGCACGGTGCCGCCGGTCTTGAAACCGCGGGTCTGCGACATCTGGAAGGTTTCCATGACCACGCCTTGACCGGCGAATGCCGCGTCACCGTGGATGGAGATCGGCAGCACCTTCTCGCCAGTCGGGTCGTTGCGACGATCCTGACGGGCACGGACCGACCCCTCGACCACCGGGGAAACGATTTCCAGGTGGGACGGG
>Ga0209676_1000473_pt1 | contig 66708 bp, 82 predicted proteins | sample AraplaCvi_mLB_r2_FD_184282 | JGI IMG/M metagenome (GOLD analysis project Ga0209676, IMG submission 184282) | Arabidopsis root microbial communities from North Carolina, USA - plate scrape MF_Cvi_mLB_r2 (SPAdes) (version 2) | ecosystem: Host-associated > Plants > Roots > Endosphere | place: USA... | reverse complement strand
GTTTCGGTCCGTCTCTCCTGTCAGTTCGGCGAGCTTGGTCTTCAGGTTTTGCAGCTCACCGCTTAGATCGGAGGCCTTGATCTGCCCCTTTTCGATAGCTTGGGCCATCGCCTCGGTTACGCCCGGGATGCCGCGCACCTGGTCGGCGACAGCCTTCCAGTCCACAACCGCGCCCTTCGCAAAGTCGTTTGCGGCATCTCGCACCAAGTCGAGTGCTTTTTGCGCCTCCGCGGGCATGGGAGCCAGGCCGGTCATCAGGCCGTCGACGCCAGCGGCGCCTACGCCACGAAGATCGTTTTCGAACCGATCGGCAATCGCTCCAGATACCTGCGACAGTTGGCTTTGCGTGTCCTCGATTTTGCCTTGTAGTTCGCGCAGCGCCACGGCCTGCGTCGCACTGTTCAGCTTGTTGAAGCGCTCGACCAGCTTGTCGAGCGGGTCGCCGAGGTCGCCCAGCTTCTTTTCGAGCGAGTCCGAGTTGTCTCGCAGCAGCAGGAAACTCGCAGCGGCAGTACCGGCCAATACGGCAAGACCCGCTGGCCCACCTAGCGCAGCGAGAAGGCCGCCTCGGACGGTCGCCTGGGCCAAGTTGGCTTGAGCAATGGCCAGCGCCTCTGTTGAGGCGGTGAGCGCGGCCTGTTTTGGGATTAACTGGGTCTGGACCAGAGTCAAACGCTGCAGGCCTGTGGCGGCAGCCACAGAAGCCTGAGCTTGCTGCAGTTGCGCTTGAGCGAAAAGCCTTTGAGCATCAGCGGCGATTACAGCAGCCTCTGCACTTCTAACCGCAGCAGCCCGCTGAGTCAGCAGTGCTTTCACAGCGACGTAGGCTTTTGCCGCATATGTAGTGAGAGCTGCGGCCCCTGCGCCTCCCATTGCTACCGCTACCAGATCAACGTTATCCGCCAGCAGCACCAAAAACTTAGACAACCCTGCGACGGCACCGGTTTGCTCCTCCAGCTTGCCCAGGAAGGTGCCAGTGGCGTTGCTGATGTTGTTCAAGGCATCTTGAACACTTGTGGACATGTCCGCCGCTGCTTTGCGGTTGACCTCAACGGATTTCAGCAGCCCGAGATTAATGTCATCAAGAGCGAGCTTGCCCTCACTGCCAAGCTTGCGCACCTCGTCGGCGCTCTTGCCGGTCGCGGAGGCTATCGCATCAACTATGGTCGGCATTGCTGTCTGGATCGACTGCCAACCGTCAACTTCCACCTTGCCGGTCTGCAATGCCTTGGAGTAAGCGTCCAGAGCTGACCCAGCCTTGTCAGCGGCCGCTGCGTTTGTCACCAGGAGAAAGCTGAAGCTGTCGGTAATATCGAGAGTTTGCTGAGTGTTGAACCCCAGGCTGCGCATCACATCGGCCGTACGGATGTAGAGCTCCTGAGCCTCAGCAAGCGGGCGGTAGGTTTCCTGGGCGGTTTGCATCAGGTGCTCTTGCACCATCTGGAACTCGCCAGCACTCCCTGCGGCCGCCCTCATCCGATCAGACATCTGCCCGTAGGCATCAACCTGCTTGATGATGCCGCCAATTAGGCCCGCCCCAGCAACCGCTGCAAACGCGCCGCGCATGAGCGTTCCTGCGCTCTGGGCTGCCGTCCCTGCTCGGTCAAAAGCTGAATCAACAGTAGCCAGGTTGCGATCTATCGCCTGACTGGTCTTTGCTACCAATTGATCTGCGCTTGCTAGCTCGCGGCGCAATTGCGCAGTGGTAGCCTCAATCTGAACGAGCATACCTTGGACTTGTTGATCAGCCATGGCTCCTCCAAAAAACAAAACCCGCCGAAGCGGGTTCAAGATAAATTTTCAGCAGGCCTGAACTCAGTTGCTGATTACTTGGTGTATCTGTACGGCGAAGGCGCTGAAAGCATAGGCGATGGCTTGTCCCACATATCGCGGTATCCCCGGACCTGATACGAATAGCCCGGCTTGAGATCCAACAGAAGTCCGACCTGGCCGCCGCCAGCGCACATGGCATTGTTCTTAATGCTCAGCTGCATTGGCCCCGGCGCATGAAACAGCTTAACGGTACGACCCTGGCTAGTCTCCGCTGCCAGTATTCCGTCGAGGTAGATGGACATCCCTGCACCAAAGCAGCTCATTGCCCCTGAGTCCTGGGTAAATATAATCCTGGCGTCATCTTGGCTTCGCTGCTTGCCGAATGCATGGACGTCCGAAAGGGGCACTTGCTTCGCGTGATCCGGATGAACCGCTGTGGTTTCGCAACCCGCGACCATCAACGCCAATAACCCTATGCCTGCAGCTTTCCACATGTTCCGCCCTCCCTGAAGTAGGGGGGCAATCTAACACCGTGAGAAAAGTGCAAAAAGATATTGAGTCCGATGAATTCGGAAACACCTCAGCGATTCCTCCCAGTCAGCGCCTGGCGAAGCTTGTCGGCAACTGTCGTCGGCCTTGGCTTATCGCTTCCGCCGGACTTGGCGCCGGCCCCAAATGGGTTGGTCATCTGCGCCCACTCGATCCTGGCATCCATGGCCATGAACAGCTCAGGAAGCGGCGTAGACCAAGCCTCATCAGGCGCCCATCCCAGCCAGCCGGTGGCGATCCCATACAGCCGGTCGACGTAGCTGCCATCCTCGACAGCGCTTACGCCGTCCCGGCCTGGTCGTTTCCCGAGTCACCGCCTCGCGGATTGTAGAGAGCGCCAAGATACCTGGTGACTGACGGTGTCAGCCCGGCCACGCCTTCCTGCCAGACCTTCTCGGGCAGCGCTTCGGCAGCCTTCCCCTCCAGGCCAGCACCGGCGGCAATGATGAAGGCCACCGTATCCACGCCTACTGCATGCAGGGCTCCAGATGCGCCGCGCAGACCGCCGAAACGGCTCTCGATCGCCCTCACCGCCTTGAGGGTGGGTCGAAGAGTGAACTCCTCATCTCCCACATTCACGGTCACAGTGCCGTGCAGTGTATTGTTCATAGATCAGGTCCTATGTTACCGGGGCCGAAGCCCCGGGTGTTATGGGGTGACCGGTGCCGGCAGCAGCTCGAGGATGTCCGAGTTGATGGCGATGGTGACATTGCGGCGGACCACGTTGTCAGCAGCACCAGGTGCCACGGTGTTGTTCATTACCTTCCCACGGAAGTAGAACGTGGTCGGATTGATCACCGGCGAGGCATCTGGGTCACCGTCGTTGAGGGTGATTTTGATGTTGTAGTCACCCTTGCTGCGGTCCTTGTGCGCGGTCTTCACCGCGTTCTGCCCAGCATCGCCGTTATCCAGGCCCACGGTCAGGGTCAGGTCACCTGCGTCAGCGGTGCCCTTGTACTTGCGCATGCGACCGTCTTTCAGCGAGATGAAGTTCACGCTGCTGAAGGTGTCGCCGAACTCGCCCAGGTCCTCAATCTCGCCAACTTCGACGTAGGTGTCGGCCTTGTACTTGGTTTCGGTGTCTGCGCCGGTCTTGCCGCCGATGAAGAAGCGGCAGCCTGCGGCTGTGTTGAGGTTGTCGTCGGCCATGAGGGTTCCTCCAAAGGCACATTGGATAAAAGCCGCGGCGCGGCCGGTGGGTGATTCAGTGGGTGGTGATCACGCGGACGGTGATCGAACCCTGGTAAGTGATGCCGTCGGCGTCGCGCTGGGCATCGACCTGCTCGACCCTGACGGAAACGGCACGCCCCACCTCCAGCGGTAGCCGGCGCTCGTCCAGGGCGGCGATTACCTCGCCGTTAATACGCTTGACCTCGGCCTGGCCCACGGCATCAGACCAGACCGACAGGTACAGCAGACGCGTTTCGCGCTTTCGGCCAGAGATGGGGCTGCTGTTGACCGAGACTTCCCGGTCGATCGACACGTACGGCATCGCCGCATTCAGCGGCGCACCGTCGTAGATCGGGCAGCTGACCTCGGCTTGAAGCCTGGCAAAGATAGCCTCCTGCAGGGCCAGCGATGGATCAGCCATTCCCTACCCCCTGGCTCGCCTTGCGCAGCGTGCGCCGGACAGCTTCCTCAAGGTCGGCCATCACGTACTCGCGGTTTACGTCCAGCGACGGCCGCAGCCACGGGTGAGCCGGCCTGGCAGGTATGTCCGGGTACTTACCGAAAAAGTGCTGCCCATCCGACTTGTTCTTGGTGTCGCGCTGACGGAACGCATTGCGGCGCCCTTTCAGCTTCGACTTGTCGCGGTTGTTGGTGTGCACACCGCCAACCGCGTTGCGATCGGCTCGCTGGTACATGCTGCCGGAATAGCCCTTGGTGCCATACTCGAGGAACCGCAGGTAGAAGAATCGGCGGTTATCCCGCTTGCCTCTGATTCCGACCTGGGCATCCAGCCCGCTGGGGGCGACGTACACCCGCAGGGCCGCCGACGCAGCGCCAGTGTCCTTCGGAATAAGCTGTTGCTGAGTGGCCAGCACGCGCGCCGCCGCCTTGGCCATGGCCGGCTGCAGTTCGTTGTCCATCGTCTTGTGTATATTGCGCAGCGTCCGGCGCAGCCGGATATCGCCGCGGATACTGGACCGGCGCGCCATGGCCTACTCCTTGGTCTGAGCGGCTTTCGCTGGCTTTTCGGCCTTCTCGATGATTTCGACGGCATAACCGCGCGCGATCAGGCCCTTGCCGTATTCATCCTCAACTTCGAAGATTTCGCCCTTTTCGCGCTCGCCAGAAGCGCCGGTCAGCGGTCCCAGTGCTTGAATTTTCATAGCTTCACCTCATGGATTCGGTACCGATGAGCAAAGGAGCCTCATCAGGGAATTCTCGTTGTCCGGTAAAACTGCCTCGACCTGGTAGGTGACCCCACGTCGCGTCAGGCGCGTCCCGGCAACAATGTCTGGGCGCGGTCTGCCGATGATCTCGGCCGTGACGACAGCATTTAGTTTCTCAGCCACGGCTGTTACCCGACCATTACGAGTCCGCACCTCGCCCCACATTTCAGGTCGAGCAGCAGGACGCCAGGTCACTACAGCCCCCCCGGACTTATTCCTCTCTTCATGCCTGAACGTCACTTTGAACAGATGACGCAGCGGCCCGGCCCTCATACGCCCCACCCGATACGGTGTGGCGTCAGGAGAGCCAGCGATCCTTTTGGAAGCTCGGTGGCAATGGTCCCGATCACAACGTCCTCACGGTTTGCGTAAAGGTGCCCAAGGATCAGCAAGCAGGCCGCATTGATTTGCTTGTTGCTGACCATGGGGAATTCGCCGGCATCCCCAGCAGCGACCGCCTCATCCAGAGCTTGTTGATCGACGTAAAAGCGACGATTCAGGTACTCCATTGCCTGCCCCTCGGCCGCTTCGATCAGGAGCTCCAGGTACTCGTCAGCATCGTCCGGGTCTCGAAGGTGATGACGGGCGATGGCCAAGCTGATGACCGGCATACTGTCACTCCTTCAGCGGCTCGAACGATGCCAGCTTCCGCTGCACCAGCTCTTCAGCATGCCGACGAGGGACCGAATAAGCCTGACCGCCACGACGGCGGAGCTCACCTTCATCCATGTAGGAGCGCAGCGGATAGACCTGAACAATGACAGGGTTGCGATTGATCGCAGGATCGACCTTGCCCACTGACTGACCGGAATCATTAACGCCATCGCTTGCTGCCGGGACAGCTTGATCGGCAGCTTCAGAGCTGTCGGTGCCTGGAACTGGCGCGCTGGGTTCAGGCGCTGGGATGGTGGCAGACTCACCAACCTCTGGGCCTGAGCCTTCCTGCCCCGTCACCGGCTCCTGGCTCTCTACCTGAACCAGGCCTGGATCAATCGCCGGAGCACCGCCCTCGTCGTCGGTCAGCAGTGCCGGGGTTTCTGTCGGGGTGGACAAGCTGCCAACTTCAGGCTGAAGACCATTGCCCTCAGCGGACGAAGCGGCGTCATTCACCTCAGCAGTAGATGCTGGTGTTTGCTGTTTACGTGCCATAGAAGTACTCCAATCGGGCGTCATTCCTGACGCCCCAAGACAAATGAATCAGGGAGTGATCAGCGGACCGGTGACGAATGCCTCATCGCGGTAGATGGCAAAGGCAAGGCGTTCTTCAGCACGGATCGTTGCCATATTCTTCTCGAAGTCATCACTGTTCTCGGTCGAGATCAGCACTTCGATTTCCATGCGGTCGAAGATTTGGGCGCCAAGCTTGAACGCACCGACGAGGAAGTCGTTCTGTGTCATGGCCTGGGTAGAAACCACGGGGCGATTCCAGAGCTTCGCGTTGGTGCCTTCCTGAGGCTGCCCAATGATGTAGCGGCCCTCCCCATCCTTGGTCAGTTCAATGGCAGCCCAGTCAATCGGATTGAGCACGATGCCGTCGGATGGAAACTCGGCCAGTTCGGCCTGCAGCAGCGCCAGGCGCAGGCGATCAATGCGCTGCTCGCCCACTACAGCTACGCCAGCCGGGGCGGCGTACAGTTGAGCAACGGTCATGAGGCCCTGCAGGTTCACACCGGTGCCGTTGCCGTAAAGCAACTGAGCCTCTTCAGCCATGTTGAGGCCGTAGCGTGCACGACCGTCGATGTAGCTCTGCAGGGCCTTGGCATCGTCCAGCATCTGACGGCTGGCTTTGAACAAATGGGCGATGGTCCGCACGTTCGCAGTGGTCAGGCCGAAGGTCAGATCGGAGTACGGCTTGGCAGTGGTCTCCGCCACGGTGCGGGCGTTGTTGGTGAAGCCGGTCTCACGGACGTACTCGATGGAGTTCGATTCGGTGGTACCCGGCGCGACCAGGTCGCGAACGGTCAGTCGGCGTTGAGCCGGGGCGACGATCCCCGGCAGGCGCTGAGTCTGCACCAGGTCACCGCCGGTTGCGGTGGTGATGGCCGCACGCGGCACGGAGACACGACGAGACCCGCGGAAGGACGAGTTCATGTCCTTCATTTCTTCGCTTTCGATCACGAGGGCGCCTACCGATTTCTGCGGTTCCTCCTGATGTTTGCGATCCCGGCTAGCGTTCACGAGCTTTTGCTCGGCCTCGCCCAGTCGCGCCTGAAGCTCGCCCTGCTTGGTCAGCAGTTCATCAACCTTGGCGCGGGTTTCGGTATTCATTTCGCCGGAGGCCTTGATCTGCTTCTCGGTCGCCTCGGCCTGGCTTTTGATCTGATCGCCAATGCCCTTGAGGCTGGCGTTGAGTTCCTTGACTTGAGCTTCAAAGTCCATGGTCACTTTCCTTTCAGAGAATTGAGGAGATTGGTTGCCGCGCTCAGAGAGGCGGAGAGGTCTGGCGCGACAGCGCGGGGCTTGTCGGGCGGGGCAGCGTTATGCGTACCCCCGCCGGCAGCGCGAGGCATGCCGGACTTGAAATTGGCGAACAGTTCGCGGCGCTCAGAACGAGGCATTCCGGCCTTCGCCAATGCGACGTCCATGGCCTTGAGCGCATTGCTCTGCGTCGACTCGTCGGTCTCGCGCTCGGTGATCTCGGTTGACGACAGGACGCCGGTAGCCAGGCCCAGCTCCACAGCGCGCTTGCCACGGATGAAGGTCTCGTCATCCATCAGTTCGGCAATGTCATCGGCACCTTGGCCACTGGTTTCGGCATAGAGGTCGGCCATCGCGGCATCGAACTCCTGCATGTCATCAGCCACATCGCGCAGGTAATGACGGTTGCCCGCGAGGAAAGTCCAGCAGTTGTGGATCATCAGGAAGGCGCTGCTGGCCACCTGCCGGTCGCTTCCGGCCAGGTAGATGATCGATGCGGCGCTGGCAGCCATGCCAAGCACCTTGGTGGTGACCTTATGGCTGTGTTCTTTCAGACGGTTGTAGATGGCGATGCCTTCGAACATGTCACCGCCAGGCGAGTTGATGTATACGGTTACATCCCGCTCGCCTATGGCCCGCAGAGCGGCATCGATTCGTTTAAGCGTGACACCCTCGCCATACCAGTCTTCGCCGATCACGCCGTACACCGTGATAGTGTCCGAGGTGTTCTCTACGGCCGCCTGAATCGCGGGATTCCATTTGTCGAGCGCGCGCGGGCTCATCTCGCTGCGCAGGCCGCGAGACTGGATCTTGTGCTTCATGGATTGCTCCCGTGATTTACTTTTCTGGCTGTTGAAGCCAGTTCATCAATGCGGCCCGTGCGGCCTGGCTATCGTTTTGCTTACCCAGCTGGTCCAGCGGCACCAGGTTCGATTGCACGGTCAGTACATCGCCACCCGGCATGCTCGGAAGGTTCTCTTTCCGCCGCCCCTCGTTTCGGGTCAGGTAGCCGTTCTGCCCCATCGTGCTGAGATAGGCAGCCCGACCAGCGCTGTCCGCTCGCAGGAACGCTTCAAGTGAGTACTCGGCGTAGAACTTGATCCGATCAACCGCCGTCATGCACCACTTGTTCACGCATTGCTCGATCGGCGCCGTGAAGGACATGATGCAGTACGTGAGAAATGCGATCTGCTGTTGCTCCAGGCCGGTCCCCCAGTTACTGCCTTTGTCAGTCTTCATCACCATCCAGGGCGGAACGCCGAACCATCGACAAATTTCCTCAATGCTGTGCCCTCTCGACTCCAGCAACTGTGCGTCGGCCGGGTTGATGCCGATCATCTCCGGCTTGACGCCCTGCTCGAGCACCGGGCTCTTGCCGGCATTCAAGGCTCCGGAGATCGTCTTTACGTACTCACGAAACTCAACGCGCTGAGCCGGGTTGAGCGTCTTGTCCACCGAAAACGCGACCGTGGGCATCATGCCGTTGCGGAAAGTGCTGTTGGCCGCGTCATCGGCGGACATCGCCGAACCGAAAACATCTGCGCCGTAACGAATGGCCGAAAGGCCTACCCGGCCGTCCAAGGTAAACGCGGGGATGTGCAACATGTTCTGCCGCACAATCTCCCGGCGCGCCCCCTTTCTCGGCCTGAAGAAGTACCTCAGCCGGCCATCATCATCGAACTCAAGATCGACCCGGGACGGCATCAAGAAGTCCAGCGCAATGACGCGGCCTGCAGATCGATGGATCTCGCAGTAGGCGTTGCCCCACAGCAGCATTGAGGCAACCACTGCCTGCCAGAAATGGAAGGCAGCCATATCCTCGTTGGGACTGGTGTGCACCACATCGTAGAGTGGGAAGTCCCGCGCGCTCTCGCGACTGCCATCGGGCATGCGCCGGTAGATACTCAAGGGCAAGCCTGCTACCGAGGTTGAGATGATCCTAACGCATGCCCACACGGTAGACAGGCGCATGGCCTTATCGACGCTGACTGACTTACCACTGCTGGACTGGGCGCCGTTGAAGGCACTCCAGAAACCTCCATCCGACAGCTTGATGGTCTTGCCCAGCCATTCACTCATACTGGCTGAAGGCTTGGTGGCAGCAGCCCCCAATGCCTGGGATAGGGTTTTAATCACTGACAAGCCCTCTGCGGATGAAGCCGGCGATGCAGAAGAAACTCAGCGATCCCGACAGCAACGCCCAGCCGGTACCAGCCAGCATCCAGACCCCGCCGCATGCTAAGCAGAAAGCCACCAATGCGCAGGCGATGAAAATATGAAATGCGTTCATGCGATCAATGGGTCCCGAATGCCAGCCATAAAGTTATCCATTCCCCCGCGGCCTTCTGGGTTGAGGCTGAGCAGCGAAACGGCGTTGAAAGTTGCCATCAGGGGGTCGATCTTGGCGGTGCCTGAGACTTGCTTGTTGATCAAGAAGGCGTTGGCCGATGGCACCCCTTTGGCATTGCCGCAAGACCAGGCCATAAGGGGCTGGCCGCAGTGCAACAGCGTGCCCTCGGCGAGCTTCCGCTCTGTCGTTTTGATTGCGCCGGTGAGTTTCCAGCCTTGGGAGATGCCGACGATCTTATCTTCCTCGACGCCAGCATCGGCCAAGGCGTCGAGCACAGAACCAATTCCAGCTGGGTCGAGCCCGACCTTGTCCAACAGGCCAGACTCATTGATGCGGGCGACGATGGACGCGAACTGCTCAACGTCTTCTCCGATCCGCTTGACGATGGTCAAATCGCCAACCGCTTCAAGATCCCTGAGCCGGGGCGCCTCGGACTTGCGCCGCTCAAGCACCGAGGGGTGTGCCCAGGCGTGGGCCCAGTGAAGCCAGCGACGAGTTCCCGTCTCTCGCCCTAGAACTGCAAGGCCAAGCAAATCGTCAAGGCCGCCGCCGTCACCGCCAACATCGATCACTTCACAACGCTTGAGTATTTCGTCCAGGCTGAGCCAAGTAGCGCCTTGCGGCTCCCAGAATTCGGCACCGACCCAGGCGTCAGACATGAGCGCCAGGCCGATCTCAATGTTCAGATGCTTAGCCAGGAAGCCGCGCAGCTCCGCTTCACCGTCGATTTCCGCCTGCATGAACAAGCGCTCAAGCGTCGGGCGATCGACCGAGAACCCCATGTTGGGATTCACCAGGTGGAAGTTTTCAGGCTTGCGGGCCTCACCGCTGTCGATCATCTCTTTCGAGAATTCGTAGATGATCGGCAGGAAGCGATTGTCATTGATGCGGCCATCACGCACGCCGCGGGCATAGTTCAGCTTCGACCGGAACACCCCGGCCGGCGGCTCGTTCGATTGCGTGGTCAGCCAGATGACGAACCCTTCAGGTCTGGACAGCAGGCCACCTGTGGCCTCCCGAATCATGTCAGCCGCTTTCGGGTTCTTGCCGAATAGCCAGGCCTCATCGATCAGCACGCCAACGGCCTTCTTGCCGCCAACCACATCGCTGTCAGCGGCAACCACCTTCAGCGTGGCGCCGGTCTCACGATGGGTGATCAGTCGAAGGTGGGGCTGAACATGAAGCAGGTCCTTCAGTTCCGCGTCGTTGTTGACCATGTCCTTGGCCGGCACGAAGGCGTTGTCGGCAATTTCTTTGGTCGGCGCGAGGATGATGAACTCGGCCGACATACGCCAATTACGCACCAGGGCCGTCAGCATGATCGCGGCAGCGATGGTCGACTTGCTGTTCTTTTTCGGGATGCAGAGCATGAACTCCCGAATCAGCCGTTCACCGGTCTCGCTGTTGTAACTGCCGAACACAGCCCCTGCGAAAGCCAGCACCCATGGGGCGCAAGCGCTTTCAATAGTCGGGCTGCCCGGGGCATCGACAATGCGAAGCCCCTTGAATACCTCCAAGCTCTCTTCTGCTTCCTGGGGAAAGAGCGGTTCAGGGATGATGGATTCGCTGGCAGCCAGACGCCGCCACCAGTCAGGGCAGGCCGTGGTCCAAAGCATGCGTCACCCCTTTACGACAGTGAGGGGCGGCTTGCCTCGGGAGTACTTGCCCTTGCCGGCCTCTTTCGCGGCCTCCGCCTTCTGCTCCTTCTTGCCCGCCTCCGCTTTCTTCCCGTGGACGTAGGGCACGGCGGTCTGCGCGGCATTGCGGCGATCAAATACCTTCGCCCGGGGCTCGTTCATCAGCGCGAGTAGCCACACCAATGGATCATCAGTGGAAGGCAGGCAGCTGAGGAACTCGCCGTCGGCCTCATTGATCTCGACTGGGTCTTCGTTGGCTTCGTCAGCCTTCGCTTTGCTGCGCCGCTTTTTCGGCTCAGGGTTAACACTGAGCTCTGCTCTGCGAGCCAGAATTGCGGATGCGATCTTCGGATCATTGGCCCAGCGCGAACCAGCTGCAGCAGCTGTCGAGGGCTTGCTGCCTGCGGCTTCCGCGGCTTCTTTGTTGGACGCACCCCGGGCCTTAGCGTCAACAAACTGTCGCTGTTTGTCTGTTAACACCATTAACAAAAACCTTTAGGGGGGAGAAAAATGTCTACGTGGGGTCGGTGGCGGTCTAGCTAGATGAGAATCCCAAGCTTTTGTCCCCCCTACCCCTTTCGAGGCACGTCACTGACGTGCCTCTTGAGTCGCCCTGCCGCCTCGCGACGATCCGCTGACGCCTCAGCCACCCAGGCCGGCAGCCTCCTCGGCCTGCTTGACCGAGTCGTGGCAGGGCTTGCAGAGGCTCTGCCAGTTGGTCTGATCCCAGAAGAGAACCATGTCTCCACGGTGAGCAACGATGTGGTCGACAACCCTGGCCGCAGTTGTGCGGCCGTTCCGCTCGCAGTAGATGCACAGCGGGTTGTGTCGCAGGTACTGATCTCGCGCCTTCTGCCACCGGTAGTCGTAGCCACGCTGGGAGCTGGTCATGCCGCTCCGCCAGCTGCCAGGTGTGACCACCTTGACCCGCGACCCTGCGCTCTCCTTAATGCGTGAGCCGAGCGTCTTGAGCCTGGCCATCAGCCTTGAGCCTTGCGGGACAAGAACAGATCGGAATAGCCGCGCAGCTTCTCAACACCCATGAAGCCGACAGCACCACCGGCGAACGTGGCCATGCCCTGAGGCAGCCCCATCCATTCGAGTAGCGGCACCAGAGCCAGGGTAATGAGGCCGCAGAGCGCGCCCTCCAAGATCATCTGCCGGCGAGTGCCGCCGCCGTACACTACCCGAAGGGCAGCGATCGCGACCGACAGGCTAGCGGCATACAACTGAGGCTGGTGAGCCAGCACCCAGGCAAGCACAGCGGCCCACAGGCCGGGATCTTTCTCAGGCATAGGGGCCATCTCAGTTCCTCCCGTTGCGGGGAGATTGGTTTTATTGGCCGCTGGTAGCTGCAGAAAGCAGAAGCGCCCGTCCTTTAAGCTGCTCGCCCATGCCTAAGTTGAACTGGGAAGCTAGTTCATCTAAACAAAAAAACCGCCCGAAGGCGGCTAGCTAGTGATTATTAGCGAAAACCCAATTCATCGGGCGCTTCAATCAGCTCAAATGTTCTAATTCACGACTTTCGCGGATCATTTTTTACATCTTTCTCAGCAACCTTGTCGTGCCGACTATAGAGCTCTGCCTTTGAAGCCCGCTCGGTGTTGGCACCCTTACTTCCCTCCGCCCTCGGTCTTTGGGGAGATGTATTTTCACCAGAACTTCTTTCACCCTGGCGCGATGTTCTATCTGTCATATAAACCTCTGATGACCCCGGTAATCCGAGCTCAAATAAATGCAGCGAGTGATCCATCATGTGTACGAATCTGCCTCCGATCAGTCTCCGGTCCTTTATCAAGGCCTGGCTCGTCATCATCGGGTGTGTAACCCAATGGATCATCAGCCCCGAGGAGAGTGCTTGGAGTACAATATATGCTTAAGCGTGCGCCGCTACCAAATGCGCCCAGGATGCGCCCAACTATTCTGCTGGCGACTGAACTTTTCCGAATTTGAAGCTTTGGGACGTTTAGGGGACTCAGGCTCTTGTTCGGGCATAGTGTCGGGATCGATATAATCGTCTCTATCCTCTGGGCTAGATGTGTCCAGGCCCTCACTCTTTTCTTTACCTGACTCACCTTCCGGTTCAATTCCCGGAAATCCATCTGGCTTAGTAATGTCACTAGACATAAGTACCTCTCAAAAACTCAGAAACTCTGAGCTAAAGTGAGTATGCGCCCTAACCTTGCCCCAGGGGGAAATACCAGACCACCGGGGTAATTAAAAAGACCGGCGCAATGATGGGGCTTTTGCGGCCCTCTGCGGGCAATAAAAAACCCGGCGCATTGGCCGGGCTTTTGATGCCACTCCTCAGTAACGCGCAGGAATGACAGGATGGGGATAATTTCGCTCAGTCGCTCACTGATGTCAACAGGCAATCACGCGGCCTCTTTCATCAGCAACCCTTCAGCCTCCAGAATCACTTTCACATCAGCCAGGGCATCATCCACCAAACCGTCGAGCTTCTCGTTGATTTCAGCCCTCCAGCGGCGGCGAGTCGACTCCGGCGTTGCGTCAAGATCCCAGGTATTCATGTCGTAGAAGCTGTCCGGCAGGATGATCACACCCTCTTGCAGCGCCTCGATGCGCTTCTTCTCTGCCTGGCCTGCTGCAACTGCAGCATTGACGGTTGCGTCACGACGCCATGCCGAGGCATCCAGAGGAATCTCAACCGACACGGAGCGCGGCGGTTTGCGTCTAGCGCCCTTCAGCTTCGGGATGGCCCAGGCAGTTACCGCCTTGTAGATGAACAGTTGCGAGGCCGGACTGGCAATGCGCGGCCGCACCAAGGTGATGGCCTGGACCTTCTTCGCCTTGTTCGTGCTGTACTTCGCCACCAATGCATCCCAGTGCTGCGGCTTGAGCATGTGGTGCAGTCGCGCAGACACCCAGAAGTCGATCTGGGCCTGGTCGACGCCTCCTGACTGGCCGGCCAGCGACGCCAAGCATCCGCCCTCTTCCTCCGCCGCTTTGTACAGCTTCTGCCAGGCTTGGGCCTTCGCTGATCCCTTCTCGCCCGCCGCCAGAGCGGCAACTACTGCACCCGATACGCTGCTGTACATCATGTCATTCCCCCTCAATCGCCGGTGTAGTTGGAGCGCCCAGCACCGCGCTGGTTGCTTCCCTGATATGTAGCCTCAGGCCCGGATGCCTGAGGGTTCTTCAACTGCTCGATCTGCCGTGTCGCGGCCCGAAGCCTAATGCCGAGCTGGGTCACCAGTTCATCCAAAGCCAAGGCCTCGCCTGTTGCAGCCGCTACCCAGCCCGAGGCGTTGCAGTGGTCGCATGGCAGTTCGTGAAACACGCCCTGAGTGAACGCTCTCCCACGGCACAAAGGGCATATATCCAGCTCGATCACGGCCTTCTTGAAGGCTGGGCCGTGGCTTTTCCTCATGCCGTCACCACAAACACGCCGTACACGGCCTGGGCATCAAGTTTCGTCATCGGCGCCTCGTCGCCACGCAGTGGGCGCAGGTGCCGCGGATCACAACCAGCCAGATTGCTCACCACCTTGCCGCCCTCGGCGTTACGCAACAGGTCTTCTGCGGTGACGATCCAGAGGCCCGGAGCATCCGCGTCGAAGTATCCGTCCTGGCGAAACACGGATTCGAAAGGCGGCACGAACTCCACCAGCTGCACCGAGCGGCCGATGTTCTCGGTGACGCTGAACGCTCCGGTGATCAGGGCGAGGTCGCCCGCCTTGAGGTTTTGAGTCATTTCGAATCCTCGCTAATTACAAATTCGGCAAGGCCGCTGGAGGCCTTGTGTTCCGCTGGCTGGGCCGAATTCTGTGAAATTTCGGATAAGGCCTTGGTAAGGCCGTGAATGGCACCGAAGCCGATGCCGTCTAACCAGGCGTGCCACTTCTCCAGGGCTGCCCGGCGCTGCTGCATGGCCTGGGTGTGGATGTAGGTGCTGGCGATCTTGCCAAGCGTGTGGTTCAGCAACATCTCGCCGATGTGGCCGTCGATGCCGAGGTCGGTCCAGGTGGTACGGGACACCTTGCGCAGGTCGTGGCTGGTCCACTCGCCCTGCCCCAGTCGGGTGAACACCATGCTCGCCTGAGTCTCGCTCAGCGGCAGCCCACGGCGGTTCGGGAACAGGTACACGCCCTCGTAGCCACGGGCCTGCTGGATCGTCCGGTACCGGGTCAGCAGCGCCGCCACCTGGGTGGTCAGCGGCAGGCGATGCTCGGTGCGGGTCTTGGTGTTCGCCGCCGGAATGAACCACTCGGCGGCGGCCAGGGAAATCTCGCTCCAGCGCGCCATGCGGGTCTCGCCGATCCTGGTACCGTGGGCCAGCATCATCAGGGCCAGCATGGCGTCCCCCGGCTCCAGCTCGAAGGCCTGGGCCAGTTGCTGCATCAGCTCGGGCAGCTGTACGCCGCGCAGCCGGGCCGCCTTGGGCAGGATCCGGGCCTTGGTGAAGTCGTTGAAACGCATCCCGGCCATGGGGTTGCGGTCGATCAGCCCAAGCTGGAGGGCCTGGCGGAAGGCAGTAAGCAGCAGCGCGAACATCTGCCGCAGGTAGGACAGTGACACTTCGGCCTGGCACGGCCACATCAGGTGCTTGTCCAGCGCCTCGGCACTCACGCTGGGCACGGCCAGGTCATCCAGGCGAGGCTTCAGGTGCTGGGCAATGGCGGATCGGGCGCCGGCCTTGCGCTTCGCCGACAGCGAGCGGTCACGCGCCATGCGGTCGCCGTACCAGTCGAGCAATTGGCCCACGGTGGCCATGCCCGACACCACCGGCGCGGTGGCCGGGTCACGCAGCAGGCGCTGACGCAGCGCAGGCAGCTCGGCAATCACCGCCGCCACGCTCAGGTCGGGCCAGCGCGCCACCGGCACCCATTTCTTGCCGCGCACCAGGTGCCAGGTACCGCGCTCGCGGTTGCTCCAGAAGCGCAGGTACAGGCCGGGGTGCCGCGGGTCGCGCAGGTCGCGCACCGACTTGTCGGCGGCCTGCCGGCGCACCTCGGCTTCGCTCAGTTTCACTTCCCGGGTCGCGCTCATGCGGCCACCGTCACAGGCAGCAGCAAGTAGGCGCGGATGGCTTCAACCGCGTCGATGTTGCCCCGGCACACGATAGCCAGATAGCCCTGGGCGGCGAGCGCGTGCAGGTAAGCATCCTGGCTCGGCGACACCGGAGCATCGAACGGCGGCTTGGCCTTGAACTCGATGTACAGGCCGAAATACCCACCCCGCGCCATCGGCAGCACCAGGTCGGGAACGCCTGCCTTCACGCCCTGCCCCTTCAGCTTGGCGGCCACGGCCTTGACCCGGTGCCCGCCGTTCGGCACGTGGTAGATCAACTTGTAGGCCTGCGGGTAGCGCAGTTGCAGCTCCTGCATCAGCGCCGCCTGCTCCTGCCCTTCCCGGTCGACGGGCTTGGTGCGGGCCGGCTTGGCCTTGAACGGGCGAAGGGCGGGAGCATTCATGCGATCAGCACCCCCTCGTTCAGCAGCAGGGCCTGGGTACGCATGACGCCCTCGGCGTGGTATCGGCGTGCGGTGTCTCGATCCACGGCTCGGCTCCTCCCATCACAGGCATCGTGGCAGGCGCTGCAGGACCAGGCGCCTTGCAGGTCGTGCGGCTTCTTGCCGACGCCGCAGGTGCCAACTAGGCGGTAGTGTGCGAGGACGGTAGTCTCGGGGTTGCCGTTGCAGACGCCCGGGATGCGCACCTGGCATTCCCGGCCGCAAGCAGCCTTGGTCAGTTTTGTTTGGCGCACGGGACGCCTCCTTGAAGGTAATTGATCAGCGCCCCGCCAAGCGGGCGCGCATGGCTGCCAAGGCAGAATTTCCGACTTGCGGAGTGCGGCGCACAGAAACCTCCGCAGGAAGTGCCAGCGGCATCTTCTGCAGCGGCTCACCGGCCATAAGCCGCCGAACTGCGATGGTGTAGTTGCGCTCGAACAGCTTCGAGCTGGCATCGGATGGCAGCTTGTTGAGATTCTCGAAGCCGCACTCTTTGGCCGCGTGCCAGACCGCGTCGTGACTCCACTTACCCCGACCAGCCATCGCAGGATGGGCATTGCGGGTTGCTTCGCGGAAAGCGGCCGCCAAGGCCGGCAGACCGAGCATCTCTGGTGACGGCTGGCACCACTGGATGAACTCACCGGGAGGTGGGATGAACGGAGCCCCCGACTGGCGGCAGCGCATCAGTCCAAACTGCAACTGCTCGGGCTTGCAAATGCCGGCCTCTAGAAACGCAGTGAGCCATTGCTGTTTCGACGCGTTGTAGGTGGCCTGGTCGGGCCAAGCCTGCTTCCAGGCGGTGCAGATCGAGCGCAGGTCACGGAACAGATCGTTGATAACCTCTGCCGTCTTCCGGTTAAGCTCGGCCTTCACCTCATCGGGCAGATCGTATCCGGCAGAGACGTGCTGACCGGACTGAACCTTGGCCCACATGCCATGAGTGACAACTGCGACTGGGTTCATTGGGCACTCCCTTGCTCGATCCAAGACGTATCGTGGTCATCTAGCTGCTGGCCACCCGGACCAGCACGCAGGGGAACGACCTTCGCAGCATTCGCTAGGTCGCGCTTTCTCCAGGCGACCAGGTCAGCGATCCATTGACTCTCGGTTTTAGCAAGCCCCTTCGCGTCGTGGTGGACGACAAATCCTGAAATGGCCTTTTCCGAGAACTCTGCGATAGGGACGCCTGATCGCTTGGCGTACGCCTCAAGCTGCGCCTGGTCAGGAACCCACTCGAGGTACATCGCGAACGGCTCACGCGGAGAGTGTGTATTACTTCCCTTCCCTTCCCTTCCGGGGGTGAGGCCTCGATCACCGCTAGACGAACCCTCGCCAACTTCTTCGTGAGCGCTCGGCGAGGGCTCGACGAATTCTGGATGCTTTACGGTAGGTCTATCGATCTTCTGGTGGTGCCATCCGTTGACGTGCAGGTACTGCTTCGATGCCGCCTCGTAGATGGTGATCAGTTGGTTCGATACCAGCTCAGCGAGCAGCCCTTCCACCGCTAACGCAGTGATGTCGTCGCCAGGGAAAACGAGAGCCTTGATGGTCTTGGGGGACATTGGGTGGTTGCCTGCGTCGTCGCAGAAGTTCCAGATCCCGATGAACAGGAGTCGAGCCATCGCCGAGCACTCCATGACCTGTTCACTGGTCCAAAACTCAGGCTTGATGGTGCGGATACGTGCCATTACGAACGCCCTCCATGACCTACGGCCTGACGCGTCAGATTTGGCGAAATGCAAAAACCTGACGTGGAATGGGTGGTATTGCCTGCCTCGGCCATGCGGTGCATAATCGACCTCGATCTTTGTTGTAGAGAAGCCGCCCTGCCAGGCGGTTTTTTTTCGTCTGCAATTCCACTACTGGATGGATTCGCAGGTGCTTCGGCCATCTACTGGCGCAAGGCCAGGCAGATGAAAATGTGCTCACGGTCACGCTGCTGCGTCTGCCTTCCCGGCCTTTAGCACACCCTTCGTGATCCGCTCGATCTGGTACTGGCGCAGCTCAGGCACATCTGCCCACTGACGGACCGCCTCGTAGGTCACGCCAAGCGCCTTTGCGAGCGCCGTAATTGACCCGAAATGTTTGATTGCCTGGCTTTTGGTCATGGCGACCTCCTTTGCTCGTCTTGATATTCAAGCATGCTTGTATATGCAAAACAAGCATGCTTGACAAGCAACCTTGTAGATTGCGCACATGAAGACCACAGACCGAATCACTAAGCTCGTGCTGGCTCGGCGCCCTGAATTGGGCGTGCGCAACGTCAAGCGAGATATCGCCAACACCTGCGGCATCAGCTATGAGGCAGTACGCCAGTGGTTTGCTGGCGACACTGAAAACATCAAAAACGAGAACCTTGTGGCTCTCGCCGAGGGCTACGACACATCTGTCGACTGGCTTCTGTCAGGAAAAGGCGAACCTCCCCGCAAAAGCGAAGCCAAGGCAGTTGCGGCAAAGGACTCAGGGAGCAGCAGCTCAGCAGCAGATGCTGTTAGAAAGATGCTTGAGAAGCACGGCAAGGGACTGAGCTCTGAAGCACGGCAAAGCATCATTCGCGCGGTCGAAGAAGACCCTGCTGGAGATAAAGGCAGTGGTTTCATCATTGCTACAGCGCAACCGGCCCCTGGCGACATCTCAATCCCTCAGTACGACATCCGGGCAGCCATGGGCCATGGCCAGGTACCGGCCGAGTACAACGAAGTCATCAGGAATGTGGTCATCCGCGAAGAGGTGCTGCGCGAAAAAGGAGTTACCTACACCTCAGCCCAGGCGCTATCGGTGATCACAGGCTGGGGACAGAGCATGGAGGGAACGATCAACGATAAAGACCCGGTGATCGTTGATCGTGGGGTGAATGACTATCAAGGCGAGGGGGTTTATGTTCTCTCTTGGCACGGGGACCTCCTGATCAAGCGTCTGCAGCGGAAAGACGAGGATCATGTTTGGTTAATTTCAGATAACAAGATCTATGACAAGCAGCCCGCCCGTTTCGATGACGTAGCAATACACGCAAAGGTGCTGCTCGTGTGGAACGCCAGAAAGGTTTAACTCGACAAATTTTATAGGGAGATTTTCTTGTCAGCCAATTTTATTCCCCAAGACTTTTCTGGCTCCAATACGATTACACACAGTGGCATTTTAAAGCACTTCAAAACAGTAGAGCCAGTACAAGCGCTAGCCGAGCTTATATGGAATGGGTTCGATGCAGGCGCCTCATTTGTCAATGTTTTGATTCAGAGCAACGACATAGATGGAACCGAGCTGTTAACCATTCTGGATAACGGTAAGGGCATTAATTTTAAATCACCACAAGACAACTTTCGACGTTTCAACGACTCATTAAAAAAAGATTCTTATGACACGCACGGCTCTCAAGGCCGCGGCCGACTTGCATTCCATAAAATCTGCAATACAGCCACATGGTTTACAAGGTACGAGGGCGGCAACGCCATCATTAGAGTTGCAAGCAGCAATCTTAGCGACATCGAAGGCCGAACCATTCCAACTGCTGAGCAACATCCCTTTCTTGATGGAAGCGACTCCGGGACATGCGTTGTCCTTTCTGATTTCAAGAACAATTTCCCTAGTCAAGACTTTATAATCTCTGAATTCAGGCGAATCTTTGGCGCGCACCTTGCACTAATGCCGCATAAGTCTTTGCGCGTGAATGGTCACATTGTCACGCCGCAAGATCATGATTTATATGAAGTCAAAGTAAATTCCAAGGGCGATCAATTTGAGGTTAAGCTCCTTCATTGGAAAGAGAAGCCTGGCTCTGAAAAGTCCTTCATCCACCTAATCAATACCAATAGCAAAATTCTTTATAAATTCCACAGTAGTCTCAATCGCAAGCGTGGATATTATTCATCGATCTACGTGAGATCCGCGCTTTTCGACCGATACAGCGACGACAGCGATTCTCTTCACGAACCAATCGGAGCATTCCTTGTAAGCAGTCAGTTCAAGGAACTAGAAAGTGAAATTGGCGCCTTTGCGAAGCGCATGTATGCCGAGTTCCTCATCAAACAAGCTGAAAAGCACGTATCTCAATTTGAAGAGGACGGTGATTTCCCTGAATATCCAAACTTGGATGCTCAAGAGTCAAAATGGCGCTTATCACATGTCAAGAACATCGTTAAGGCTGTATTGGTTCGCGAACCAAGCTTGCTGGTGGGAAATAATAAAAAACAGCGCCGGCTGATCATAAGATTATTAGACAGACTATCCGTTTCAAACGAAAATAGCGGCATATTTGAAATTCTAGAAAGCATTCTAAATTTGGATGCCGCCGCCATGACAAAACTTGCCGATCAACTCAAAAAAACCAAGCTCGACAATATTATAAACACCATTGAAATCTTGCAAAATCGAGAGCTGGCGATTTCCCAAATCAAGGAAATCATGAACACTCATTATGCAACAGTCCGCGAGACCCCTGACCTGCAGGCCGTTATTGAAAGTAACACATGGCTGTTCGGAGCCTCATACGAAATCCTAGGTGCTGAAGAGGCAAGTTTTACGGAAACCACTCGAAACCTTCGCTCAACCATTAAAGAGATTGAGGGAGTAGATGTAGGCGACCTCGCTGAGGGAGTCGAAATCGAAGGTGCGAAAAAACAGGTAGACCTGCTACTTGTCCGAAGACAGCCTCAGATCGACCCAAGCGGTAGAAAGTACTTCCGTTGCGTCATAGTAGAGATCAAGCGCCCCGGGGTATCATTAAATGACAAGCATCTACAACAGCTGGACACGTATGCTTCAATTCTAAGTAGATACCCTGCCTTTAACAGCGATTTAACTCGATTCGAACTACTTCTCGTCGGCCGAAGCATTTCAAGTGAGGCATTTGCAATCCATAATCGCTTAGATACCTCTAAGGTTCATGGTGAGCCTGGTTTGGTAACCTCCACCCCGAAGATCAAGACCTATATCAAAACCTGGCCCAGAATCTTCGATGAATTTGAACTTACTAATGATTATCTATTAGAACATCTGAAAACTCAGCGAGCTGACCTTTCATCAGCCACCAAAGATGAGTTGTTGGCAGACCTCACAAGTCGTAATCCTGTAGCCGAGCCGACGGAAGCTTAGCTCGGCTTTGGTGATGGGCCTAATAATGGCCCATCACAGTTAAAAAGGCGCCTCTTCCTCTTCGTGGCGCACCAGGCCCAGTTCAACTTCCCTCTCGATCACCCGGTCATCATTCGTCGGAGCATCCCATTGCAGGATCACCGATCCGTCATCACAGGACGTCATGTCCAAGCCGTCAGTCTCTGACAGCAACTCCAGAATCGCGTCCCAATCCTGATCGCTGTCAGTGTCCATTTGATGGATCAGAACCTTCCTGCCGAACTGCGCCAGCGGTGAGTTGATCATCGCCGAAACCCTCAGCCCTAAGCGCTCCAGTCCGGTGAGCTCATCCCTGCGTGCGAAATTTTCCAGCACTGACATCAGAAGCCTCCTACTAGCTGTATGCATATACAGTATTTCAAAAATACACAAGCGTGCTTGCATTCAATGCGCAAGCATGCTTTTATTTGTACAAGTTCGCTTGCATTTGCATCGAGCCAGGTAGCTGCGGCAGCCATCGCTCTTTACACAACCAGACGTGACCACCTCGACGCACCCAGGCCATTACCTGGGTCGGGACAAGCTAAGTCGTCGACCACGCAGCCTCTGGATAGCTGCCGGACTCCCCCAATGGGAAGACGCCAAACCATGCGAGCCACCTGATGCGTAGCCAGTAGCTGCAGCAGGCAGAGGTGGGGAAACCCGGCGCCGAGCATGGTGCGGACCAAAAACCACGGGAGGAACATGCCAATGAAGTAGTGAGCCCAGCCGGAGTACGGACCGGCAACCCACGACGGACTGCCCCACCCAACGGGCCGCAGAGCTGCAGTTGACTGTCGTGTAGCGAACACCTGACCCCATGACCGCACCGCCGAGGCCGACCGACGCGAGATGATAGGGAAGCTCTAGGTCAAACAAGCGCAGCGCAAAGCCGTCGGCGGCAGAGCGCGATTTCACTGGCTGGCCTTGGCGACAGGGCCAGACGGGAAATCAACCCGAGGGCATCACCGTGAACAAAGAAGAAATCTACGACAGCCGAATCAGTCCGCTGATGCTTCAGATCATCGAGATATGCAAGGCAGAAGGCATCGCGATGATCGCCAGTTTCGATATAGGCCACGACGGAGTAGGGCCAAACGGCGAAGACTGCACAGGCCTTCTCTGCTCGAGCCTGACGCCAGACGGCGAAGGAAATCCCAACCCGTCATTCCAGCAGGCCTTCAGCTTAATCAAGCGCGGTCGGTACGCTTCTCCTGCACTGCACATCGCCACCGAGCACGCCGACGGCACGCGGACACTGGCAGCAATCATCTGATCCCTGGACAGCCGGAAAGACGGCCCGATCTACCTGGTTCCCCATCACCAGGCTGCATCGGTCGTGGCGTTCGCCCTCCCCTGGTCCGGGAGGCTCACGGCAGCGAGCGTCACGACCAATGCAGCCCAACGGAAGCGAACTCAAATGGCAAAGTCGTTCAAACAAATGATCAAGGATGGCGAGGTGCGGCGCGCCGATGCCATGAAGGTTCAACTCGAGGACCTGCACGAAGAACCTGGCTTTAACCTCCGTACGGAGGGCGATGCTCTCGAAGCGAGCATCAACGCACTCGCAGAATTCATAGCTGCGGGCGGCCAGATCCCACCGCTGGAAGTTCGTCCTCGGGCCGAAGGTGGTGTCTGGCTTGTCGATGGTCACCGCCGGCGCCGAGCGCTTTTGAAGCTCGACACCGAAGGCAGGCTTCCTCGGACACCGAACAAAGACCGTCCTGAGGTGCATGAAGCTTGGGTGCCCGTGATCGCCTTTGAAGGCAGCGATGCTGATCGGGTAGCACGCATCATCACCAGCCAGGAAAACGAGAAACTTTCCCCTCTTGAGCTGGCTGAAGGCTACAAGCGGCTCCGCGCTTTCGGCTGGTCGGTGGAGCAGATCGCCACGAAGGTTGGAAAGACGCGGCAGCATGTCGAACAGGTTCTCACCGTGGGCAATGCAAACACGGATGTGCAGAACCTGGTAGCCGCCGGCCACGTTTCGGCGACTACAGCAGCTCAGGTTGTTCGAGAACACGGCGACGACGCCGGAAAGGTTTTGGGAGCCGAGCTCGAAAAAGCCCAGGCAAGCGGCAAGAAGCGAGTAACAGCCGGCTCTATGAAGGGCCCTTCGATCCCAAAGCCTCGGCTAGAAGCCGTGCATGTCGCTTCACGCAATCTAATTGCATCGCTGGACTCGATCGACGAGGACAGCCGATCACTCACCATCCCCACCGCGCTCGTCCTGCAGCTGCGCGAAGCACTGGACGGCGCTAAACCGAGATAGCACCTCATGGACACGATTACTTGCGGCTCATGGATTGGCCAGCTCGGCAAGGCGCTGGCTCCCCGTGAGCTCGAAGCACTATTGTGGGTGGCCCAAGGCCTCACCACCAAAGAAATCGCCCGCCAGATGGCGGTCAGCCCCGGCACCGTGGCCAACCGCATCGAGGCCGCTCTGTTCAAGCTGGAAGCCGGCCGCCGCATCGAGGCGGTCACCAAGGCCATGCGCCAGCAGATCATCAGCCCGCTTTGCATCGCCCTCGCCGGGATCATTGCCATGCATGCGGTGATCGGCGACAGCGACCCCATGCGCCGCGACCGCCGCGTGCCTGAGCGCCGCACCGCCCAAGTTCGAATCGTTCGCAAGGCCGAGGCCTTGGAACTTTACGCCTGACCCACCCGAGGATCACCCATGCAGACAGCAATGCACCCTGCTTTCGAGCAGAAGCTTGCCGTGCTCGCGGCCCTGCTCGAGCGCAGCAAGTCAGCCAGGACAGAAGCACACGCAAAGGTTGGCCAGTCAGCTCCGCGTTACCAGGCGTCTGGTAAGGGGAAGACCTGGGATGTGGTGGAGATCGCCACCGGCGCAAAGCAGGGCTTTGCCTACAGCTACCGGACGGCCATGCGATTTGTGGATGCGATGGAGGCAGGCGCGGCGAGCAAGCAAGGCGGCGTGCAATGAGCAAGCGCAAGCCACACAACATGCGCGCCAGGCTGGAGCGAACCTGCAGGGCGCTGGTATCGGCCAACCACGCCGCCGTCGTGAACATCGACCCCAGTGGTCAGCAGGTGCTGATCAACTGGAAGAACCTCAAGCAGATCTGCGTGCGGCAAGTAGTCGACGCCGTTTGCGACATCCCGCACCGCTGGACCATCTACCTCAGCGTGCTCTGCCGCACGGAGTTCGGGGAGCGGTATCACAAGTCGATCGAGGTCGCGCCCCAGGGTAACTACCGCGCCGAGCACCTGACCGATGTAATCGAATCTACCTACGTGGACCTGCGGGCCACGGCCAACCCCAATCACCTAGTGGCGGCCGGTTGGATCGCTATCCCTACCGACACAACGCTGGACGAAGCAGAAGCCGCCAAGATCTTTGCCGCTGTCGGGGCCTGGAATCAGCAGAAAGCAGCATGAGACGCACCACCGCACGCGCTCGGCATGGCCGGCGCCAGCAACACATCAATCTGCCGCCCAGCGGCTTGGGAGGTATCGGCCATGGCCGAGCAGAAGACGGGAGCGGCGAAGCACTCGGCGGACTACCGAGACCGCAAGAAGAAGCAGGCCGCGAAGCTTGGCATCGAGAAGGTGTTCTTCAACATGCCGGCAGGGATCAAGGCCGCCATGGCTGCCGAGATCAAGCGACACGACTACGACCAGGTGCAGGAACTCTGGCAGGACCTGGCCCTGTCATGGATCGCGCAGGATCCTGAAGAGCGGGCGCGTAGGCTTGAAAGACCTGACGCGCCAGCTTTTTACATCTCGCCAAAACTAGCGCGACAGTTCGAATCAGCGAGTATGGCGGAATTGAAGCGATACCCAGGGTGCGAGGTCATACCCCCGGATTGCTAACGCCAAGCACTCGCCGAACGACTGCGGAGAGGACCTTGTATTCGCGCAGTTCGTCGGTGTTTGGCAAGGCACCTTCACCATCGGCGGTGTAGATTGCGCCATTGGGGCCTACGTGGAACTTGCCTACGAGAACTTCTTTCTCCGGAGCAAATTCCTTAACAGCTATCCGAGCTTCGAGCAGCGCTTCGCCTCCCCGATACAGCATCGTCGAGTAAATGCTGAATGGCTTTCCGGACACATTTCCGGACACGAGCGGGCCATCCTCTTCACGCTTGAAGGTAACCTGACCGTTAAAGTGCTTATTGCCTAAGTCATTCCAGAACTCGATGAGCTCGAGATATCGATCCGTGGCGCGCTTGTAGCTGTGGGCGGCACGAGAAACCAAGGTCTGCAGCTCGTTAACGTCTTCATCAAAATCCGATTTTTTCACCGAAACACTCCATTTAAACCGGGCGGATTGCCCCGCACTGGTCTACCTCAAAAAACACCAAATTGCCACCATGCCGCATCCGGCCACGGAGGGCGGCGCATGCATGGAGAAAGCCATGAGCGATACCAACGCCAGCCTCAGCCTGGCAACCGGCCACCCGATGACCGCCGACACCTGGTCGGACTTCGTTGCCCGCCTTCGCCACCACTGCAACGGCCAGGGCGTGACATGGCACCACACGGCATGCGCGCTGTTCACCGTGCAGCAGAAGCGCATCGACTACGGCTATGACGCTGACTACGCCGAGGGTCTGGTGGTCTGCTTGGAAGACAGCAGCTGGTTCAGCCCTGAAGAATACTGGGCAGATCTAGACGAGGAAGAGCAGGAAGAGCTCGATCGGGTGGTTCAGGCCAAAAACGATTGCAATTTTCTGGACCTGGATACCGACGACCAGTGGGAATTCCTGGGTGAGCTCGACGACCACAGTGTCACCGGCTGGAACAAACGCTGGGAGATCGTGAACAGCCACTTCACTAAGGAAGCGGCCGAGGCCTTCATTCGCCGCAAGCAGCACGACTACCCAGAACTGCGAATCTACGTCGAGTCTCAGTACTACGCCTGGGAATTCGAAGCGATCAAGGCCGCCATTCTCGACGGCAAGTTGGTCTATCAACCAAAGCCGGCGACTGACGAAGCCGCTGCCGCCTGACCCTCCGGCGCTGTCCAGCAGCGCCCTAGGCGATGAACGCTTCATTGGCTTTTGCCAAAAGCATATCCCAGCGCAAGAGTAATTATCGGGATAAATATAGACCACACCGATTTAATCTCGTCTATATATTTAAAATTCTTATCAGCAACTACCAAGCTAAACAGCAACAAACTTAGAAGCCCTGCTATACAGAAACTCCATGTAATTGTCATCCAAACAATGGAGTTTTTTGCATCCTCTCCGCTACCGATATTTTCCGCTATTTTACCCCTGGAGCTTTCAGCTTTAATTTTTGACTGAGATTCTCCGCCAGATCCAGATTGAAATTCCATATCAAATGTTGCTCTTATAGAAATTGAAGGTGACGACCCGTTCATCGCTTTCCAAGCTCAAGGTCTCTACCGTAAACGTCAGAAAAAGACGTACACCCTCAGCTTCACCAACCTTGATAGGCTTCAATCTACCGACGCGCTGACGACTTTTGAAGTTCTTTAGCCGAATACGAAAATCATCATTCTCCCCAGGCCCGACTTCCCAGCGAGTTTCAGTTCCATCATTAACAAACTCTACAAAAATCGGTATACCGTCGAATCTCATTCTAAAGCTTGGTCGTGAAACATGAACCACTTGCGAGCCGTATAGCTCCATGCCATCCATTTCCACTTCAACGTCAATCACAGAATTGCCCTCAAAAATGGCCAATTTTTAAAACTTCAGTTTGAGGTATTTTCGTGCCCACAGCAATCGACCTGTTCGCCGGCCTCGGCGGATGGAGCACCGGCGCGCGCGCCGCAGGCGTCCAGGTTCTCTGGGCGGCAAACCACTGGCCGGTAGCCGTTGAATGGCACAGCGCCAACCACCCCGACACGCAGCACGTTTGCCAGGACTTGCACCAGGCTCGCTGGGAACAGGTGCCGGCACACGACATCCTACTGGCCTCGCCCTGCTGCCAGGGCCACGCGAAGGCCCGCGGCAAGAAATCGGGCAACCCTGAGCACGACGCATCGCGCTCGACGGCCTGGTCGCCGGTATCGGCCCTGGAGTTCCACCGACCACAAGCGGCGGTGATCGAGAACGTTCCGGAGTTCACCGACTGGGTTCTCTACCCAGCCTGGCTGCAAGCGGTACAGGCGCTTGGATATCAGGCAGCGCCGCACATCGTGGACTGCGCCGACCTCGGCGTGCCACAGCACCGCGTGCGGCTATTCATAGTGCTGACGCGCAGCAAGGCCCCACTGATGCTTCAACTGCAGCGCGAGCGGCATGTGCCGGCGAGCAGCATCCTCGACTTCGACGCCGGGCGGTGGTCGCCAATCGAGAAGCCAGGACGGGCCCAGGCCACGCTCGAACGAGTGCGCAACGGGCGCCAGCGCTTCGGCGACCGCTTCATCATGCCCTACTACGGCAAAGGCTCCGGCACCACCGGCCGGGACATCAACCGCCCGATCGGAACCATCACTACCCTGGACCGCTGGGCCCTCGTCGACGGTGACCGCATGCGGATGCTCAGCGCCAGCGAGGCCCTGGCCGCCATGTCGTTCCCGGCTGACACCCTGCGACCGGACAACCACCGGCTGACTATGCACATGGCAGGCAACGCGGTACCACCGCTGGCTGGACAGAGGGTCATCGAGGCGCTGTTAAAAGCGGCATGAGTTCCTCTGTACCCTTCGGGTTTCATTTTGTAGGCAATGCTGGATCCTCATAAATTTCAACGATCCGGTCATGTTGATTAATAAGTATCGTCACCCTACCCGGCTCGATATCACCTGTTACGTGATCGCCTTCGCGAACGACTCTGCACTTCTTCCCGATCAACTCGCCCACACCAGTGGATTGCGACACTGGCCAGGGAGTCCAGTCATCACCTTTCTTTGACCACGGCCATGGGTGCGACCCGCCGCTGTTACCCGATTCTCCACCCATCATCCTGCTCCAGTTCCAATTGGCGTATTGCCACTTCAAGTCATAGAGCAAGCCAGCGAAAACACAAATCCTTAGGTATCCCCATGCCCACAGAAAATCGATCCAGCAACACCGACCCACGCGATGTGTTCATCAGGCTCAACCCGCTCGGCCTGGGCGAGGAAGAGTTGCGCAAGGACACCACAGGCTTCGAAGACCAGCGCACCCACAGCGACTACCTGCTGTTCCTGGCGGGCTACCGCGAAACACATCCAGAACCGCAGCCCCACCCAGAGCCTATAGCCTGGATGGTTGGTACTGCCTTCTGGTGGACCAAAGAAGAGGCAGAGAGGGATGCGGCGGAGACTGGGTTGCCGATTGTGCCTGTTGGGCCGTTGGCGCCCATCCCTGACGGATACTGCCTGATGCCCAAGCGGCTCACCGCCGAAAACGGCGCCAAGGCACTGCTGCTCGGTGAGTTCAAGCTGGAGGTCACCCAGGAATGCCCGGAATGCCGCGAACTGGATGAGCCGGTAGAAGGCTGCGAGATATGCGATGGCGAGGGCGAGTACGGCCAGCGCCACCTCATCCCTTGGGACACGATCAAGTACATCTACAGCGAAGCCGTGAGGGGTCTCGTGCTCAAACCGGAAGCCACTCGTATGCCATCTTGAGATCAGGAGTACAAAAGTACTCCATGCAGGTGTAACCGCTCTCCTCTCTACCTCGAGGCGGCGAGACGATCAGCAGCCGACACACCCTCCACAGCAATGCGGCGAGCGCGTCCTACACCCCATGCGAGCGCCCGGGTCATCGACTCACCAGGCCGAGAATCGAATGCCTCCTTATGTATGGCCATGCCGCTGGATGCGTACACGCCGATGAACATCTGGGTCGTGCCAGTTCGCGACAGGCGCACCTGTACATCGATGAAGGTGCCGTCACTGAGCGTTTCGTCGTGAGTGCGATGGTGCAACGTCGGGTCTGCCCAATCCCAAAAAACATCACCGCGAATTCTCATGCCGCCTCCTACGACCTCGTTGAATTTTTGAGGGTGTAGACGCCACCATAGCGAAGGCGAAGCGGTTATCAACCGCAGCGGGAGATACTGAGAACTGAATCGGACAAGCGGCGATCAGTCTGGGTCCGCGGGCTCAGGCAGGTGCATCGTTGCGGCAAAATTCATCCAATCTTCAAAGATACGTCGGTGCTCGTCGCAATCGGAGCGCCAGCTGGAGGAAGACGTCACACCATACACAACCTGACTCATAGTTCGAGCAGTGTATGTATCGAGCTCTCGAAGCAGTTCGTACGCACGAAACTGTTGATCCCTGCTGATAGAGCTCATGTGATCCACCACCGTTGATGAGGAGCGATGTACTCCTCGTGATCGGTGGACACCCTGCCACAGATTAAAGTCACCAGAACTTAAACTTTTTTCTCTAACTGCCGCGATATGGCGGCCAAGGAATCCGCATGCCTGCAAAACAGTATCCGCTGGAGGTGCAAAGCGTCGGCAGCGACACCTACATCGCGATGAGCAAGGGTCACCACGACCTTGAAGTGTTCATGGCCGAAGCCGTCAAAGAACACCCGGGCTGGTTCCTGGGCGGCCCGCAGCACAAATGGTGCAAGACGGTGCCGGATCGCTCTGGCGAGTTCGCGCACCGATACGTGTTCGTCGAAGAAGGGACGCCCGGCGCGTGGCCGGCCACCTACTGCTGGGAGTTTGGCGAGGACTACAAGCGCTATAACGCCGAGGTGCAGCCATGACCCGCCTCGCCCTCTGCCTCCTGCTGCTGGCCACCGGCGCCAGCGCAGACCCACGCGAAACACGAGGCATGCCCTACGTGTTCCAGGTGTTTCACGACGAACAGCGTGCAGTGACGTGCTGGTCCTACTCGGGCGGCCTGAGCTGCATCCCCGACAGCCAGCTGCAGGCCGGCAACCAGCGCCAGCTCTCCCCGCACGAAACACAACCCGAACCTACACCCGCTACGGCGCCTGGGCGCTGGATTGATGAGAGGTATCAGCTGTGAGCAAGTATCGTAAAGGTCAGCTTTACACCCGCCGCATGCGCCCGTCTGACGACAGCGACAGTTGGCGCCTGGCAATGCGCTTGGCGTTCTACACAACCATGCTGCGCAGCGGCGAGTACAAGACAGCCTACGTGCTCTGCCGCCACGGTGTGAAAGGGATAATGGAAGTTGGCCGGAGCCGTAAAGACCTGACTTCCACCTTGTTCATGTCCGGTTGCCGCAATTTCAAGGATATCCAGCGCAAGAGTAAGTTCGGCAACATCGAGCGCGCCAGAGCGGCCAAAACTAATCAGGTAGCGCCATGACCGACCTGATAGAAGTGAGGGTATCCAACCTGACCGGAGCGCCGCTGGACTGGGCTGTGGCCATGGCCGAAGGGTTCAAGACAGATCCCGAGCGCCTGACAAATGTTTGGCTCAACGAAGAAGACCCTACCAGCGTCAGCATCCGCGGCGTCGAGATGGGCTACGGATTCAGACCCTCATCAAACTGGGAGCACGGCGGCCAACTGATCGACAAGCACAGCGGCACCGCTCAGCACATTCCCGGGCTGCCTGCCGATCTGTGTTACGCCGGTGGCCCGGCCGGTGCGGGAGTGTGGTGCTACGGCCCCACGGCCCTAATCGCCTTCTGCCGGGGCCTCGTCAACCACAAGCTTGGCGATACCGTCCAGGTACCTAAGGAGCTGATGCAATGATCGCCCTCGCCTACATGGCCTACCTGATCTACAGGGGGCCGCGATGAACGCAGAAGTCTTCAAATTTCCGCTGAAGCGCCGGGCACACAACAACCAGGTGATGGCGAACCAAGCGGAGCGTAAAAGGCTGGCCGACTGGTTCCGCGAAATCGCCCAGCACATCGAGGGCAACGAGGTGGAGCGCGAGCCGCTGGCAGCCATGATCGTACTCAGCAGTGCAGCAGGTGACGAAGTCCTGCATGTCGGCTACTCAACCGATGCTACCTCACTTGTCCAGGCAGGAAACGCAGCCCGCCAATGGGCTCACCTGACCTTCCAGCGCAAGGCCGGCAACTTCTTCGACCGCCAACGCTAACCCCTCCCCCTACAACTCAAGCCCGCCGTCATGCGCGGGCGAGGATTCCATATGTCCGCAACTCAGCAATTTCATCAAACCGCCAATGACTGCCTGGAGCGCATCGCGGCCGACCTGTGGCCCGAAGCCAAGCTCGCCCTGGTCATCTATACCCCGAACAAGCCTGAGCTCGACATTTTGCTCAAGGATAGCGGCCTGAACGTCGACGAGGTCGTCAGCACTCTGCGTCGGCGCGGTGGCCTGGGCCTGGATGGCAAGAACATCTACAAGCGGCTGCTCTGTGACGCCATCATCGGCGCCATGGTCTTCGGCAAACAAAACAGCAACCCGCCTCCGGAAGGTCATTGGGGCAAAGAGTTCTGGGATATCGGCCGGGCCGAGGGCCAACAGCGCGACGAACTGGTGGCAGCCCTGGAACACCTGGTCACCGTCACTTCGCCCGATGCCAATGGGCAAATAGGCGCAGAGGAAGAGCATCTTGCTTCGCTTGAACACGCCCGCGCCCTGATCCGGCTGCACCGCGCCTGACCACCAACCTGCCGCCACCGGCGGCGTGGAGACCACCATGCAAGACGAAGAACGCAAACCGGTGACGTACGTGTCCGACAAGGTCCCGGAGGAGAAAATGGCCGAGCTGGTCGGTACGACCAAGCGGGCTCTAGAAGGTAAGCGAAGCCGCGGCGTAATACCCGAGGGGGTCTGGAAGAAGATCGACGGCCGGATTTTTTATAGCATCAGGAGATACGAAGCGTGGCTAGAAGGAAGCTGGGGCTACCCGCTGGAGTCGAGTTCATCGGCAATTCAATCCGGATCCGTTTTACTTGGAACGGTGAGCGTCGCTCCGAAACTCTCGCGTATCCCCAAACCGCCAAGGGGATCAAAGCGGCAGCCGATTTACGCGCTCAAGTAATCAGCCTGGCCAAGCACGGCGTTCTGGATGAAAAACGGTACGCCGAGTTATTTCCCGCCTCGAGCTATACAGCGCCATCCAAAGAGCTGATGTTTGGCGAATACGCTCAAAGCTGGCTGAACAGCCTGGAAGTGGTACACGACACTCGGGTCAACTACAAAGGCTTGATGAACAACTATTGGATGCCCCACCTGGCAACGCTGCCTATCAAGGCAGTCACACCAATGGTGCTAAGGAATGTGGTCGCGAAGACGGAGTGGAAGAGCCCGACAGTCAAGCGCGCAGCAATCGCCAGGGTCAAGGCGATGTTTCGCGCAGCGATGTATGACGAGGTAGTAGACAGGAACCCGGCGGCATCGATCCAGCTGCCGCAGAAAAACAAGAAACAGGTCGACCCCTTCACAGTGGACGAAGCAGACTCTCTGATTGAATGGATGTATGCGAATTTTTCCCGGTGCAACCAGGTGTTCGCGGCATTCTACGAGTTTGCCTTCTACACCGGCATGCGCACAGGCGAAATCATGGCGCTGCGCTGGGACGAGATCGATTTCGATAAGAAGACGGCTCACGTCTGCCGAATTGTCGTTGAGAAGCAGGTGATGGAGCGGACCAAGACCAAATACACTCGTACCGTTATGTTGAACAGCCGTGCCCTGGGCGCACTGGCCCGGGCCAAGCAGATCGCACACGACCGGTTGAAGCAGAAGCGGCGAGTCTCGACCGAATCGCCTTTCATCTTCCAACCTTCGGGGTCATCGCCGCACATCACTGTGCCTGAAACCGCAGGCAAGCACTTCAACCACGCTGTCGAAGCGAAGGGTTTCAGACATCGCCCACAGTACAACTGCCGGCACACCTATGCCACGATGTGCCTCATGTCAGGGATGAATCCGGCCTTCATTGCAGGACAGCTTGGGCACTCGGTTCAGGTGCTGCTTTCGACCTACGCGAAATGGCTGAATTCGGCGAACGATTGGGCCGAGCTGGCGAAGCTTGAAACGAGCGTAATTGGTACAAAATTGGTACAAGATTAAATTTCGTTCACCTTGCGCCCTTTAGTCATAAGGCATTCGACAGCAATTCAGCCATACTCCAGAATGCAGCGGTTTTTGGGGGAAAACCCTTGCACAGCCAACGAGATACCAACTTTTAGTGAGCCTCAACGTGAAAACATCCCTGTCCATCCTCAGCCTGCTGCTGTTGCTCACAGGTACTGCGACCCTTCCGTCGACCGCTGCTGCACAACCCCCGGCCCAGGTTCAACGTGACCCGTCCAAGCTGCATCTCGCCTCGGGCAGCGCCTTGCTGATCGACCTGAACACCAACCAGGAGCTGTATTCGAGCCACGCCGACCGCGTGGTACCGATTGCCTCGGTGACCAAACTGATGACGGCGATGGTAGTGCTGGATGCCAAACAGCCCATGGATGAGATGCTCACCATGACCATTGCCAACAACCCGGAAATGAAAGGCGTGTATTCGCGCGTGCGCCTGGGCAGCCAGCTCGACCGCCGCGAAACCTTGCTGATTACCCTGATGTCATCGGAAAACCGTGCGGCCAACACCTTGGCCAACCATTACCCCGGCGGTTACCCGGCGTTCATCAAGGCCATGAATGCCAAGGCCCGCAGCCTGGGCATGGCGCACACCCGCTACGTCGAGCCGACTGGCCTGTCGACGCAGAACGTGTCCAGCGCCCGCGACCTGGCCAAGCTGCTGATGGCCTCGCGCAAGTACCCGATGCTGAGTGAACTGTCGACCACTCGCGAGAAGACCGTGGCCTTCCGCAAGCCCAACTACACCCTGGGCTTCCGCAACACCGACCACCTGGTGAACAAGAGCAACTGGGACATCAAGCTGACCAAGACCGGCTTCACCAATGAAGCCGGGCACTGCCTGGTGCTGCTGACCCGCATGGACAACCGCCCGGTGGCCATGGTGATCCTCGATGCCTTTGGCAAGTACACCCACTTCGCCGATGCCAGCCGCATGCGCCAGTGGCTGGAAACCGGTGCCGCCAAGCCGGCGCCGGCGGTGGCCATGCAGTACAAGGCCGAGCGGCAGAACAAGGGGCGCCTGGCGGCCGAGTAACCGGAGCCGGAATGATGGGGCCTGCACCGGCCCTGTCGCCGGCAAGCCAGTTCCCACCGTGACAGGCATGCGGGAGCAACTGCCCTGCGCAGTCCATGTGGGAGCCGGCTTGCCGGCGATGGGCTGCACAGCAGCCCCAGGTTCGTCACGCCGTGGCGCTGACCATCCCGCCCGCACTGCTGCCGCCCTCTTGCTGCAACAGCTCCAGCAACTGCGCCGTGGCCGCCATGATCTGCCCGTTGATGGTGGCAATGCTCGCCTGCTTGGCACCCACCGCCGCCGCCTTGGCAGCCTCGTCCATCTTGCTGTTCTGCAACGCAGCCAACTGTTTCTGTTCCTCGGCCAGTTGCTTCTGCAGGTTCTTGATCAGTTGACGCAGCTCGGTCACCGCCGACCCGCCACTGTCTTCACTGTCGGTGGATTGCGCCTGGCTACCCGCTGAGGCCTTCATGCTGTCACTGCTGATGCTCAACGGGCCCAGTGCCTCACCAGCCTGTTTTGCCTGTTCGCGTTCAGTAGCTGCGTTCGCGCTCAGCGTCTGCGCTGAAACGCCATTGATCATCAGGTTGCTTGCCGTAATTCCGGTCATATCGATTCCCTGTCAGAAAGTTGAGTCCTATCGTCCCCCCTATCGGCCGCCTCACGCAGTTCTTTAGCCCGCTTAAATTCCCCCTCGGCTGGCTCGTTCCCACTCATGTACCAGCGCAGGCGCCGGAGCCCCGGCGGGCGTCCAAATTCGACCATTCAGGGAATCGCAGCCATGAGCCAGCCCTCACAGCGGGAAACCATCAAAGATCTGATCGGCGTGGGCTTCGGCCCTTCCAACCTGGCCCTGGCCATCGCCCTGGAAGAACTTGCCGAGTCCCAGGGCCACGCCCTCGACGCGCTGTTCATCGACAAGCAGCAGGACTACCGCTGGCACGGCGAAACCCTGGCCACCCAGAGCGAGCTGCAGATCTCGTTCCTCAAGGACCTGGTGTCGCTGCGCAACCCCACCAGCCCTTACAGCTTCGTCAACTACCTGCACCAGAAGCAGCGCCTGGCCGACTTCATCAACCTCGGCACCTTCTACCCTTGCCGCCTCGAGTACAATGACTACCTGCGCTGGGCCGCCGAGCATTTTGCCACCCAGGCGGCATACGGGGAGGAGGTGCTGCGCATCGAGCCGGAGGTGCAGGCGGGGCGGGTCGAGCACCTGCGCCTGGTCTCGCGCGACGCCCAAGGCCGAGAATACAGCCGCCGCACCCGTTCGGTGGTGGTAGGCAGCGGCGGCACGCCGAAAATCCCGGAAAAGTTCGGCGCCTTCAAGGACGACCCGCGGGTATTCCATCACTCCCAGTACCTGAGCAGCCTGAACAAGCTGCCGTGTACCGCCGGCAAACCGATGCGCATTGCCGTGATCGGTTCGGGCCAGAGCGCCGCCGAGGCGTTCATCGACCTCAACGACAGCTACCCGTCGGTCAAGGTCGACATGATTTTGCGCGGTTCGGCCCTCAAGCCTGCCGACGACAGCCCGTTCGTCAACGAGATTTTCTCACCGGACTACACCGACCTGGTCTACAACGAACCGGCCGACCAGCGCAGCAAGCTGCTGGGCGAATACCACAACACCAACTATTCGGTGGTCGACCTCAACCTGATCGAACGCATTTACGGCATCCTCTACCGGCAGAAGGTCGCCCACCAGTACCGTCACAACGTATTGTGCCGGCGCCAGGTAGAAGCCGTGGTGGCCACTCGCGAAGGCCTGGAGCTGACCTTGTGCGACCTCGCCACCGGTCAGCAGCAAACCCATCGCTACGACGCAGTGATCCTCGCCACCGGCTATGAACGTCGCTCGCACCGTGACTTGCTGGCCCCCCTGGCGGGCTACCTGGACGATTTCAACGTCGACCGCAACTACCGCATGCTGGCCAGCCCCGATCTGCAGGCCTCGGTGTACCTGCAGGGTTTCTGCGAAAACAGCCATGGCCTGAGCGACACCCTGCTCTCGGTGCTGCCGGCACGTGCTGCGGAAATTGGCCGCGCGCTGTACCAGGACCTGGCGCAGTTGCACGGCAAGCCACAACCGGCAGTGGCCCTGACCCGCGCCTGATCCCTCCTGCCTATGCCTAGCAGGCCGGCCTTGGCCTGAATCGATTGGGGCCGCTGTGCGGCCCATCGCCGGCAAGCCGGGCTCCCACAGGGACAGCGCAGACCTCAAGGTTGCGCGTTACCTGTGGGAGCCCGGCTTGCCGGCGATGGGCTGCGCAGCAGCCCCCAATGGCCCTGACGCGCAGATTGCGCCCTTGCCCAAGCCCTTGAAACATTTGCTTGCATTTAAAACGGCAGGTTTTTGATTCTCATTCGTCCTTATCAATACAGCCCCTCTTTGGCTGGGCACACGCTCGACACCCCAATGCAGAAGACCGTCAGATGGCCAAATCACCGAAAAAATCCAAATCCAGGCTGTGGTTCCTGGTCCACAGCTGGCTCGCCTTGCCGATCTGGTTCTTTGTCCTGATCGTCTGCTTCACCGGCATGCTCGCCGTGGTCAGCCAGGAAATCGTCTGGCTGGCCGACCCGGCCGTGCGCGCCAACAAGCCCGATGCCGACGCCGAACGCCTGAGCTTCCAGCAGGTACTGGACGCCCTGCACAAGGCCGAGCCGGACATGGTGGTGGAGCGGCTCAACCAGCCCGACGGTTCGCACTTCGCAGTCAAAGCCAATGTCACGCTGCCCGACGGCACCAGCCCGACGCTGTATGTAAACCCCTACACCGGGGCCATCCAGGGCAAGACACCGGACTTCAACTTCGAAGCCTTCACCCGCGCCCTGCATGGCTGGTGGCTGGTGCCGTTCACCAACGGTTTCAGCTGGGGCTGGTACCTGGTGTCGCTGCTTGGCCTGCCCATGCTGGCTTCACTGGTGACCGGCCTGGTGGTGTACAAGAAGTTCTGGAAGGGTTTCTTCAAGCCGCTGCGCACCGGCCACGGTTCGCGGATTTTCTGGGGCGACCTGCACCGCCTGGCCGGGGTCTGGTCGATCTGGTTCATTGCAGTCATCTCCATCACCGGCACCTGGTTCCTGATCCAGGCGATCCTGGCGGACAACCACATCACCATTTCCAGCCGGCCCATCGTGCCGGTGATCGCCCGTGAGGATGTACCGCAAACCCCGAATGGCAGCCCGGCAGCACGCATCGACCTGGATGAAGCAGCACGCATCGCCGGCCTGGCGGTCCCGGGGCTGGAGATCAACTTCATCTCGCTGCCAGCCACCGCCTACAGCCACATCACCCTGGCGGGGCCAGGCTGGTACCCGCTGATGTTCCAGAGCGCCTCGGTGAACCCGTACACGCGTAACGTCGACAGCCAGTTCCTGATCAGCGACCGCTCCGCCCTGGAGTTCGTCACCGAGTCCATGCGCCCGCTGCACACCGGCGATTTCGGCGGCCTGCCGATCAAGCTGGTGTGGTTCTTCTTCGGCCTGGTCCTCACCCTGATGGTGTTCAGCGGCTTGCTGATCTGGACCAAACGCACCGCCCAGGCCACCGCCGCCGCCCTCAAGCGCAGTGAGCGTGCGCCGCGCATGACGCGCAATGAAACCCCCGTGGAGATCCGCCCATGAGCCAGGTCCAAGCCGTGCCCGCCAGCCCGCTCAAGCAACGATGGCTGAAGTGGCGTTTTCACCTGAACATCCTGTTGATCCTCATCCCGCTGGGCTTCATGCCCAAGTACTTCGCCGACGCCAGGCTGTTCCGCGGCGAAGCGGGGCTTGGCGCCAACGTGATCAACGACATCCAGGTCGGCCCCTACACCCTGGACCTGGCCGAAATGCGTGACGAGCCCCCCCGCGCCGACGGCCCGGCCGGCCACTTCAAGGTCTTCAATGCATCGTTGTGCAAGGCCTGCGTCAACGGCGTCAAGGCAGCCTACCTGCGCATCGGCAAACCGCGCAGCCTGCGCGCCGCCGGCACGATTTTCTTCGGTGCGCCGTACAACATGGGCACCTCGTTGCCGATCCCGCCACGCACCAAGCCCGACGCGCAGGTCTGGATCACCCTGGAAGGCTGGGACGGCAGCATGCACCAGGCGTCGGTCCCCCTGGCCAAAGCATCGCCAGCCACCGTGGCCTGGCTCGAGAAACAAGGAGGCAAGAAATGAAACACCTGATGCGCACCTTCGCCCTGCCCTTGCTGGTGCTGGCCGCCGGCCCGGCCCTGGCGCACAACCCGATGTGCGAATGCGAGGAACTGCCGGGTGCCCAGGTCAAGTGCACCGGTGGCTTCTCGGACGGCAGCGGTGCCCCCGGGGTAACCCTCGATGTGATCGGCTACGACGAACAGGTGCTGGTCGGCGGCAAGCTCGGTGATGACTCGACCCTGACCTTCAAGCGACCGGACGGCGAGTTCTATGTGCTGTTCGATGCCGGCCCCGGGCACGTGGTGGAAGTCGACTACGCCGATATCGCCCAGCCATGAGCCGCGCCCAAGTGATTCGCCCGGCCGGCGCCGGGCACGAAACCCTCTACGTGCTGCTGGCCAGCCTGCTGATCGTGGTGCTCGCCAGCAGCGTGGTGCTGCTGCGCGGCGAACGCGAGGATGAACAGACCATCGCCAACCACCAGATCGATGCCCGTCGCGACCTCACCGCCGCCGAGCAAGGCCTGTACACCGACTTGCGGGTGGCCTTCGACGAAATCCAGCTGCTGCGTGAGGAAAACGCCGCCGTGCCCAGCGTGCAGGCACTGGCCGAGGAAGGCCTGCCGCCGTTCGTGGACGATGCCAGCAGCCAGAGCCGCGGCAGCCACCAATGGTCGTGGCTGAAGCCCGGGGCCTACCTTGGCCGCAGCCAGGCCCCGGCAGTGGCCGGCAGCCTGCTGCTGATCCTGCCGGCTGACAGCAGCGGCCAGGCCGATGTCTGGCTGCGCCGCGACAGCGCCGCCGTGCCGCCGGACGACCTCGGCCAGGCCGCGCTGATCGCCGCCGGCTGGCAGCAGGTGGTCAGCCATTACGACGCCGGGGTCACCCGCGAACACAGCCACTGAACCCAAGGACTCCCCCATGCTCCGCTCCGCCCTCGCCCTGCTCCTGGCCCTTGCCCTGCCGGCAGTGGCCCTGGCCGAAAACGGCAAGCCCCTGCGTATCGGCATTACCCTGCACCCTTACTACAGCTACGTGAGCAACATCGTCGGCGACAAGGCCGAAGTGGTGCCGCTGATTCCGGCGGGGTTCAACCCCCATGCCTACGAGCCACGGGCCGAGGACATCAAGCGCATCGGCACCCTGGACGTGGTGGTGCTCAACGGCGTAGGCCATGACGATTTCGCCGACCGCATGATCGCCGCCAGCGAAAAGCCCGGCATCAACACCATCGAGGCCAACCAGAACGTACCGTTGCTGGCGGCTACCGGCATTGCCGCCCGTGGCGCCGGCAAGGTGGTCAACCCGCACACCTTCCTGTCGATCAGCACCACCATTGCCCAGGTCAACAACATCGCCCGCGAGCTGGGCAAGCTCGACCCGGACAACGCCAGGCTGTACACGCAAAACGCCCGCGCCTACGCCAAGCGCCTGCGCACCCTGCGTGCCGACGCACTGGCCAAGGTCACCGAAGCACCCAGCGCCACCTTCAGGGTCGCCACCATCCATGCCGCCTACGACTACCTGGTGCGTGACTTCGGCCTGGAGGTGACTGCGGTGGTCGAGCCAGCCCATGGCATCGAACCCAGCCCGGCCCAGTTGAAGAAGACCATCGACCAGCTCAAGGCGCTGGACGTGCGGGTGATCTTCTCGGAAATGGACTTCCCGTCGGCCTATGTCGAAACCATCCAGCGTGAATCCGGCGTGCGCCTGTACCCGCTTACGCACATTTCCTACGGCGAATACACCAAGGACAAGTACGAAGTGGAGATGAAGCGCAACCTCGACACCGTGGTCCGCGCCATCCAGGAGAACCGCGCATGACCGCCGCCGCCAACCTGGTGACAGCCTGCGGGCCGCGCATCGAGTTCACCGGCATCGACCTGACCCTGGGCCGCACCCGCATCCTCGAACAGGTCAGCTTCAACGTCGCCGCCGGCAGCGTGCATGCCATCGTCGGCCCCAACGGCGGCGGCAAGAGTTCGCTGATCAAGACCCTGCTCGGGCAGATGCCGCACCAGGGCCAGCTGGCCCTGCACTGGCCCGGCGAACGCGAAGTGATCGGCTATGTGCCGCAGGCGCTGGAATTCGACCGTGGCCTGCCGATGACCGTGGACGACTTCATGGCTGCCATGTGCCAGCGCCGCCCCGCTTTCCTCGGCCTGTCGCGCCGCGTGCAGCCTGCCATCGACGCGGCCCTGGCGCGGGTCGGCATGCTCGACAAGCGCAAACGGCGCATGGGCGCGCTTTCCGGTGGCGAACGCCAACGCGTGCTGCTGGCCCAGGGCCTGATCCCCGAGCCGCAACTGCTGGTGCTGGACGAACCGATGTCGGCCCTGGACGAAGCCGGCATCCAGGTGTTCGAACAGCTGCTGCAGGGCTGGCGCCAGGCCGGCACCACCGTGCTGTGGATCGAACACGACCTGGCGGCCGTGATGCGCCTGGCCGACAGGGTTACCGGCCTGAGCCGCCAGGTGCTGTTCGACGCCCCACCCGCCCAGGCCCTTACCCCGCAGCGCCTGCTCGGCCTGTTTTCCGTTCACCCGCGTAGCGAGAGCCTTGCCTGATGAGTTTTGAAATCTTTCGGCAAACGGTCCAGGACTGGGCCACTGCCGGCTACCTGCCCGAGGCCCTGGGTTACGGCTTCGTGGTCAACGCTTTGCTGGCCGGTTTGATGATCGGCCCGGTGCTCGGCGGCCTGGGTACCCTGGTGGTGGTCAAGCGCTTCGCCTTCTTTTCCGAGGCAGTCGGGCATGCCGCGCTGACCGGCGTGGCCATCGGTATCCTGCTGGGCGAGCTCTACACCGGCCCCTACGGCAGCCTGTTCGGCTACTGCCTGCTGTTCGGCATCTTGCTCAACTTCCTGCGCAACCGCACCGGGCTGTCGCCGGACACGCTGATCGGTGTGTTCCTGTCGGTGTCGCTGGCGCTGGGCGCCAGCCTGCTGCTGATGCTGGCCGGCAAGATCAACGTGCACATCCTCGAGAACGTGCTGTTCGGCTCGGTGCTGACCGTCAGCGGCCAGGACCTGATGGTACTGGGCATCGTCGCGGTGCTGGTGCTGGCGCTGGCCGTGCCGCTGTACAACCGCATCATGCTGGCCAGCTTCAACCCGCAACTGGCGGCCGTGCGCGGGGTGGCCGTAAAAACCCTGGACTACCTGTTCGTGGTGCTGGTGACCCTGGTCACCGTTGCCGCGGTGAAGGTGATCGGGGCGATCCTGGTCGGGGCGCTGCTGGTGATTCCCGCTGCCGCCGCGCGCCTGGTCAGCCAGTCGCTGAAGGGGTTTTTCTTCCTGTCGGTGCTGATCGCCACGCTGAGCACGCTGCTCGGCATCCTGCTGCCGATCGTTTTCGACCTGCCGGTGCCATCCGGCGCTGCGATCATTCTGGTGGCCGGCATCTGCTTCGCCCTGGCGGCACTAGCCCGTGCCCTCGTTCCCCGCCTGCAAGGAAACCCGGCATGAACCTGAAACGCCTTACCCTGGTGCTGGCCCTGGCCGGCCTGCCGTCGCTGTCTTGCGCCACACAAGTGCTGACCACCCTGCCCGTCACTCACAGCCTGGCCAGTGCGCTGCTCGCGGGTACCACGGTACAGCTCACCCGTACAGCGCCCGCCAACCTGCCGGCCAGCCGCCAGCCGTCCTATTTCAGTGGCCGCGGTGGCGCCAGCCTGCACAAGGCCGCGCTGCAGGCCGACGCGGTGATCGGCGTGCGCTCGATCTGGCGTGACGACCCGCTGTACCCGATGGCCCGGCGCAGCAATATCCGGATCGTCGAGATCGACGCCGCACGGCCGGTGGATGGCGCGCTGCCGGGTATTGCGGTGAGCGGCGACGAGGCCTATGGCGCCTACCCTTGGCTCAACCCGACCAACTTCGGGCGCATGGCCGACGTGATCGCCAATGACCTGGAGCGGTTGGCGCCGGAAGACAAGGCGAAGATCCAGAGCAACCTGGCAGGGCTCAAGCGCCAGTTGCTGGAGCTTTCGGCCAGCAGCCAGACACGATTGGCCAAGGTCGACAACCTGACGGTGCTGAGCCTGTCGGAGCGGCTGGGTTATCTGGCCAGCGGGTTGAACCTGGACGTGGTCGGGCAACCGTTGCCGGCCGAGTGGGATGCGGCTGCGCTGAGGGCGCTGGGGGACAACCTGAAGGCGCAGGATGTGGCGCTGGTGCTGGACCACCGGCAGCCGGAGGCGGCTGTGGCCGAGGTGATCAAGGCGTCCGGGGCCAGGCTGGTGGTGGTGGAGAGTGACCCCGAGGATGCGTTTGCCGGGTTGAAGGCCAGTGTGGATCAGGTAGTTGCCGCTCTGGGCGAAAGCTGATGTTGGGTGTGCCGGCCTCTTCGCGGGCTTGCCCGCTCCCACAGGGATCGCACAGGGCCAGAGAACAGTGAGGTACCTCCTTTGGGCTACGCTGTCGCACTGATAACTGAATTCGCAAGCGATCCTCGTACCCCTGTGGGAGCGGGCAAGCCCGCGAAGAGGCCGGTGCAAGCAATGGACAGCTAACGCTTCATGCACCGCTGATAACGCTCATCCACCCGCCCGGCAAACCACGCCGTGGTCAGCTTGCGGGTGATCTTCGGGCTTTTCAGCTGGATCCCCGGCAGCACCGCCCGTGGCAGCGGCTTGCCGGCCGCGGCATCGGCCAGGGCGAACACCCCGCTGTACAGCTTGCTGTCCTCGAAGGCCAGGCTATCGCCCTGCTCCAGCTGGCTGCGGATCTGCGGGTTGCGCAGGCCCAGCTTCGTTCCCAGTTTACGTGCCGCCTTTTCAGTGGCCCCGGGCATGATCGAACCCGGCGCCACCAGGTCGCCATCCAGCGCCAGCGTCGCCCCCGTGACCTTGCTCAGCGCCGCCTGGAATGCCGCATTGCGGCTGGCGTACCAGCCCGCGTTGAAATCGGCGAAGCGGTACAGCTGGCGATCGTAGTTGGCCGAATAGCCCAGCAAGTGGGCGATACCGAAATACATGCCACCGCGCCGGGTGAACACTTCCTGGCGAATGCTGCCGTCGTAGCTGTAGGGGTAATCCCGCGCATGCTTTTCGGCGAAGTCGATGCTGACCTGCATCGGCCCGCCGGTATGCACCGGGTTCAGCCCGCCCAGCAAGGTCTTGCCCAGCGGCACGCGAGCGATGACTTCGTCGTACAGTTCGCTCAACTGCTTCTCGCTGCGCACCGCCTGCAAGCGCTGCTGGTAGCTCTGGCCATTACCCGACGGCGTCTTCAGGGCACCATCGACCAGCAGCCTGGGGATATGCAGGCGCGCGGCGCGGCGGTCGATTTCTTCCCGGGCGATACGCCCCAGGTTGGGCACCTGCGGGTCGGCATTGAAGGTCGATTCCTGCTCGGTCACTGCCAGCACCGCACACAGGTTGCCTTTGCCGGGGGCAATACGCTGGGCCTCGAACGCCACCTGAATGTCCCGGGCCCAGCCCTCGCGGTCCTTGACCTGGGCGGGCAACAGCCGCAGCAATTGCGCGCGGACTTTGGCCGGGTCCGCCTCGGGTGCTTCCGCACGGCGCCCGGCGCAACCTTGCAGCAGCGCCAGGGCCATCAACCCGACAGCCAGTAACCGGCCGTTCAGGGCTGTTCACCGACCAGGTAGGTCTTGCTGATGTGGCGGAACAGCGGATGGCTGGCACTGCCCATGAGCTCGAACAAAACCATTTCGCGGGTCACCACCTGCGCCCCCGCCGCCCGCATGCGCGCCAGCCCTGCGGCCTTGCTCGCCGGGGTACGGCTGTCGCAGGCATCCTCGACCACGAACACCTGCTTGCCCAGCGCCAGCAGGCCGAGCACGGTCTGCAGCACACAGACATGGGTTTCCATGCCACAGACAATCACTTGCTCACGCGCCATCAACCGTGCGGGCAGGCACTCGGCCGCCACGCAGGAAAAATGGCTTTTCTCCACCACCTCGGCGGCCGGCGCTGCGGCCAGCAGCTCGGCCAGGGTATGGCCCAGGCCTTTGGGGTACTGCTCGGAAATTACCGTCGGCAGTTCCAGCTCGTTCGTCGCCGCCAGCAACCAGCGGGCCCGCGCACGGGTGCCTTCAGGGTCGCTCATGGCGCCGATGAGTTTTTCCTGGATGTCGACGACCAGCAGCGTGGCCTTGTGGGGATCGATCAGCATTGTCTGCCTCTTGCCTGGAAAAAGGCCTAGCCTCCACCAGGCAAGCGGTGACGTCAATCAGGCGGACAGCCGAAGCGGTTGCAGCGACGCGGTCAGCGCAGCAAGCACCCGGTCCTCATGCTCGTGGATGAAGAAGTGGCCACCGGGAAACATCTGCAGCGAGAACGCCCCGTGGGTTTCCTTGCGCCAGGCCTGCAATTGCTCGTCACTGGCGCGGTCCTGCATGCCGCCCAACACATGCAGCGGGCACTGCAATGCCGGCCGCTGGCGGTAGGCGTAGGTGCCACAGAGCAGGAAGTCGGCGCGCAGGGTGGGCAAGGTCAGGCTCATCAGCTCGGCGTTGGCCAGCACTTCCTCGGGGGTGCCCTGCAGTTCGCGCAGCTCGCCGATCAGCTCGGCGTCGCTCTTGGGCTCGCGCCAGTTCCCGCTGTCGTAGTCCTCACGGCGGGTCGGCGCTGCGGTGCCGCAGGCGAACAGGGCCAGTGGCGGCGGGCAGCCCAGCGCTTGCAGCTCATGGGCCAGTTCGAAGGCCAGCAAGGCGCCCAGGCTATGGCCGAGCAGCGCGTAGGGGGTGCTGGCCGCCAGGCGCTGTTCGGTGGCCAGTTGCCGGGCCAGGGCCTGCATGTCGGTGTGCAGTGGCTCGGCCATGCGCGCACCACGCCCGGGCAGTTCCACCGGGCGTACCTGCAGCCACGCTGGCAGCTTGCGCCGCCAGCGGCTGTAAACCATGGCACTGGCCCCGGAATAGGGCAGGCACAGCAGGTTCAACGCAGTCACTGGGCGGCGGCTTCGGCCATTTTCTGGCGCAGGCTCAGCGGGCGCATGTCGGTCCAGACCTCGTCGATGTAGGCCAGGCATTCCTTCTTCAGGCCGCTCTTGCCTACGGCACGCCAGCCGTTGGGGATGGCTTTGTAATCGGGCCAGATCGAGTACTGCTCTTCGTGGTTGACCACTACCTGGAACTGGATATCGTCGCGGTCGAAAACGGAAGTCATTGCCTGTCTCCTTGAGTGATGGATTCAAGGTAGACGTAGCGTGCGGCGAAAAAATTAGTGGGGCTGACGCGGTCCTTGTGGGAGCGGCCTTGTGTCGCGATCGGGCGCGCAGCGGCCGCAAAACCTGCATCCCCGGTCTTCCTGACCGATCCGGGTAGCCTGGATTACGGCCGCTGCGCGCCCGATCGCGACACAAGGCCGCTCCCACAAGGACCGCGTCGGGCAGGTATTCAGGTATCACGCAGCAGGTCGTGGGTATCGAGCAACCGGAAAGCAACCTGCGGGTTGCGCTCCAGCCCGCGACGGATCGCCGCCGGGATCGACTGCCGGGTCTTGCGACATAGCCCGGGCTGGTCGTCCAGTTCGATGACGATGCCGCGCATGGTCCGCACTTCATTGAAGCCAGGGGCGATGCGCATGCGGATGCCGAGGTTTTCGTACATCCGCTGCTGCAGGTGTTGCAGGTCTTCCAGGTCCTTGAGGTTTTCCAGGCGTTCGAGCAGGCGCTTTTCTTCCTGACGGGTCAGCAGGAGAATGCGCCGGGCTGCCTGCGGGTGGTCGGCCAGGTGTTCGCGGCCACAGTCGCAGGCGCCAGGAGGGCAAGGTTGGCGCAAAGGGAGTGGTGTGCTCATGGTGCAAGCATAGCCTGTACCGAAGGTCAGAGCTGCGCCAAGCGCTCGCGCAGGAAGTTCACAAACCCCTGTACCGGCCGCGCCACCTGCCGGTGCTGCGGGTACACCGCCGACAGCTGCAGCGCCGGCGGCCGCCATTCGTCCAGCACTGTCACCAGCCGCCCATCCGCCAGCGCCTGCCCAACGATGAAGGTTGGCAGATAGGTCACCCCCATCCCGGCAATCGCGGCATCCCGTAGCAGCTCGCCATTGTTCGCCCGCATGCGCCCGGTCACCTGGAGCGCCTGGGCCTTGCCGCCCTGACTGAATTGCCACTGTACCTGCCGCGAATGCCCATAGGGCAGGCAGTCATGCCCGGCCAGCTGCTCCGGCCTGGCCGGCACACCCCGCGCTTGCAGATACACCGGGCTCGCGCAGTACACCCGCTCGACACTGGCGATGCGCCGCGCAATCAGGCTGGAATCCTCCAGCGCACCAATCCGTAGCGCCAGGTCATAGCCCTCGCCGATCAAGTCCACGGCGCGGTCGCTCAAGTCCACTTCCACATCCACCTGCGGGTGCAACTGCAGGAACTCGGTCAGCAAACAGCCCAGGTGCGCCATGGCGAACGACAGCGGCGCGCTCAGGCGCAAGGTGCCACGCAAGGCCTGAGCCTGGCCGCTGATGTCGTGCTCCACCTGCTGCACTTCGCCGAGCAGGCGCAGCGCCGACTGGTAATAGTGCTGGCCCAGCGGCGTGGCGTCCAGGCGCCGGGTGGAGCGGTTGAGCAGGCGTACACCCAGGCGCTCCTCGAGCTGCATCAGGCGCCGGCTGACCGATTGCTTGGACATGCCCAGGCGGTCGGCAGCGGCAGTGAAACTGCCGGCCTCCATTACCTGGGCAAAGATACGCATGTCTTCGTAAGGGTTCATTGTCTTGCTCAAAGTGACAGTCAGACGCTTTATAGCGGCTTTTTCCCGTCGATGCATCTCCCTAATCTACGCACAGGTCGCAGCGATGGCCCAGCAGGCCAGGCAAGACGCCCACTATCAACACTTGCATGGAAAAGGATTCGCTCATGAACATTGTCCACAAAACCCTTACCGCTTCCCTTCTGGCCCTGTCTGTTTCCAGCGCCTTCGCCGCAGGTAGCCCAGGTGTCGAGCAACATACCCAGGCCTTCCTCGAAGCCCTGGAGCAAGGCAGCGGCAAGCCACTGGAACAACTCAGCCCGAAAGACGCCCGCGCGGTACTGACCGGCGCCCAGGCTTCGGTCAAGGTCGACCTCTCCAGTATCGAGGTAAAGGCACGCACCATCCAGGCCAACGGCGAATCGATCAAATTGCAAATAGTGCGCCCGGCCAACACGCAGGGTGAGTTGCCGGTGTTCATGTTCTTCCACGGTGGCGGCTGGGTGCTCGGCGACTTCCCGACCCACCAGCGGCTGATTCGCGACCTGGTGGTTGGCTCTGGCGCAGTGGCCGTCTATGTCGACTACACCCCGTCGCCGGAAGCGCACTACCCGACAGCGATCAACCAGGCCTACGCCGCCACCCGCTGGGTGGCCGAACATGGCCAGGAAATCGGCGTGGACGGCAAGCGCCTGGCCGTAGCCGGCAACAGTGTCGGCGGCAACATGGCGGCAGTAGTGGCCTTGAAAGCCAAAGAGGCCGGCACCCCGGCCTTGCGCTTCCAGCTGCTGCTGTGGCCGGTGACCGATGCCAGCTTCCAGACCGCGTCGTACAAACAGTTTGCCGAGGGGCACTTCCTCACCACCGGGATGATGAAGTGGTTCTGGGACAACTACACCACCGACGCCAAGGCGCGCCAGCAGATCTACGCCTCGCCGCTGCGGGCCAGCACTGAACAGCTGAAAGGCTTGCCGCCGGCGCTGGTGCAAACGGCTGAGTTCGATGTGCTGCGGGATGAGGGTGAGGCGTATGCCCGCAAGTTGAATGCGGCAGGTGTGACGGTGACCTCGGTGCGGTACAACGGGATGATTCATGATTATGGGCTGCTCAACCCGTTGAGCCAGGTGCCGGCTGTAAAAGCGGCAATGCGTCAGGCGGGCACCGAACTTAAAGTACATCTCCAGTAAGCCAATGAGTAGAAGACCCGCCTGGGCGGGTCTTTTGCTGCTATTGCGGAAATGGCCCGCAGGCTTCTATGAATCTGCCATCGGTGCGGCTATCTATGGCACCGTCCGCCCCGATGTAGATATGGACCCTCGGCCACTTGGGTTTGACCCGAATGCAGTGCCACGTACCACGGTTGCTCCAATCGAGCTGCATGAAAAACTGGTCGTTTGGGAAGATGTGACCGCCGCCGCCTGTGGTTTCGCCTGGGTAGATTTCACCTTTTGATATGTCGTGCTGAACATTCAAGATATAGCCAAGGCGACCCTGGCCTTTGTCAGAAAAATGAAAACTTACCCGGGGTGTAGCGACATACCAAAAGACGATTGGGGCGAGCATTATCGCGACCACCCAGCGCCCGAAATGCCGTTTCGGTTTAGTTGCAGACGTGATCACGTACGCTACCTCCCCAGCTTGACAGTGGCAATGCTAATACCTCGTCCATGAGCACCTTTGCCGTAATCCCACCGTTTGGATGCTGCTTGTACATTTTGATGCCAATAATGATAGAGACACGATCGCCTATATCATCCCAAGCCCGCATCCCGTCGATGTCTGCGTAGCGACGAGGCCCATCTTGTTCATCCCAATCTTGAACCTTCCGAATGCTGTCTGATGCAATCTGCTCAAGCCCGGCACCATCCAGAAGAACACTTTCTGAAAGCCCCCCCCCGCCCGTCCTACATAGCCATAGTGGATGTTCGACCAGATGTCGTAGTAGTAGTCGACTTCACCTTGCTTATGCCAAACCCTGCCGAACCTTTGTGCAATCGCCACCTTGTGATCCCATGGTCTATTCTGACCAACCCGCTCTGTCCAAAGCGCCATCGCGGCAGCGGTGTTGCCAACCATTATTGCTTGAAAGTCAGGCGGTAAAAGACGTGCATACCAAGGCAGCTTTTGAAATTTTGCATGTTCCTCTGTCGCGTCAAAGCTGGTGAGCTTCTGCATTTTCAGCACGGATGGGTGTGTGATGTTGCGGTTCATTTCCTCGGCGATGTATCTGGCCACCTGCTCCATCATGTCAGGATCTTTGCAGATCACAGGCTGCGGTTTATTCCCTGCTAGCGAAGTTCTGACGGGTGAAATCGAGCCGGCTTGACCTGATGTTGCCGCCTGGCTTGCCTGCTGTGTCGCCGGGGGGCTTGCCGCTAAGCCAGATCCTCCCATGGCCACGACCCGGTTACTGCCCTCTGGACAGCCACACTTGACCAGCGCCCCATCTACCACGGCTGGTTTGCCTTCGATTTTGAAGAAAGGCAGTCCTTCAACAATTACACCAGGCTTTTTGCATGCCGGGCACTCAGTCGTCCTATCCCCTTGGCGCAGCGCACGCTGACTGTTCCCCCGATAATTCGTACTGCCAGCTATGCAGACCGCCCCCGTGGTGGTGAGGTCTCCATCGAATGCCTGTCCTTTGCCATGTATCGATATGCGTGTCATGAGCAACTCCCTGTATGGAAACCCCGACGCTATCACCGGTAAAACGGACAGAGACCGAGCGGCGGAAAATTCAGAATTACCCTACAAAGACCAGACCAACTGTCACTTATTTCGAGACAGTCATTCCTATCAGACACTATTTTTTAAATTTTTTGATGACAGTAGAGTTATCGCCATCGATAGCACGGCAGCCCTCCCGGCCCCGGCATTCAAGGAGAATCACCATGCTCACCGTACGCAACGCCAAAGACCGCGGCCTGGCCTTCCATGGCTGGCTGAAATCCTTCCACACCTTCTCCTTCGGCCACTACCGCAACCCGGACGAGCAAGGTTTCTCCGACCTGCTGGTGATCAACGACGACCGCGTCATCCCTGGCAAGGGCTTCGGCCAGCACCCGCACCGTGACATGGAGATTTTCTCCTACGTGCTGGAAGGCGCGCTGGAGCACAAGGACACGCTGGGCACCGGCTCGGTGATCCGCCCCGGCGATGTGCAACTGATGAGCGCCGGCCATGGTGTGGCGCATAGTGAGTTCAACCACAGCCAGGTGCAGCCGGTGCATTTTTTGCAGATCTGGATCGTGCCGAACGTGCAAGGCGCCACGCCGCGTTACCAGCAACGGCATTTCGGTGCCGAGGAAAAGCGCGGCAAGCTGCGCCAGATCATCTCGCCGGATGGCGCCGAAGGATCACTGCAGGTACGGCAGAACACGCGGGTGTATGCCGGTCTGTTCGACGGTGACGAACGCGCCAGCCTGACCTTGCCGGAAAACCGCCATGCCTATGTGCATGTGGCCCGGGGCAGTGTCGAGCTCAATGGGCAACGGCTGAATGAAGGAGATGGGGTGCGGGTAAGGCAGGAACAGCTGCTGGAGCTGGGCAACGGGGTGGAGGCCGAGGTGCTGGTGTTTGACCTGCGGCCGCACGAATTGCCAGGTATGCCTTGAGTTTCTGCTTTGACAGCGATGGCCCTATCGCCGGCAAGCCAGCTCCCACAGGTACTGCACAGCTTCTGAAGTCTGTGCAGTACCTGTGGGAGCTGGCTTGCCGGCGATAGGGCCATCCGCCCGAATTCAGGGCTCGAACCCTTCGACGATGATCACCTCAGCCTTCGCCACCCCCTGACGATGGCTGCAAGCCTCCTGGTACAGCGCTGACCGGTAACACGCCAGCGCCTGCTCGTACGATTCGAACTCGATCACCACGCTACGCTGAGGGGTAGGCCGCCCTTCCATCGCCTCGCTACGCCCGCCACGGGCCAGGAAACGGCCGCCGAAGGCCTTGAAGGCAGCCGGGGCGCGCTGGGTGTACTGCTGATACTGCGCGGGGTCGGTCACGTCTACGTGGGCGATCCAATAAGCCTTCATGCGCTGCTCTCCTGATACGACGATATTTGTGTATGATGGTATACCATAATAATCACCCCGCCACAGTGAGCGTGCAACATGGCTTTCAACACCATCGAAGAACTTCTCGAGGACTACCGGCAAGGCAAGATGGTCCTGCTGGTGGATGACGAGGACCGGGAAAACGAAGGCGACCTGCTGATCGCCGCCGAGCGTTGCGACGCCCAGGCCATCAACTTCATGGCCCGCGAAGCACGCGGGCTGATCTGCCTGACCCTCACCGACGAACACTGCCAACGCCTGGGCCTGGAACAGATGGTACCGGCCAACGGCAGCGTGTTCAGCACCGCCTTCACGGTGTCGATCGAGGCGGCCACCGGCGTTACCACCGGTATTTCCGCCGCCGACCGGGCACGCACCGTGGCGGCGGCCATGGCCCCTGACGCTCGCCCCGAAGACCTGGTGCAACCCGGCCACATCTTCCCCCTGCGCGCCCGCGAAGGCGGCGTGCTGACCCGCGCCGGGCACACTGAAGCCGGTTGCGACCTGGCGCGCCTGGCCGGGTTCACCCCGGCCTCGGTGATCGTCGAAGTGCTCAACGACGACGGCACCATGGCCCGCCGCCCGGACCTGGAAGTGTTCGCTGCCCGGCATGGCATCAAGATCGGCACCATCGCCGACCTCATCCACTATCGCCTGAGCACCGAGCAGACCATCAAGCGCATCGGCGAACGCGAACTGCCGACCGTGCATGGCACCTTCCGCCTGGTCACCTACGAAGACCGCATCGAAGGTGGTGTGCACATGGCCATGGTCATGGGCGACATCCGCCGCGAACAGCCGACCCTGGTGCGGGTGCACGTGATCGACCCGCTGCGCGATCTGGTCGGCGCCGAATATGCAGGCCCGGCCAACTGGACGCTATGGGCGGCGCTGCAGAGGGTGGCCGAGGAAGGCGCCGGCGTGGTGGTGATACTCGCCAACCATGAATCCTCGCAGGCACTGCTGGAGCGCGTGCCGCAGCTGACCCAACCGGTGCGGCCTTACCAGCGCGGGCAGTCGAAGGTGTACTCCGAGGTAGGCACCGGGGCGCAGATTCTGCAGGACCTGGGCGTGGGCAAACTGCGCCATCTCGGCCCGCCACTGAAATATGCGGGGCTGGCCGGGTATGAACTGGAGGTGGTGCAGAGCATCCCCTTCGAGCCCGGAATTGCAGGTTGATATACGGACCCTGTGGGAGCGGGCGAGCCCGCGAAGCAGACACCGCGGTGCATGGCACGGGCTTCGCCCGTGTTCGCGGGCTCGCCCGCTCCCACAGAGACCGCGCAAGCTTTCAGAGCCCATGCAAATCGATTGCCCCCGGTAAGCAATGTACCCAGACCTCAGGTCGGAGTGATGGCCGGTAGCCTCATGCCTCTTGCCAAAAGTTTGGAATACCATAATATGATATCCCGTAGACCTTGAATCTGCAGGCCGCTTCCTACAACCACAAACGGCCACCAGACACTTTGTTTTAGCTGCTCCCCGAATACTGTTGGCGGGCGCACCACAAGCCCCGCCTCGAATAACAAAAAGCAACGAGGGCGTAACCATGCTGTTGAGCAAACGTGTAACCGCAGTGCTGTCCGCCAGCCTGCTGACCTTGGCATGTCAGGCCACCCAGGCCGCCGACAGCCTGAACTTCGTCAGCTGGGGCGGTACCACCCAGGACGCCCAGAAAGAAGCGTGGGCTGCCCCCTTCACCAAAGCCACTAGCATCAAAGTCGTCCAGGACGGCCCCACCGACTACGGCAAGCTCAAGGCCATGGTCGAGAGCGGCAACGTGCAGTGGGACGTGGTCGACGTCGAAGCCGACTTCGCCCTGCGTGCCGCCAGCGAAGGGCTGCTCGAACCCCTCGATTTCACCCAGATCAAGCGCGACAGGATCGACCCACGCTTCGTCTCCGACCATGGCGTCGGCTCGTTCTTCTTCTCCTTCGTGCTCGGCTACAACGAAGGCAAGCTCGGCGCCAACAAGCCGGTGGACTGGACCGCACTGTTCGATACCAAGACCTACCCCGGCAAACGTGCCCTGTACAAATGGCCCAGCCCGGGCGTACTGGAACTGGCCCTGCTGGCTGACGGCGTAGCCCCCGACAAGCTGTACCCGCTGGACCTGGACCGCGCCTTCAAAAAGCTCGACACCATCAAGAAGGACATCGTCTGGTGGGGCGGCGGGGCGCAGTCGCAGCAACTGCTGGCCTCGGGAGAAGCATCGCTCGGCCAGTTCTGGAATGGCCGCGTCTACGCCTTGCAGCAAGACGGTGCACCGGTGGGCGTGAGCTGGAAGCAGAACCTGGTCATGGCCGACTTCCTGGTCATCCCCAAAGGTGCGAAAAACAAGGACGCAGCCATGAAGTTCCTGGCTAACGCCAGCAGCGCCGAAGGCCAGGCCGAGTTTGCCAACAAGACCGCCTACGCGCCGGTGAACGTCGACAGCGTGGCCAAGCTGGACAAGGACCTTGCGCAGAACCTGCCGACCGCCTACGCCCAGGACCAGGTCACCCTCGACTTCGCCTACTGGGCCAAGAACGGCCAGGCCATCGCAGCCCGCTGGAATGAGTGGTTGGTCAAATGAAAGTCGCCATCAACGCCCTGCATAACGCGCAAGGTGCCCCCACGGGCACCGGTGCCCCGGGAGCGGTCCCCCGCCGCGTCAGCCTGAGCCAGCGCTGGAAAGGCAGCCGCAATTTGCTGCCGGCTCTGCTGTTCCTTGGCCTGTTCTTCTTTGCCCCGCTCGCCGGCCTGTTGCTGCGCGGGGTGCTGGAGCCAACGCCGGGCCTGGGCAACTACGAGCAGCTATTCGCCAACTCGGCTTATGCGCGGGTACTGTTCAACACCTTCTCGGTGGCCGGCGTGGTCACCCTGATCAGCGTGCTGCTGGGCTTCCCGCTGGCCTGGGCAATTACCTTGGTGCCCAAGGGCTGGGGCCGCTGGCTGCTGAACATCGTGCTGCTGTCGATGTGGACCAGCCTGCTGGCGCGCACCTACTCGTGGCTGGTGCTGCTGCAGAGCTCGGGGGTGATCAACAAGGCGTTGATGGCCATGGGCATCATCGATGCCCCGCTGGAAATGGTGCACAACCTGACCGGCGTGGTGATCGGCATGAGCTACATCATGATCCCGTTCATCGTGCTGCCGCTGCAGGCGACCATGCACGCCATCGACCCGATGGTGCTGCAGGCCGGCTCGATTTGCGGCGCAAGCCCCTGGACCAACTTCTGGAAGGTGTTCCTGCCGCTGTGCCGCTCGGGGCTGTTCTCCGGGGCACTGATGGTGTTTGTGATGTCGCTCGGTTACTACGTCACCCCGGCCCTGCTGGGTGGTGCGCAAAACATGATGCTGCCCGAATTCATCATCCAGCAGGTGCAGTCGTTCCTCAACTGGGGCCTGGCCAGCGCCGCCGCCGCACTGCTGGTGGTGATCACCCTGGTGCTCTTCTACCTGTACCTGAAGCTGCAGCCGGAATCCCCGGTCGGCAACGCGAGGTAAACCGCCATGCTCCTGTCTCCCAATGCCATGGGTCGCCCGCTGCGTACGGGCCTGTACCTGACCACCGGGGTCATCGCGGCCTTCCTGCTGCTGCCAGTGGTGTTCATCGTGTTGCTGTCGTTCGGCTCGTCGCAGTGGCTGGTGTTCCCGCCACCGGGCTGGACCTTCAAGTGGTACGGCCAGTTCTTCTCCAACCCGGAGTGGATGGACGCCGCGCTGGCCAGCCTGAAGGTGGCCGTGCTGACCACCCTCGCCGCCGTGCTGCTCGGCCTGCCCACCGCGTTCGCCCTGGTGCGTGGCCGCTTCCCCGGCCGCGAATTGCTGTACGGGCTGTTCACCATGCCGATGATCGTGCCGCTGGTGATCATCGCCGTGGCGGTGTACGCACTGTTCCTCAAGCTCGGCTACACCGGCACGCTGTTCGCCTTCGTGGTCAGCCACGTGATCGTCGCCCTGCCCTTCACCATCATCTCGATCATCAACTCGCTGAAGCTGTTCGACCAGTCGATCGAGGATGCCGCGGTGATCTGTGGCGCCTCGCGCTTGCAGGCGATCTTCAAGGTGACCTTCCCGGCGATTCGCCCGGGGATGATCGCCGGCGGCCTGTTCGCCTTCCTGGTGTCGTGGGATGAAGTGGTGCTGAGCGTGATGATGGCCAGCCCCGACCTGCAGACCCTGCCGGTGAAGATGTGGACCACCCTGCGCCAGGACCTCAGCCCGGTCATCGCCGTGGCCTCGACCTTGCTGATCGGCCTGTCGCTGCTTGTCATGTTCATTGCCGCCGCCTTGCGCCGGCGCACCGAAAACGCCTGAGCGCGGAGAAAACAACAATGAGTGCAGTGATCAAAGACAGCGCGCACGGCAAGACCCTGGTCAGCCTGCGCGGCCTGAACAAGCACTACGGCGACTTCACCGCCGTGGACAACCTCGACCTGGACATCCAGGACGGCGAGTTCCTGACCTTCCTCGGCTCCAGCGGCTCGGGCAAGTCCACTACCCTGTCGATGCTGGCCGGTTTCGAAACGCCGAGCAGCGGCGAGATCCTGGTCGATGGCCAGTCCCTGGTCAACGTGCCGCCGCACAAGCGTGACATCGGCATGGTGTTCCAGCGCTATTCGCTGTTCCCGCACCTGAACGTGCGCGACAACATCGGCTTTCCGCTGGCCATTCGCAAGCTCGGCGCCAGCGAAACCGGCAAGCGCGTCGACGCCATGCTCAAGCTGGTGCAGCTGGAGAAGTTCGCCCACCGCAAGCCGTCGCAGATGTCCGGTGGCCAGCAACAGCGCGTGGCGATTGCCCGGGCGCTGGTGTACGAACCGCGCATCCTGCTGATGGACGAACCGCTCGGCGCGCTGGACAAGAAGCTGCGCGAAGACCTGCAGGACGAACTGCGCCAGTTGCACCGGCGTCTGGGCATCACCATCGTCTACGTTACCCACGACCAGGAAGAAGCCATGCGCCTGTCCCAGCGCATTGCCATCTTCAGCCACGGCAAGATCGTCGGCCTGGGCACCGGTTACGACCTGTACCAGAACCCGCCGAATGCCTTCGTCGCCTCGTTCCTGGGCAACTCCAACTTCCTGCGGATCAAGGCCAGCAGCAATGGCGCGGGCAGCTTCGAGGGCCAGCCGGTGGCCATCCGCCTGACCCCGGGCCTGGCGGCTTCGCAGGATGCGCTGATCATGGTGCGCCCGGAAAAGGCCCTGGCCCTGACCACCGAACAGGCCACGCGCGAGCCGCTGCCGGCGGGCTGGAACGAAGTCAGCGCCAAGGTTGGCGAAGTGCTGTTCCTCGGTGAGAGCCAGACCTGCCATGTGGTCACCGCGGGTGGCACCGAACTGACGGTGAAGGCGCTGTCGGCGGCGGGCATGCCGATGCAGCCGGGGGATACCGTGAAGGTGCGCTGGGCGGTGGCGGATGCTTGCATCTATACCGAGTGGGCAGAAAGTGACCTGAGCAAGTCCGCCGGGGCGCATTGAGATTGCCGGGGCCGCTTTGCGGCCCATCGCCGGCAAGCCAGCTCCCACAGGTAGCGTGCAGCCTTCAGGAGGGCACGTAACCTGTGGGAGCTGGCTTGCCGGCGATGGGCTGCCCGGCAGCCCCAGTGACACCAACTGACTGGCATCAGGCAAAGCTCACTGCCCCATGGACTGTCACATTATCATCACGCCACTGTCGTAATCTGCCGGCCAACTCTATGCCATAGGCCTTCCGGCATGCCTCGCCTGCTTGTATTGCTGCTTACTCTGCTACCGCTGGCGACCCTGGCCGAGCCCGCGCACCTGCGCGTGCAAGGCTCCAATACCATTGGCGCGGCCTTGTTGCCGGCGCTGGTGCAAGGGCAACTGCGCGCACAGCACGCTACTGCCATCGAACAACACCCGGGCGAGTTGGCCAACGAGACCGTTATCACCGCACGTGACGCGCACGGCCAACCTTTGCGCATCGACATCGCCGCCCACGGTTCCAGCACCGGCTTCGTCGCCCTGGGCCAGGGCGACGCCGACCTGGCCGCCGCTTCGCGGCCGATCAACGACAGCGAAACACGCCAACTGCAGGCTTTGGGCAACCTGCGCGCTGCTGCCGCCGAACAAGTCATCGGCCTGGATGGCGTCGCAGTCATCGTCCACCCCGACAACCCGTTGCCACAGCTCACTACCAGGCAACTGGCGCAAGTTTTCTCGGGGCAGGTCCAGCACTGGGAGCAACTGGGCGTCAGTGGCGGCGCCATTCACCTGTACGCCCGTGACGACCGCTCCGGCACCTTTGAGACCTTCAAGGCACTGGTGCTGGAACCCCAGCACGGCGAGCTTTCGCCCAAGGCCCAACGCTTCGAGTCCAGCGACGAGCTGGCCGCGCGCGTGGTCGCCGACCGCCAGGCCATCGGTTTCAGCAGCCTGGCGGTGCTGCACGGGGCCAAGGTGCTGGCGGTGGCCGAGGGCGACGCGCCGGCCATGCTGCCGGAGCGTGCACGGGTGGCCAGCGAGGATTACCCGCTATCGCGGCGCCTGTTTTTCTACCTGCCGGCCAACCCCAAGCCCCAGGCCAAGGCCCTGGCCGATTTCACCCAGAGTCCGGCAGGCCAGGCGATCGTCGCCCGGCAGGGCTTCGTTTCGCAGCAGATCAAGGCCCAACCCGTAGCGCCCCAGGCCGACATGCCGCCGCGCTACCGCACCCTGGCCCAGCAGGCGCAGCGGCTGAGCGTCAACTTCCGCTTCCAGGAAGGCAGCGCCAGCCTGGATAACAAGGCCCTGCGCGATGTGCAGCGCGTTGCCGACTACCTGCGCCAAGCAGGCAAGTTGCAGCGCAAGGCGGTGCTGGTGGGCTTTGGCGACCCCAAGGAAACACCCGGTCGCGCCGCCCTGCTCTCCCGCCTGCGGGCCCAGGCGGTGCGCCGTGAGCTGGCGCGCAATGGTGTGGAGGTGCTTGAAGTGACGGGTATGGGGGATGAACTGCCAGTGGCTGGGAACGAGCTGGAGCAAGGGCGGTTGCGGAACCGGCGGGTCGAAGTGTGGGTGCATTGATTCGAAAGCGGTCCACATCCCTGTAGGCCTTGCCTGGCAAAGAAATGTAACAGCTCTCATTCGGCATCGACGGCAAACGGGTCTAGGCTCAAGCCCATGTGATACCGGGCCCCTCTGACGGTTGCCAGGCCGCCATGTCGGATCACTGTTGCCATGCAACGTCGACATTCAAGGAGGGGCTCATGACAGCTCTACAGGCATTCCTCACCACCCCGTTCCTCGGTACCAGCACCTGGTTGTGGCTGGTGTTCATGGCCCTCGTCATCGGTTTGCTGGTACTCGACCTGGGCGTACTGCACCGCCACGACCGGGAAATCGAAATGCGCGAAAGCCTGCTGCTGTATTCGGGCTACTTCAGCGTCGGCGTGCTGTTTGGCGTCGGCGTCTGGTACCAATTGGGCACGCAGTCGGCGCTCGAATTCTACACCGGGTTCCTGGTGGAGCAGTCGCTGTCGATGGACAACGTATTCGTCATGGCGATGATCTTCAGCTATTTCGCCATACCCCGTCGCTACCAGCACCGCGTGCTGTTCTGGGGCATTCTTGGAGTGGTGCTCCTGCGGGCGATCATGATCGGCGTGGGCGCGGCGCTGGTGCAGAACTTCGCCTGGGTGCTGTATCTCTTTGGTGCGTTCCTGCTGTTTACCGGGGTGAAGATGGCGCTGTCGAAGGAAGACAGCCACCCCGACCTGGCCAACAACCCGATCCTCAGGTTCGTGCGTCGGCACATGCGGGTTACCGACCAGATACACGGTTCGCACTTTTTCATCCGCCAGACCCCGCCAGGGCATAGCAAGGCGCTGCGCTATGCCACACCCTTGTTCCTGGCACTGGTGCTGATCGAACTGGCCGACCTGGTGTTCGCCGTCGACAGCGTGCCGGCGATCTTCGCGATTACCCAAGACCCGTTCATTGTCTATACCTCGAACATCTTCGCCATTCTCGGGTTGCGCTCGCTGTACTTTGCGCTGTCGGCGTTGATGCACCGGTTTGTTTACCTCAAATATGCGTTGGCGCTGGTGTTGATCTTTATTGGCTGCAAGATTTTCTACCATGGGATGATCGGCAAGGTGCCGGCGTTACTGTCGCTGGGGGTGACGTTCGGGTTGCTGTTGGGTGGGGTGGTGGTTTCGTTGGTCAAGACGCGGGGGGAGAAGGTGGCTGTCGTGGATCAGCCGCTCGAGCAACCAGCAAATGCCGATCGTACAGTCGGCCAGAAAGAGGATGACCCGCAGATGCGGGTCTGACTCCCCTACTTGAACTTAAATAACGCCCATACAATTGCCATCCAGATGCACCCAGTCATGTTTAGCCAGGCTGAAATTTTCAACCTGCGTTTAAGCTTCTTCGGAAACGCATTTAGCTCGCCAGCATCCAGTTGACCCATTCGCAGCGCTAGCCACGGAAATGCCACTAACCCACTTGCCGTACATAGCGTCATCCAGCGCCACTTAAATGACCCACAACCCCAATAACGCTTGATGCTTTCAAAATAGGGGTTGCTGGTGATGGCCGAGCAGGCGACGTCATAATCTTTGGTCAACGTTGAAACAGCACTAAGGACTAGTCCTGGTATGGCGATAGCAAAAGGACTTAATAGAAGCGCCACTTTAGCAAGTGGTTGCCAGCCAGTAATGTCAATCACTGGTTGCCTCGTAAATAAACTCGCCCACGGACTCACCGAGCTTCCCGCCCAGCACTCCCCCAGCCATGCCGCTGGCGCCCACCAGTACAATGCCGCATACCGGCGCAGCCAGACCTGCCGAGCCCATTGTAACAGCGGCACAAATTGTTCCAGATACGAGGTTTGCTCCTAAAGTGCTAGCCAATGCTCCGGCAGTTCCAGTAGCAAAACCTCCCGTCTCGGTCAGTCTGACTTTTTTACAATCTTCAGTCTCCCCTGCCCGACAAACTTCTTGCACTTTCAGATACGAAGAAGTCCCACCCAACCCAATCGCAGCGTAGCCACCGTACTCAAGAAACTTGCTGAGTCGCGCCACCTTGTCCAGATGCGTCGCATACCCCGGAATCTGCCCCGGCCCGCCGGCCTTCGACCAGTGGTGCACAAGGCTCTTGGTCGAAATGTTCAAGCTCTTCTTGAGCCGTTCATAGTTCCCTAGGTTCAGCTGCTTGTTAAGCAATGCCGCTTTCAACTGCCCATCCAGCTGCTGGAGCAGTTTTCGCCGTTCGGCAAAGAAACTTGGGCTGTTCAGATGGCCATGCTGCATAAACTCGCGCTGATGCAGGTGTTCGATACTGGTCAGCGTATGACTGACCTGCTTCAGCCCCTGCTCCAGCATGTCCTTGCCCACGCCCATGGACTGACTGGCGTTGCTGAGCAGACCCGCGATTTCAGCCTGATGCTCCATCATGAAGTCCGCTTCGGCGAAATCGAGCACCGCCAGTGCACGGCGTGCGTGCTGCGCCGCCGCCATCAACTGGCCTTCCTCGCGGGTGCAGGCATCACCATTGTCAGGGTCACCGATAACGAAGATTTCCCCTGCCTTGAAGCCTTGCTCAAACGTTGGGTTAAGCCGCTTCAGCCGGGAGATTGGCAACGTGGCATCGTGCCCGGCCAGTTGCAGCAGCACCTGTGCGAACGACATGCGCCGAGGCACTACATAGAACCCGGGCTCCAGGGTTCCGGGCAACGCACCTGCTACGGGCTGGGAGAAACGTTCGGGATAGACCGCGGCTGATGGCGCGGCAGAGTGGCTATTCGCGCGCCCTGCAAGGGGACGCAGGGGCGGAAATGCTTCATCCAACGGTGCGACCACCCGATTGCTGCCCGGTGGACAGCCACAGGCTACCAGCGCACCGTCCATGGCCACCCGGCGGCCGTCGGAAATGAAGTGGTCCACCCCTTCAGCGACCCTCCCCTCCTGCCCGCAGAGAGGGCATTCCGTGGTGCCATCGCCTTCGCGCAGCACCATTCGGCCCTCGTCAAGATAGCCGGCGCCCGTCGCAATGCAGACAGCCCCCGTTGTGGTGACATCGCCATCTACTGCCTGACCTTTTCCCTCCAGACTGGTACGCATCTGCAAACTCCCTGTGCATGGTTGAGGTTGAAAACCTAACATCAGCAAGGGAGGCTCAAGTGGCTTGAGTCGAAATTCAGATGTTTCTTACAAAGTTTGGGATGAGCAAGCTCATGAACCGGCTGGCGACGAAAGCGGCCAAGGAACTGGTGGGGACCTGAAGACGCAGTGAACCGTCAAAGGCCCTCTTCGCGGGCTTGCCCGCTCCCACAGGTACTGTGCCGCATTCGAGCCGTGCGCAGTATCTGTGGGAGCGGGCGAGCCCGCGAATAGGCCGGAACAGGCTGGCAAAATCACCGCCCGCTACGCAACATCTCCGCCGGCACATACTTGCCGATCTCATACTTGCCAATCGCTGCCCGGTGCACTTCATCCGGCCCGTCGGCCAGGCGCAGGGTGCGCTGCATGGCATACATGTACGCCAGCGGGAAGTCGCCACTCACCCCTGCCCCGCCATGTATCTGGATCGCCCGGTCGATCACCTTCAGCGCCACGTTCGGCGCCACTACCTTGATCTGCGCAATCTCGCTGCGCGCTACCTTGTTACCGACCGTGTCCATCATGTAGGCCGCCTTCAGTGTCAGCAGCCGGGCCATGTCGATCTCCATGCGCGAGTCGGCGATCTTGTCGACGTTACCGCCCAGGCGCGCCAGTGGCCGGCCGAAAGCCGTACGCGCCACCGAGCGCTTGCACATCAGTTCCAGCGCACGCTCGGCCATGCCGATCGAGCGCATGCAGTGGTGGATGCGCCCCGGCCCCAGGCGCCCCTGCGCAATCTCGAAGCCACGGCCCTCGCCGAGGATCACATTCTCGTACGGCACCCGCACGTTCTCGAAAAGCACCTCGGCGTGGCCATGGGGGGCATCGTCATAGCCGAACACCGGCAGCGGCCGGACGATCTTCACCCCGGGCGCATCAGTGGGCACCAGCACCATGGAGTGCTGCTGGTGGCGTGGCCCTTCAGGGTCGGACAGGCCCATGAAGATCATCACCTTGCAGCGTGGGTCGCAAGCGCCGGAGGTCCACCATTTGCGGCCGTTGATTACCCATTGGTCACCATCACGCACCGCGGTGGCAGCCATGTTGGTGGCATCCGAGGAGGCCACGTCCGGTTCGGTCATGGCGAACGCAGAACGGATCTCGCCACGCAGCAGCGGCTCCAGCCACTGGCGCTTCTGCGCCTCGCTGCCATAGCGCACCAGTACTTCCATGTTGCCGGTGTCCGGCGCCGAGCAGTTGAACGGCTCCGGGCCGAGCAGCGAGCGGCCCATGATTTCCGCCAGCGGGGCGTATTCCAGGTTGCTCAGGCCGGCACCGTATTCCGATTCCGGCAGAAACAGGTTCCACAGCCCTTCGGCGCGGGCCTTGGCCTTGAGTTCTTCCATGATCTCAGTGGGCTGCCAACGGTCGCCCTCGGCAACCTGGCGCTCGAACACCGCCTCGGCGGGGTAGACATAGGCGTCCATGAACGCGCTGACGCGCTCGCGCAGTGCCTGGACCTTGGGCGAATAGGCGAAATCCATCGGGGCTACCTTCACGGTTCGGAGTACATGGGCCAGAGCCTAGAGCAGCCCGGGCCAATCCACCTAGTCTATTTTCAACGTGTATAAACATTCATAACCGATATATGATCGGCCCATAATTCCAACAAAGAGCGGCGCCCATGAACCTCAGCAAGGTCGACCTCAACCTGTTCATCGTGTTCGATGCGATCTACACCGAAGCCAACCTGACCCGCGCCGGGCAGATCGTCGGCATCACCCAACCGGCAGTGTCCAACGCCCTGTCGCGGCTGCGCGAAACCTTCAACGACCCGCTATTCGTTCGCACTGCGCAAGGCATGGTGCCCACGCCCATGGCACAGAACATCATCGGCCCGGTGCGCAATGCCCTGGCGCTGCTGCGCACGTCAGTGCAGGAAAGCCGCATCTTCAACCCGCAACAGGCCAACAAAACCTTCCGCATCAGCATGACCGACCTGACCGAAGCGGTGATCCTGCCGCCGCTGTTCCAGCGCTTGCGCCGCCTGGCGCCGGCAGTGCTGATCGAAAGCTTCCTGTGCAAGCGCCGCGAGACCACCAAGGAACTCGCCGCCGGCCGCCTGGACTTCGCCATCGACGCACCGTTGAACACCGACCCGCAGGTACGCCACGTCAAACTGATGCAGGACCGCTATGTCTGCGCCCTGCGCCAGGGCCACCCGCTGGCCGACCGCAAGCTGACCCTGGACAACTACCTGGGCATGACCCACATCCATATCTCAAGCCGGCGCAATGGCCTGGGCTATGTCGACCTGGCCCTGGGCAAGATGGGCGTGCAACGCAAGGTTGCCTTGCGCTCGCAGCATTACCTGATGGCCTCGCAGGTGCTGCAGCAGACCGACATGGCGATGACCGTCCCCGAGCGCTTCGCCCGCCGCCATCAGTTGCGCTACCAGCCCCTGCCGGTGGAGGTGCCTGCGCTGGAAACGCACCTGTACTGGCATGAAAGCACCGATCAGGACCCGGCCAACCGCTGGATGCGCGAGCAGATCACCGAGTTGTGCGAGCGTGTGGTAGCCGAGGAAGAAAAGGCTGTGGAGCCGGCCTGAAGACGCTACGAGGGGCGTTCAACAAGCCCCTCGCAACGCGTAGAAAAAATGTTCCACTCAAACCTGAAAACCGAGAAATTTTTCTTACCAAATGTGAGAAGCACGCTGCTGGAAGCGAAAATCATCTCTCGAACGGCGGGTACGCTTGCTTCAACGATTGCCGATTTCACGGCGACAGACACGGACCTGCCCCAATGCCCAGCGCCCCGCTCTACTTCGATTACGCCGCCACCACTCCGGTCGATGACCGGGTCATCGAAACCATGCTTGCCTGCCTGGGTAGCCAGGCCAACTTCGGCAACCCGGCGTCCAGTGGCCATGCCTTCGGCCAGGCCGCCCGCCACGCTGTGGAGCAGGCCCGCCAGCAAGTGGCCGACCGCGTCGGCGCACAGGCCGATGCACTGGTCTGGACCTCGGGTGCAACCGAGTCCAACAACCTGGCGCTCAAGGGCATTGCCCAAGGCCTCGGCCAGCCCGGGCACCTGATCACCAGCCAGCTGGAACACAAGGCCGTGCTCGACACGGTGGCCGAACTGGAGCGCCAGGGCTGGGCCGTTACCCGCCTGGCACCGGATGCCGCCGGCCTGGTTCAGCCCGCGGCGGTGCAGGCAGCGTTGCGCGCCGACACCCGCCTGGTGTCGCTGATGGCGGTCAACAATGAACTGGGCACGATCACCGACTTTGCCGCCATTGGCGAACAGGTACGGGCACACGGTGCCCTGCTGCACGTGGATGCGGCGCAGGCGGTAGGCAAACTGCCTATCGACCTGAGCGCGATGGCCGTGGACCTGATGTCGTTCTCGGCGCACAAGGTGTACGGCCCCAAGGGCATCGGTGCGCTCTACGTAGGGCCACGCGCCCGCCTGTTGATGCGTGCGCAGATGCACGGCGGCGGCCATGAGCAAGGCCTGCGTTCCGGCACCCTGGCGACCCACCAGATTGCCGGCATGGGCAGCGCCTTTGCCCTGGCCGGCCAACCCGGCGACAGCGAACACCTGCGCCTCGAGCAACTGGCCAGGCGCCTGCGCGAAGGCCTGCTGGCCCTGCCCGGCGTCACCCTCAACGGCTGCGCCAGGCAGCGCATTCCCCATACGCTGAACCTGTGCATCGACAGCAAGGGCTTCAACAGTGCGGCGCTGGCCAGCGAGCTGGCGTTGTCGACCACCTCGGCCTGCAACTCGGCGAGCAATGCGGCCTCGCATGTGCTGCTCGCGCTGGGGCTGGATGAGCGCCAGGCACGTAACAGCGTGCGCCTGAGCATCGGGCGTTTCAGCAACGAGGCTGAAGTGGACAAGGCCATCGAAGTGTTCGGCCGGGTGCTGACGGCGGCATCAGCAGCACTGTGGTGAGGCTGCCCTAGAACAGCCGGCTGTCCGGGGTGAAGTCCTCGACCTCGAGCCTGGCACTGTTCGCCTGCGGGTGGCGCGGGTTGAACAGGTAATTGGTGGTGCGGGGCATGATCGCGCTCGGCACCGGCAGCAGCAGTGCCGAACACTCGTCAAGAAAACGGTTGCCCAGGCCCCGGGTCAGTTCGGTCTGGCTCGACCAGCCAGGCTGCAAGGCGGGCAACTGCGCTTGCGAAACGGTGTCGGGCAACTCGATACGGAGCAGCCGCATGGTGGTGGGGAAATCCTCAGGGTCGATCTCCAGGTGCACCAGCACTTCGAGCATCGCCCCGGCCGGGCTGGTGGCGGCATAAACCACTGGCCGGCCCGCCTGGTGCCAGCGGCCGCTGACACGCAAGCCACCCGTTCCGCTCAAGTCTGCATAGGCGCTGATACGCCACAGGATCACAGGCCGAAGCCCTCGGCGATCTGCAGCAACATCTCTTCGACCTGAGTGGTGCCCTGCTGGGTGGTGAGCATCTGCATCGGGGTCAGCCCCGAGAAGCGCTCCTTGGGCTTGGACAGCCAGCGCTTGGCTTTGCCCGCCTCACCGAACACGGCTTCGGCCATGGCGGTGATATGGGCCGAGCGGAACAGCCGGTCGCTTTCCTCCACGGTCAGTGGCTGATCACGTTCGATGCGGGTTTTCAGGGTGCGCAGGGGAATGATCTGGTCACGCTCCACCGGGGTGAACACGCCGAGTTCGGTCAGTTTCACCAGCCAGGTGGCGGCAAAGCCATGGGTGATGCGGGTGTGGATTTCGAAGTCACTGGCGAGTTCGGGGATTTCCAGCAAGTCATGCAGGCGCGCCCGGTATTCGTGGTAACCGTTGTCGCGAAGCACTTCTGCAAGCATGGCGCTCTCCTTTCCGGCGTTTGCCGACAAGTATGCGGCATATGCCGAATATTTGCCAGTTCATGAGGCCGTGCGGGAGTCATGAAGGCGATGCCATCGTGTGGGAGCGGCCTTGCGTCGCGAAAGGGCCGCAGGGCGGCCCCGCCAATCTCACAGGAAGGTGAACACCTGCGAAGCCGGCAACCGCGACTTGTTCAAGCCTGCGTTGAAGTCCGTCTCGCTGCGATAGCCCAGGCTGAGAATGACCACACTGGTGAACCCTCGCTCGCGCAAGCCCAGCTCGGCATCGAGGATCTTGCTGTCGAATCCTTC
>Ga0209676_1000472_pt1 | contig 67063 bp, 57 predicted proteins | sample AraplaCvi_mLB_r2_FD_184282 | JGI IMG/M metagenome (GOLD analysis project Ga0209676, IMG submission 184282) | Arabidopsis root microbial communities from North Carolina, USA - plate scrape MF_Cvi_mLB_r2 (SPAdes) (version 2) | ecosystem: Host-associated > Plants > Roots > Endosphere | place: USA... | reverse complement strand
GGGAATGACTGGCGTATACAAGGGGAAAAAGCGCATTGGCGCATCGATGCGCCTGGAACGTTTGGCGCAAGAAGAGGATTTCCCGTTCGTGCGCAGCAGACTGCGGGTTGTGCGGTTGTTCCGTTACCTGCTGAAGGCGCGGCACGACCAGTTCGCGGGGCTGCCAACATTCACCTCGCTTACCGAGTCGATTACCGCGCTTGATCAAACTTTGGATCATTGCGAGCAGTTGCTTCGGCGCTTTGCCGCCGGAGAGATGTCTGTGGTGGAGCTAAGTGAGCTCCTGCACGACGATGTCTACACCACACTGGACGAGGGCGCCTCTGATTTGCGGCCGTCAAATCACGATGATGATCAAGCATCGATGGATGCAAATGAACTAATGGAGCGCATTTGGGAGGAAATCATGACCCATGTGCGGACGCTCCAGGACGCGCTTTCGTCGGCTTCGGATAACGCTTCCTTTGCGGTGCCGGAATGGCGCCTGCAGTTCGAGCGCGACGAGGGGCCGTGTTTGAACGTGGGAGCACGCTCATGACTGACGACGCACCGAACTGATCCGATGGCTCGATCGCATGACTCGAAGGTACGCGGACCCATTGAAGGGCAAGGTCCTCAACTGCTTGTCGCACTTCAAGGCAGAACTCGTTAATCGCGACGCATCGTGCGTCGTCGAGCCCCACCGGGATTCCAGGAAGCGCCGATCACGCTTTCTGACCCAACAACTAGGACCTTCCCACGTGTCGATTCGAGCAGGCATTGATCGCGTTCTAAGGGAATACATCGGTGCGGCGACCGCAGATTTCACGGGTCACGCTCTTGCCACCTTCATTCGAAAAGACTTGCGGGACGCGGTTGCGACCGCGTCTGGCGAGCCTGATCGCTTGATCTTTAAGGGAAGCGCGGGACAAGGGAACTGGGCTAAGGGCCCTTGGATCGGAATCTTCAATCCCGTCGTAACTACGGGGGCTCAACGGGGCTACTACCCCTGTTACCTCTTCCGCGAGGACATGCGTGGCGTCTATCTCACCTTGAATCAGGGAATGACCGAGGCGAGAGAGCACTACAAAGCAGACGCGAAGACCGCCTTGCGTGCTCGTGCTGTCAACTTTCGCGCAATGCTGGGCGGCGAGAAGAGCTTCACCGCTCTTGAAATTGACCTCGCACCGGGCTCGCCAAGCAACGACACTGCGTTCTATGAGGCCGGAAATATTTGCGCTACGTACTACCAGGTCAATGCAATTCCGACTGAGGAAACGTTGGTGCGTGACCTGCGCGCAATGCTTCGACTCTACGAGACCCTCATACAAGGTGAAACAGACAGCGACGTCACTTTGGAGAACGAAGGCGACGCTCCATCAGATTTGCAGCTCGAAGATGCAACCAAGTTCCGCATGCACAAGCGCATTGAGCGCAATGCCACCTTGGCAAAGAAAGTGAAACAGAAGAAGGGTTGTACTTGTGAGGTTTGCGGTTTGGCCTTCGATCGACTGTACGGGGCGATCGGGTCCGGATATATCGAAGCCCACCACTTGAGACCCCTCTCATCCCTCAAGGGAACGAAGGTCGCTATGGACCCTAAGACAGACTTCGCGGTGTTGTGCGCGAACTGCCACCGAATGGTGCACAGGTCGGGCGTAATCGATGACATCCAGCGTTTCAAGCGGGAGCACTATCATGGCTGAGCAGGCCGCTGACATTCTGACCGAGTTACGAGACCTGGTTCGCGCATTTGTCCAGGAACGAGACTGGGATCAATTTCATACCCCAAAGAACCTTGCCGTGTCGCTCTCGGTCGAAGCTGCAGAGCTTCTAGAGCCGTTTCAGTGGCTCGCTACCGGGGAGGACCTTGCCCCCGCCAAGTTGGAGCAAGTGCGCCACGAGATAGCTGACGTGCTTGTTTACCTGATACGCCTCGCGGACAAGCTCGACGTTAACTTGGCCGAAGCTGTGCGTGACAAGCTTGAACACAACCGCGGAAAGTATCCACCCGATAAGGTTCGCGGTGACGCGCGCAAGTACGACGAGTACGAGTAGGCGACCCATGACCCCAGGTTTCAGCGAACGAACCTTTGAGTTTTGCTTCAACGCCGAGTACTGCCGAGTTAATACCGCCCTTCTGGCGAGCCATCCGCACATTCCATCCCAGCAGATGGAGAAAGACCTTGGCTACGACGTCGAGTTCAAGATCAGGCATGGCCATTACACAAAGTCACTCTTTCTCCAGCATAAGGTCGCTTCCTTCGCAGCCACTCGGGCTGGGCGCAATCGCAAGTTCTTTGATGCTCACATGGCGCCGTACTATCGGTTCGCTGTAGACAGCGACCAGCACAATACGTTGTGCAATCTCAGCCAAACTAAAGGCAATGCATTCTATTGCGCCCCGATGTTTCATGAGCGCTCAGCGCTCGAGACGCATTTCTTCGGCAATACCGTGACGCCTAACGCAGTACTCCTAGATCCCCTCCAAGTAGGAAAGATTGCGGATACGGACCGGCACAACATCACGTACAGCCAGAAGGGACTAAACGCAACCCTGCATTCTGATGTACGGCGGTTCAATCAGGAGTACACCGGGGGTGAGGAGCGTCGCCCTCCGTTGAAGCGAGTAGACGTCACGCTGGACTATGTCGAAGAATTGGGCGAACAGCTTGTTGCGGATACAAGAACGAGTCGCTTTGAGCGATATCTAAGCCGCGAATTTCGATCAACCCGTCCGGTCGAGCGGGTTCAGATCCTCCTAGCTCATGTCTATGACGTTACTTGGCTACTTCTTCCGTAAGTCGCCCGTTTGCTCCGACGCTTACAGGCTTCAACCCGCGCTGCCCCCCCCCTGGAGTTTGGGCCAGCTCCCCGATGGCGGTATTTTTGGCGGTAACTTCATCTCCTCAGAGTGATATTTTCGTTACACATCAATACGTTGAGCGATTCGTTAGGGAGTCCTCCGCCCACCACTCATCCAGCCTTGAAAGCCTCGGGACTTCGTTCCGGGGCTTTTTTGCTTCAGGTCCAAGTCCCACGCCTGCCAAAGGGCGCTATTCGTGTGACAGCCCCATTTGACGAACCCGACTGCGGGGATTCAGCGAAGACAAGTCCGCTCGCAGATGCAGCCGTACGATTTCGTCCCACGCCGGCTCGAGGCTTGTCGGAGAAGCTCCTTCGGTCAGCTGCCGAAAAAAGTGCGTCACCAGGGGCATGGCATCGCTCAAGAGCGACGCCTCGATTCCGCGGCTTTGAAGACCGGCCTGATAACCGCCTTACTCAAGGGTTGCGGGCGTGGCATTAATTCCGACCGAAGCGCTTTTCCCAACCGCCGTAACCGTGGACGCGACCATGTCCAGCAATGCCACACCAGTCTCCGCGCGGACCTCATCGAAGTATCGATGAGAAGTGCTGCAAGGAACCGCGGCGAGATCGGCTCCTGCTTCCATCGGAATTCCGATCATGGTTGGGGTCCGCTGGCGTCAACCCGTTCTCCAACAACGACCGAGAGCACGATCAAGATTCCGCCTGCTACCTGCGTGCCAGCAACCGGCTCCCTCAGGAACAACCAGGCAAGCACAACGGCGAACAAGGGCTCGGAGAGCTCGTAAAGCTGAACTTTGCTTGCCTCCACATAACTGACGGCGAGCGTCGTGAAGCAGTACCCAAGGAGCGGCGCGTCATGCTCGGAACGGGCCGGATGACGCCAGCGCTTCGCATGCGCACGATCCCCGTTCGTCGCCGCGTGCCCTACCGGCGGGCCGCGCCCGTTACCATTCCGCCATGCGCACCCATCACTGGCTTACAGGCGTCGTCCTGCTCCTCACCGGTTGCGCGAGCGGAGGGACGGCGATGCAGCACGAGATCGATGCGCTGATGCGCGATTACCACGGCGATGTTCCGGGGGCCAGCCTACTCGTCGTCCACGACGGCCAGGCGGTCATACGGCGCGCCTACGGCATGGCGAACCTGGAGGACCGCATCCAGGCGACGCCGCAGACGAACTATCGCCTTGCGTCGGTAAGCAAGCAGTTCACCGCGGCATCGGTACTGCTGTTGGCGCAGGACGGACGGCTGAAGCTCGATGACCGCATCGGGCAGTACATGCCCGGCCTTCCCGCCGTCGCGGACAACATCACGATCCGCCACCTGCTCACCCACACCTCGGGCCTGATCGACTACGAAGACGTGATGGATCCAGCCGACACGCGCCAGGTGCATGACGCCGATGTCCTTGCACTGCTGCGATCGCAGGACCGCACCTACTTCGCGCCGGGCACGGGCTATCGCTACAGCAACAGCGGCTACGCGCTGCTTGCGCTGATCGTCGAGCGCGCGTCCGGACAGCGTTACGCGCAGTTCCTGCACGACCGCATCTTCCAGCCCCTTGGCATGCGCAACACCGTGGCTTACGAATCGGGCGTGTCCGCGGTCGCCCATCGCGCCTACGGCTACAGCCTCGAGCACGGTGCGTGGAAGCGCACCGACCAGAGCACGACCAGCGCGGTGCTGGGCGATGGCGGCATCTACTCCTCGATCGACGACCTGACCCGCTGGGACGCCGCGCTTTACGACGAGCGTTTGCTGTCTTCGCAATCGCTGCGCCAGGCGTTCACGCCTGCCACGCCGACCGATGATCCGCAGGTGGAATACGGCTTCGGCTGGCGGATCACCGGCGAAACGTTGTGGCACTCCGGCGAAACGATCGGCTTCCGCAACGTCATCGTGCGCTGGCCCCGGCGGCATCTGACGGTGGTGGTGCTGACCAATCGCGACGATCCGGAGCCTTACGAAACGGCGAAGAAGATCGGGCAGATCGCGATGCGCCAGACCGCGGCGAACTGAGCGCTCATTCGATCGGCACGTCGAAGAAGGTCGATGGCGCGGGCTCGGGATCCAGCGTGAAGTGCCACCATTCCATCGGATAGTTGCGCAGTCCTGCACTTCGCATGGCATCGCGCAGGCGATTGCGGTTGGCGCGCTGCTCCGGAGTGGCGTGTGGCGAATCGGTGTTGGCCAGTGGGTCGAAGAAGTCGAAGTCGGTGCCCATGTCCAGCGGCGTGCACGCGCCCGATGCATCGCAACGCATCAGTGTCAGATCGATGGTGGCACCGCGGCTGTGGCCCGAGGTCGGCGAGATGTAGCCACCCAGCAGGGCGTGTTTGTCCAGAAGCGGATAGAAGCGCGCCTTCGTGCTTTCGTCCGGGTTGTTCGCCCAGGCAACGAACGAACGCACCGCGCGTGCCGGCCGGTAGCAATCGAAGATGCGCAGACGAAAACCCTGCTCCCGCAATGTGCTTTCGACGCGCTGGACCGCCCGCGCCGCCGGCTCCAGCAGATAACAGCGCGGCGCGCCGTAGCCGTCCACCCGCGCCCCGGTGAAGTTATTGCTTCCCGCGTAGCGCATGTCGAGATCGATGTCGGGCACGAGCGTGCGCACGTCGACGAGGCCGGCCGCTTCCGGCGTCATCGCAGGCGCGATATCCATCGTCGGTGTCGATGCACATCCCACCGACGCCAGCATCGAGAACGCGATGGCAAGACGCCATCGCATCACGGACACCCGCCGATGCGCACGAAGGCGAGGTCCTCAAAGTCGTAGCTGAAGTCGGCCTGCGGATCGACCTTCGCCAGGCGCATGCCGGCGGCGTCGACGTCGAGCCAGGCTTCGGCATCCACGCTCGGATCTTCCCAGTCGATGAGCCACCGTTTGCCCACACGCTGCACCACCCCGTCCAGCAAGGGCGATTTGCTTGCGCGGAATCGCACGGCATCGCCGTCGCGGCACAGCGTGGCCTCGCCGAACCATGGATCGCGATACACGCCCAGCTTCGATGCCAGCTCCTTCGCACTGGCACGATGGCGACGCGACGTATCCGGCGCCATCTCACTCGCCGGCCGCACGGCATCTTCGGCGTCGATCAGTCCTGCGTAGTGCGCGACCGACAATGCCGGATCGCCCGAGGTGAAGCGCTTCACCAGCACCTGTGTCAGCACCGTGCGGGCATCCTCGCCCTCGCCGTTGATGAGGATCACGAAGCCCGCGCCCTTGTCGGGAAACATCGTCACCGCCGAGTACATGCCCATCAGCGTGCCGGTGTGCGCGACCTTGAACACGCCGTCCACATCGGCCAGGCGCCACCCGTAACCGTATGCAGAGAAATGGCTATGGTCCCATTCGCGCATGCGCCTGGACACCGGCATCGGCATCTGCGGCGCCCACAGCGCCTGGCGCTGCTCCTGCGACAGCCAGGCCGCGCTCGAAGCCTCGGGTTTGAGCCAGTTCGCAGTCCAGCGCAGCATGTCGTCGAGACTGCAGCGCACGCCGCCGGCGGGGTCCATCGTGGTTGCAGGCACGAGGTCGCCATCGCTGCGTACCGGAACGTTGCGCGTGCCGTCGCGCCGATGCGGCTGCGCGACGTTGCCGACCTCGATGCGATTCCACTGGCCGACCTGACAACGCGACATGCCCAGTGGTTCGAACACCTCCCGGCGCACCAGCGTCTCGAACGGTGCGCCGCCCGCCGCCGCGGCGACTTCGCCGGCGACGATGTACATCAGGTTGTCGTAGTCGTAGCCCGAACGGAAGCTGCGATACGGCTTGAGATACCCCAGCCCGTGGATGATGTCGGCGCGGGTGAACGTGTTCGGCTCAGGCCACAGCATCAGGTCGCCCGCCCCCGCGCGCAGGCCGCTGTTGTGGATCAGCAGATCGCGCACCTGCATTTCGCGGCCGACCCATGCCTCGTGCATGCGGAAGTCGGGAATCCATTTCGTCACCGGGTCGTCCCAGCGCAGCTTGCCGGCGTCCACCAGGCGCGCGAGCGTGGCGGTCGTCATCGACTTGGTGTTGGAGGCGACCTTGAACAGCGTCTGCGAGTCGATCCTGGCGCCCGCTCCTTCCACCAGTTCGCCCGCGGTGCGCGAATACACCACGCGTCCATCCTCGACGATGCCCAGCGCCAGGCCCGGCAGGCGGTAGCGCGCGAATACCTCGTCGAAGATCGCGTCGACGGCCTGGCGGTCCGCAGGCGCCTGCGCGGCGCTGCATACGACGGGCAGCCATGCGAGGCACAACGAAAATGCGACTGCCACGATGCGGTCAGGTTTCATGCCATTCCTGCGGGAATTGTTCCCCTGCCATCATCTCCGCCAGCGTCTGGGGCCGTCGGATGATGGCGTAACGGCCATCGTCGAGCAGCACTTCCGCCGGCAGCGGCCGGGAGTTGTAGGTGGAACCCATGGACGCACCGTACGCGCCTGCGCCGCCGATCATCAACAGATCCCCGGCCTCGCACCGCGGCAGCACCCTCCCCTGTGCGAAGGTGTCGCCGGTTTCGCAAACGGGGCCGACCACGTCGTACGCAACGTCAGGCTCGCTGCGCCCGTGAAGCGGGACGATCTCGTGCCACGCGTCGTACAGCGACGGGCGCAGCAGGTCGTTCATTGCCGCGTCCACGACCAGGAACTGGCGGTCGGTGCCTTCCTTCACGCGGATGGCATGCGTCACCAGCACGCCGGCCTCGGCAACCAGCCAGCGGCCGGGTTCCAGCGCGAGCGTGCCCTTGAAATCGGCGAACGTCTCGCGCACGAGCGCCGCGTACGCGGCAATGTCCACGGGCTTGTCGACGCCCGGCCGATAGACCACGCCAAGACCGCCACCTATATCGACGCTCGCGATCGAATGCCCTGCTTCGACGAGCTCGCGACGGAACGCCTCCACGCGCTGCAGCGCCAGGCGGAACGGCTCCAGGTCGAGGATCTGCGAACCGATGTGCGCATGCAGCCCGTCCAGTTGCACGTGCTGCAGCGAGGCGGCATCGGCGAACCATCGACGCGCCTCGCCGATGGAGACGCCGAACTTGTTCTCGGCCTTGCCGGTGGAGATCTTCGCATGCGTGCGCGCATCCACGTCCGGATTGATGCGCACCGAGGCCCTGGCGCTGACGCCGCGCGCCTGCGCCACATGCTCAAGCAGATGCAGCTCATCGGCGGATTCGACATTGAACCGCCACACGCCCGCAGCCAGCGCCGCGTCGATCTCGTGGGCTGTCTTGCCGACGCCGGAGAAGACGATACGTTCTGCCCCGATGCCTGCCTTGAGGCTGCGGTGCATCTCGCCGAGCGACACGATGTCGGCGCCCACGTCGTGCAGCGCCATCAGCTGGAGGATCGCGAGGTTCGAGTTGGCCTTGACTGCGTAGCAGATGCGCACGTCCATGCCGCCGAATGCGTGCTGCAGGCTGGCGATCCGCGCGCGGATCAGGTCGGCCGAGTATGCGTAGAAGGGGGTGTGGACCTGGCGCGCGATCGCGTCCAGCTCGCCGGGATGGAAGTTCGACAAAGCAGCGGCCTTTTGCGAATCGCGGATAAAAAGACGGCGGACGGCACAAGGCCGCCCGCCGCTCGAGGGAGATCAATAGCTCAGCGAAAGGATGAACTGCGCATTGCGCGGCGCCTGGAACGTGGTCGGGTTGCCGAAGAAGGGGTTCATCAGGCCCACGCCCTCTTCTTCCTGCAGCGTCTCGTTGCGTTCGATCACCGTCTGTTCGTTGAGCACGTTGTAGACGGCGAACTTCGCATTGACCTTCACCGGACCCAGCGTAGTGTTGTAGGCCACGCTCAGGCCGAGGTTGTACGTCCAGGGCAGGGTGTCGTACGTGCCACGGCGCGACAGGCGCCACTGGCCTTCCGGCGTGTAGCACAGGCTCGGGTCGCTTTCGCAGATGTAATGCGTCAGGAACTCGTTGTCGTCGTACGGGTTGCCCGCGCCGTACTCGCTCATCGGGCGACCCGATGCCGCATCCAGCGTCGCGCCCACGATCCAGTTGTCGGTGATGGCGTAGTTGCCGCGCAGCTTGATCTGGTGGCGATGGTCGTTGGGCAGGTAACCGTAGCCGCCGATCTCGACGAACGGGTTGTCGAACGCCTCGGTGCGGCCGGAGTCGGAGAAGTCGGTATCGGAGTTCACCGGACCTTCGTAGTTGCCCTTGCTCATCGACCAGACGTAGGTGGCGTTGAAGGCCCACTTGTCGTCCCACGCGCGGTCGAGCTGGAGTTCGATGGCGCGATAGGTGCGCTTGGGGTTCTCCCAGCCGATCATCGTGCCGTCGCGCAGTTCCCAGCCCGTCGTCGAAGTGTCGATGGTGACGAAGCCGTCGCTTTCGCCATCGCAATCGGTGTCGGTGAAGTAGGTCAGGTCCTTGCCGGGGTTGGCCATCACGAAGCCGCTGTCGCCGCAGCTGTTGACCACTTCCATGTCGTCGATGGCGTTGTGCATCTTGCGATACGTGCCGCTGACGCCCCAGGACCACTTCTCGCCCAGCATCTGCTGGAAGCCCAGGATGAATTCGTCCTGGTAGACCGGATCCATGTCCTTGTCGACCTCTCCACGGAAGTCGGCAACGCTGCCGTCGCCCTGAGAATCGTCCACCGTGCCGATTTCCGCGCCCAGGCCCGGGATCGGGTTGTCGCCATCGGCGAAGGTGCCATCCCAGAAGTAGAAACGGCGGGCGTCGAGGAAGGGACCGGCCTGCTTGATGTTGATGACGTTCGCCACCGGCAGGAAGTAGCGGCCGGCGTTGCCGAACACCTTGGAACGCCCGTCGCCGTTGAGGTCCCATGAGAACCCGAAGCGCGGCGCGATCATGTCGTTGAGCTTGATGTAGCTATTGCCCGCCGCGTCCTTGTTGTCGAAGCTCTCGATTCGCAGGCCGAGGTTCAGCAGGATGTTCGGCGTGACGTTCCAGTTGTCCTCGATGTAATAGGCCTCGTTCTCGGTTTCGAACGTGCCCTGGTTGGCGACCTGGCGCGTACGCACGTAGACGGTGCCCGCCGGAACCGCGATGCCGTTGACGCGCGCACCGGCGTTGTTGACTTCATAACGCAGGCCATCGCCCGGGTAGCGGCTGCTGTAGTCGGACGTGTTGGTTTCGTGGTCCGCGCCGAAACGCACCAGGTGATCGCCGAGGTTCCATTCGAAGTCCAGTCGCATCGCTTCACGCGTGTCGGTGCGATCGATCACGGACGTGTTGCTGGTGCAGCCGATGAACGAGGTGTTCACGCGCTGGTCCTGCACCAGGCTGCAGCGGTCGTCGTTCACGCCGACGGCCGAGGCCGAGCGCTCGTTCTCGCCGTACATGGCCTTCATCGAGAAGTTGTCGGTGAAGTAGCCGGTGTACGTCGCGGCCCAGTTGTCGCCACCGGTCTTGTTGATGATGCGGTTGCGGAAGTCGCCTCGCGTTCCGGTGTCGGGATCGAAACCGAACACGTCCTGGGTGGTGTCGTTCTTGTCCGAGAATCCGAACACTTCCAGCAGGTTGGCGTCGTTGATCTGCCAGTCGACCTTGGCGCCCCAGAAGTCGTTGTCGCCCTGGTTCTCGAAGAAGTTGCCGCCACCGTCGTCGGTGTTCTGCGAATCCAGGTCGCGCTTCTCGTAGATGCCGAAGAAGAACAGGCGATCCTTGATCAATGCGCCGGAACCCCAGATCGAATAGTTGTTCTCGTCCGAATCGTCCCAGCGCGTGTACAGCGTCGGTGCGTAGTTCCTGCCATTGCCCTGCCACAGGCCGTCGATCACGATGTCGGCGCCGGCATGGAACTCGTTCGTACCGCGACGCGTCACGGCGTTGATCACGCCGCCGGTGCTGCGACCGTACTCGACCGAGTAACCGCCCGTCTTGATCTGGAATTCCTCCAGGAACGAGAACGGCAACGACGAGAAGCCGACGCGGTTGTAGAAGTCGGTGACATTCAGGCCGTTGATGTAGACGGTGTTCTCCGCCACCGACGAGCCACCGAACGAGATGCCGCCGAACTCGCCGCGATTCACGCCCGGCGCCAAGGTCGCCACGTCGATGATGTCGCGCTGCACGGGCAGGCGCGCCACTTCCTCACGGCTGATGTTGGTTGCGATCTCGGTCGAGGTCACATCCACCGGCGAGACCACGCGCGTACCGATCACCTGCACGGCTGCCAGGTCCGTCGCCGTCCCGCCTGCCGCGATGTTAAGCGTCGTGGCGTTGCCCAGGCTGATGGTCGTCTGCGCCGGTTCGGACAGGCTATGCCCGTCGGCGGCGACTTCCACCTGGTAATTGCCCACCGGAAGGAACGGGAAGCGGTAGTTGCCCTGCCCGTCGGCGCGTACCGTGCGGACGAAGCCGGTGGCCGGATTGCGCACCGTGACCTCCGCGTTCGGCGTGGTGCGGCCGACCAGCGAACCGTCGGTGTTGGCGGCGTGCGCCTGGTGCAATGACAGCGCCGACGTCAGGCATACGCCCAGCGCCACGCACAACGCGGTCCTACGAAACCCCATGCTCTTCATGTCCCCTCTCCACGATGAAAGTGATGCGCGCAGTCGCTATCGCGATGTCACGCCGGCGGGCAGTACCTTTGCTGCAAAGCTGTAATCCCACTGGTCGAAGTAGAGGTTGCCCCCTGCCCACTCCACTTCGCCGCGCTGCGAGTCCACGGTCTCCGAGCGCATGTGCTGCTTGGCCGGCACGAAGTCCGTGCTGATGTCGTCGTTGAAGGCGATCCGGTAGGCATCCAGGCCGCCGAGGTAGAACCACTGCACTTCCGGGTCGCGCGCGGTCTTGAACTGGCCGGTCGTCACGTCCATCGGAACCCACCCGTAAGGCGCCAGGTACAGCGCGCCCCAGTCGTGCAGGTTGTCGTAGGTGCCATCGGAATAGACCATTCCCGACTGCCAGCGCGACGGGATGCCGTTCATGCGCAGCAGCGTCATCAACAACAGCGTCTGCTGGCCGCAATCGGCATGATTGCCGCGCAGCGCGTAGTCGCTGATGTTGGTGATGGTCGAGTACTCGCGCGCGCCGCCCCAGGGAACATCGTCGACGGCTTCGAAGAGCTTGCGCGCGATGCGGTACGGATTCTTCTCGTCGCCCACGACCTTGCGCGAGAACGCACGCATTTCATCGGTGAAGACGATATGCGGCGGCAGCGGCGCGAGGTACTGCGCCAGGTCCGGCCGGTCGCCGAGCGGCGTGACCTTCGCCGGGTCGATGACGTGATGTTCGCCGAAGATCGTCAGTTCGTAGTCGATCGAGAACGTCGTCGGCTGCCCGGCGACAGCGGGCTTTTCCAGATACACCGTGCGCTGCAGCGTGGATTCCGGCGCGATCTGGTGCTTGCCCGGCGCGCTGGAGAGGAACCGGATGTCCTCCTGCCGCCCCGGCAAGGCACGCGGGTACGGAATCCATGCGCGTACCGTCTCGCCCGCCGGCACCGCATCGGCGTTCACGGTGATCGATTGCGTCACGTGCACGCGTCGCGGCGCGACGCTGCTCTTGCCGGTGCGTCGTCCCTCGGCCACCGCGTCATCGTGGTACGCGTTGGCGTTCTCCATGGGCCCGTCGTTACGCTGGAACGGCGTGGCGCGACGCGCCATCGCTTCCGGGCTCACGCGGTACAGGTTCGAAACCGAGCGGTTGAAGTAGTAGGGAACCCCGTCGATCACCATGTGTTCGAGCAGGTTCGCCTTCGTCCAGCGCTGGAATTCGTCCTCGCTCAGGTCGGGGATGGATTCGCGGACCTTCGCGCGGGCCTGGTCGGCGGTGACCGTGAAATCCAGGCGGATGCGGCGCATGCGCTCGCGCTGGAATTCAAGTTCGGCGCGTGTCTTCGCATCCAGGCCGGGCTTTGCGAGGGCGGCATCGATGCGCGCCGCGGCGTCGCGGAAATCGCCCGCGTCTATCTGCGCGATCACGGCCGGCAACGGGTCGGAGGCGGAAATCGCCGCGTCGGTCGCGGCAACCGCGCCCAGGGCGAGGACGGCGGCGAACAGGACGTGCCGGCGGCGCGTCCGGGGCATTGGCGATCGAAGCGGTAACCGAGGATCGTCCACGCAGGCCACTCATGAGGGGCGTTTCACCGCTGTGTAACATGAGTGGAGTACCCGGTCAATAATTTATTCTTGACTATCCGACAGAAAGAAGTATCTATTCTCCCCAGCCGGCCGCCGCCTTCCACACGGCCGCTTACGAGGGGGGACGCGATGATCGAGGACGTTCTGGCCTTGCGCCGCTACGCGGCGGGCACCGCCTCGCATGCCGCCCATGCCCACGCGCCGTCGGGCCCCCGTTCGTCTCTTGCGACTTCATCTCCGACCGTCCGCCCCGCCACGGGACCTCGCTTCATGCGCCTTCGCACCGCCCTCGCCGTTTGGCTGCTTTCGCTGGGCCTGTTCTCTTCCGCCGTCGCGTACGAGCGCGCCTGGACCATCCCCGCCGACACCGGCGTGGTGGGCATCGAGCAGGCGCAGCTGGATCCGTCGTGGTGGGTCGCGCGGCAGGACGCGCCGGACCGCGTGATCCTCGATGCGCAGGCCATCGCCGCGCAGAACGCGAAGCTGATGCAGCTGGACGACAGCATGTTCGATCTCGATGCGTTCCCGGCGACGCTCGATCGGGCGCGCGTTGCCGCCTGGGTCGAGGGGCTTTCCACGCGCCCCAAGCGCGCCCTGTACGACGAACGAGGCCAGGCGTTCGCCTCCGGCGATCTGGACACCATCGTCGACAACGTCAATCTTTCCGCGATCCCCGCCACGCAGCCGACCCGCTTCGGCCTGGTCGTGCATCGCGCCGACCTGCGCGCCTTCCCGACGCGCACGCGGGTGTTCAGTTCGAACGACGACCACGACATCGACCGCTTCCAGGAAAGCGGCCTGTTCCCGGGCGACCCGGTGGCGATCGTGCACGAAAGCCGCGACGGGCAGTGGCTGTTCGTGGTCAACACGCGATATGCGGCGTGGATCGAGAGGCGCTTCGTCGCGCAGGGCAGCCGGGAAGAAGTGCTCGGCTACGGCAGGCGCACGCCGTCGCGCATCGTCACCGGCGCACGCGCGACGACCGTCTACACCCCGGAAGAGCCCGGCGTTTCGGAAGTCCAGCTCGACATGGGCGTGCGCGTGCCCGTGCTCGCCGACTGGCCGGTCGGCAAGCCGGTGAACGGCCAGGACGGCTATACCTCGCACATCATCCAACTGCCGGTGCGGAACGACGACGGCACGTTGCGGTTCGCGCCGGCGCTGTTGCCGCGTCGCGAACCGACCGCCGACGCGCCGCTCGCGCTGACGCCGCGCAACCTGATCCAGCAGGGTTTCAGGTTCCTTGGCGAACGCTACGGCTGGGGCCACAGTTACAACGCGCGCGACTGCAGCGGCTTCGTGTCGGAGATCTATCGCAGCATGGGCGTGCAGCTGCCGCGCAACACCAGCGACCAGGCCGTCAGCCCGGCGCTCAACCGCATCGCCTTCAACGAGAAGGACAGCCACGCAAAGCGCATGGCCGTGGTGCGCGACCTGCAGGTCGGCGACCTGGTCTACATCCCGGGCCACGTGATGATGGTGATCGGCAATGTCGACGGCGAACCGTACGTCATCCACGACACCACGGGCCTGAGTTTCGCCGGCCCGGATGGAAAGACCGTCCGTGCGAAGACGAATGGCGTGACTGTTTCGCCGTTGACCCCGCTTCTGTTCAATGGCAATCAGACGTTTGTCGATCGCATCACCAACATCCAGCGCATCCGGCCATGAGGGCCGCACCGCGCCAGTAATCCAAGCCCCCACGGCCCACACTCCAGAACGAAAAGAATGAAAATCACGCAGATCCGGTTCGGCATGTTGCGCGTTCCGCTGAAAACGCCTTTCAAGACCGCGCTTCGCACGGTCGAGGCGATCGAGGACATCATCGTCTGCGTGCACACCGATACCGGTCACATCGGTTACGGCGAAGCACCGGCGACGGCGGTCATCACCGGCGACACGCACGGCTCGATGATCGAGGCGATCCGCAAGTTCATCGCGCCGCGCCTGATCGGCCAGGAAATCGCCAACCTCAACCGCATCACGCAGCTGATCCAGACCGCGCTGGAGAAGAACACCAGCGCCAAGGCGGCGGTAGAGATCGCCGTGTACGACCTGTTCGGCCAGCTGTACGGCGTGCCGCTGTACAAGATGCTGGGCGGCGGCGACCCGGTGATCACCACCGACATCACCATCAGCGTCGACTACATCGAAAAGATGGTCGCCGACTCGCTCAGCGCGGTGGATCGCGGTTTCGAATCGCTGAAGATCAAGGTCGGCAAGGACATCGGCGTCGACATCGAACGCGTCAAGGCCATCTACGCCGCCGTCGAAGGCCGCGCCCTGCTCCGCCTGGATGCCAACCAGGGCTGGACCGCGAAGCAGGCCGTGCACGCGATCAACATGCTCGAAGACGCCGGCGTGCGGCTGGAACTGGTCGAGCAACCGGTGAAGGCCCAGGACCTGGACGGCATGAAGTACGTCACCGAACGCGTGCACACGCCGATCATGGCCGATGAAAGCGTGTTCGGCCCGAAGGAAGTGATCGACCTGATCCGCATGCGCGCGGCCGATATCATCAACATCAAGCTGATGAAGACCGGCGGCTTGTCCAACGCGATCCGCATCGCCGACATCGCTGCGCTGTACGAAGTTGAGTGCATGATCGGCTGCATGCTCGAAAGCAGCATCAGCGTGGCCGCCGCCGTGCACCTGGCAGTCGCCAAGTCGAACGCGATCACCAAGGTCGATCTGGACGGCCCTTCGCTGAGCGCGTTCAATCCGGTCGATGGCGGGGTGAACTTCAACGAATCGGAGATCTCGGTGACGGACGCGCCGGGCCTTGGCATCCGCGAGATCCGCGGGCTGGAACTTCTGCCAGACTGACGCCCTTGAACCGGGAGAGCGCATGTCGCCGCTGCTGAAGATCCGCGCCGAACGCGACCAGATGTCGGCCATCGAACGACGCATCGCGGATTTCCTGCTGGAAAACGCGCACCTTCTGCGCGACTACTCCTCGCAGCAGCTCGCCAACGCGTTGGGCATCAGCCAGTCCAGCGTGGTGAAGTTCAGCCAGAAGCTCGGTTACAAGGGCTATCCGGACCTGAAGTACTCCATCGGCCAGGCGGTGGCGCGCGGCGACGGCGCCGACGACACCGCGACTGGCCGCGAAGCACGCGCCGACGACCCGCACGCGGCGCTCGCCGAAGACCTGTGGCACCTGAAGGCGCTGGCCGAAGCCGAAACGCGGCTGATCAACCCGCCGGAAAACATCGACGAGATCGCGCACGCGATCCTCAAGGCCGGCAAGGTGTTCATCATCGGTCTGGGCGAGGACGGCATCCCGGCCCGCGCGTTCGCCACGCGGTTGTCGATGCTGGGCATCCTGACCGTGCATTACGTCGATGCGATCCTCATGCAGGCCGGCGTATCCAGCGCCGCGCCGGGCGATGTGCTGATGGTGTTCTCCGAACACGGCCGGCAGCCGACGCTGTGCCAGATCAGCCACCTCTTCCGTGAACGCGTCGGCCATGTGGTCACCGTGACGCGGCACACGCCCAATCCGCTGCGCGCGCATGCCGACGCCGCGCTGCTGGTCTCGGCGCACGACGAGCGCCGGCATATCGAGCCGTTGCTCTACCAGTCGGCGCTACAGCACCTGCTCGACCTGATCTTCGTCCTGCTGTGCGATGCGAGCGAAGAACGTCGACGGCAGCTCGACTTCAACTTCGAGCGCATGCAGGATCTGCTCGACCATTGATCCGGGGCCACCGATGCGAATGTTCTCCATGCGTTTGACCGTGGCGCTCGCCCGGGGGCTGGCCGTCGCGGCAATGGCGATGCTGGCGGGCTGTGCGGGACTTTCCTCCAAGCCGGCCGCCAGGACGCCGTGGGACGATGCGCAACAGCTCGTTCTCGTCACGACCTCCGATTGGAACGCCACCAGCGGCACGCTGCACCGTTTCGAACGCGATGGAGGGGCATGGCGCGAAACCGGCGAGGCGACGCCGATCACCGTGGGACGCAGCGGCTCCGCGTGGGGCCTCGGCCTCAACAGCGCGCAGTCCGACGGCCCGCAGAAACGCGAAGGCGACGGGCGCGCGCCCGCGGGTGTGTTTCGCATCGGCACGGCGTTCGGCTATGCCGACAGCGCTTCGACGCGGTGGCCTTATCAGGGCATGAGCGCGTCGGACTGGTGCATCGACGTGCCCGCCTCCCCGCTCTACAACCGCATCGTCGATGCCAAACAGGTTGGCCAGGCCGCCGTCGAAGGCTCCACCGAACCGATGCGCCGCGACCTGCACGCCGATGGCGATGTGCGTTACAAGCTCGGCTTCGTGATCGAGCACAACGCGGGCAATCGCGTCGGCGCGGGCAGCTGCATCTTCGCCCATCTGTGGCGTGCGCCGGGCGAGCCCACCGCCGGTTGCACCGCCATGCCGGAAGCGGCGATGCGGGAGCTGCTGGCATGGCTGGACCCGCGCCGTAAACCCGTGTTCGCGTTATTGCCCGATAACGAACTGGAACGCCTGCACGCGTCCTGGGATCTCCCCGCGCCGACGCGTTCCCGCTGAAAATATCGCGCCCCACCCCATCGGCCGCGCCGCTGCGCGAGGATGGGTCTCACCGCACCGATCCGGACACCCAATCCCCGATGTCGAACACCGCCCGCGTACTCCTCGGACTCTTCCTCGGCGCCGTCATCGGCCTCTCGCTCGCGTGGCTCGACCCGGCGCTGGCCGGCAAGGTCGCCGACTTCGTGCAGCCTGTCGGGCGACTCTGGCTCAATGCCCTGCAGATGACCGTGGTGCCGCTGGTCGCGGCGCTGGTGGTGATCGGCGTGAACAACGCGACCGACGCCGCCGCCTCCGGCCGCACGGCGCGCAAGGCCATCATCACCTTCGTGGTGATCCTGGCGGTCTGCGCCGCTTTCGCCGCGACGGTCGCGCCGATCCTGTTCTCGTTCGTGCCGCGACAGGAAGGCCTGGCCGATTCGCTGCGCGCCGCCACCGCGGGCGCGGCGCAGCTGTCGCTTCCCAGCTCGCTGGCCGAATGGTTCGCCGGGATCATCCCCGCCAACGCGCTGGCCGCCGCCGCATCCAGCGCGATGCTGCCGCTGGTGGTGTTCGCGCTGTTCTTCGGCTTCGGCCTGACGAAGATCGAAGCCGGCCGCCGCGCGCGCGTGCTCGAGCTGATCCAGGGCATCGCCGACGTGATGATCGTGATCGTGCACTGGGTGCTCTGGGTCGCCCCCGTCGGCGTGTTCGCACTGGTGCTGGCGGTCTGCGCGCGCGTGGGCCACGGCATGATCGGCGCGTTCGGCTGGTACATCGCCATCCTGTGCACCATGTACCTGCTGGCCACCGCGCTGATGTACCCCATCGCGATCCTCGCCGGTGGTGAGCGCCTGCGCCGCTTCGCCTCCTCCATCGCGCCGGCGCAGGTGGTGGCGGCCAGCACGCAGTCGTCGCTGGCCTCGCTGCCGGCGATGATCGAATCCTCGCGCGAGCGCCTGGGCCATCCGCTCAGCGTGACCTCGCTGGTGCTGCCGATGGCGGTGTCGCTGTTCCGCATCACCAGCCCGATCCAGTACCTGGGCGTGGCGGCGTTCATCAGCTGGGCCTACGGCGTGGACCTGACCATCGCGCAATGGGCCGCCGCGGCCGCGCTGGCGGTGGTGATCAGCATGGGCTCGGTCGGCCTGCCCGGCCAGGTCAGCTTCATGGCGACCAACATGCCGGTGACCCAGGCGCTGGGCCTGCCGATCGAGCCGCTGGGCCTGCTGCTGGCGCTGGACACCATCCCCGACGTCTTCGCCACCCTGGGCAACGTCACCGGCGATCTCACCGCGACGACAGTGGTGGCGAAGGGCCAGCGGGATCCGGTGAATCCGGACCTCGGCGAAGGCAGCTGACGCGCCCGCCCCGCGCGGTGCCTGATCCACGACGGGCACCGCACGGCCCGGTAGGTGCCCACCAAGGGCCACTTACGCCACGTCGAAGACTTTTCCGACGCGCCAGTGGCCATCCGCCCGGTCCGATTCGCGCGCGTTCATGCGAAAATGCCCGGACTCATGGCCCCGTAGCTCAGCTGGATAGAGCGGTCCCCTCCTAAGGGACAGGTCGCACGTTCGAATCGTGTCGGGGCCGCCAATTCGCGCAGTAGAAGGGAGTTGCCATGACCCACACCGTCCTCACCGCCCTCGGCCTGAAAGACGCCGAATCCGGTACCTACCTCGGCAACGGCGAGTGGTCCGGCACCCGCGACGCAGGCGTGCTCGAGTCGGTGAACCCGACCAACGGTGAGGTGCTGGCGAAGGTCCATGCGTCCTCGCAGGCCGATTACGACACGATCGTCGAGCGCGCCCAGGCCGCCTTCAAGGTGTGGCGCACGACACCGGCGCCGCGTCGCGGCGAAGCGATCCGCCTGTGCGCCGACGCCCTGCGCAGGCACAAGGACGCGCTGGGTTCGCTGGTCGCGCTGGAGATGGGCAAGTCCAAGCCCGAAGGCGACGGCGAAGTGCAGGAAATGATCGACATCGGCGATTTCGCCGTCGGCCTGTCGCGCCAGCTGTACGGCCTGACCATGCACTCCGAGCGCCCGGGCCACCGCATGTACGAGCAATGGCACCCGATCGGCCTGGTCGGCGTGATCTCGGCGTTCAACTTCCCCGTCGCGGTGTGGGCGTGGAACGCGTTCATCGCGGCGATCTGCGGCGACATCACCATCTGGAAGCCCTCGCCCAAGACCCCGCTGTCGGCCGTCGCGTCGATGAAGATCTGCAACGAGGCGCTGAAGGCCGGCGGCTTCCCGGACATCTTCTTCCTGTTCAACGACGCCGGCACGGAACTCGCCTCCAGCTTCGTCGACGACAAGCGCATCGGGCTGATCAGCTTCACCGGTTCGACCAAGGTCGGCCGAATCGTCGGCGAGCGCGTCGCACGCCGCATGGGCCGCTCGCTGCTGGAACTGGGCGGCAACAACGCGATCATCGTCGACCCCACGGCCGACCTGAAGCTCGCGATCCCGGCCATCGCCTTCGGCGCCGTCGGCACCGCCGGCCAGCGCTGCACCACCACGCGCCGCCTGTTCGTGCATGACTCCATCTACGACGACGTCCTCGCCAAGCTCATCACCGCCTACAAGCAGGTGGAGAAGAAGATCGGCGATCCGACCGACCCGACCAACCTCATGGGCCCGCTCAACAGCCGCGATGGCGTGCAGGCCTATCTGGACGCGATCGAGAAGGCCAAGGCCAGCGGCGGCAAGGTCGAGACCGGCGGCGCCGCCATCGACCGTCCCGGCAACTTCGTGCTGCCGGCCATCGTGACGGGCCTGTCCAACGACGCCGAGATCGTCCAGCACGAGACGTTCGCACCGATCCTGTACGTCATGAAGTACAACGATCTGGCCGAGGCGATCCACCTGCAGAACGACGTCCCGCAGGGCCTGTCGTCGTCGATCTTCACCCAGAACCTGAAGGCGGCCGAAGCGTTCCTGTCGGCGGCCGGTTCGGATTGCGGCATCGCCAACGTCAACATCGGCACCAGCGGCGCGGAGATCGGTGGCGCGTTCGGCGGCGAGAAGGAAACCGGCGGCGGTCGCGAATCGGGTTCGGACGCCTGGCGCGCGTACATGCGCCGCCAGACCAACACGATCAACTACTCCGATGCGCTGCCGTTGGCGCAGGGCATCAAGTTCGACCTGTAACGGCTGTCATCCCCGCGAAAGCGGGGATCCACGCCTTGATCGGCATGTCCCGAGGCACTGGATTCCCGCGTTCCCGGATTGACCATGGGAAACGTCACGACCCGATGAGCGATCACTGACACGCATGTACGGACTCGCCCGCCCCTTCCTGTTCGGCCTGGATGCCGAAACCGCGCACGGCGCCGCGCTCAGCGCGCTGGAAGTGGCCTATCGCACCGGCGCGGGCGCGCTGCTGTCGCGTCGTCCGACGCCGCTGCCCACGCGCGCGTTCGGGTTGACGTTCCCCAACCCGGTCGGCCTCGCCGCCGGCCTGGACAAGAACGGCGAGCACATCGACGCGTTGCTGGCACTGGGCTTCGGCTTCATCGAAATCGGCACGGTCACGCCGCGCGCGCAGGAAGGCAATCCGAAGCCGCGCATGTTCCGCCTGCCGGAGCAGAACGCGGTCATCAACCGGCTGGGGTTCAACAACGGCGGTGTCGATGCGCTGGTGCGCAACGTCGAACGCGCCAGGCGTCGCCATGGCCTGCTCGGCATCAACATCGGCAAGAACAAGGAAACGCCGAACGACTCGGCGGAGACCGATTACCTGTTCTGCCTGGAGCGCGTGTATCCGATCGCCGACTACGTGACGGTCAACATTTCCTCGCCCAACACCGCCGGCCTGCGGGAACTGCAGGAAGAGCAGGCGCTGCGCCGCCTCGTCGGCACGCTGCGCGAGGCACAGGAACGTCTCGCGTCGGTGCACGGTCGCCGCGTGCCGATGCTGGTGAAGATCGCGCCGGACCTGACCGACAACGACGTCGAAGCCGCCGCGCGCGTGCTCGGCGACCTGCATGTGGATGGCGTCATCGCCACCAACACCACCATCTCCCGCGTGGGCATCGAAGGCTCGCCGCTGGCCGATGAGGTCGGCGGGTTGTCGGGCAAGCCGTTGCTCGGCCAGGCCACGGCTGTGCTGCGCATGATGCGCACGCGCCTGCCCGAATCGATCCCGATGATCGGTGTAGGCGGCATCCTCTCCGGCGCCGATGCCGCGGCGAAGATGGCCGCAGGCGCGACGCTGGTGCAGTGCTACACCGGCCTGGTCTATCGCGGGCCGGCGCTGATCGCCGAATGCGTGGAAGCCATGCGTCGCCGCAAGGAAGCGCCGAGTCGCGGCAACGTGCCTCCGATCGTATGAAGCGCAAGCGCACGTCCCCATGACCGACTCCATCCGCGTCCTGCTCGACGCGCCGCTTCGATCGCGCAACACCTTCGGCGTCGTGGCAACCGCACCACTGCTCGCGGAGGTCGCCGACGCCGGCGCCCTGCCGGCCCTGTTCGCGCGCGAAGAGTTCGCCGGCCGCGCCCCGCTCGTGCTGGGCGGCGGCAGCAACCTGTTGTTTGCGGGCAATCCCGACATTCCGCTTCTCGCGCTCACCGGCCAGGACGTGCGCACGGTGCGCGACGAAGGCGACGTCGCGATCGTGCGCGCCGATGCCGGCGTCCAGTGGCACGGCTTCGTGCTGCGTATGCTGGATGCAGGCTTCGCCGGGCTGGAAAACCTCGCGCTGATTCCCGGCACCGTCGGCGCCGCGCCCATCCAGAACATCGGCGCCTACGGCGTCGAGGTGCGCGAGTTCGTCCACGCGGTGGAATGCTTCGAACCGGCCACCGGCGCCGTGCACCGCCTCGACGCCGCGCAGAGCGCGTTCGCCTATCGCGACAGCGTCTTCAAGCACGAACCCGACCGTTACATCGTAACCGCCGTCGAATTCGCCCTGCCGCGCACGCCCGCGCTGAAGCTGGACTATGCCGGCATCGGCGACGAACTGATCGCGATGGGCATCGCCAGTCCCACGCCACGCGACGTCGCGCAGGCGGTCATCGCGATCCGCCGCAGCAAGCTGCCCGACCCGGCCGTGCTCGGCAATGCGGGCAGTTTCTTCAAGAATCCCATCGTTCCGCTCGCGCAGGCCGAAGCGTTGCAGTCCGAGCATCCGGGCATGCCGGTGTTCCGCGGCAACGGCCCGCAGACGCGCAAGCTCTCGGCTGCGTGGTTCATCGACGCCTGCGGCTGGAAGGGCCATCGCGACGGCGACGCCGGTGTGGCACGCACGCATGCGCTGGTGCTGGTGAACCATGGCAATGCGAGCGGGCAGGAACTGCTCTCACTGGCGCGACGCATAGCGCAGTCGGTACAGGCGCGCTTCGCGGTATCCATCGAACCCGAACCGCGCATCGTCGGCGCGAACTGGTAAGGAGCGTCACCGGTGAGCGAAGCCCTGCCCCATCCGCTTCGCGCCGCGGGCTTCATGCTGGCCAGCACGCTGTGCTTCGGCGTGATGGCCATTGCGATCCGCCTGGCGTCGCATTCGCTCAACACGATGGAAATCGCGTTCTTCCGCAACTTCTTCGGCCTGCTGACCGTGCTGCCGCTGGTGATGCGCATGGATCCGGCCTCGCTCCGCACGACGCAGCTTCCGCGCTATTTCGTGCGCTGTTTCATCGGCATCTTCTCGATGCTGTGCGGCTTCTGGGCCATCGGCCACCTGCCGCTGGCGCAGGCCATCTCGCTGTCGTATTCATCGCCCGTGTTCGTGACGATCCTCGCCGCCCTGATGCTGGGCGAACAGGTACGCGGCCGGCGCTGGGCTGCAGTCGCCGCAGGCTTCATCGGCGTGCTGGTGATCGTGCGGCCGTTCTCGCATGAGTTCACCGGCGGCACGCTCATCGCGCTGGCCGCCGCCGTGCTGAGCGCGGTCGTCGCGATCCAGATCAAGCAGCTGGCGCGCGTGGACGCCGCCAACACCATCGTGCTCTACACGTACCTGTTCTGGGTGCCGATCTCGCTGGTGCCGGCGCTGTTCGTGTGGGAATGGCCGCAGGGCATCGTCTGGCTGTGGGTCGTCGGCGCCGGCCTGTTCGGCACCGGCGGGCAGGTGCTGTGGACGCATGCGCTGAAACTGGGCGAGGTGTCCGCGCTGACGCCCATCAGCTTCATCCAGCTGCCGCTGGTGGCGCTGGTCGGCTGGCTCTGGTTCAACGAAAGCGTCGACATATATACCTGGGTCGGCGCCGGCATCATCCTCGCCGCGAACGCGTATATCGCCCACCGCGAAGCGGTGTTGCTGCGCAGGCACGCGACGACGGCTCCGGTCGAAGCCGCCAAGCCCGGCGAGTAAGCGCCCGCGTCAGTCGGCGGCGAGGCCACGGCGCCACGGCCGCCCCTGCACCCGATACACCGACAGGTACACGGCCACCGCCCAGGCCATCGCCACCGCCCATCCGGCCAGGATGTCGGACGGGTAATGCACGCCCAGATACACGCGCGACAGCCCCACCAGGGCCACCAACGGCGCCATCAACGCCAGCATCGGCCAGCGCCAGCGCGTGTGCCAGGCCAGCATCACCAGCACGCAGGCGAGCGTCATCGAGCCCATCGCGTGGCCGCTGGGGAAACTGTAGGTGGTTTCCGGCGCGATCGATTCCCACAGCGACGGCCGGTCTCGCGCGAAGAACAGCTTCGCGCCGATGTTGAGCAGCGCCGAGCCGCCGAGGGCGACCGCCGCGAACACCGCCTCGCGGTACTTGCGCAGCACGCCCAGCACCAGGACGAGCGCGATGTCGAACGGCACCACGCCCCACCCATACCCGATCTTCGACATGAACACGAAGAAGTCGTCGAAACCCTGTCGGGCCATCGTGTGCGCGAACATCAGGATCGGTTCGTCGAAAGCGATGGCTTCCTGCTCGTGGATCTCGTCGGCCAACTCACCAAACACCCACAGCGGCAACAGCAGGCCGACGAAGACGAACCCCAGCAGCAACCCGTGACGACGCAGCAGGTCCGCGCCGTAGCGCACGATGCTCGCGAGCGCGCCGCCGGGTTCAGCCGCCACGCGCGGTATCGGCCCCGTACTTGCGCTCGACGTACTGGTCGATCAGCGCCACGAACTCATGCGCGATGTTCTCGCCGCGCAGGGTCACGGTCTTCTCGCCGTCCTCGAACACCGGCGCCGACGGCGCCTCGCCCGTACCCGGCAGCGAGATGCCGATGTTGGCATGGCGCGATTCGCCCGGGCCGTTCACGACGCAGCCCATCACCGCCAGCGTGAGGTTCTCCGCACCCGGGTGGCTGATCTTCCATTCCGGCATCTTCGCGCGCACGTGTTCCTGCACGGTCTTGGCCAGCTCCTGGAAGAAGGTGCTGGTGGTGCGGCCGCAGCCGGGGCACGCGGTGACCATCGGTGTGAACGCGCGCAGGCCCATCGTCTGCAGCAGTTCCTGCGCGACGATGACTTCGTTGGTGCGCGACTGGCCGGGTTCGGGCGTGAGCGAGATGCGGATCGTGTCGCCGATGCCTTCCTGCATCAGGATCGCAAGCGCTGCGCTGGACGCGACGATTCCCTTGCTGCCGATGCCGGCCTCGGTGAGGCCCAGGTGCAGCGCGTAATCGCCGCGACGGGCGAGTTCGCGATACACCGCGACCAGCTCCTGCACGCCACTGACCTTCGCGCTGAGCACGATGCGCTCGCGCGGCAGGCCGATTTCCTCGGCACGCGCGGCCGAATCCAGCGCCGAACGGATCAGCGCCTCGCGCAACACCTCGGCGGCGTCCAACGGCTGGGCGAGCTTGTGATTCTCGTCCATCAGCTGCGCGGCCAGCGCCTGGTCGAGCGAGCCCCAGTTGGCGCCGATGCGCACCGGCTTGCCGTGCTTGATCGCCAGTTCGATCAGCGTCGCGAACTGGCTGTCCTTCTTCTTGCCGAAGCCGACGTTGCCGGGGTTGATGCGGTACTTCGCCAGGGCTTCGGCGCAGGCCGGCTCGGCGGTGAGCAACTGGTGTCCGTTGTAGTGGAAGTCGCCGATGATCGGCACGCTCACGCCCATCATCGCCAGCTTGTCGACGATGCGCGGCACGGCGGCGGCGGCTTCGACCGTGTTGACGGTGACGCGGACCATCTCCGAGCCGGCGCGCCACAGTTCGGCGACCTGCTTCGTCGTGGAGGCGACATCGGCCGTGTCGGTGTTGGTCATCGACTGCACCACGACCGGGTGACCGCCGCCGACGTCGACGCCGCCGATGCGTACCGCCGTGGTCAGGCGGCGCGGCAGGGGGCCGAAACCGGGGTGCGCGCAGGGCGCCTGGGCATGCGAATTCATGCACCTATTGTAGGCCACGACGGAGCGCCGACCGCCCGCCCCCGCGTGAACCGATCACGTGACCCAGCCCCCCGCGTGCGGTACCGTGGCCGGCCATCGCACGCCCCCTGCCATGCGCGACTTTCCCGACGACAACCGCCCCGACACGGTGCTCACGCCCAGTCAGCTGAACACGCTGGCGCGAGATCTGCTGGAAGGCGCTTTCCCGTCGATCTGGGTCGAGGGCGAACTGGGCAACGTCTCGCGCCCGTCGTCCGGCCACCTGTATTTCACGATCAAGGACGCGCGCGCGCAGGTGCGCTGCGCGATGTTCCGGCCCAAGAGCAGCTGGCTGAAGTTCCAGCCGCGCGAAGGCCTGCGCGTGCTGGGTCGCGGCCGGCTGACCCTGTACGAAGCTCGCGGCGAATACCAGATGGTGTTCGACCATCTGGAAGAAGCCGGCGAAGGCGCGCTGCGTCGGGCATTCGAGGAACTCAAGGCCAGGCTTGCCGCCGAAGGCCTGTTCGACGCGGAACGCAAGCGGCCGCTGCCGCGTTTCGCGCGCCGCATCGCGGTCATCACCTCGCCCAGCGGCGCGGCCGTGCGCGACATGCTGAGCGTCCTGTCGCGACGCTTCCCGCTGGTGGAGGCCGAGGTGCTGCCGGTGCCGGTGCAGGGCGAAGGCGCGGCGGCGCAGATCACCGCGATGCTGCTCAAGGCCATCGCCGCCCAGCGTTACGACGTCATCGTGCTGGCGCGCGGCGGCGGCTCGCTGGAAGACCTGTGGGCGTTCAACGACGAGCGCCTGGCCCGCACGATTGCCGCCTCGCCCGTGCCCATCGTGTCCGCCGTCGGCCACGAAACCGACTTCAGCCTCAGCGATTTCGCCGCGGACGTGCGCGCGCCGACGCCGTCGGTCGCCGCCGAACTGCTGGCGCCCAACCGCGAAGACCTGCTGCATCGCCTGCGCGTGCTCGACGCGCGCCTGCGCAACCTGCAGATGCAGCGCCTGCGCCAGGCGATGCAGCGCGCCGATCGCGCCGCGCTGCGCCTCAACGCGCAGCGCCCGCGTGCGCGGCTGGACATGCTGCGCCGTCGCCAGGCCGATGCGTTGCGACGCCTGGACGCGGCATGGAAACGCCGCATGGAACGCGAACGCGCGCACTTGCGCCACGCCGACGCGGTGCTTCGCGCCGCGCACCCGGGGCGCCGCATCGCACGCCTGCGCGAGCGCCTGGCCGCCATCGCGCAGCGGCCGCAGTCGGCCATCGTGCGCAGGCTGTCGAATCAAGCGCTCCACCTGCGCGGGCTGGCGCGCTCGCTGGAAGCGGTCAGCCCGCTGGCGACGGTCGCGCGCGGCTATTCGATCCTGCGCCATGAAGACGGGCGCATCGTGCGCAGCGTGCTCGATGCCGCGCCGGGCGACCGGCTGTCGGCCCGGCTGTCGGATGGCGAACTCTCGGTACGCGTGGAATCGCACGACGGCGAGGCGTGAGTGCCGGTGTGACGTCACCCTAGCGATGCCGTCATCCCCGCGAAGGCGGGAATGACAGCAATCCACAGCATGTGACCCATCCGTAACGCGAACTCGCCTACCCTTTGCGCCTCGCTTTCCCCGGAGCCGCACATGCCCAAGGACAAGAAGAACCGCGCCGGCAAGGGACTGAAGTCCAGCTATCCCTACTACCTCGCCAATCGCCCCGTCCCGGCCAATACCGACCTCGACGTTCTCGACAAGTACAGCGGAAAACGGGCGACGCGCGTTGCGCTGGCGGACGGCGCCGCAGTGCGCAAAGCCATCGTCGCCGGCTACCAGGCGCGCGAGGCGGTGGCGGCGTTCCCGCCCGACGCGCGCCGCGACGTGCTCGAGCATTGCGTCGCGCGTTTCACGCAGCGTTTCGACGAACTCGCGCTCGCGCTATGCATCGAAGCCGGCAAGCCCATCGGCGATGCGCGCGGCGAAGTCACCCGCCTGATCGACACCTTCCGCATCGCCGCCGGCGAAGCCACGCGCATCGGCGGCGAAGTGATCCAGATGCAGATCTCCCCGCGCACGCGCGGTTATCGCGGCATGGTCAAGCGCGTGCCGATCGGGTTGTGCGGCTTCATCACGCCGTTCAATTTCCCGTTGAACCTGGTCGCGCACAAGGTCGCGCCGGCGATCGCCGCCGGTTGCCCATTCGTGCTGAAACCCTCGGAGAAGACGCCGATCGGCGCGCTGATCATCGGCGAGATACTGGCCGAAACCGATCTTCCGAAGGGCGCATTCTCCATCCTGGCGTGCAGCAACGAGGACGCCGCGCAGCTGGTGGAGGACGAGCGCGTCGCGCTGCTGAGCTTCACCGGCGGCCTGGTCGGCTGGGACCTGAAAGCGCGCGCCGGGCGCAAGAAGGTGACGCTGGAACTGGGCGGCAATGCGGCCTGCATCGTCGACGACGATCCAGGCGCATCGCTGGACCACATCGTCGAACGCCTCGTGTTCGGCGCGTATTACCAGAGCGGACAGAGCTGCATCAGCGTGCAGCGCATCTACGCGCACGCCGCGTTGTACGACAGGCTGCGCAAGAAACTGAAGGCCGCCGTGGCCAAGCTGCACATGGGCGACCCGCGCGATGAGTCGACGTTCATCGGGCCGATGATCGACGAGAAGGCCGCGCAACGCGTGGAGTCGTGGATCGAGGGCGCGCGCAAGGGCGGCGCCAAAAGGCTGGTCGGCGGCGCCCGCACGGGCAACATGGTGCCGGCGACGCTGCTGGAGAACGTCCCGCACGACGCCGACCTGTACCGCAAGGAAGCCTTCGCGCCGGTGGCACTGATGGAGCCGTTCGAGGATTTCGAACAGGCGCTCGACAAGGTCAACGACAGCGACTTCGGCCTGCAGGCCGGCGTGTTCACCGGCCGGCTCGAACACGCGATGCGCGCGTGGGACCGGCTGGACGTCGGCGGCGTGATCGTTGGCGACGTGCCCAGCTTCCGCGTCGACAACATGCCCTACGGCGGCGTGAAGCACTCGGGGCTGGGCCGCGAAGGCGTGCGCTATGCCATGGACGACATGACCGAGCAGCGGCTGCTGGTGATCCGCGACCCGGTCGGGTGACCGTCCCGGGCCGGAACCTCAACCCCGTTCCGGACCGACGCGCGTTTGCCATCGGCGACCCAACCACGGAGCTCGCCGATGAACCGCACCGCCCTTGCCCCCATGCTGCTGTGCGCCGCGGTCGTCGCGGCGCTGGCCGGTTGCCGCAGTACCGAACCGGTCGAAAAGGCCGCTGCACAAGCCCGTGTCGAGCGCGAGAGTGCCGCCCGCGAGCAGGCGAAGGTCGCCGCCGCGGCCGATGCCTCGGCAGGCGCACAGACCCTGGACCGCATCGAGGTGACTGGCAGCCGGTTGCGCGAGTCCTACGCCCCCCCACCGCCCCCGCCGCCGATGGAGATGCGTGCAGCGCCGGCAGCGGTGATGTTCGCCCCCAAGGCGCCGATGCAGCCGGCCAGCACCGAGAAGTACGCCCAGCGCACGGACAACCCCGTGCAGCGCGCCGCCGAACAGCCCGTGTCGACCTTCTCCATCGACGTCGACACCGGCAGCTACGCCAACGTGCGGCGCATGTTGAACGATGGCGTGCGCCCGCCCAGCGATGCCGTCCGCGCCGAGGAATTCATCAACTACTTCGACTACGGCCATCCCGCGCCGGCCTCGCGCGAGACGCCGTTCCGCGTGACCACTGAACTGGCGACAGCGCCGTGGAATGCGCAGCGCCAGGTGCTGATGATCGGCATCAAGGGCTATGACGTGCCGAAGGCGACGCTCGCGCCGGCCAACCTCGTGTTCCTCATCGACACCTCCGGGTCGATGGGCGAACCCGACAAGCTGCCGCTGGTGAAGCAGGCGCTGCGCCAGCTGGTGCCGCAGCTGCGCGCGCAGGACCGCGTGTCGATGGTCGTCTACGCCGGCAGCGCCGGCCTCGTGCTGCCGCCCACGCCGGGCGACCGCCATGGCGAGATCCTCGCCGCGCTCGACCGCCTCGATGCGGGCGGCAGCACCAACGGCGGCGAAGGCATCGCGCTCGCCTACGCGATGGCGAAGCAGGCGTACATCGAGGGCGGCGCGAACCGCGTGATCCTCGCCACCGATGGCGACTTCAACGTCGGCACGGTCGACCAGAACGCGCTGGAGACGATGGTCGCGCAGCAGCGCAAGAGCGGCATCGCGCTGACCACGCTCGGCTTCGGCACCGGCAACTACAACGACGAGCTGTCCGAGCGGCTGGCCGACGTCGGCGACGGCAACCATGCCTACATCGACAGCGTGCGCGAAGCGCGCAAGGTGCTGGTGCAGCAGATGGGTGGCACGCTGCTGACCATCGCGCGCGACGTGAAGATCCAGGTGGAGTTCAACCCGGCGCAGGTGGCCGAGTACCGCCTGATCGGCTATGAGAACCGCATCCTGCAGCGCGAGGATTTCGCCAACGACAAGGTCGATGCCGGCGACATCGGCGCGGGGCACCAGGTCACCGCGCTGTACGAAATCACGCCGGCCGCCTCAGCCGCGCAGCGCGTCGCGCCGTTGCGGTACGGCGAGGCGAAGGCCGCGAAGCCGGACCTCGCCGTCGGCAACGAAATCGCGCACCTTCGCCTGCGCTACAAGCTGCCCGGACAGGACGCGAGCAAGCTGATCCAGACGCCGATCCTCGCCTCGCAACTCACGAAAGCACCGGGCGAGTCGCTGCGCTTCGCCAGCGCCGTGGCCGGTTTCGCCGACGCGCTGCGCGGTGGTGAACGCATGGACGACTGGAGCTGGGACGCGATGATCACCACTGCCCGCAACGCACGCGGCGAGGATCCGCGCGGCGAACGGGCGGAATTCATCACGCTGATGGAAGCCGCCCGTGGCCATGCGGAAGCCGACCTGGCGCCGCGCACAGGCGTGGGGCGTTAACTCTCGATGCTGACCGCCGCTATCGGTCCTGTGGGCGTTAGCGGCGGAACCTCGATGGCTTTGCGCACAATCCAGGCGCGGAGACTACTCGTGCGCGCCGTTATGTACCGCAGTGGAAATCCCCCTTGACGCGCCGTCCTCCAATCCTCATCCAAGTGTTCCTCCCTGTTCCCTTGAGCGTAAAGGAGGGAAGCAAACTCGGATTTCCCGGGTTTCTATATACGAGGTGGACCTTCTGAGCTTTCCAATCGAATTCCAGTACTTTGTAAGCTTTCCAATCCAAGGTCCGTGGAGCCTGGTCGGGGGATTCGATCGTCTGCAACTGATCGTGGCCTGTGAACTCGAGGCTGTGGCCTCCGGGCCCGTACGGAGAGAAGAAACAGAGCGTTACGGTCGCCGAAGCTGGCGCCGAAGCAACTGCAAGCAACAGCATCAAAGTGCTTCGAGCAGTCTTCTTCAACATGAGATCTCCTGAGTGAGCCGTCTAATAACGGCGACTCAACCTCATAGCACTACCACCTTGTCCGCCGCCACAGCACCGAAGCGTTTACTCGAAATCTTCTACCTGACGCGAATTATTCGCGCCGCCCCATCGCCATCGACTGCAAACAACACGTCACGAGAAATGTTCCCCTCCCGAACTTCACGACATCCGCCCAGGAACAACTACCCTGCTCCTGCGTAAAGAATCTGGAAGCGGCGCATTTCATTCATGACAGGAGTTGATGATGAGCAGATTGAAACGCAGGGCACCAGCAATGGTAGCCCTACTGATGACAACCCTCGCATTGGGAGGCATCGCCATCGCTGAGCAGGAGGCGATGATTCAACCAGCACTGCTGAGTAGTTCGGAGCGCGTCGCGCTGGAAGCCATGATGGCAGAGCACATCGAGCTGACGTTGAAAGGAATGGCGCCGGACGAAGGGCAATTGTTCCCAGTCAAGGTGATCGCTAAGTTCGATACCAACGGAATGTTGCAGGTCGAACTCGGGCGACGATTCGTCGTCAAGCCGGATGGCAACTTGGTCAGCGGCGTTGAATTGCAAGACCAGTTGGAAGCTCTCGATGGTGTCATGGGATCAATGGTCACGGAAGTGAAGTACGAGGGCATCGATTACCTGTTCGAAGGCAAGAACATCCTTTACTACTTTCCGGAGCTGGACCCCGGCAAGGGCGTCAAGGCGCAGCCGAGCGCCCTTCCGTTTCCGCCCTATCTCCCACCGCCGGTCTACGGCGACCCGGCCCGCGCCTACATACCGTCGCAGCCCTATCCCGTCGCCACCTACAATCGTCCAACGGTGGCGATTAACCCGGGCCACGGGCTCTACAAGCTCTACGACACTGGCCGCTTCAACCCCAATTATCACTGGGCAAAGCAGCGTGAACCTTCCAATGGAATTGTGGAGGATGACGTCACGCCTCTCTACGCGACCGAACTGAAGCGTTGGTTTGCGGAGCGCAGTCGAGAGGTCGACGCCACTTCGACGCGATCCATATCCACCCAAGCGCATGCGCAGAGTACAGAGGAGTCCGGAGTCACCTATTTATGGACTGATATGGGCGCCAAGTACAATGTTGAGCAGCTGTACCCGGGGCGCCCCGACCTCTGGGATGTGACTTCGGACGCGGATAGGGAGCGCGACCGCTTCAAGGACATCAATTCTCGTGCGCTACTTGCCAATGAACTCGGGGCACAGGCGATGATCAGCCTGCATACTAACGCGGCCCGCGACGCCGTGAGCGCGCTTACTGCACGTGGCACTCAGGTCTTCTATAAGGCGGGACGAGCAGAAGATCGCGCACTCGCCAATAGCGTTGCCTGTTACATGCAAGAACTGATCACAGCGCAAATCGGATACGCGGACTGGACGATGCGTCAAACAATGGGCAGCAATAGCTATGCCGAGAATAACGGCAGCATGCCCTCCGCCTTGGTCGAGATCGCCTTCCATACTCATGTTGATGACGCCCTGGCCTTGCAGGACTCACGCTTTCGCACTGCCTCCATGAAAGGCGTCAAGAAGGGATACCGGATGTGGCGCGAGGGGAAACCCTGCAAACCCCTTTCCATCGCTAGCGTCACAGACTCATCTGCGCCCAAAGGTAGCAAGGCGTTGTCGAACATCCACTTCGAAGGCCATCCGACGTTTCCAGTCACACTGCGGCTCGATATCCTGAAATGCCCGACTGGTTGGAGCTGTACCAGCGGTGATTCGAAGTATGCGCAGAGTCAAGCATCGCCCTTGAGCTGGACGTTCGGATGCAACGCAAGTACGTCCGGCGTGACGCGCGTCAGGAGCATGCTGACTGATTCCGATGGTGTCGAGTCCAACCTCATGGAATCAAATGTGACATGTACCGCGTCCAGTAGCGCCAACATTGCCAATGAGACGGCTTCGGCCCCGATGGCGGGCAACGCTTGGTGACGCGAGCGATCAGCCGGTGACGGCCAACCGCAGCGGCACCACATTCGTGCGCTCGGCCGGATAGCCGAACAGATAGCCCTGGCCGTAGGTACAGCCCAGCTCGCGCAGCGTCGCGCGCTGGGCTTCGTTTTCCACGCCTTCGCCGATCGTGTGGATGCCCAGCGTGCCAGCCAGCGCCTGGATCGCACGCACCACCGCCACGCTTTCCGGCTGCGTGTCGCCGACGAGGCCGGCGACGAAGCTCTGGTCGATCTTCAGGCACTCGATCGGGAAACGGTGCAGGTACGACAGCGCCGAGAACCCCGTGCCGAAGTCGTCCAGCTGCGCCAGCACGCCGTGGCTGCGCAGCGTGCGCAGCATGCGCAGCGCGCGCGGCACGTCGTCCAGCAGCGCCACTTCGGTGATTTCGATGCGCAGGCGGTGCGGGTCCGCACCGGCCTGGTCGATCATGCGCAGCAGGCGGTCGGCGAAGTCCGACGAGCGGAAATGCCGCGGCGACACATTGACGGAGATGTACCCCTCGCCACCGCGCGCGAGTTCGTCCATCACCTGCCGATACAGGATCCAGTCGACTTCCTCGATCAGCCCGCTGTCCGCACCCACACCGATGAACTCGCCCGGCGTGAGCAGGCCGCGGCGCTCGTGGCGCCAGCGCAGCAAGGCTTCGTGGCCGATGACGCGCTGGTCGTCCAGGCGCACGATCGGCTGGTAGAACGCGACGAAACCATCGCCGTTGATGGCCCGGCGCAGGTCCGCTTCGAGATCCAGGATGCGCACGGCTTCCTCGCGCATCGCCTCGTCGAACACGGCGCAGCGGTCGCGACCGGACGACTTGGCGCGATACATCGCCGCGTCCGCGTCGCGCAGCAGCTCGGCGCCGGTGCGATAGCGCGGGTGCCACAGCGCGATGCCCAGGCTTGCCGAGGGGAAGACTTCGCGCCCGGCGATCCAGCACGGTTCACCCAGCGCACGCAGCACGCGCTGCGCGAGTTCCTCGGCGACCTGTGGGCCGTCGATGTCTTCGATGAGGATCGCGTATTCGTCGCCGCCCAGGCGCGCGACCGTGTCGCCGGTGCGCACGGCATCGACGATCCGGCGGCCGGTTTCGATCAACAGTTCATCGCCCGCCGAATGGCCGACGGAGTCGTTGACCAGCTTGAAGCGGTCCAGGTCGAGGAACAGCACCGCGAAGGTGCGCTGCGGCTCGCTCTGCGCGCGGGCGATGGCGTGCGAAAGGCGGTCCAGCAGCTGGCTGCGGTTCGGCAGGCCGGTCAGCGCGTCGTGCGTGGCCTGGTGCGTGAGCTGCTGCTCCACGCGCAGGCGTTCGCCGATCTGCGACAAGAGCTCCGCGTTCGCCTGCGCCAGTTCGCGCGTGCGCGATTCCACGCGCTGTTCGAGTTCGGCGTGCGCGGCGACCAGGCGATCCTGCGACTGCTTTCGCGCCAGGCCGATCGAGATGTGGTGCGCGACGAACGTCAGCAGTTCCTGGTCGCGCACGCTGAAGTTGATCGCAGGCGAATAGCTCTGCACCGTGATCACGCCCACCACCGCCTCGTTGCGGAACAGCGGCACGCCCAGCCAGCAATGCGCGAGCGAACCGCGGCTGCGCAGCAGCCCCTGCGATTCCAGCGCATGGATGCGCTTGCGATCGGCGAGCAGCGGGCGCCCGCGGGCGATGACGTACTCGGTCAGGCCCGAGGCGAGCTTGCGGGTCTCGCGCTGGGCATCGCGTTCGTCGATGGAGTACGGGAATTCCAGCCGCTCGCCATCGTCGGTGAGCAGCGCGATGTAGAAGTTGCGCGCGTACAGCAGGTCGCTGACGACGTCGTGCACCTGCGTGTAGAAACGCTCCAGCGTCTCGGAGGTGATCGACAGCTCGGCGATGCGGAACAGCGCGCGTTGCAGGCGTTCGGCGCGCTGGCGCTCGATGATCTCGGCCTGCAGGTCGCGGTTGCTCAGCTGCAGCGCCTGCGTGCGTTCCTCGACGCGGCGTTCGAGTTCCTCGCGCGCGTGGAAGCGGTCCAGCGCGGTGAGGATGTGCTGGGCGACGAACGCCAGCAGCGCGCGTTCCTCTTCGCCGTACACGTCTGGGCGGTCGTAGCTCTGCACCACGATCGCGCCGCAGATGCGGTCGTCGCGGCGCATCGGCACGCCCAGCCAGTCCTCGCTGTCGGGGCCGTGCTGGATGTCGCGCGGCACGCCGAGGCGTTCGCGGATGGCCGCCGACGGCCCCTGCAACGGCTCGCCATGGCGCAGCAACGCGACCGTCACCGAGTTGGGCATCTCCTCCACGGGGATGTCGCGCTCGGGTTCGGCGACGTAGGTGTCGCGCTGGTCGGCGAAGTACAGAAAGCGCATCGAATCGCGCACGTCGTCGTACAGCACGATGTACAGGTTCGCCGCATACATCAGGCCGGCGACGACGGTGTGGATCCGGCGCAGCATGTCGGCCAGTTCCAGGTCCGAGCCGGCAAGGTCGGCGATCTCGAACAGCGCCTGCTGCAGGCGTTCGGATTTTTCCAGCGACTCGGCCCGCGCCAGCGTGCGCAGCGCGACCAGGTGCGCGCCGATCACGATGCGCGCCAGCGCCAGCCACATCTGCCGGGCTTCGGACGAAATGGACGCGGGCAGTTGCGCCGCCAGGCCTACGCGCACGCCTTCGGAGGTGGTCCAGCTGGCCTCGATGCGCTGGGAATGCAGCGTCAGCGGGTCGCGGGTCAGCAGGGACTCGGCGCGATGGGCCAGCGAGGAACTGGCGCCCAGCGAGGCCGAACCGGCCACGCCGCCATAACCGTCGCGCCAGAGCACGGCGACTTCCGACCCGGCCGGCAGGGCTTCCTGCAGCGTGTCCGCAAGCGCGTCGCGCCCATGACGGGCGTCGACGATTCTCACGGCCTTGGGCCTGGTGCGAGTGGACACAGCGGAAGAACCCCTGGGCGGACGGGGCAGGATAACGCGGCAATTCGTCCGCGTGCTCAACCCCTTCCGGAACTGCGACCCGTTCATCTGATTATGAACCTCGCGATCTGGGCGCTTGCCGGACCCGGCCACGAGCCGTGCGACTTCACGCCGGCGCCCTCACCCCGTACCCTGCCGCGCATGAATGCGGGTGCGGCCACCGACGACGATGTGCTGATGCTGGCCTGGGCGGCCGGCGATGCGGCGTCGTTCGAGTTGCTCTACGCCCGCCATCGCGGCTCGCTGTACCGGTTCCTGCTGCGGCAGGTGCGCGACCCCGCGCTGGCCGACGAGTTCTTCCAGGACGTGTGGCAGCGCGTGATTGCGGCGCGCCAGGGCTGGAAGCCCGAGGCCGCGTTCAGGACCTGGCTGTTCCGCATCGCCCACAATCGCCTCAACGACTACTGGCGCGGCCTCAAGCACCGCCCGGCCGCGCCCGAGGACGCCGACGAGCGCGCCGCCCGCGTCCCCGACCCGACCAGCCCGGAGCGCGAACTGTCCGAGTTCGAACAGCGCCGCCGCCTGCAACTGGCGATCGAGGAGCTGCCCGAGGAACAGCGGGAGGTTGTGCTGTTGCGCCTGGAGCAGGAACTGAGCCTGGAGGAGATCGGGCAGATCACCGGCGCCGGCCGGGAGACCGTCAAATCGCGGCTTCGCTATGCGATGGACAAGCTGCGCGCGAGATTGAACGAATGAACCGCTTCGACGACGAACCGCTGAGTCCGGAAGAACGCGCGCTGGCCGACCGCCTGGCGCGGCTGGGTCCGCACGACGGCCCGTCGCCGGCGCTCGACGCGAAGATCCTTGCCGCCGCCCACGCCGCCGTGGCCCCGCCGCAGCGACGTCGCCGCTGGCTGGGGCTGACCGCCGTACCGGGCAGCCTGATCACCGGTGCCGGCATGGCCGCCGCACTCGTGCTGGTCATCGGCACGGTGTGGCAGTTGCGGCCTGCCGATCCCGCGCCGCGCCCTGCCCGCGAGGAGGGCGAAGGCGCGTACGTCAGCGCGGAGATCATCAAGCGCGAGCAGAAGGTCGTGGCACCGCCACCGCCCGCCACGCACGCGCCTGCGTCCGCGAAGGCGCTGGAAGCGCCGGCCGTCGCGAGCGCCCCGCCGGTCGCGCAGCGCAAGGCCGCGCCGGTGGCGCCGGCCGCCGCTCCCGCGCCGGTGCAGCAAGAAGCACCTGCCGCCGCCGTGGCTCGCATGGCGACCGTCGGCCCGGACGAGCCCATCGCGTACCGCAATGCCCCGGCCGACACGCGCGGCGCCGACCCCTTCAGCGCCCCGGCGGCGGCGCCAGCCGCCCCGACCGCCATGCAGGCGTATTCGGAAGCGGAAAGGACCGAAGCGTTCGAAGTCGCCCGCGCCCGCCAGCAGCGCAGCGACGAGCAGGCGGGCGCCGCGAAGCGCGCGCTGACGGACACCGCATTGGTCGCCGCCCCGGCAGCGGCGGCGGCTCCCGCTCCGGTCGAACCCGGATCGACGACGCTCGACCGCATCGAAGTCACCGGCAGCCGCATCACGCCAGCGGACCTGCTCGCGGCGACGCCGGTGACCGAGGACGCGCGGCTCGAACCGGCGGCCTGGCTCGAACGGGTCCGCGAACGCCGCGATGCCGGCGACACGGAAGGTGCGCGCGACAGCCTGACGTTGTTCCGCAAGGCGCATCCGCGCGTGAGCCTGCCGCGCGACCTGCGCGCGCTCGCGAAGCCCGCCACCACGCGATGAGCAGCACGCTGTCCGCCCCGACCTCGCATCTGCTGGAGGTCAAGCACAGCCGTTTCCTTGTGCACGCCGCGCCGGTCGACACGCCGGACGACGCACTCGCCTACGTCGCCCGCGTCGGCGATCCGGCGGCCACGCACAACTGCTGGGCGTACCGGATCGGCGGCGAATACCGCTTCAACGACGACGGCGAACCCGCCGGCACCGCGGGCCGCCCCATCCTCGCCGCCATCGACGGCCAGGGTCTGGACCGCGTGGTCGCGGTGGTGACGCGCTGGTTCGGCGGCATCAAGCTCGGCGCGGGCGGCCTGGTGCGCGCCTATGGCGGCAGCGCGGCCGAATGCCTGCGCATCGCCCCAAGGCGCGAACTGGTGGTGTTCGCCGAGTTCGACCTCGCCTATCCGTTCGCCGAGACCGGCCCGGTGCATGCGCTGATCGCGCAGTTCGAGGCCGAAAAGCTGGACGAACGCTTCGACGCCGACGGCGCCCGCCTGCATGTGCGCCTTCCGGCCGATCGCGTGGACGCCTTGAAAGCCCGCCTGCGCGACGCCACCCGTGATCGGGTGCGTTTCCCGGACACCTGAGGCGCGACCCGCCCCAGGTCAAGCCGCGGAAACTTCCGACATTCGCGCGCGGTCCGTTCCCCGTTCGCATTCCCGCCGCCGCATCCATACTGGCCTGACATGACCGACGCCCCTTCCGCCAAAGCCCCGATCGGCAGCCTGCGTACGCTGTGGCCGTTCGTGCGCCGCCACCGCACGTTGTTCGTCGCCTGGCTCGTCGCGTTGGCGGCGTCCAGTGCGGCGACGCTCAGCCTGCCGGTCGCGGTGCGCACGATGATCGACCAGGGCTTCGCGCAGGGAGGCGGCGCTGCGATCGACCGCGCCTTCCTTCTGCTGTTCGCCGTCGCCGTGGCGCTCGCGCTGGCCACCGCGGCGCGCTTCTTCTTCGTCTCGCTGCTGGGCGAACGCGTGGTCGCCGATCTGCGCGAACGCCTCTATTCGCACCTCATCGCGCTCGATGCCGGTTTCCACGACCGCAACCGCAGCGGCGAACTCGTCTCGCGCCTCACCGCCGACGCGGAACTGCTGCGCAGCGTGGTCGGCTCCAGCATGTCGGTCGCACTGCGCAGCCTCGTCACCGTGGTCGGCAGCCTGGCGATGCTCTTTGTCACCGCGCCCCGGCTGGCGGCGTTCGCACTGGTGGGCATTCCGCTGGCGGTGTTGCCCATCGTCGTCGGCGGGCGCCGCCTGAAGAAGATGTCGCGCGTCAGTCAGGACCGCGTCGCCGACGCCAACACGCTGGCCAACGAAACCCTCGGCGCGATCCGCACCGTGCAGGCGCACGCACGCGAGCCGTACGAACGCGCCCGCTTCGGTGCCGCGCTGACCGAAGCGGTGAACACCGCCCGGCGCCGCATCCAGGCGCAGTCGTGGGTCACGGCGATCGCCATCGTGCTGATCTTCGGCGCGATCACGCTGGTGCTGTGGTCGGGCGCGCACGACGTCGTCGCCCATCGCATGAGCGCGGGGACGCTCGGCCAGTTCATGCTCTACGCGATGATCGGTGGCGGCTCGGTCGGCGCCCTGGCCGAAGTCTGGAACGAACTCCAGCGCGCCGCGGGCGGCATGGGCCGCATCAGCGAGCTGCTGGTCGAAACCGCGGCGGTGGAGTCTCCGGCCCAGCCCGTGGCACTGCCGAAGCCGGTGCGCGGCGAACTCGCGTTCGAGCACGTGAGCTTCCACTACCCGCTGCGCCCCGACGCACCGGCGCTGGAGGACTTCGACCTGCGCGTGCGCCCCGGTGAAACGGTCGCGCTGGTCGGCCCTTCGGGCGCCGGCAAGAGCACCGTCTTCTCGATGCTGCTGCGCTTCCACGATCCGCAGTCGGGCCACGTGCGCGTGGATGGCGCGGATATCCGCCAGCTGGAACTGGCTGAACTGCGCGAGTCCATCGCGCTGGTGCCCCAGCAGCCGACGATCTTCGCCGCCACCGCGCGCGACAACATCCGGTACGGCCGCCTGGAGGCGACCGACACCGACATCGAACACGCGGTCAAAGCCGCACACGCGTCGGACTTCATCGCCGCGCTGCCGGAGCGACTGGACACCGAACTGGGCGAACGCGGTGCCCGCCTGTCCGGCGGCCAGCAGCAACGCATCGCCATCGCCCGCGCCTTGCTGAAGGACGCGCCGATCCTGCTGCTCGACGAAGCCACCAGCGCGCTGGACGCACAGAGCGAACGCGCCGTGCAACAGGCGCTGGAAACCCTGATGGAAGGTCGCACCACGTTGGTCATCGCGCATCGCCTGGCCACCGTGCTCAAGGCCGACCGCATCGTCGTGATGGACCGGGGCCGCATCATCGCCGAAGGCACGCACGAGCAACTGCTGGCGCAGGGCGGTCTGTACGCGGAGCTGGCGAAGTTGCAGTTCCTGGATTGAATCCGTTGAAGTCAGGTAACCAGCACCCAGCGTCCGGCAATCCCGATCACCGGCGCTAGGTCGCCGGCCACGCCCGCCCGATCAACGCCCCCAGCTCGAAATCCCGCGGCAGCGTGCCATACGCGTTGCCGTGATCGCCGCCGATGCGCGTGCTGCAGAATGCCGCCGCCATCGGGCTGCCGTTTCGCAACAACACGCTCGCCTGCAGCGCGAGTGCCAGCGCTTCGACCCAGCGCCGCGCTTCGACTTCGCCCGGCAGCGAATGGCCTTCCAGCACGGGACGCAGTTCGGCGATCTCCGCGTCCAGGTCCGGATCCAGCTGCAGCGCCCCCTCCAGCTCGGCGAGCAGCGCGCGACCGGTCTGCGGCTCGCGTTGCAGCGCGCGCAGCACGTCCAGGCACTGGATGTTGCCGCTGCCTTCCCAGATCGAATTCAGCGGAGCCTGGCGATACAGGCGCGGCAGTATCGATTCCTCGACGTAGCCCGCACCGCCGAGACACTCCTGTGCTTCATTGACGAACGCCGGTGCGCGACGGCACACCCAGTACTTGCCCACGGCAGTCGCGATGCGTGCGAACGCAGCTTCCTGCGCGTCGTACGGCGCGCGGTCGACCGCACGCGCAATGCGCATCGTCAGCACGATCGCCGCTTCGGCTTCGATCGCCAGATCCCCCAGCACGTTGCGCATCAGCGCGTGATCGCTCAACCGCTGCCCGAACGTCGTGCGGTGATGCGTGTGGTGCATCGCCTGCGCCAGCGCCATGCGCATTTCGGCGGCCGCGCCGAGCATGCAGTCCAGTCGCGTGAGCATCACCATCTCGATGATCGTCGCCACGCCGCGGCCTTCATCGCCGATGCGGTACGCCCAGGCGTCCATGAACTCCACTTCCGACGACGCGTTCGACCAGTCGCCCAACTTGTCCTTCAGGCGCATCAGCGCGAAGGCGTTCTTCTGGCCATCCGGCGTCCAGCGCGGCAGGAGGAAACAGGTCAGGCCGCCCGTGGCCTGCGCGAGCACCAGGAATGCGTCGGACATCGGCGCGGAAAAAAACCACTTGTGGCCGACCAGCCGGTACTCGTTCTCGCCCGACAGCGCGGTGGCAAGCGTGCGGTTCGCGCGTACGTCGCTGCCGCCCTGCTTCTCGGTCATGCCCATGCCGAGGGTGATGCCGAGCTTCTGCTCGCCCGCGATGTCGCGCGGATCGTAGAACGGCGAGGTCGCCTTGCTTTCCCAGCCCGTCAGTTCCGGCGCATGGCGCAGCACGGGCACCGCCGCGTGCGTCATCGTCAACGGACAACTGGTGCCCGGTTCGACCTGGTGATGCAGGTAACTCAAGGCCGCGCGCGCGACATGCGCGCCCGGGCGGGGCTGCGTCCACGACAGGCCGGCGACGCCGTGCTCGATCGCCGCCTGCATGATGCGGTGGTAATTCGGATGGAACTCGACCAGGTCGATGCGATGGCCGAAGCGGTCGTGCGTGCGCAGCCGCGGACGGTCGCGATGCGCATCGAAGCTGAGCCGATACAGCTCGTCGCCCGCGAGCGCGCCGTACGTCGCCAGCGATTCGGCGAAATCGCCACCGCCTTCGCGCACCACCGCTTCGCGCAGCGCCACGTCGTCCCGCCACAGGTCGCGCGGCGCGAATTCCGGCGGCTGGTTCTCGACGCGATGCGTGGCGAACGGCGGCAGCGGGTCCATCTGCGGCTCCGGCGAGGAGTGGGCGCGCGGGGTGCGACGCGCGGGACGGATCGATTCTAGGCCCCGTACCGTCGCCTACGCGTTTTCGGCGGCCAGACGGCCGGGCTCGTTTTGCGTACGTTCCGCCAGTGCGGCCAGGAAACCCGGATCGAGCGGGAACGTCCCCAGCCAGCCGCGTCGCGTGCCGGTGAGGACGCGCAGCATCTGCCCGCGACCACCCGGCAGGCGCGACATGGGGTGGAAGATGCGGTCGCGCATCGCCGCAAGGCGATCGCGCTCGGACTGGAACAGCGGCGTGAGCCAGCGGCTCCAGAAGTGGTAGACGCCCAGGTGATCGCGGCGACGGCGTTCGTAGTCGGCAAATGCGTCGTTCACGTGGGCATGCGTGCGCAGCGCGTCGCGAAGCGCGAGCGCGTCGGCCAGCGCCATGTTCACGCCCTGCCCCAGCTGCGGGCTCATCGCGTGCGCGGCATCGCCCATCAGCACCGCGCGCCCGCAGTGCCAGCGACGCTGCACGGTGTCGCGATACCGCGCCTGCGCCAGGCCCGACGGCACGGCGGTGTCGCGCAGGCGCTCGGCGGCCGCCGGCCAGACCGCGGCGACGTCGCTCCGCCACGCCGCTTCGTCGATGCCGGCGGTCGGCAACTCGGCGGCGGGCAGGCTCCAGAAGAAACTCAGGCGCGGTATCGGATCGCCCGGCCGCGTACCGACCGGCAACATGCCGGCCATGCGACGTGCACCGATGTAGCGCTGCCGCAGTTCGTCGGGGAACTCCCATGCCTCCTGCGCGACGAGGCACCACTGCGCGCCCCACGGATAGGCACGATCAAGTGCCGGTGCGGCGACCGCGCCGCGCAGCATCGAGGCGGCGCCGTCGGCGAGGATCACGACATCGAACGCGCCATGCTCCCCGCCGGACTCGTCGCGCACGACGCCACGCGCGGCATCCACCTGAACGATGCGCCGCCCGCAGTGCACCCGGCGGCCTTCGCGCCATGCCTCGTCCAGCAGGCCGAACAGCGCGCCGCGCTGCATGCCCAGCCCGAAGAAGCGCGGCTCAAGTTCGCGGTAGCGCATGTCCATGACCGCGCGCCCGGCGGTGCTTTCGCCGAACAGGCGGCCGATGCGTGCGCCGTGTGCGAGTGCGCTGTCCAGCAGGCCCAGTCCCCACAGCACGGCCAGTCCGGTGGGCTGGAGCAGGAACCCGGCGCCGACCGGGCCGAGCACCGGCGCGCGTTCGAAGACCTCGACGTCGTGGCCGTCGCGCGTTAACAGCAGCGCCGCCGCCTGTCCGGCGGTCCCGTAACCGACGATGCCGATGCGCAGGGTGGGACGTGGAAGCGTCATGCCGGATTCCATGGCGTGAGGCCGGACGGAGAGGCCGTCAGCCAGGCAGGGCGAGATCGAGGCGAAAAAAAGGCCCCGCGTGTGCGGGGCCTTCGAACGCGATGTGGCGTGTTTCCCGAAGGATCACGCGACCACGTTGATGTTGGACGCCTGGGCGCCCTTCGGGCCCTGCGTCAGCTCGTAGCTCACGCGCTGGCCTTCCTGCAGGCTGCGGAAGCCCTTGGCGTTGATCGCGGAGAAGTGCGCGAACACATCTGCGCTGCCATCTTCAGGGGAAATGAACCCGAAGCCCTTGGCGTCGTTGAACCACTTCACGGTGCCGTACTGCATGTCCTTGTCAACCTCATGCTGGATGCGAGTCGCGCACCGACGCGGATGCGATCCGGAGCGCGGGTCGAGTATGCAAAACTGAATGCCGGCTTGACAATCATCTTGTGGCACGGGGGTCGAGCAGGGCCGACAGGAGGCGTGGCAGGCCCGACGAGGCCGCGGCCACGTTGTCCAGGACGTCCTGAAGGGTGATGACCTCGTCCGGGTCCGGTCCGGCACCGGCGGCCCAGTTGGCGACGATGGCCAGGCAGGCGTAGTCCAGGCCCAGTTCGCGGGCGAGTCCGGCCTCGGGCATGCCGGTCATGCCGACCAGGTCGCAGCCGTCGCGACGCATGCGGACGATCTCCGCACGGGTTTCCAGCCGCGGCCCCTGGGTGGCGCCATAGCAGCCGTCGGCGACCAGGGCGACCTCGGCCCGGGTGGCGGCATCGATGACCGCCTGGCGCAGCGAACGCGTGTACGGCTCGCCGAAATCCACGTGCAGCACCTCGGTGCCGGGCTCCTCGCAGATCGTCGAGATGCGGCCCCAGGTGTAGTCGATGAGCTGGTCCGGGCAGGCCAGTACGCGCGGGCCGAAGCGTTCGGTGATGCCGCCGACGGTGTTCAGCGCGAGCACGCGCGTGGCGCCCAGCGCCTGCAGCGCGGCCAGGTTGGCGCGGTAGTTGATCTTGTGCGGCGGCAGCGAATGACCCTCGCCGTGGCGCGCGAGGAACGCGACCTTGTGCCCGCCCAGCGTGCCGACGCGGACCGGCCCGGACAGCGCGCCGTATTGCGTGACCGGCTGGTGGGTTTCCACGTCCTGCAGGTCGGCCAGCTTGTACAGGCCGGTGCCGCCGATGACGGCCAGTGCGATCGGCTCGCTCATCGCTCAGTCCTTCAACGCGTAGATCGCCGGCAGGTTGCGACCCTGCTCGTGGTAGTCCATGCCGTAGCCGAAGACGTAGCGGTCCGGCACTTCGACGCCGACGTAATCCGCGCAGATGCCTTCGACGCAGCGGTCGTGCTTCTTCACCGCCAGGGCGGCGATGCGCACGTCGCGCGCGCCCTGCTCCATGCACCAGTCGCGGATCGCGGCCAGCGTGTGGCCTTCATCCAGGATGTCGTCGGCCAGCAGCACGCGACGGCCCTGCAGCTTCGTGGCCGGGCGATGCTTCCACACCAGTTCGCCGCCGGAGGTCTCGCCCCGGTATCGCGTGGCGTGCAGGTAGTCGAATTCCAGGTCCTGCCCGAGCGCCCCCAGTTCCATCGCCAGCTGCGCGGCGAACGGCAGGCCGCCGTGCATGACGGTCAGGTACACCGGGACGTCGGCGGCGGTGTAGTCGGCGTCGATCTCGCGCGCCATGCGGACGATCGCCTGCTCCAGCGTGGCGCGATCGAGCAGCAGGTCGGAATTGGCCAGCGCCGCGGCCAGGTCGTGCGTGTTCGCAATGGTTTCCATCAAGCCAGTCCTTCCTGCCGGTTGCGGGCCGCGCCGTAGCGCGTGTCGGCGAGCAACCCGTCCCATCCCAGGGCGCCGCGGCCGATCAGGCCGGCCAGCGCCATCGTGTTGAGCTTGCGGCCTTCAACGGCCGCCAGCGATTCCTCTACCAGTTGCGGATGACAGACGAGGATCGCATCGCAGCCCGCGTCGTAATGCGCGTCGATGCGGCCCTTCACCCCGCCCGCGTGTTCGCCCGCCTTCATGCCGATGTCGTCGCTGAAGACGACGCCACGGAAATGCAGTTCGCCGCGCAGGATCTCCTCGATCCAGCGCCTGGAATACCCCGCCGGCTCGGCCGAGACGGCCGGATACTTCACGTGCGCCATCATCACCGCGTCGGCCTTGGCTTCAACGCCGGCAACGAAGGGGATGAGGTCGGACGCGCGCAGTTCGTCGAGCGAACGCGGATCCACGGCCTCGCCGTAATGCGTATCGGCCTGCACCGAACCGTGGCCGGGGAAATGCTTCAGCGTCGCCGGCATGCCGGCGCCGTGCATGCCGCGGATGTAGGCGCGGGTAAACTCCGCCACCACGTTCGGATCTTCCGAGAACGCGCGGTTGCCGATCGCCAGATTGCCCCGGCCCAGGTCCACGACCGGCGCGAAGCTCAGGTCCACGCCGCTGGCGAGCACCTCCTTCGCCATCAGCCATGCGTGTTCCTCGGCGAGCTTGAGCGCGGCGTCGGGATCGGCGGCGTAGCGGCGACCGAAGCCTTCCAGGGGCGGCAGGGCGCTGTAACCCTCGCGGAAGCGCTGCACGCGACCGCCCTCCTGGTCGACGCAGACCAGCTGCGGACGCGGCGCGGCGGCGCGGATCGCGGCCGACAGCTCCGTGACCTGCGCCTTGGACGCGAAGTTGCGACTGAACAGGATCACGCCGGCGCAGGCATCGTGCTGCAACCAGTCGCGCTCCTGCGCGGTGAGTTCGGTGCCGGCCACGCCGATCACGAGCATGCGGAACACTCCGGTGGAAAGGGCCACGCGCGGCGCGCGGGTCCGCATTGTCGCGCAGATGCCCGGACGGGGCATCCGCGCACGTTTGGCTGGCGTGAAGGTGCGCTCAGACCGCGCAACCGTCCGGTCCGCAGGCGTCGCCCGTGGCGCGTTCGTCGCCCGGGCGGGATTCCACGCCCAGCCGCTCGAATACCTGCGCGAACACCGCCGGCGTCTGCGCGCCCTGCACCGCGAGGCGGCCGTCGAAGACGAACGTCGGCACCGCCTGGATGCCCAGCGCGTGCGCCTGCGCCAGCTGCGCGCGGACTTCGGCGACGCCTTCGTCGGAGTCCAGCATCGCCCGCACGCGCGCTTCCGACAGCCCGCCTTGCGCGCCGGCATCGACGAGCGTCTGCACGTCGGCCAGGTTGCGACCTTCCGCGAAGTGCGCGCGGAACAGCGCCTCGCCGACCTTGTCCGCGTCGCCTTCGCGCCCGGCGAGCCAGACCAGCCGGTGCGCCTTGAGCGTGCTGACGCGCACCTGGCCGCGTTCGAAGTCGAACGGCAGGCCTTCGGCGCGACCGGTCGCCTGCGTCTGCGAAAGGATCTGTTCGGTACGCTGCGCGCCGCCGAACTTCTTCTCGTACGCCTCGCGCAGCGGCACGGGCGTTTCATCGGACTCCGGATCGAGCTGGTAGGCGTGCCAGTGGATTTCCGCGTTGCGGCCGGCATCGCCCAGTTGCGCGAGCGCCTCTTGCAGGCGGTGCTTGCCGATCCAGCACCAGGGGCAGACCACGTCGGACCAGATGTCGATGCGCAAAGGTGTCTTTTCCATTGCCTGAAGATGGGGCCGCGGGCCGGTTACGCAACCGTGCCGGCGCGCTCGTCGTCGTTCCATTCCAGGTACGGACGGGTCGCCAGCGCGAGGTTGTAGTACCGCGATGCGTCCGTCACTTCCGCGCCGATCCATTCCGGGCGCGCGAAGGCTTCATCGGCGCTGGACAGCTCGATCTCCGCCACCACCAGTCCCGCGTTGTCGCCGAGGAACTCGTCGACTTCCCACAGGTGGCCTTCGTGCCGCACGTAATGGCGGCGCTTGTCGACCAGCCCGCCGACGCACAGGTCCAGCAGCGCGCGCGCGTCGGCGACCGGGATCGGGTAATCGAACTCCTGCCGCGTGTGGCCGAGTTCGCGCGACTTCAGGTTGAGGAACGCCTCGTCGCCGGCGATGCGCACGCGCACCGACGCCTTCATCGCGCCGGTGTCCATCGCCTTCTGGTCGTTGATGTAACCCTGCGCCATCGGCACGACGTCGTGCGCGGCATCGCGCCAGTCGTTGCCGATGACCAGGAACTTGCGTTCGATTTCCAGCGCCATGCGTTGTTCCTTGTCGGGTCGATCGCGATCAGCGCTCGAACAGCGCGATCGATTCCACGTGCGCCGTGTGCGGGAACATGTCCATCACACCGGCGGCCTTCAGCTTCCATCCGCGTTCCTTCACCAGGAAACCGGCGTCGCGCGCGAGCGAGGCCGGATGGCAACTGACGTACACGATACGGTCGAACTGCTTCAGCGGCAGCTGCGCGAGCACGACATCGGCGCCGGAGCGCGGCGGGTCGAGCAGCAGCTTGTCGAAGGGCTCCTTCATCCAGGTCTCGCCGGACAGGTCCTTCGCCAGATCGGCCGCGTGGAACTGCGCGTTGGCGATGCCGTTGTGCGCGGCGTTCTCTCGCGCGCGACGAACCAGCCCCGCCTCGCCTTCCACGCCCACCACTTCGCGCACCTGGCGCGCCAGCGGCAGGGTGAAATTGCCAAGACCGGCGAACAGGTCGAGCACGCGGTCCTCGGGTTTCGGATCGAGCAGGTCGATCGCCAGCTGGATCATCTTGCCGTTGAGCCCGGCGTTGACCTGGATGAAATCCAGCGGGCGGAACAGGAACTCCAGGTTCCACTGCGGCAGCGAGAACGCCAGCTTCGGCGCTTGCGGCCACAGCGCGTGCACGGTGTCCAGGCCGCCGGGCTGCAGGTAGATGGCGAAGCCGTGCGCCTTGCCGAACGCGACCAGCGCATCGCGGTCGCTGTCGACGAGCGGCACCAGATGGCGGATCGTCAGCGCGACGCCGCTGAAGGCATCGCCGTGCGTTCCGTCCTGCGCATCGCCGGCGATGAACTCGATCTGCGGGATCTCGCGCCGCGCCTGCAGGCCGTCCACCAGCGCGGCGAGCTCGGGCAGCTTCGAGGCAATCTGCGGCATCACCGTGTGGCATTCGCGGATGTCGGCGACGAAACGCGGGTCGGTTTCGCGGAAGCCGACCAGTGTCTTGTCCTTCTTCTCGACGCGACGCACCGAGAAACGCCCCTTGCGGCGATAACCCCAGGCGGCATCGACCAGCGGCGACAGGATGCGTTCGGGCATCACATGGCCGATGCGCTCGAAGTTCTCCATCAGCACGCGCTGCTTGGCGAGGATCTGCTTGCCCTCGTCGTAATGCTGCAGGGCGCAGCCGCTGCACACGCCGAAATGCGCGCAGCGGGGCTCCACGCGTTCGGGGGCGGCTTCGAGCACTTCGACGGTCCTGGCTTCGTCGAAACTGCGGTGGCGGCCGGTCTGCGAGGCCATGACGCGCTCGCCCGGCAAGGCGCCCGCGACGAAAACGGCCTTGCCGTCGGGACGACGGGCAACGCCGCGGCCGTCATGGGTCAGGTCGGTGATGGAAACTTCGAAGGGGGTTTGATCGATGCGGGCCACAGCGGCTGGCGTACTGCTCAACAGGGCCGCGTATTGTCGCAGATACGGCGGGCCGCCCCACCCCATCCCCTCTCCCGCCTGCGGGATAGGGACATGAAGGTCACTTCTGGCGCCAACCGCCGCCGGCGTCCTGCACCCACCAGCCCGGACGCGCGCTGTCGACCCACTGGCGGGCGAACACCGCGCGGATCTGCTGCTCCCATTCCGGGTGGTCGTTGGCCACGGCGATTTCGCGGTACACGGCGCGGGCGTCGCGGTTCTGCTCGGCCACCGCCTGGTTCACGGCCACGCGCTGCGGCAGCGGCACCTTGGCGGCATCGCGTACGTCGATGGTCCCGTCATTGGCGATGCCCAGCGCGCCGGAATCGAAGTGCGGCTTGAGCTGGCTTTCGAAACGCTGCGCCATGCGCGACTGGATCGCCTGGATCGCCGGCGTCTTGATCGTGATGTCCGGCTGGCCCTGCGCATGCGCGGTGCCGATGCCGACCAGCGACAGCCAGTCGATGCGCGAAGCCAGCGAACGTTCCGGCGCAGGCACATACGCGCTCTGCCCACCGGGCTTGTCCTGCGGCTTCGGCGCCGGCTGGGCGTCGTCGCCGATCACTTTCTCGACGAACTCGCGCGCCGCTTCCTTGGCCTCGGCGGCCGGGAAATACACGTTGATCGTGACGCAGGCAGTCAAGGCGACCGCTGCAAGTGGAACTCCCATCCAACGACGCATGACGATTCTCCTGTTGATCCAGTGCCGGCGCGTGCGAACGCTCCGGCGCGATGCAGCGAAACTTACCCGAACGCACGGCCCATTGCGCAGCGGTTCATTCGAAGACCGGCTTCGCCTCGCCCGTACTCGCCGCCTTCAACCGCTCCAGCAGTGTCGGCCAGTCCACCTCGCGGTTGAACCCCACCACCGCCAACCGCGGCAACCCGGAACCTTCGACGATAGTGAAACCGTTGCCGGCTGAACCAAGGCCGCTCATCCGGCAGACCTGGTCGTTGAGGTAACACGACAGTCCGATGCGCCGGTAACCGAAGTCGTCGAACAGCCCGATCAGCTGCGCCTGCAGGCTGCTCACGAAGGAGGCGTCGGACACGCTCGACAGGTCCTGCACCGCGCGCTGGCTGATGCGCTGGCGCACGCCCGCCCGTCGCGCCGCATTGGCGTCGGAGGCGATCGCCGCCTCGAACGCGACCGGCTGCCAGTCGACCAGGCGCAGGCGGTCGAATCGGCCGTCGAGCTTGCCGGTGATCTCGCCGAAGCCCAGCACGCCGGTCAGCGATTGCAGGTCGATGTCCTCGAAGGCGATGTCCGACGACAGCGTCGGCGCGACACCGAACGGCCGCTCCATCGCCAGCGACGACACCTGCACCGTGCCACCGAACAGCTGCACCGACAGGCCGCCTTCGAAATCGAGCCGGTCGTCGGCATAGCGCGCCTGCGGAATGTGGCCCGTCAGCTCGCCGGTGAACGCCGGCCAGCCCAGTGCCTGCGACAGCTGGGCGATGTCGAGGCGGTCCAGGTCCAGGCCGAAGCGGATCTCCAGACCTTCGCCGCCCGCCGGCGGGCGCAGGGTCAGATGGTTGATGGCCACGTTGCCGCCGAGCATCGCGAAGTCGGATGCCTCGCGCAGACGCAACTCACCCGCGTCGCCGACGAAAGGCAGGCGCGCCGCGCCGAAGGCCAGTCCGTGCAGCCTGCCACCGCTCCAGCGCAATTCGCTGTCCAGCCGCTCCACGCGGGAAAAGCGCACGTCGCCCTCAAGCCCCGCGAAATCGAACCGCCCGCCCGGGTCGTCGATGGACACGTCGTGCGGCACGAAGGACGCCTCGTGCACGGTGCCCTCGTCCATGCGCAACGCGACATCGGCCGCGCCGCGCAGTTGCAGGTCGGCGAGCCCGGCAAGCCCGAGAAAGCCGGTGAGATAGCCATCGCGCATGGGCGCCAGATCGTCGCTGCGCGCGTGGATGTCGAGCGAACGCAGCGAGCCGTCGCTGCCCAGCGCAGCACTGCCCTGCGCGGTGAGGATGCCCGGATCGTCCCAGGCGATGCGCGGCAGGCGCCAGCCTTCGGAGCCGTGTTGGGTCGCGAGCAGGCCGATTGCGATGCGCCGCTGCTGCAACGCAAGGTAGGCATTGCCGAACAGCAGGTCGCCGCCCTGCAGCGCGCCGTCGATCGCGAAGCGGCTGTCCGTGCCGAAACTTGCGTCCAGCGTCGCCTGTGCCGAGACGTTCTCGCCTGCGATCAGGCCATCGGCGGTATCGAAGGCAACATCCGACAACCGCAGCGGTCCGGTGACCCGCAACGGCGCGTCGGCGGGCGCGTGCACGGTGATCTGGCCATCGAGCGTGCCCTTGCTGAAACGACCGGCCTCCCAGGCCCGCGACACAAGCGCCTGTGCCCAGGCGACCGGTACCTGCGCCAGATCGATGCGGGTCAGGTCCGGCGTCCGGCCCTGTCGATTCAGGGCGATGCTGCTTCGTCCGCGAGAAAGTCGCGCGTCGGTGCGCGCTTCGTCGATGTCGATCGCCAGCACAAGCGCGGGACCTCGCCCCTCGCGCACGGCACCTTCACACCGCCAGCGGTTTGCTGCATGCGACAGTGGGCACTGCCAGGCGACATCGCGGAAACGGTAACCCAGCCCCGGTGCATCGATGCGCTCGGCCTGCAGGCGCAACGTGCCTTGCGGCGCGGTATCGGGCCAGGCCAGTTGCACGCGCACGCCTTCCAGCGTCGCGACCGCGGTGCGTACCCTGGCGATCTTCGCGGTCGCCGTCGCGGCCACGGCGGTGTCGGCCCATCCGGCGAATGCGATGAGCGCGGCAAGCATCACCAAGCGTAAGATCGACCCAGACATCCGATCAGCATACCGACAGGACGCGAAATGCCGATGATGCCCGACCCGCTTCCCCGCATCCTGCTGGTCGAGGACGACCCGACCAGCCGCAGTTTCCTTGCGGCTGCATTGCGGGCGACGCCCGCCGAGGTGGACGCCGTCGATACGGTTGCCGCCGCACTGGCACTGGCGTCCTCGCAAACGTATTCGGCGTGGATGATCGACGCACGACTGCCCGACGGCAGTGGCGAGGAACTGCTCGCACGACTGCGCGAACGCGACGGGCGCACACCCGCCATCGCACATACGGCCGCGCACGAGGCGACCGTACTGGAAACGCTGCTCGCGGCCGGTTTCGTCGAAGCGCTGGTCAAGCCGATGCCGGCGGCGACGCTACAGGGCGCCTTGAAGCGCGTGCTCGGACGGGCAACGGATGATGCGGCGGCCGTGGAACTGCCGGTGGTCGAGGAACTGCCGTTGTGGGACGACGCCGCGGCCGCGCTGGCGCTCAACGGAAACCGCACGCACGTGGACACGCTGCGCGATCTGTTCGTGCAGGAACTGGCGAAGTCGGTCTATGCGATTTCCACCGCAGCCGAGCGTGGCGATCTGGATTCGGTGCGCGGCGACCTGCATCGGCTTCGCGCCAGCTGCGGGTTCGTCGGCGCGCAACGGCTGGCGGCGGCCGTGCAGGCACTGCAGCAGGAGCCAGCTTCGCCGACGAGGCTGGATGCGCTGGAACAGATCGCGCAGGACACGCTGGCGCACGCCCACGTGGTGCCGGCTCCGCCGCCGCTTGCCGAACCTCAGTCGGCCGCGGTCTGATCGGGCGGACGCGCGACGCGGTTCAGCTCGGCGAGCATCTCCCACGACTTGAGTCCGCGCGGGCCGAGATGGTGCGCAAGGATGTCCCGCATCGCGCGGCGCAGGCCAGGCAGGTCGTCCGGCTCCGGCAACGTGTCGGCTGCCAGGGACAGCAGCCCGCGCCCCGTTGCCGCACGACTGCGATCGCCGTGACCACGATCGCTCAGCACGCGCTGCGGGCCGTGTTCGGGTTCGAGTCGATAGCGCGCCGCCGGGTCAATCGGCACGCCGTCGCCGTCGTGCGTCCAGTCGAATCCGGAACCCAGCGCCTCGAGCAGGTCGCGTTCGAAACGGCGCAGCGTCCAGGCCAGCGGCTGGCCGGCGCCCAGGCGCGCACGCGCGCGAGCGTAGGCTTCGTAGAGTTCGGGCGACGGGTCCTGGCGCGGCGCCAGGCGCAGGGTGAGTTCGTTGAGATAGAACCCCGAAAGCATCGCCTCGCCCGACAGGCGCGGCGCGACATCGAGCGCTTCGGCGGTGCTCAAGCGCGCCAGTTCCCCCACCTGCACCGCGTCGAACCGGATCCACTGCAGCGGTTGCAGGGCCGCGCGCAACGCTTGCTTTTTCGGTCCCTGCACGCCGCGCGCGACCAGGCCCAGGCGGCCATGGTGTTCGCTCAGCACTTCGACCAATGCGCTGGTCTCGCGCCATGGGCGCGCGTGCAGTACGAAGGCGGCTTCGGCAGCGATGCGCATGCAGCTAGGTAGGCATGACGAGGAACGCGAAACGAGTGTCGCGGCGGGTGGTGTCCACTCGGTCCCGCCTCGAACGCGGCGTCAGTCGTGGTAACCGAACGCCCGCAATGCGGCTTCGTCGTCCGACCAGCCTTCGCGCACGCGGACCCAGGTTTCCAGGAAGACCTTGCTGCCGAACAGGCGCTCCATCTGCTGGCGCGACCTGGAGCCGATCTCGCGCAGCCGTTCGCCGCCTTTGCCGATGACGATGGCCTTCTGTCCGTCGCGTTCGACCCAGATCACCGCGCCGATGCGCAGCAGGTTGCCGTCGACTTCGAATTTCTCGATTTCCACCGTCGTCGCGTACGGGAGCTCTTCGCCCAACTGGCGCATGAGCTGTTCGCGGACCATTTCGCCGGCGAGGAAGCGCTGGCTCTTGTCGGTGATCTCGTCCTCGCCGTAGAGGGCGGGCTGCTCAGGCATCAGCGCCAGCACGTCCTTCACCAGCGCCTCCAGTCCCTTGCGTCGCAGTGCGGAGATGGGGTGCACGGCCGCGAAGTCGCGTCCGTCGCCCACTTTCGCGAGGAAGGGCAGCAGCGCGGTCTTGTCCTTGATGCGATCGACTTGGTTGGCCACCAGCACCACCGGCACCCCGCCCTGCTTCAGGGCGTCATACGCAAGCGAGTCCTCGTCGTCCCACTGGCCGGCTCGAACCACCAGGATCGCGGCATCCACGCCTTCCAGCGCGCCGCGAGCGGCGCGGTTCATCCAGCGGTTCATCGCGCGCTTCTGCTCGCGGTGGATGCCGGGAGTGTCGACCAGCAGAAGCTGGCCTTCAGGGAAGGTGGCGATGCCGAGCAACTGGTGCCGCGTAGTCTGCGGGCGATCGGAGGTGATGCTGACCTTGGCGCCCACGAGGGCGTTGACCAGGGTGGACTTGCCGACGTTCGGACGGCCGATGACGGCCACGTGGCCGGCGCGATGAGCGGGGGTATTCATCCCCGAATTGTAAGGCGCCGCCGCGCAGCGTGCGGGAAAACGGCGCGCTCAGCGCTCCTGGAGCTGGTCGAGCACGGCCTCGGCGGCGGCCTGTTCGGCTGCACGGCGCGAGTTGCCGATGCCTTCGGCGGCCAGAGGGGGCTGGGTGAGCGTGCAGCTGACCTGGAAGCTCTTGGCGTGGTCCTCGCCGGTTTCGGCAAGAAGCGCGTAGACCGGCAGCGGCTTCTGGCGGGCCTGCAGCCATTCCTGCAGGCGGGTCTTGGCATCCTTGCCGACCTTGTTCGGAGGCGGAAGCGCGGCGATCGCCGCCTCGAACCAGGGCATCACAGCGGCGCGGCAGGTCGGGAAATCCGAATCGAGATAGATCGCGGCGATCAACGCCTCCAGGGCGTCGGCCAGGATGGAATCGCGACGATGCCCGCCCGATTTCATCTCGCCTGGGCCGAGCGTGAGTCGCGATCCGAGATCCAGCGTGCGCGCGATCGGCGCCAGCGCCGATTCGCGCACCAGTTCGGCGCGGGCGCGGGTGAGCGCACCTTCATCGGCCCGCGGCCAGTGCATGTACAGCGCCTCGGCGACGATGAGGTTGACCAGCGCGTCGCCGAGGAACTCCAGCCGTTCGTTGTGCGGCGCCCCCGCACTGCGGTGCGTCAGGGCCTGCTGCAGCAGTTCCGGGCGCTCGAAACGGTGGCCGATGAGGTCAGTCATCCCCGGAACGCGTAAGGCTCTGTTCGGCAATGAAATGCCCGACGATGTCGAAGTTGGCGATCAGCGGGCGCCGCACTTCGTAATCCACCGTGATGTCGTAACCGGGCCCCTTGCGGACCAGCTTGATGTCGCCGGGCTTCACGTTGTCGGCGTCGCTGATGTACAGCCGGCGAAAGAACGCGTCCTTGATACGGGCCGGATCCTGCCCGCTTAGACCCGACTCTTCCGACATCTGCTTCAACGCCTGTTTCACGGCGAAGTATTCCGAGTACATCGGAATGACCTTCATGCCCATGTAGATGAACACGCCAACCACCGCCAGCACGATGACGAACCCGATCAGGGTCATGCCGCTCTGAGTACGCTTCATTTCACTAATCCCCCATTAGTTGCATTGCTACGCTCCGCCGGCGCATTCCCCTCGCCGGCGATGCATTGTCACTGGATCCGATTGCCGATGCGCGAGGTGTCCACGCCGCCGTCGAAGTTCATCCAGATCAGGAAGGCCTTGCCGCGCAGGTTCTGCTCCGGCAGGAAGCCCCAGTATCGGCTGTCCTCGCTGTTGTCGCGGTTGTCGCCCATCACGAAATAGTGGCCCGGCGGGACGATCCAGTCGCCCTCGCCCTGGTCGATGAACGGGAGGTTGGTCCGCTCGAGCACGTGGTGCTGGCGGCCCAGCAGGTCTTCCTGCAGTTCCTCGGCTCCGGTCATCTCGGTACCGTTGCCCTTGCCCTGGTACACGCCGATCGGCGCGTAGGCCAGGACCTTGCCGTTCACGCTGACCTGGTTGTCGTGGTAGCCGACGCGATCGCCCGGCAGTCCCACGACGCGCTTGATCCAGTCCTGGTCGGGATGGTGGGGCGGACGGAACACCACCACGTCGCCGCGCTGCGGCTCGCCGATGGCGATGACCTTGTGGTTGTTGATCGGCAGGCGAAGGCCGTAGGTGAATTTGTTGACGAGGATGAAGTCGCCGGTCAGCAGCGTCGGCATCATCGAATTGGAAGGGATCCGGAACGGTTCCGCCACGAAGCTGCGCAGGATCAGCACCACCGCCAGCACGGGGAAGAACGCCTTGGAATAGTCGACGACGATGGGTTCCTTGCCATCGTCCAGCAGCCCCTGGCGCGCTTCGCGGCGCTTGGCGAGCACCAGCTTGTCGAGCAGCCAGACCAGGCCGGTGAACAGGGTCAGGACGACCAGGGCGATTTCAAACCAGCGCATGCATGCTCCCTTGCAGAGCGGAAAACGGGAAAAATCGTAGAACGGAAGGAGGCAGCGGAACCGGGCGGCGGATCGACCGGCCGGATGCGCAGCTCGCTCCCCGGCAACCTGCCATGGCGAGGATAGCGGCGGGCGTGCCGTCCGTCATGGGCGAACCCTTCCCTAAGTTGGCGGGAACTTCCCTTCTCGTCGTAGGAGAACGCCGCCCCGTCACGTCGGCTTACTTGTCCACCTGCAGGACGGCGAGGAACGCCTCCTGCGGGATCTCGACCCGGCCGACCTGTTTCATGCGCTTCTTGCCTTCCTTCTGCTTCTCCAGGAGCTTCTTCTTGCGGCTGATATCGCCGCCGTAGCACTTGGCCAGCACGTTCTTGCGCAGCGCCTTGACCGTGGTGCGGGCGATGACCTGCGAGCCGATGGCCGCCTGGATCGCCACGTCGAACATCTGGCGCGGGATCAGCTCCTTCATCTTCTCGCACAGGTCCCGGCCGCGGCGGTCGGCATGGCTGCGGTGGCAGATGATGGACAGCGCGTCGACCTTGTCGCCGTTGATGAGCGTGTCCACGCGCACGAACGGGCCGGCGTCGAAGCGCAGGAAGTGGTAGTCCAGCGAGGCGTAGCCGCGGCTGACGGACTTGAGCTTGTCGAAGAAATCCAGCACTACCTCGGCCATCGGCAGCTCGTAGCTGATCTGCACCTGGCTGGCCAGGTACTGGATGCCGATCTGCACGCCGCGCTTCTCCTCGCACAGCTTGATGATGTTGCCGATGTACGGCTCGGGCGTGAGGATGTTCGCGCGGATGATCGGCTCGCGGATTTCCTGCACCAGGTTCAACTGCGGCAGCTTGGCCGGGTTGTCCATGGGCATGATCTCGCCGTCGGTGCGCAGCACCTCGTAGATCACCGTCGGCGCGGTGGTGATCAGGTTGAGGTTGTACTCGCGCTCCAGGCGCTCCTGCACGATCTCCATGTGCAGCATGCCGAGGAAGCCGCAGCGGAAGCCGAAGCCCATCGCTTCGGAGCTTTCCGGCTCGAAACGCAGCGCGGCGTCGTTGAGGCGCAGCTTTTCCAGTGCTTCGCGCAGGTCCGGATAGTCCTCGGCGTCCACCGGGAACAGGCCGGCGAACACGCGCGGCTGCATTTCCTGGAAGCCCGGCAGCGGCTTGGGCGCGGGATCGCCCGCCAGGGTGAGCGTGTCGCCCACCGGCGCGCCGTGCACGTCCTTGATCGAGGCGTGGATCCAGCCCACCTCGCCCGCGCCGAGCTTGGGCAGGTCCTTGCGCTTGGGCGTGAACACACCGACCTTGTCGACCTGGTGCGTGCGGCCGGTGGACATCACCAGCAGCTTGTCACCGGGCTTGATCTCGCCCTGCATCACGCGCACCAGCGACACCACGCCCAGGTAGTTGTCGAACCAGGAGTCGATGATCAGCGCCTGCAGTTTGTCGGTGTCGCGCGGCTTCGGCGGCGGGATGCGATGCACGATCGCCTCCAGCACGTCCTGCACGTTCAGGCCGGTCTTGGCGCTGATGGCCACCGCGTCCTCGGCGTCGATGCCGATGACGGCCTCGATCTCGGCCTTGGCGCGCTCGATGTCGGCGGTCGGCAGGTCGATCTTGTTGAGGACCGGCACCACTTCCAGCCCCTGCTCCACCGCGGTGTAGCAGTTGGCGACCGACTGCGCTTCCACGCCCTGCGCGGCGTCGACGACCAGCAGCGCGCCCTCGCACGCGGCCAGCGAACGGCTGACTTCATAGCTGAAGTCGACGTGGCCGGGCGTGTCGATGAAGTTGAGGAAATAGGTCTGGCCGTCCTTCGCCTTGTAAGGCAGGGAGACGGACTGCGCCTTGATCGTGATGCCGCGCTCGCGCTCGATCGGGTTGGAGTCGAGGACCTGCGCTTCCATCTCGCGGGCTTCGAGGCCGCCGCAGAGCTGGATGATTCGGTCGGCCAGCGTCGACTTGCCGTGGTCGACGTGGGCGATGATGGAGAAGTTTCTGATCTGCTGCATGCGGGGGCGCGCGAGGCTGGCCGTTCCTTGAAATCAACGCGCGATTATCGCACAGGCCCCGCCGCAGCCGGTCCCGGCCCCACGCCATGGCGGGGCGCCGGGATGGCCGGACGCGTCCTCAGCCGGTCTGGGCGTCGTCCTGGGCGGTGACGGCGATGAACTGCGTGGAGCCCTGGCGGCGCACCAGCAGCATCACGGTGTCGCCGGACTTCACCGAGCCCAGCTCCTTGTCGAGCGCGGCCGCGGAGCCGACCGCGCTGCGGCCGACCTGCAGGACCACGTCGCCCGGGCGCAGACCGGCTTCGGCGCCGGAGTCGCCCGGATTGCGGATCAGCACGCCCTCGCCGGACCGCAGGCCCAGGCGCTGGCGTTCGCCCGAGGAAAGGTCCTGGCCGACCAGGCCCAATGCGTTGCCCACGGACGGCTTCGACGAACCGCCCTCGGTGGCCGGTCGCGGCGAGGGTCCGCCGTTGCCGGCCAGTTCGTCGAGCTCGTTGACCGTCACGGTCTTGTCGATCGTGCGGCCATCGCGGATCAGCGTGACCTTCGCCTTCGTGCCCGGCGCCATGTTGCCGATGATCGGCGGCAGGTCGGCGGAGTCGTTGATCGTGCGGCCGTCCACTGCGCGAATCACGTCGCCGCGCTCGATGCCGGCCTTTTCGGCCGGGCTGCCGGGCAGCACGTCGGCGATCAGCGCGCCGCTGCTGTCGGGAAGACCGAGCCCCTTCGCGGTTTCGCTGCTGATCGCCTGCACCTGCACGCCCAGCTGCCCGCGACTGACCTTGCCGGTGGAGCGCAGTTGCTCGGCCGCGCTCATCGCCACTTCGATCGGGATGGCGAAGCTCACGCCCATATAGCCGCCGGAGTTGCTGAAGATCTGCGAATTGATGCCGACCACTTCGCCGCTGGTGTTGAGCAGCGGGCCGCCCGAGTTGCCCTGGTTGATGGCCACGTCGGTCTGGATGAAGGGTACGTAGCGCTGGTTCGCGTACGGATTGGCGCGGCCGACCGCGCTGACGATGCCGGCGGTGACCGAGTGGTCCAGGCCGAACGGCGAGCCGATCGCGATGACCCACTGGCCGGCCTTCGCCGAGTTGGACGGCGCCATGCGCAGGAAAGGCAGGCCCTTGGCGTCGATCTTCAGCAACGCGACGTCGGACTGTTCATCGCTGCCGACGACCTTGGCCGGGAACTCGCGGCGATCCGACAGCGTGACCGTCACGTTGTCGGCGCCTTCGACGACGTGGTGGTTGGTCATCACGTAGCCGTCGGCGGACATCAGGAAGCCGCTGCCGAGCGAGGTGCCGCCGCCGCGCGGACCGCGCGGGCCGGGACCGCCCGGGAACGGCATCTCGTCGCCGAAGAAGCGGCGGAAGATTTCGGGAATCTGCTCCTCGTCAGGCATCTGTTGCTGGCCGCGCGCGGCGCGGCGCGGCGTGACTTCGGCGCGGATGTTGACCACGGCCGGGCCGACGCGCTGCACGAGGTTGGTGAAATCCGGAAGGCCGGACACCAGCGTCGGCGCGGGCGTGGAGGCCGGCGGCTGGGCAATGGGGTTGGCGGGAGGCTGGGCAGTGCAGGCGACCGGGAGGGCCGCGGCGATGGCGGTTACCAGGAAAATGCTGCGCAGCGGGGAGCGGGGCGTGCGGTTCATCGGCATGAGCCTTCCGAAAACGTTGGGATGAGTGTGGGCGGTACGCCGTTTTCACGGCGCGAGGAGGAGGAATCGTTGGGGCCCGTCAGGGAGCGGGCCCGCCCTGGGTCAGTCCTGCGAATCGCGCGGCGCCGGGGGGTCTTCGGCGACCGGCATCGTGGTCTGCGGCTCGAACGGATAGAACGACTGCGAAGCCGGGCTGCTCGTTCCGAAGCTGGCCGTCAGCGCGCCGTTGCCGGAGTACTGCGGCAGCACCGCACGGGGCCACGGACGCGAGGCCGTCTCGACGTGTTCGGGCTGGAACGGCCTGCGGGCCGACGTGATCGGCGCGACCGCATCGGCGACGGCGGTCTGGGCGATGCCGGCCGTCGCGATGACGGGCTGTGCGACCGCACGAGCGGCGCGGCTGGTCGCCCGCGGGTTCTGCGTACGCGAGGCGCGGCGCTCGGTGGCGCGGCGCGGGACTTCGACGGCGGCAACGGCCGCTGCCGCCGCACTCATGCCCAGCGTGCGATCGGGCGACTGAGGACGGGACGGGATCGCGGGCGCAGGCGTCGTCGCGACCTGCGGGACGGCGACTGCCGGCGCGGAGGCAACCTGCGACGGGCGCGAAGGGCTGCTGGTCGACGGCGCATCGTTCGAGAACGGACGCGTGACGAACAACGCTGCCACCGCGACCGAAGCCGCGAGCGCGCCGCCCATCCAGGCGCGACGTCCGCCGGCAGCTTTCACCGGCATCACGACGTGCTGGTTCTGTTCCTGCGCAAGCGCCAGCGCGACGCGATCGGCGAAACCGCTCGCCGCCACGCCCTGCGCCTGTCCACGCAGCGCATCGCCATACAACTGCCAGCGGCCGACGGTGTCGCGCCACTGCACGTCATGGCCCAGGCGCTTCAACGCGAAGCGCGCTTCGTCGCCGCGCAACTCGCCGTCGAACAGCGCGCACAGCGTTTCGCTCTCGTGGGCCGGTCTATCGTCGATGGGTCGTTGGTTGGAAGTCATCGCGTGGCAGCTTTGGCAGTGTCGTGGTCCAGCAGGGGCCGAAGTTCGGTGTCGATCGCTTCGCGCGCACGGAAGATGCGCGAGCGGACCGTGCCGATGGGGCACCCCATCTTCTGCGCGATGTCCTCGTAACTCAGGCCGTCCACCTCGCGCAGGGTGATCGCGGCCCGTAATTCCTCCGGCAGTCCTTCGACCACACGCATCACCGTGCGTTCGATTTCCTGCCGTAACAGTTCATGTTCCGGCGTATCGGTATCGCGCAGGCGCGTACCGGTGTCGAACAGTTCCGCTTCGCCGGCATCGACGTCGTCCGTCGGGGGGCGGCGATTCTGTGCGACCAGGTGGTTCTTGGCGGTATTCACGGCGATACGGTGCAACCATGTATAGAACTGCGCGTCGCCCCGGAAGTTCGGCAGCGCCCGGTAGGCGCGGATGAAGGTTTCCTGGGCCACGTCCTGGCATTCGCTCCAGTCGGCGATGTAGCGGCCGATCAGCGCGGTGATCCGATGCTGGTACTTGCGCACCAGCGCATCGAACGCCGTGCTGTCGCCGCGCTGCACGCGCGCGACCAGCTCCTGGTCCAACTCGACATCTTTTGGCAACGTCATTTCGGCCATAACCGCGCCGGCGCTCCTGTCAGCTCGGCCATGGCCGAACGAATGGACAGCCCCGTGGAAGAAAAGTTCAAAGGTCCGACGATGAACTTCAACGGGGCGAAGACTGAATCACGTTCATTAATGGGGACAGGCCACCGGCCCGCAAGCGCCAGCCGTCAGGGGATCGCCGGGCGGGACGGGCGCGATAGGCGATTGACGCCGGCGAAGCATCGTCGGGATGATAGCGGTCTCTCCATACCTGAACGGATGGTGCGCAGATGATGGCTGGCCTCGACGGTCTCCGCTTCCAGCACTGGCAGACCGAACTCCGCCCCGACGGCGTCCTGCTCCTCTCCTTCGACAAGGCCGGCACGCCGGTCAACACGTTCTCGCAGGACGTGCTGATCGAGCTGGACACCCTGATCGAGCGCCTCGCACTGGACCCGCCAAAGGGCGTGGTGCTGCGCTCGGCGAAGGCCTCGGGCTTCATCGCCGGCGCCGACATCAAGGAATTCCAGGCCTTCGACGAGAAGGGCACGGTCGGCGATGCCATCCGCCGCGGCCAGCAGACCTTCCAGCGTCTGGCTGAATTGCCCTGCCCCACGGTCGCGGCGATCCACGGCTTCTGCATGGGCGGCGGCACCGAGATCTCGCTGGCCTGCCGCTACCGCGTCGCCAGCAACGATCCGTCCACCCGTATCGGCCTGCCGGAAGTGAAGCTCGGCATCTTCCCGGGCTGGGGCGGCAGCGTGCGCCTGCCGCGCCTGATCGGCGCCCCGGCGGCGTTCGACATGATGCTGACCGGCCGCACGCTCTCGGCATCCGCCGCGCGCGCGAACGGGCTGGTCGACAAGGTCACCGACCCGTCCTCGCTGATCGACGTCGCCGCGTCGTTCGCGCTCAAGGGCGGCGCGCAGCGTCCGTTCAAACAGCGCTTCCTCGCCTGGGCGACCAACACCCTTCCCGCGCGCAAGCTGCTGGCGCCGATGCTGACCAAGCAGGTGGCCCGCAAGGCGCGCAAGGAGCATTACCCCGCGCCGTACGCGCTGATCAACAGCTGGGCCAATGGCGGCGGCGGCATCCAGCAGCAGCTCTCGGGCGAGCGCCGCGCGGTGGTGAAGCTGGCTTCCACGCCGACGGCGCGCAACCTGATCCGCGTGTTCTTCCTGCAGGAACGGCTCAAGAGCCTGGGCGGCAAGGACCATGGCATCCGCCACGTGCATGTCGTCGGCGCCGGCGTGATGGGCGGCGACATCGCGGCGTGGTCGGCGTGCAAGGGCTTCAACGTCACGCTGCAGGATCGCGAGCAGCGCTTCATCGACGCCGCACTGGTGCGCGCGCAGGCGCTGTTCGAGAAGAAGGTGAAGGACGAAGCCAAGCGCATCACGGTGGCATCGCGCCTGAAGGGCGACCTGTCCGGCGACGGCGTGGCCGATGCGGACCTGGTGATCGAGGCGATCATCGAGAACGCGGAGGCCAAGCGCGAGTTGTACGCATCGCTGGAGCCGCGCATGAAGTTCGACGCGCTGCTGACCACCAACACCTCGTCGATCCCGCTGACCGAACTGCGCGAGCACATCGCGCGCCCGGTGCATTTCGCGGGCCTGCATTACTTCAACCCGGTCGCGTTGATGCCGCTGGTGGAGATCATCCACCACGACCGCGTCGCACCGCAGACCGAGCAGCGCCTGGCCGCGTTCTGCAAGGCCATCGACAAGCTGCCCGTACCGGTCGCCGGCACGCCGGGCTTCCTCGTCAACCGCGTGCTGTTCCCGTACATGCTCGAAGCGGCGACCGCGTATGCCGATGGCGTACCGCCCGCGGCGATCGACAAGGCCGCGGTGAAGTTCGGCATGCCGATGGGGCCGATCGAACTGATCGACACGGTGGGCCTGGACGTCGCGGCCGGCGTCGGCGCCGAACTGGCGCCGTTCCTGGGATTGCCGATTCCGGCCTCGCTCTCCACGCCGCCGGAAGCCGGCAAGCGCGGCAAGAAGGACAACCAGGGCCTCTACAAGTGGGAGAACGGCAAGGCGGTGAAACCCGCGCTGCCGAAGGACTACCAGGTTCCGTCCGACCTGGAAGACCGCCTGCTGATGCCGCTGATCAACGAAGCCGTCGCGTGCCTGCACGAAGGCGTGGTGGACGACGCGGAACTGCTCGACGCCGGCGTGATCTTCGGCACCGGTTTCGCACCGTTCCGCGGCGGTCCGATCCAGTACGTGCGCGAAACCGGCGTGGACAACCTGCTGGCGCGGCTGGCGATCCTCGAACAGCGCTACGGTGACCGCTTCAAGGCGCGTCCGGGCTGGGATAACCCGGCGCTGCGGCCGGAGGCCATCGCGGCGGCGACGAAGGCCGCCTGAGGCGGCGCCCGATCCGCAACGCGCCTGCGACGGGCGCGTCGCCACCTCAGTGCCGCGGCAGGTGTCGCGGCACTTTTGCTTTAAGCAGTTTGACCAGCGACTCGTCCATGTAGTCGTAGTCGTCCGGAATATCGAGGCAGATCACGCGCGCATGGCCGATGTGCGCCTTGTAGCGCGACGAGAGCTTCGTGCGATGCGCACGTTCCATCACGAACACGATGTCGGCCCACGCCAGCAACTCGGGCGTGACGGGGTTTTCCGCATCATGGTTCAGCCCGGCCGAAGAGGTTTCGATCCCCGGCCAATTGGCGAAGACGTGTTCGGCGGTAGGGCTTCGCAGCCGGTTCTGGCTGCACACGAACAGGACCCGTTTCACGATTACATCGTGTGGGTCGGGCGCTCCGCGGCAAGCGTGCCGGCCAGCAGCGCTTCGATCTTGCCCTTCACCGTCTCGCCCTCGGCGCTGTCGGCGAACTGTACGCCGATGCCGGCCGGACGATTGCCCTGCGCGCCCACCGGCGTCACCCACACGACCTTGCCGGCGACCGGCAGGCGCTCGTTGGATTCGGGCAACGTGAGCAGCAGGAAGACCTCGTCGCCGAGGAAATATCGCTTGGGAGTGGGTACGAAGATGCCACCGCTCTTGAGGAACGGCATGTAGGCGCTGTAGAGCTGCGCCTTGTCCTTGATCGCGCACGACAGGATGCCCTGGCGCGCGCCGCCCGCTGCGTTCATACCACTCATCTCCTGCTTCCCCCTGAAGCCTGGGCGCCACTCGCGCCGCGCCAGGCCAGCAACAATTCGGTGACCGCGAGGTCCGCCCGCACCGTGGTGCGAAGCAGATCCCGGGTCCGGTTCGCCTGGTCGAACCACGCGGCCAGACTGCGCGTTCGCATCGGGTCGGTCAAGCCGGCGGCCTCCGCCAACGCGAGGTCCGCCGCGTGCCGCAGGCGCAGCGAGACCTGTTCATCCCCCACCCAGCGCTGCGCCGTTTCGACCGCCCCCGCATCGCCGCGTCCGAGCTTGCCCAGGTCGGCGGCGACGTCGCGGCGCAGCTTCAGGCCATCGGTTTCCAGCCATTCGTGCGCCAAGCCCGGATGACCGCGCGCGGCGTCGAGCGCCTCGCGTGCGGCGGTCTCCGCGTGGCCGCGGGCGCGCAGCCAAGCCAAAGCTTCGTCGTGTGGCGGCAGCCGGAATTCGTACCGCTGGCAGCGGCTGCGGATCGTCGCCGACAACCGCGCCGGATGCGCGCTCACCAGCCACAGATACCGCCCCGGCACCGGCTCTTCCAGCGTCTTGAGCAGCGCGTTGGCGGCGGCGTTGTTGATCGCCTCGGCCGGGTCGAGGATCGCCACCTGCGCGCCGCCGTACTGCGGCGTGAGCGAGAGCTGCTCGGACAGCGTGCGGATCTGCTCGATCACGATCTCCGTGCGCAGCCGCGTGCCTTCCTTGTTCGGGACGAAGGAGACGACGTGGTAGTCCGGATGCGTGCCAGCATCGATGAGGTGGCAGCCCCGGCACGCGCCGCAGGGTTCGCCGTCGGCGAGCGGCTTCTGGCACAGCACGCGCCGTGCGAGGCGCTCGGCCACCGCGCGCTTGCCAAGTTTCGCCGGGCCGCAGAACAGCAATCCGTGCGCGAGCCGCCCGGCGTCGAGCGCGGCGACCGCCTGCTCGTACACGCGCTGCTGCCAGGGTGCGAAGTTCGCGGCGTTCGGGCTCATGCGTGCGCTCCGATCCATTCGCGCAGGTGCGCGACGGCCTGCGCGGCGACGACATCCGCCGGTTGCGCGGCGTCGATCACGCGGAACCGCGCGGGGTCCGCCTTCGCGCGCGCCAGATAGCCCTCGCGCACGCGTTCGAAGAAATCCTCGCGCTCGGCTTCGATGCGATCGGTGGCACCGCGGCCGCGCGCACGCTGCAGGCCGATGGCGACCGGCACGTCGAGCAGCAGCGTCATGCCGGGCACGATGCCGACGACGCGACGTTCGAGCTCCCCGATGAAGCCCGCGTCGCCGCCGCGGGCCGCGCCCTGGTAGGCGTAGCTGGCATCGGTGAAGCGGTCGCTGATCACCCACGCACCGCGTTCCAGCGCCGGCACGATCGTCTCGCGCACGTGCTGCGCGCGCGCGGCGAAGACCAGCAGCAGTTCGGTTTCGGTCGTCGGCGGTTCGTGGTGCGTATCGAGCAGCAGGCCGCGGATCTGTTCGGCCAGCGGGGTGCCGCCGGGCTCGCGGGTGACCACCGTTTCGCGGGACTGCTCCGCAAGCACTTCGCGCAGCGCCGCGAGCACGGTCGACTTGCCGGCGCCTTCGCTGCCTTCCAGCGTGATGAAGCGCGGGTACGAACGCAGCGTCATTGCCGCTCCTGCGTTTTGGCGCCAGCCGCGGACTCGGCTGCGCGCGCCTGCCGGTACTTCTGGAGGTAACGCTGCACGTTCGCCTCGTGTTCGGCCAGCGTGCGCGCGAACAGATGACGTCCGCTGCCATCGCCCACGGCGACGAAGAACAGTTCCTCGCCCCGCTGCGGTCGCGCGACCGCCTGCAGCGCATCGGCGCCGGGCATCGCGATCGGCGTCGGCGGAAGTCCCGTGCGTGTGTAGGTGTTGTACGGCGTGTCGGTGGTCAAGTGGACCTTGCGCAGATTGCCGTCGTAATTCGTGCCCAGGCCGTAGATCACGGTCGGATCGGTCTGCAGGCGCATGCCGATCTGCAGGCGGCGCTCGAACAGGCCGGCGATGCGCGGGCGCTCCTCGGCGATGCCGGTTTCCTTCTCCACGATGGACGCCAGCACCAGCATTTCGTCCGGCGTCTTCAGCACGCTGTCGGGAACGCGGCGCTCCCAGGCGGCGGCCAGCGCCTTCTCCATCGATTCATGGGCGCGCTTGAGCACGTCCAGGTCGCTGTCGCCGCGCGTGAACAGATACGTTTCCGGCAGGAAGCGGCCTTCCGGATGCTGGCCGGCATGGCCCAGCGCCTTCATCAGAGCGGCGTCGTCGAGCTCGCCGGTTTCATGTTCGAGATCCTTCGCCCGCGCCAATGCCGCGCGAAGTTCGCGGATGTTCCATCCTTCCACGATGGTGAAGCGCCGGCGCACGACCTTGCCGTCGCGCATGGCGATGAGCAGCTCGCGCGGGGACGTGCCGGGTTCGAGCGCGTATTCGCCGACCTGCAGCTTGCCGGCGGCGCCCAGTTGCCGCGCCAGTGCGCGCCATTGCACCAGATCGCCCTCGTGCACGCCGGCCTCGCGCAGCTTGCGCACGATGGCGGGAAGCGAATCGCCGCGTTCGACGACCAGGCTTTCGCCGGGTTCCAGCCCCGCCAGCGGCGCGTCGGCGAAGCTCGTATAGCGCTGCCACAGGTACGCGCCGACGCCGGCGGCGATCAACAGCAACACGAACAAGAAGCCGCCCAGGCGGCGTCCAGATTTGCGACTCACGCAACCTCCGTGGCGAATGCGGGATGCTCGGC